>BFBZ01000867.1_pt1 | contig 23598 bp, 27 predicted proteins | sample 1888401 | NCBI WGS metagenome assembly BFBZ01 (sample SAMD00112614, study PRJDB3348) | symbiont metagenome | host: Chara braunii
AACGTCCGTGACCTTGACCGTCCGGAACCTCGACCGTCCAAGACGTGGATGGCCGTGCCAAGCACGGCCATGACGATGGGGAGAGCGGAGCGCCCGCATCCGCCCCCTACGCCTCTCGTCTTGGCCGGCCTTGTGCCGGCCATCCACGTATTCCTTTTGAATATCCCCGACCTTGACCGTCCGGAACCTCGACCGCCCAAGACGTGGATGGCCGTGACAAGCACGGCCGTGACGATGGGGAGAGCGGCGCGCCATCGAACGACGGCTGCGTTCTCGGCAGGGCACTGCTCTTCCCCCATTCGCCATTCACCACTCGCCATTCGCCTTCAGAGGTTGACAGTGACAGCCGTTCGGCGTTGATCCCCGAAGTTCAAACGGAATCTGAAACGCTCATGACACCCGACGACGTGCTCGCCGAATTCCGCGCCGCGGGCGCCCTTCTCGAAGGCCATTTCATCCTGTCTTCCGGCCGGCGCAGCCCGGTCTTCCTGCAGAAGATGTTCGTCTTCATGGATCCCGAGCGCACCGCCCGGCTCTGCGCGGCGCTCGCCGCCAAGGTGCAGGCGAGCTTCGGCAAGGTCGACTATGTCGTGTCGCCCGCGGTCGGCGGCATCGTGCCGGGTTATGAAACGGCGCGCCAGCTCGGCGCCAAGGCGATCTTCGTCGAGCGCGAGGGCGGCCAGTTCAAGCTGCGCCGCGGCTTCGAGATCCCCAAGGGCGCGCGTGTCCTTGTCGTCGAGGACATCGTCACGACCGGCCTTTCGACCCGCGAATGCCTGACCGCCATCGAGGGCCATCCCGGCATCACCGTCGGCGCGGCCGTCCTGGTCGACCGCTCCGGCGGCAAGGTCGATGTCGGCGTGCCCCTGGTCTCGCTGCTGTCCTGGTTCGTGCCCGACTTCGCCGCCGATGCGCTGCCGCCGGAACTCGCGGCGCTGCCGCCGGTCAAGCCGGGCTCGCGCGGCATCCAGGGAGCCAAGGCTTGACCCAGGCCACGCCCGATCTGGCCCCGGAACGCACCAAGCTGCTGGTCGGCCTGTTCGTGGTCGTGCTCGGCCTGGTCGTGCTGCTGCCCAATATCTGGCCGCTGCTGCATTACTGGCGCGCCGACCGCTCGCAGGCGGTCACCGCGCGCTGGGTGTCGTCGGTGGTCACTCATTCCTCGCGCGACACGGTTTCGGTGCCCGCCTATGTCTTCGAGCGGCGCATCGGACCCATGGTCCAGGAATGCCGCATCGACCTGCCGCAATACCGCCACGCCCCCGACGGCAAGCCGATCTTCGAGACGCTCAGTCTCGTTCCCGGCACGACCTGCGACGACGTCATCGTGCTCGACGATCCGCCGAAGGAGCGTATCCCCCTGGTTCTGCTTGGACTGGCGCTGAGCGCCGGCGGCCTTATCCTGACCGGTCTGGCGCTCAGGAGGTCTTGAGATGATTCTCGGGATCGGCTCCGATCTCTGCGACATCAGGCGCATCGAGAAATCGCTCGAGCGCCACGGCGAACGCTTCACCCATCGGCTGTTCACCGATCTCGAGCGCGCCCGGGCCGAGGGCAGGGCGCATCGCGCCGCCACCTACGCCAAGCGCTTCGCCGCCAAGGAGGCCTGTTGCAAGGCGCTCGGCACCGGCATCCGGCAGGGCGTGTTCTGGCGCGACATGGGCGTGGCGAACCTGCCCTCCGGCAAACCGACCATGGTCCTGACCAATGGCGCGCTCGATCGCCTGAAGCAGATGACGCCGGCCGGCTACCGCGCCCAGATCGACCTGACGATCACCGACGACTATCCGATGGCGCAGGCCTTCGTGATCATCTCGGCGGTCCCGGATAATCTCTGACGGCGCCGGCCTGGACCTTAAAGGCCCGTGAACAGCCGTTCATCGGCGCGCCACGATATCGTCACCGTCCGTTCAGCCAGGGTTCAAAGGGGAACCTCTAGTCTCCGGATACGTTGAGTAAAGGAGCTTGAAGTCGAGGCGCGACGCGCCACGGAGCTTCCAGACAAACGCGAAGGGGCATGACAATGCTGACCAATGCTTTCAAATCCCGGGGCCTGAAGGCCCTCGTGGCCGGCCTCGTGATCACTGCGGGCGTTGCGGCCAGCGTCACGCCGGCCTCCGCCCAGTATCGCCGCCACTATTACCGTGGCGACCGCGGCGCCGCGGTTGGCGCCGGCATCGCTCTCGGCATTATCGGCCTGGCCGCCGGTGCCGCGATCGCCTCGCAGAACCGCCGCTACGAAGAGCCGGCCTATTATCCGCGCGAGCGCTATTACGGCGGCGGCTATTATGCGCCGGCGCCGCGCGCCTACTACTACGACGAAGCGCCGCCGCCGCGTGTCTACTACCAGCGTCCGGGACGTAATTTCTATACGCCGGGCAGCAACATGCACGACTGGGATTGATCCCCGGGCGTCACGGCGCATGAATATGAAAAGGAGCGCGGTCGAAAGGCCGCGCTTCTTTTTTGAGTGAGTGTGCACCGAACCGACTGGACGAAGGACCCGCTGGTGCGAGGCGCGACCTCCAAGGATAGTTCTCGTCTTGCCCGGGCTGACCTTTGGTCTCCGCTTTTGTGCCGCAGCGGTCTTGTTTCGCCCTGCGGCCTAACCGACCAGCGCCAGCGCCAGCGGGATCGTCACCACCGCCACCAGGGTCTGAACGGTCAGGATCTCCGCCATCAGCGGTGCGTCGCCGCCCATGTGGCGGGCGAGGATATAGGAGCCCGACGCGGTCGGCATGGCGGCGCAGAGCACCGCCACCTGCAGCGGCACGCCCGAAACGCCCAGCGCCATGGCGATGGTGCCGACCATGGCCGGCATCAGAGCGAGCTTCAGCACGCAGCAGAGCCAGGTCAGCGCGCTCGGCCGCATCGCCGCCTTGACGTCGAGACCCGCGCCGACCAGCAGCAGCCCGGCGCCGAGCGCCGCCTGGCCCAGGATGTCGCCGAATCGCATGATCACCACGGGCACCGGCAGGCCCAGCGCATTGACCACGATGCCGATCGCCGAGGACCAGATGAATGGATTTGACACGATCGCCTTCAGCGTCGGTCCGAGCACCACCGGCCGGTCCTGGGCATAGTGCTGCAGCATGATCACCGCCAGCACATTGAGCAGCGGGATCATGGCGGCGACCGCGATCGCCGTCAGCGTCAGGCCGACGGTGGCGTGCAGCGCGCCGGCGGTCGCGATGGCGACGAAGGAGTTCCAGCGGGTCGCGCCCTGGAACACCGAGGTGAAGGCCGGCCCGCTCATGCCGAACAGGCGCGCGAGCAGCGGCCGCGCCGCCAGCAGCAGCGCCGTCATGATCAGGATCGCGCCGATCAGCGCCACGCCGACCTCGATCACCGGCACGGTGCGCAGGTCCGCCTTGGCCAGCGTCATGATGATGACGGCCGGGAAGAACACGTAATAGGTCGCCCGCTCCAGCCCGTTCCAGCCGCCGCCATCCATCAGGCCACGGGCGCGCAGCACGGCGCCGAGCACGATGATCAGGAAAACCGGGGCGAGGCTTGCAACGATCGGGGACATGAAATGGGACAGGCCGTGGCGGGAGGCGACTTGCATCACGCCGGAGCGGGCAGGGCAAGTGCCATCGACGCATGGCCGCGCACGCGTCCGTCGGCCGGTCAGAGCCTCGGCGCTCGCCTTCGAACCCGGCGTCGGTCTATATCGCCCATCTGGACCGTCTCGCGCGGAACGGCTTTCGCAATTAAGACTTGGCTTTCGCTGATCGCCTGTGGCTTTCGCCGCGAAGCCCTGATTTTCGAGGTTGAGGCCTGACATGAGCATGCTTGCCCATCTTCTCTCCCGCTTCGTCAAGAACGGCCGCCTGACCGTTCTGCATCACGACGGCGGGCGCGAGAGCTTCGGCTCGGGCACCGGCGGCCCCGATGTGACGGTGAAGCTGCATGACGCCAAGGTGCAGCGCGAATTGTTCTTCAATCCGGAGCTGGCCTCGGCGGAAGCCTATATGGACGGCCGGCTGACGATCGAGAATGGCGGCAAGATCCTCGACCTCCTGACGCTGTTCTCGGTCAACCGCACCGGCCTCGGCTCGCATCCGGTCCAGCAGGCGCTGCGCAAGGTCTGGCGCGCGCTGAAACGCCGGCACCAGGCCAACAAGGTCGGCCAGGCCGCGGCCAATGTCTCGAGCCATTACGACCACCCGCGCGCCTTCTACGAGCTCTGGCTCGACGAGACCATGAGCTATTCCTGCGCCTATTTCGAGCGGCCCGGCGTCTCGCTGAAGGAGGCGCAGATCGCCAAGATGCGCCATATCGCGGCCAAGCTCAGGCTCGAACCGGGCATGACGGTCGCCGAGATCGGCTCGGGCTGGGGCGGGCTTGCGACCTATCTCGCCGCGGTCTGCGGCGTCCATGTCACCGCCATCAATGTCTCGCCCGACCAGCTTGCCGCGTCCAAGGATCGTGTCCAGAAGGCCGGCATCGCCGACCGCGTCACCTTCTTCGAGAAGGATTATCGCGAACTGACCGGGCGCTTCGACCGCGTCGTCTCGGTCGGCATGATGGAACATGTCGGCGTCAATCATTTCGACGACTATTTCTCGACCGTGAAGCGCCTGCTTGGCGATGGCGGCTACGCCATGATCCACGCCATCGGCCGCATGTCGCCGCCCGGAACCACGGCGCCCTTCATCCGCAAATATATCTTCCCCGGCGGCTATGTTCCGGCGCTCTCGGAGGTTTTCGCCTCGACCGAGCGGACCGGGCTCTGGGTTGACGACTGCGAGGTGCTGCGGCTGCATTATTACTGGACCATCAAGGCCTGGCGCGAAAATTTCGAGGCCGTGCGCGACAAGGTAGTCGCCATGCAGGGCGAGCGCTTCGCCCGCATGTGGGAGTTCTATCTCGCCGCCGTCGAGCTCGGCTTCCTGCACGGCTCCAACATGGTCTACCAGCTGCTGCTGTCGGAAACCCGCGACGCGGTGCCGGTGCAGCGCGATTTCATCACCTCGGCGGAAGCCGTGCTGAAGACCCGCGAGGCGAGACTGCCATGGTCATCCACCTGATCGTTTCAGGCCGGGTCCAGGGCGTCGGCTACCGGCAATGGTTCAGCCGCCACGCCCAGGCGCGCGGCCTCGAGGGCTGGGTGCGCAACCGCAGCGACAATACGGTCGAGGCCGTGCTCTCGGGCGACGAGGCTTCGGTGGAAGTCACCATCAACGAGGCGATGAACGGCCCGCTCGGCGCCAAGGTCGACCGCATCGACCGGCGCGCGGCGGAGGGCCGGGACTGGGCGCAGGGCCCGGGCCAGGGTTTCGCGATCCTGCCGACGGTGTGAGATGAGGCATTTTGACGGCAGCGAAGCCGGTAAAGCGGCCGCCGGCATATTCTCTACGTCATCCCCGGCCGAGCCCGAGCAGAAGCCCTTGCTTCTGCGGTGGCGAGGGGAAGGGGATCCAGGGGCCAACGGGCCGCGCCATCCGCTCATAGACGCCCAGACCATCTCCGAATTCCAGGAATTTCCCGGTCTCCTAGCCTTGCGCGCTGTAACCCCTGGATCCCTTCCCCTCGCTTCGCTCGGCCGGGGATGACGTATGATGGTTCGCGTGCGAACCGTCGGCCTTGAGCCTCGACGGACTGCCAACCAATGGAGGCACAGGATATTCGTCAATTTGGCGTCTAAACCGCCACCGTGTCCCCGAATCGCGCCTCGAACGCCCGCCGCAGCACCGTGTCGACCTCTTCCATGGTCACCGGCAGGCCGAGATCGACCAGGCTGGTGATGCCGTAGCGCGGATCCTCGATGCCGCAGGCGATGATGCCGCCGAAATGGCCGAGATCCGGTTCGACATTCAGTGAAATGCCGTGCAGCGTCACCCAGCGCTTCACCCGGATGCCGATGGCGGCGATCTTGTCCTCGTGGTCCGGGCCCTTGTCGGGCCGTTTCACCCAGACGCCGACGCGGTCCTCGCGCCGCTCGCCGCGGATATTGAAACCGGCGAGCGTCGCGATGATCCAGGCTTCCAGCGCCGCGACGAAGACCCTGAGGTCGCGTTTGCGCCGGTTGAGGTCGAGCATGACATAAGCGACCCGCTGGCCCGGGCCATGATAGGTCATCTGGCCGCCGCGGCCGGCCTCGAACACCGGGAAGCGGGCGTCGATCAGGCCGGCGCCGCGGGCGCTGGTGCCCGCGGTATAAAGCGGCGGATGCTCGACGAGCCAGATCCGCTCGGCCGCGCGGCCCTCGGAAATCGCCTGCACGTGCCGGTCCATCTCGGCCAGGGCGTCCTGATAGGCGACGGGTGCCGACGCGATCAGCCACTCGACCGGCGCGGAGCCGTCCGCCGGCAGCATCGTTCCGGCCAAATCCTCGCGGGTATTTACCACTCGTTCACCATGATCGTGGTCTGGTAGCGTCACTCCTGCATGGTGCATTCATGGCGCAAATCGAAACTGTTTCCCTCGACATCTCGGTGGTCCTCGGCACGACGAAAATGCCGATCCACCAGATGCTGCGCATGGCGCGTGGCGCCATCATCGAACTCGATGCCACGGAGGACGACGAGGTGCAAATCCTGGCCAATGACATGCCGATCGCCCGCGGCCAAGTGGTCATCAACGGCAATCGCATCGGCGTCCAGATCACCGAGATGCTGCCGCGGCCGGTGGACCTCCGATAGACGAATAGCGAGTGGCGAATAGCGAATAGGGAACAAGCGGCGCCCGACGGTGCAGGGCGCTCCTGCCCCCATTCGCTATTCGCCACTCGCTATTCGCCCTCTCCAATTTCACCATAACCGAGCCGGTCCAGCGCGCCCTGTAAAATAAAAGCCGCCGCCATCTTGTCGACCAGTTCGGCCCGCCGCGCCCGCGAGGCGTCTGCGGCGAGCAAGGTGCGCGTGACGGCTTGCGTCGACATGCGTTCGTCCCAGAACACGATGGGCAGCGGCGTCTTCGGCACCAGATTGCGCACGAAGGAGCGGGTCGATTGCGCCCGCGGCCCTTCGGTGCCGTCCATGTTCTTGGGCAGCCCGATCAACAGCGCCCCGACGTCATATTTTGCGGCGATCGCCAGAAGCGCCTCGACATCGGGGGTGAATTTCACCCGTTTGATCGTCTCCAGCGGCGTCGCGATCGTCCAGTTCACGTCGGACAGCGCCAGCCCGATGGTCTTGGTGCCGAGATCGAGCCCCATGATCCGCAGGCCCTTGGCGACCAGGGCCCTGATATCGGCCAGTTCCACGATCGCCATGCTGCTGCCCACCCTTGACGATGCGTTGTGACCGTCCGCGCGGTCTCTATACTGCCGAACCGGACGAAGTCCTACCGCATGAGGAGACGCCTGATGAAACTCACCTGGTTCGGCCATTCCGCCTTTCGGCTCGAGTTCGGCAAGTCGATCGTGCTGATCGACCCGTTCCTGACCGGCAACCCGTCATTCACCGGCAACCGCGCCGAGGCCATTGCCGGCGCCACCCATGTCCTGCTCACCCACGGCCATTCCGACCATGTCGGCGACACCCTGGAAATCTCGGCGCAAACCGGCGCCAAGGTGGTGACCAATTTCGACCTGTGCATGGTGCTGGGTTCCAAGGGCCTGAAAGCGTTCGACCCGATGAACTGCGGCGGCACCACCGATCAGGGCGACTTCACGGTGTCGCTGACCAATGCCTTGCATTCGTCGTGCGACTTCCATGACGGCGTCAGCCAGGCGCTCGGCAATCCCAATGGCCTTGTCATCAAGGTCAAGGGCGGGCCCAACCTCTATGCCATGGGCGATACCGACATGATGCCGGACATGGCGCTTATCGCCGAATATCACAAGCCGTCGCTGGCGCTCGTGCCGGTCGGCGACCGCTTCACCATGGGCGGCGACGCCGCCGCCTTCGCCTGCCGCAAGTTCTTCAATTTCGAAACGGTGGTTCCCTGCCACTACGGCACGTTCCCGATCATCGACCAGACCGCCGACAAATTCGTCGGCGCCATGGGCGGATCGAAGACGAAGGTGGCCGTGCCGAAGGTGGGCGAGACGCTGACGCTGTGAGAAGGGCGAGTAGCGAATGGCGAGTGGGGAAGGAGTGGTGTCCCTGATTCCGGGCTGTTCTTGCCCCGCTCGCGTTCGCCGAAGGGGCCGAGTGGCGTCAAGGGCTCGTCGTCCCCCATTCGCCACTCCCTATTCGCCATTCGCCACTTACCCCCCAAACCCCCGGATCATGGTCATGAAGCGGACCTGTTCGGTGGCATCGGCCTTGAACAGGCCGGTAAAGCCTGTCGTGATGGTCGAGACGCCCTGTTTCTGCACGCCGCGCATGGACATGCACATGTGCTCGGCCTCGACCAGCACGGCGAGCCCGCGCGGGCTGAGGCTCTCCTCGATGGCCGCGACGATCTCGGCCGTCATGTTTTCCTGCGTCTGCAGCCGGCGGGCGAAGATGTCGACGACGCGCGCCAGCTTGGACAGGCCGACGACGCCGTCGCGCGGGTAATAGGCGATATGCGCCTTGCCCTGGATCGGCACGATATGGTGCTCGCAATGCGAGAAGAACGGGATATCGCGCACCAGCACGACATCACCGTAACCGCCGACCTCCTCGAACACCGTGCCCAGCTCGTCCGCGGCCGACTGGCCGTAGCCGCGAAACAGGTCCTCCCAGGACTTGGCCATGCGGCGAGGCGTGTCGATGAGGCCCTCGCGGTCGGGATCGTCGCCGATCCATTCGATCAGCGTGCGGACGGCGGCTTCGGCTTCCTCGCGCGTCGGACGGCGGCGACGCTTTGCCTCGGGACCCTTGTGAACGGGAAGGGTCGTGACGACGGCATCCATGACTCAACTCCGGTAGAGGGACGTTCCCAACGGCTTGGTTATTCGGCGGTCCGGGGCAGGCTGTTACGGGTGAGGGGAAGGTATGGGTGACGGGAAGGATCGAGGGTGGACGAAATGCATGCCCGCTATCGCCGGTGCAACGCCCCGGCTGGTCCGGGGTTCCATGTCTACACGCGAGGCATATATGATGGACGCATCTGAACGGCCCATGAACAGTTGTTCATGTTGCGGCCGCAGGGAACCACCACCGTGATCGACGACATCTACAACAAGCGCATCCTGGAACTCGCCGCAGACATCCCGCGGCTCGGCCGTCTCGCCGCGCCGCAGGCGAGCGCCACCGCCCATTCGAAATTGTGCGGCTCGACAGTGGTCGTCGACCTCGTCATGGCCGGCGACCGGGTCACCGATTTCGCCCATGACGTGAAGGCCTGCGCGCTCGGCCAGGCCTCGTCCTCGATCATGGCCCGCCATGTCGTGGGATCGACGTCTGACGAACTGCGCAGCTTGCGCGACACGGTCCGGCGCATGCTGAAAGAAAACGGCGCGCCGCCCGCGGGCAAATGGGCCGAGATCGCCGTGCTCGAGCCGGTGCGCGATTACAAGGCACGCCATGCCTCGACGCTGCTGACCTTCGACGCCGTGGTCGACGCCATCGCCAAGATCGAAGCCGCCCGCGCCCCGCAGGCGGCGGAATAGGCGGGCGAGGGGCGAATAGGCCAGCGAGGTGCCAGGGCGTGACCATTCCCGGCACACTCGCTACGTCATCCCCGGCCGAGCCCGAGCAGAAGCCCTTGCTTCTGCGGTGGCGAGGGGAAGGGGATCCAGGAGCCGACAGGCCGCGATTTCAGCGCATGCTTGCGGCGCGCAGATGGTCCCGTCATCGGTTATTATGCGGCGTCGAGGCTCCTGCTCTGCAACCCCTGGATCCCTTCCCCTCGCTTCGCTCGGCGGGGATGACGTCCTGTGGTTCCGGCCGCATCACCGGTTCGGGGGAGCATCCACCTCAGTCAAGCATGCTGCCGCAACTCCTCACACCGCCACGGCATGCGCCGGCGCTGCCAGTCCATAGAGGTCGGCGATCGTCTCTTCGGCAATGGCGAAGGAGGTCGAGGCGCCTGTGCCGCCGGTCACCATCACCAGCCGCACATCGGCGCTCGGCGCGTCCATGAACATCACGTCGGGGCCGGACGGATAGACACCGGTCCAACGCTCGACGATGCGCCGGCCGGGCAGGGCGAGGACGGCATCGAATTCGCCCATGATCAGCTCGTCGACTTCGGTCGGCGCGAAGGGATCCGGTGTCGGACCGTAATGATGGCTGTCGCCGACGACGAGCGAGCCGTCGGCCGATTGCACGACAATCAGGTGAATGCCGTTGGCGAGCATGTCCGGCCGCTCCGCCGCCAGCCGTGCCTTCAAGGCTTCCGCCTCCGGCAAGGCGGCGAAGCCGTCATAGCGGGCAAGACCGAAATCCGACATGACGGCGGCACCGAATGCGACCGGGCTCTCCGGCCGGACCCGCAGCATGTGCAGCTTGCACTTGGTCGGCCCGCGCGCCGCGATACGCTCCGGGAACAGGGTCAGGAAATCGTCGTTCGGGCAGACGATCGCGGCTTCCGCCGCGACCAACCCGGCCGAGGTCTCGATCCGCGGCGGCGCGACGGCGGTGACGGTTACGCCGCGCCGGATGGTGACGCCATGGGCCTCTTCGAGATGGCGCGCGAGTTTCGGGATCGCCGTGCGGCTCTCGACCCTGAGCGCGCCTTCCGACAGGAGCACCGCCTTCAGTCCCTCCATGCGCAGGGCCGGAACGCGCCTTGCCGCCTCGGCCGGCGTGGCGATCCGGCACGCATCGGCCATCTCGGTCGCCATGAAGGCCTCCAGCACCGGCACCGCCTCCGGCAGCCGGGCGGTCACGGCGACGCCGCGATGTTCGACGGCGATATCGGCCTTGGCGGCGATCTCGGCCCAGACGTCGCGCGATCGCCCGGCCCGTCGCCAGGTCAGCCCGCGCTGCTGGCCGGTCGCCGTCACCAGGCCGAAATTGCGGATCGAGGCGCCATTGGCCTGGCTGTCCTTGTCGAGCACGATGACACGCTTGCCGAGGCGAGCGGCCGCGAGCGCATGGGCAAGGCCGAGAATGCCGGCGCCGACGATGGCAAGGTCGAAAACTCTGGTCATGCCTCATCGATAGAGACGCGGCTCGCCGGCTTCAACACCGGACGGGCCGGCCCATGCTAAAATGGCGGCATGACTCATTCCGATCTCGACCGGCTGTTCGACGACAAGCGCCCCCGGCGCTGGCCGCGGCTTGCCGGCCACGCGCTGCTGCGCGGCTATCAGCTGAGCATCTCCATGCTGGTCGGCCGCTGGTGCCGGCACCTGCCGAGCTGCTCGGCCTATATGGACGAGGCGGTCATGCGCCACGGCCTCTGGGCGGGCGGCTGGATGGGGGTGGCCAGGCTCTGCCGCTGCCACCCGCTCGGCACGTCGGGCATCGACAATCCGCCGCTCGCTCAGGCTCCCGGGGCGCGCTGGTTTCTGCCCTGGCGCTACGGTACCTGGCGCTGGCGCAAAGGCGGCCCGGCCTGCGAGGCCGTCGACGCCGGTCAGAACCCCTGATCGCGGGTGATGATGCCATAACCCTCGAGAATGCCGCGTTCCGGATAGAACGGCTCGTTCTGCTCGCCGTCCATCAGGTCGCCGAGCGCCGGATCGAGCCCCATATCGCCGAAATAGCCGCGCACCCGCTCCAGCGTCGCGGCGATCAGCTTCTGCCGGAGCGCATCCGGCAGGACGCCGCCGGCCGGATGTCGAAAATCGATCGGGCTGATCGAAATGACCGCGCCGGGCGCCGCCGCGCGCGCCACCCCGGACACCAAGAGGTAGAGGCAGGCGCCATGACAGGCTCCGTCCAGCGCCAGGGTCGGGCTCGCGCCGGACCGGTCGGTCCGCGCCACGATCGTGTCGAGTTTGGCGCGCCGGACGATCCGGCCGAGCGCCATCGCGACATCGACGATGCCGCCCTCGGAATGGATCACCAGGGGCGGCCTGGTCCTGCCGAGCTGCTCCACCAAGGCCGCGAAGCTGACCACGGTGCCCGGCAGGATCACGCCCTCGGCGGCGATCCATTCCGAGCAGCCCTGGCCGCAGGCTCCGGGCTCGCCGGTCATCCGGGTGAAGGTCATCGGGATCATCGCCTGCGGGGCCAGCCGGATGACAGGGGCAGGGAGCGAGCCAGGGGCCTCGCTGGCCATGGGCGGCGGCGCGGTCTGCCCCCGCGCCTCCGGCGCCGGCCAGAGGCCGGCCGTCGCAAGGCCGGCGAGAAGGATGAGCTTTGATCGCATCGCGGCAAGGCTAACCGCGCCCGTGGCCTCGGGAAAGGCCGATCGCGCGCCTGACTTGTTGCTCTCGCCGCCGGCCTCCGCTATCCCAGCCTCCTCCGTCGACCGTATGCCGCGCCTGTGTGCGGCAAGTCCGGCTGGCGGATCCACCCTATCGTCCACCCCCTTACCTGCTCAGTCGGCAGGAGTGAGAGGAGAATTCCATGCCTGTGCTGACTTTTCCCGACGGCGCCAAGCGATCCTACGACGCCGGTTCGACAGGTCTCGACGTCGCCAAGGCCATTGCCCCGTCGCTGGCCAAGAGATCCATCGCCGTCAAGCTCGACGGGGTCGTCGCTGACCTCTCCGATCCGATCCTCAAGGATGCCGCGATCGAGTTCGTCTCGCGCGAAAGCGCCGAGGCGCTCGAGCTGATCCGTCACGACGCCGCCCATGTCATGGCCGAGGCCGTCCAGAAGCTCTGGCCCGGCACCCAGGTGACCATTGGCCCGGTGATCGAGAACGGCTTCTATTACGACTTCTTCCGCAACGAGCCGTTCACGCCCGAGGATTTCGGCGCGATCGAAGCCGAGATGCGCAAGATCATCGCCGCCAACAAGCCGTTCACCAAGCGCGTCGTGTCGCGCGACGAGGCGGTGCGGATCTTCAAGGACAAGGGCGAGACCTTCAAGGTCGAGCTGGTCGCCGCGATTCCCGCCGACCAGGAGATCAAACTCTATGACCAGGGCGGCTGGTTCGACCTCTGCCGCGGCCCGCACATGGCCTCGACCGGCCAGATCGGCAATTCCTTCAAGCTGATGAAGGTGGCCGGCGCCTATTGGCGCGGCGATGCCAAGAACCCGATGCTGACCCGTATCTACGCCACCGCCTGGCGTACCGACGAGGAGCTGAAGGCGTATACCCACATGCTCGAAGAGGCCGAGAAGCGGGACCACCGCAAGCTCGGCCGCGAAATGGACCTGTTCCATTTCCAGGAGGAGGGGCCGGGCGTCGTGTTCTGGCACGCCAAGGGCTGGACCATGTTCCAGAACCTGGTCGCCTATATGCGCCGCCGCCTGGGTGAGATGGAGTACCAGGAGGTCAATGCCCCGCAGCTGCTCGACAAGTCGCTGTGGGAGACCTCCGGCCATTGGGAATGGTATCGCGAGAACATGTTCGCGGCCCAGTCCGCCGGCGACGAAGCCGAGGACAAGCGCTGGTTCGCGATCAAGCCGATGAACTGCCCGGGTCACGTCCAGATCTTCAAGCATGGCTTGAAGAGTTACCGCGATCTACCGATGAAGCTTGCGGAATTCGGCACGGTCCATCGTTACGAACCATCCGGCGCCCTGCATGGCCTGATGCGCGTGCGCGGCTTCACCCAGGACGACGCTCACGTCTTCTGCACCGACGAGCAGCTGGCCGCGGAATGTATCCGCATCAACGAGCTGATCCTCACCACCTATGCCGATTTCGGCTTCGACGAGATCGTGGTGAAGTTGTCGACCCGGCCGGAAAAGCGGGTCGGCACCGACGCCATGTGGGATCGTGCCGAAGCGGTCATGGGCGAGGTGCTGAAGACCATTGCCGAACGATCCGGCAATCGCATCAAGACCTCCATCAACCCGGGCGAGGGCGCCTTCTACGGGCCGAAGTTCGAATATGTGCTGCGTGACGCCATCGGCCGCGACTGGCAATGCGGCACCACTCAGGTCGACTTCAACCTGCCTGAGCGGTTCGGCGCCTTCTATATCGGCGCCGATGGCGAGAAGACCACGCCGGTGATGATCCACCGGGCCATTTGCGGCTCGATGGAGCGTTTCATCGGCATTCTCATCGAGAACTTCGCCGGTCACTTCCCGTTCTGGTTCGCGCCGAAGCAGGTGGTGATCTGCCCGATCACCTCCGAAGCCGACGATTACGGCCTGGAAGTGCTCGCCGCCTGCCGCAAGGCCGGCCTCCGGGCCGATGCCGACCTGCGCAACGAGAAGATCTCCTACAAGGTGCGCGAGCACTCGCTCGGCAAGGTGCCGGTCATCCTGGCGGTCGGCAAGAAAGAGGCGGCGGAACGCACCGTTTCGGTCCGCCGGCTCGGCTCCCAGGCCCAGGAGACGGTCAGCCTCGCCGAGATCGTCGCGACCTTGACCGACGAAGCAACCCCGCCGGACGTCAGGCGGGCGCGGGCGGCCTGATCGCTGAATGAACAGGGGCCTTGGTGAAAGCCAAGGCCCTTGTTGTTTGGGAAAGGCCGCGCCTTGCATCAAGTCCGGTCGTCCTTCGAGGCTAGCAAGAGCGAGCGCACTACGTCATCCCCGGCGAGCCAGAGCAGAAGCTCTTGCTTCTGCGGAGGCGAGGGAAGGGGATCCAGGAGCCGCTTCTCTGCGCTTTCCACGCATGAATTCAAAGAGTTACGTAGCGTTTGGCTGAGCGCCCGGCACCCCTGGACCCCCTTCCCCTCGCTGCGCTCGGCCGGGGGTGACGCAGAGCTTGCGCCGGGTTGCGTCGGTCTGGCCTAGCCCAAGTAACGGCTCACAAGCCCTAAGGCGAGAGCGAGGCAACCTTCGCAGGACGGCCAACTATTGTGCCGGGCGCCTAAAAGTCGAAAGCCTTTGAAGCGGTTACCGCGTCCTACCGCGCGACGACCTGCAGCTGCAGGTCCTTGCCGGCTTCGACCTGGAACTTGCGGTTGAACACGCGGCCCTCGTGGCGGGCGATGGCGAGATATTCGCCTTCCTGCAGCACCATGGAGGGGAACGCGCCGATCGATTCCTTGATCACGTCGCCGCCCGGCGTCAGCACCGTCCAGGCGGCATTGCCGATCGGCTCGCCGCCTTCGCGGCCCTGCACCAGCCTCAGGCTGACATTGGCCGCGCGGTGGTGAATGGTCGCGTCCGTCACCTGACCGGCCCGGATGCGGATGTCGGCGCGAATGGTGGCGTTGGCATCGCCATAGACCGAAACGATGTGATAGGTGCCCTCGGTCAGCGCGATCAGGTCGCCGGCCGGCGCCTGGCGCATGACCAGCCGCGGCTCGCCGCCGTCGAACAGGCCACCGGCGAAAATGTCGAAGGCCAGCCGGGCATTGGGGATCTCGCGCTCGCCGACCTTGCCGACCAGTTTCAGCGCGCCGGCATTCAACACGATGGTCTGGCGGAACGGGCCGGTGCCGATCTCGACCCGCTGCGCCTGCGCCACCGTGCCGAAGGAAATATGCACGATATAGGAGCCCGGCCGGAGCCCGAAGGTCGGCGCGGCGTCGCGCGATTCGGTGATCAGGGCGAAGGCGCCATTGGCCTCGGGCTGGTCGGCGAAGACGCGCCAATGCAGGCCGCCACGGACATATTGGCCATTCGTCTTGTAGCGGGCATCGAAATTCACCGGCGTCCGATCGGTGAACTGCGGCACGATATTCGGCTGCGGCGGCGCGCCGGGAAGCTGCAGCGCCGGATTGGTGCCGGCCTGCGGGGCGAAGGGCAGGGCCCCGTCGGGCAAGGTGAAGAACGGCGTGGCGGCGCCGCCCGGGATATGCCGCCGCCGGCGCTGCGGCTCGTTGGCCAGCGGTGCGAGATCGGTCTGCAGCGGCGCGGCGCCTGGACCGCCCGGCGATGGCTGGGCCATGGCCATGCCTGACGGCGCCGTGACGGCGATCGCCGCGGCGAGACAGGACGAACTGAGGCGCTTGGCGATCGAGGGCATCGGATGCGGTTTCGGGAGGCGAGGGGTCCGGCGAACCATTCACCGGTGATTATGGCCTTTTTGCTGTGCATCCGCCGCGCAGGCAAGGGATAAGCGCGGCCGACGGCCGGATAGGCCTTCGGGCAAGGCAGATGAGACCGCAATTCATGCGAAAGGGCTTGGCGCGGCCGCTGATCCAACCTAGTTGAGCCAGGACCTTGGGGACACCACATCATGCCGGCATCAGCAGACCTGATCGAACACCTGAAGACCCGCCGTTCCGTGCCGTTTCCACTCATGGCCGAACCCGGACCTGATGGCGCGACGCTCGCCGACATGCTCGCCATCGCCGCCCGGGTTCCCGATCACGGCAAGCTCGCCCCCTGGCGCTTCATCGTCATCGATCGCGCCGCCGGCGCCCGGCTCGGCGCCTACCTGGTCGAACTCGCCAAGGCCGACGATCCCGCCGCGGACGGCAAGAAGCTCGAGGCCGATGCCGCCCGCTTCAGCCGCGCGCCGGTCTGTGTCGCCATCGTCTCGCGCGCCGGCCCGCATGTGAAGATCCCGGAATGGGAACAGCTCCTGTCGGCGGGCGCGGTCGGCCTCAACCTGCTCCATGCCGCCGCCGCCTATGGCTTCGGCGGCAACTGGGTCACCGAATGGCCGGCCTATGACCGGCGCGTGCTCGACCGGCTCGGCCTGGCGGCCGGCGAGAAGATCGCCGGTTTCGTCCATATCGGCACCCCCACCGCCAAGGCCGAGGACCGGGTCCGGCCCGACATGGCCGGCATCATCTCGCGTTTCGAAGGCTGATCCCATGCATTACAACGTCACCGCCGCCGATCACGGCCTGCCTTACGACCCGTTCAAGGCCGTCGTCGCGCCACGTCCGATCGGCTGGATCACGGCGCTCGACAGCCAAGGCCGGGTCAATTGCTCGCCTTATTCGTTCTTCAACGCCATTTCCGACAAGCCGCACATGGTCGCCTTCGGCGGCGGCGGCATGAAGGATGCGCGCGCCTTCATCGAGGAAACCGGCGAATTCACCTGCTCGCTGTCGACTTTCGACCTGCGCGAGGCAATGAACCGCACCTCGGCGCCGCTGCCGCGCGGCGAGGACGAGATGGCCTTTGCCGGCCTCGAGGCCGCGCCGTCGCAATTCGTCAAGCCGCCGCGGGTCAAGGCTTCGCCCGCCGCGCTCGAATGCAAATATCTGCAGACCGTGCCGCTGACCTCGCTGGAAGGCGTCACCAACTATTTCCTGATCATCGGCCAGGTCGTCGGCATCTATATCGACGATGCCTTCATCCGTGACGGCATTGTCGACACCGGCGCCATGCGGCCGATCATGCGCGCTGGCTATGACCAGTATTTCCAGGTCGGCCCGGACCAGATGTTCAAGATGACCCGCCCGCCCGGCGGCGGCAATTTCAACGAACGCAAGCGCTGAAAGCGGCGCGGTGGGGCCTCGGGACCCGATTTCACTGCCCGATTCGTCTTGGCCGGGCTTGTCCCGGCCATCCATGCATTCCCTTTGACCGCTCAAGACGTGGATGGCCGTGACAAGCACGGCCATGACGATGTGGAGAGCGGCGCGCTCGCCGTTTCTCCTCGCTCTTGCCTCCTCGCCGGCGCCAGCGAACAGATCTTTGTCCGGCCCACCGCCCCCATGCGCCATGGTCGGGCTCGTCCCGGCCATCCACCTATTGCCGTGATGGCAGACGTCTGACGCAAGGCCGGCGACCGCCCTCAGTTCGCCCGCGCCAAGGCGACCGCATCGGCGCCGGCCGGAAACCGCAGCTGGCCGGAGGTGTCGTTGGCGGCCAGCCAGACCGCCTCAGCCACATCGGCTTCCGTCGTCACCAGGGCCGGTTTGGCGAAGGCCGCGAAGATGGGCTGCGCGAAGGACGCATAGGCCTCGGGGATCAGATCCGCGATATTCACCTCGCTATTCTCGGCGAAGCGCGTGGTCGGGGCATAGCCGGGCTCGACCAGCTTGGCCCGCACGTCGAAAGCCTGGAGCTCGTGGGCCAGTGATCCCGTGAAGCCTTCGATCGCCATCTTGCTGGCGGTATAGGCGGCCGCCAGCGGCATCGGGGCAAGCGTCACGCTGGAGGTCACATTGACCACCACGCCCGATCGGCGGGCGCGGAATTGCGGGATCACCGCCTGGGTCATCGCCATCACGCCGAACGTATTGGTCTCGAACACCTTTCGGATATGCGCCATGGGCGTCGCCTCGAAAGCGCCGACCACCCCGATGCCGGCATTGTTGACGAGCACGTCGATCGGTCCGCTTTCCGCGATGGCGGCCGAAATGCTCTCGGGCCTGGTCACGTCGAGCGGCAGCAGGCGGATCCGATCCGATCGCGGCAGGAGATTATCGCGCGGGGTTCGCATGGTGGCGATCACCTGCCAGCCCTGCAAATGGAAGTGACGGGCGGTCTCCAGGCCGTAGCCGGAGGAGCAGCCGGTAATCAGGACGGTTTTCATGGAAAGGTCTTTCATTGGCGGTTGACGCCCTGGAAATACCGCTCACAATCGGGACGATCATCGATCATCAGTCCATGTTTCATTGGCAATAGTCCAGAAATGACCGACCCGCTCACCGAGGTCATCGAACTGCTGCGGCCGCGCGCCGTCTTCTCCAAAGGCATCAGCGGCGCGGGCGCCTGGGCGGTGCGCTATTCCCAGTTCGGACAGCCGGGTTTCTGCGCGGTGATCGAGGGCCGGTGCCGCCTTGCCGTCGACGGCGAGGACCCCGCCATGCTCGAAGCAGGCGATTTCGTGCTGCTGCCGGCAACCCCCGCCTTCACCATGTCCAGCTTCGAGCCGGCGATGCCCAGGCATATCGATCCGAAGGCCGGACCGGCGCCTACCGAGGAGGTTCGGCACGGCCGGCCCGACGGCCCTGCCGATGTCAGGCTGTTCGGCGGCTATTTTGTCTTCGATTCGCCCGACGCGGCGCTGCTGGTCTCGCTCTTGCCGGCCATGATCCACATTCGCGGCATCGCCCGGCTTTCAGTGCTGGTCGGCCTCGTCGGCGAGGAGGCGAGCCAGCGGAGCGTCGGCCGCGACCTCGTGCTCGCGCGCCTCGTCGAGGTCCTGCTGATCGAAGCGCTGCGGGCCGTTCAAGGCAAGGGCGCGCCGCCAGGCCTGCTGCGCGGACTGGCCGATGCGCGCCTCGCCCTTGCGCTCCGACAGATCCACGCCGATCCCCGGCATGCGTGGACGGCGACCGAATTGGCCGAAACAGCCAACATGTCCCGCTCGGCCTTTTTCGATCGGTTCACGCGCCTGGTCGGGCTGCGTCCGATGGAATATCTGCTGGCCTGGCGCATGGCGGTCGCAAAGGACCTGCTGCGCAGCAGGACGATCGCTCTCGACGAGGTCGCCAGACGCGTCGGTTATGGCTCGGCCAGCACGTTCAGCACCGCGTTCAGCCGGCATGTCGGGCAGCCGCCCGGTCAATTTTCCCGGGCGGTTTGACCTGACATTCGTCCTGGCCGGGCTTGTCCCGGCCACCCACGCATGACCTTGGCCCGGGAAGGCCCGGCCGGCCGGGCCTGGCCACGATGAGGCCCCCAGCCTCAGCCCTTGCCGCGCGCGATCAGCCGTTCGGCGCGCGTCAGATGCGGCCGGTCGAACATTTCGCCTGCGATATTGACCACGCCGGCGGACGGATTGGCGGCAAAGGCATCGATCACCGCCTGGGCCTCGGCGATCGCCTCTGCCGTCGGGGTGAAAACCGCGTTGATGACGGCCACCTGCGCCGGATGGATCGCCATCTTGGCCGTGAAGCCGTCGCGCCGCGCCTCCTCGCATTCCAGCCTCAGGCCTTCGCTGTCGCGGAACGCCGGAAACACCGTGTCGATCGGCTGGGCACCGGCCGCCACCGCGCCGAACAGGCACAAGGAGCGGGCAAGCCGGAACGGCTCGGTATGCCGGCCATCGGCGGCCCGGTTGGTCTCCGAGCCGATATCGGCGGAGAGATCCTCGGCCCCCCAGGTCAGGCCGGTCAGGCGCGGGCTGGCGCCCTGGTAGCTGCCGAGATTGAACACCGCCTTGGCCGTCTCGGTCGCCACCACGACGATCTTGATGGCGCCTTCCGCGATGCCATGAATGGCCTCGAGCGCGGTCAGCTTGGCGTCGAGATGGGTGGCATCCGCGCCCCGTTCCGCCTTCGGCAGCATGATCGCGTCCGGCCTCGCGGCAACCACCGCCGCGAGATCGGCATCGGTCAGCCCGGTATCGAGCGCATTGACCCGCACCATCAGGAGCGGCCGGTCCGTGGTCGCGACATGGGCGGCAAGGAAAGCCCGCGCGATGTCGCGCGCCAGCGGCTTGTTGGCGGCGGCCACCGAATCTTCCAGATCCAGGATCAGCGCGTCGGCGCCGCTCTCCAGCGCCTTGCCGAGCTTCTTCTCCGAATCGGCGGGTACGAACAGCATGGAGCGCATGGTTCAGGCCGGACGCTTGAGGACGAGCGACTGGCGCAGGCATTCGGCCACCAGCTTGTCGTGCTGGTTGAAGGCGCGGTGATGAAACTCGATCACGCCCATGGTCGGCCGCGACTTCGATTCGCGCTTTGCCATCACCTCGCTCTCGCAATGGATCGTGTCGTCCTCGAACAGCGGGTGAGGGAACTTCACGTCGGTCATGCCGAGATTGGCGAACAGGGTGCCGTTGGTGGTATCGGGCACCGAAATGCCGATCATCAGGCCGAGCGTGAACAGCGAATTCATCAGCGGCTTGCCCCATTCAGACGCCGCCGAGAATTGCCGGTCGACATGCAGGGGCTGAGGATTCATCGTCATGTTGGAGAACAGCACGTTGTCCATCTGCGTCACCGAGCGGGTCAGCCGGTGCTTGATCAACTGGCCGACGGCGAAATCGTCGAAATAGATGCCGCCGCGCGGATGGCGTTGGGCATCGGTGATCAGAACAGTCGAGGTCATGGGATCTGCGCCATCTCGGGGAGGGAAATTAGGATTTCATTTACCATAATCGATCACGATCGATGCTGGAGGTATCGCCTCCGGAGCGCCGCCGCCATGTTTCTCTTCCGTTCACCTGCCGAACCGCAGAGCCGTCCGACCAATGCGACGGAAGCCGGGGTGAATCGTGTGGTTTCCGCCATTCAGTCGGCAGCGCAGGCCACCGGCGCCGGTTTTGATTACCTGCTGCGCACCGCGCAACGCGAATCGAGCCTGCAGCCGGCCGCCCAGGCGCCCACCTCGAGCGCCCGCGGGCTCTATCAATTCATCGACACGACCTGGCTGACCATGATGCGCGACGAAGGCCGCAAGCTCGGCCTCGAGCGTTACGCCTCGCAGATCGGTTCGACCAGCACCGGCCAGCCGGTGGTCGCCGATCCCGCGATGCGCCAGCAGATCCTGGCGCTGCGCGACGATCCGCAGGTGGCGGCGCTGATGGCCGGCGCCTTCACCAACCGCAATGCCTCCGATCTTCGTTCGGCCATCGGCCGCAACCCGACCGAGGGCGAGCTCTATATGGCACATTTCCTCGGCTCGGGCGGCGCCTCCCGGCTGATCAGCCTGAATGCCAGCAATCCGCAGGCGACCGCCGCGCGCGCCTTTCCGGATGCCGCCGGCGCCAACCGCCGGATCTTCTTCGACAACGGCCGGCCGCGCACCGTCGCCGAAGTCTATTCCTTGCTCGCTTCCGGCCAGGCGACCGCGGTCGCCGGCACGACGCCGACCGCGCCGGTTCAACAAGCCGCCGCCAGCGCCGCACCCGCCCAGGAGGCCGAATCGGACACCGGCTCCTGGTCGGCGGTACCGCGCATGAACGCCAACCCGAACCGGCCGTTCCATTCGATGTTCGCCACTGGCGCCGGGCCGATCAACGCCTTCGTTTCCGCCACCTGGGCCTCGCTTGGCCGTGGCCCCTCGACCCGTGAAACCGTTACCGCCGCCACGGCCCTGGCGCAGACCAGCACGGCCGCGGCCAGCATAACGCCGGCGCCGCTCTCGATCACCGCGCCGGCCACTCCGCGCGGCCCGGTCGGCGGCCCCTATGTGCCGGTCCGCCCCCAGCCGGCGACCCGTGGCGGCCCGCTCGATCTCAGCCAGTTCCGGCGCAACGCCGACCAGCGCTGAGCCTGCGCGGCGAGCTGAAAAAGCGTTAAGTTTCATAGTGAACGCTTTGTTAAGCGGCGGCGGTTTAGCCTGATTCCACGGGGGCGTCGGGTCCCCGGCTGTGCAGGCGCTTCCCATGATCGTCCGTCATTTCCTCCGATGGATCCAGACCGCTCCGGCCGGCGACAGGGCCGACGCGACATCGGCCCTGGCGCGCGCCTATCTCCATTCCGACCTGACCGCCGGCGATCGCGCCGCGGCGGAAGCGGCGATGATCGTCCTGCTCGACGACCCGTCGCCGCTGGTCCGCCGCGCGCTGGCCGACGCGCTCGCCAGCGCCGAGCAGGCACCGCATAGCGTGCTGGCCGGCCTGCTGCAGGATCAGCCCGACGTCGCAGCCGTCGTCGCCCGCCATTCGCCCTTGCTGCTCGATGCCGAGCTGGTCGACCTCGTCGGCACCGGCGAGCCGCTGGTGCAATATGCCATTGCCCGCAGGCTCGATGTCCCGGCCCCGGTTGCCGCGGCGATCGCCGAGGTCGGCTGCCTGGAGGCCTGCCTTGCCGTGGTGTCGCTCGATGGTGCCGATGTTCCCGCCTTCTCGATCGACCGGATCATCGAGCGCTTCGGCGACGATGCCGAGATTCGCGAAGCCCTGTTCCGCCGGTCCGACCTCTCGGCCGGTGCCCGCCAGGCGCTGGTGGTCAAATTGTCGGAGGCCTTGTCGATTTTCGTCACGGATCGTGCCTGGCTCGGCAAGGACCGCGCCGGCCGCGTCATCAAGGAGGCGGCCGAAAAGGCCACCATGGTGATCGCCGCCGCCACCCGGGGCGATGCCCTGCGCCCGCTCGCCCGGCATCTTCGCCGCTCCGGCCAGTTGACCACCGGGCTGGTGCTGCGCGCCTTGCTGTCCGGCCATATCAGCCTGTTCGAGGAGGCGCTCGCCGAATTGTCGGGGCTCAGCGCCCGCCGGGTCGCGGGCCTGGTCGGCGACCGTCGCGGCGCCGGCTTCCGCGCGCTATACCAGAAGGCCGGCCTGCCGGCTTCGGCCTATCCGGCCTTCAGCGCGGCGCTCGATGCCTGGCATGCCGACGGCACCGGCAGCGCCGGGCGAGGGGGCGATGCCCAGTTGCGCCGGCGCATGGTGGAGCGCGTGCTGACCGCCTACGCGCCTTTGGCCGCCGGCGATCTCGATCAATTGCTGGCTTTGCTTCGACGTTTCGCGGCGGAAGCGGCCCGCGACGAGGCACGTGCCTTCACCGAGGATCTGATCGCCGGCCGCGACGCCGTCGACGACGACGACCTGACATTCCCGCTCGCCGCCGCGGCTTGAGACAGCCCGCGCGCTGCGACGCAATCACGACGCCATTGCTAGGCCGTCCTGCGAGGCTCGCTACGCTCGCGCCTAAGAATGAGAGCTAGTGAGTGTTTGCGCTTTTGGCATTATGGGTACTTGACGAGCGCTACGTCATCCCCGGCGAGCCAGAGCAGAAGCCCTTGCTTCTGCGGAGGCGAGGGAACGGGATCCAGGGGCCGTTTCTCTGCGCTTTCCGTGCATAAATTCAAAGAGTTATGCGGCGCTTAGCTGGACGCCCGACGCCCCCTGGACCCCCTTCCCCTCGCTTCGCTCGGCCGGGGGTGACGTAGAGCCTGTATCGGCTCGCGTCGAGCTTGGCCCAGCTAAAGCAAAGGCTCACAAGCTCGGAGG
>BFBZ01000868.1_pt1 | contig 23583 bp, 24 predicted proteins | sample 1888401 | NCBI WGS metagenome assembly BFBZ01 (sample SAMD00112614, study PRJDB3348) | symbiont metagenome | host: Chara braunii
TGGTAACGGATGTAGCCACCGACCTTCATGCAGATATCGGTGCCGGGGATGTAGTAGTACCCAGCGCCGTACAGGGAGCAAACCTTCACGTATTCAGCAGATTTGAGTCTCCACCGGCCTGCAACATATTGAAAGCGCTAGATCGAAAGTTTCCTCGTCGCATCAAAAGCAGGCACTTCGACAAAGCCATACTAGGTACAAGATAGGTCTCCCGAAGCGAGCCACGAGATCATTCGCCAACACCACATCAAGCCGCGCAATCAGGGCCGAGAGAGGACCGAGAAGTTATGCTCGGTATAGTCTAGGTCTCCGCCTCTATCGCCGGCAAAACACGCCGCAGCGCGCGTGAATCACGCACGCCGCGCTGATACGGTGTTTGGATTAAAATCTCAGACTAAACGCAGGAGACCGAACGTCGGCGCCGCTAATCGCCGCGACGGATCGCCGACGGCGTCGTTCCGATGATGCGGCGGAACGCCCGCGTCATCTGGATGGAACTGCCGAAGCCACTTCGATAGGCCACTTCTGCGATCGACGCGCGTTCCGCCAGAAGCTCTTGTGCTCGCTCAACTCGCCGCCGAATGACGAATTGGAGAGGCGGCATTCCCGCGGCTTGCTTGAAGGCGCGCATGAAATGAAACCTGTTGAGATCAACGAGCGCAGCAAGTTCGGAGATGGTGATCTTCTCGTTGAGATGGTCGTCCATGTACTCGGTGACGAGCCGCAATTGACTTGCGGTGAGACCGCGCGGCGCTGATTGTGCTTCTGCTCGGCTTGCCGGTGCGCGCCGCGACATCCGCGTCAACTCGAACATCAGAAGTTCAGCCAGCGTTTCCGCGTATCCAGGAACATCGAGCGTCGGATCGTCGAGGATCGCTTGGAAGCGCAGCATGAGCAGCCGCAATGTCTGGTCGTCAAAATCAATCTGCGGCGAGAGCTGCCCGAACTCGGCAGGAAGCCGGCTGGAAACGTCGCTGTCGATGCGCACGATGATCAGCGACGCGGCCTTCTCGATCTTGGCCCAACCTTCGATATCGCAGCCCGCCGGAATGTACGCCAGCTTGCCGCGAAGATCCTTGCTCAAGCACCGCGGCAAGCCTTCCACGACCGTTTCGCCGTCGACGCGATAGAGATCGCGCAACATGATCAAATTGGACGTGCTTTTGAGCTTGAACCCAAAAGTGGCCGGCGCCGCAATTCGCGCGAAAAGTGCACTGACCCGCGGCCAAGACTTGCGCTTGAAAGCATCAAGGTCGATTGCGCCGCCACACGGCAGCCTGTGGAAGTCGAACTCCCGTTCCATGCCCGGAGAAGTCTTTTTTTTGGACATCGGGACAATGCGACTTGTTGACGCCAAGGAACAAATTAAGGCGGCGAAGAATGCGGAGAACTATCTTTTTGTGAGGCAAACGCATCGTTCGCGCATCGCCTGCGTCAATCTGCGCTCGTCATCCATGATGTCGCTGCGACGAATCGCTACAGTGACGCAGCGAAGAAATGCACGGCGACTTCGCGAAGAGTCTGAAGATGAAATGCGAATAGTGATTCAAAAAAACAAATTGTGACTCCAAGAGTCCATTTTTATTACCTGTGCGACATTAACGACGTACTTTTTCAAGAATGACTTGTTAAGAAATCGTTGCCTGCGTTCTCGTCCCAGTTATTAACTTGTCGGCATGTCGCGCGTTGAATTGTCCGTAGCGTTTGTGAGATCGGCGCTCTGCCCCGCCGAACTGAAGAAGGTCGATTTCTTCGATCTCAAGCAACGCGGATTCATGCTTGAGGTTCGGCGCTCGGGCGGCAAAACTTATTACCAGCGCTACACCGACGATCGCGGACGCGAGCGCCAATTCAAGATCGGCCCAGCCGATGTCCTTCCGCTCTCAGCAGCCCGCCGCACGGCGCTCAAAGTGCAAGCGCAAGCCCTGGTTGGAGACGATCCGCAAAATCGCAGAATCGAATTGCGCGCCATTCCGACGTTGGCCGAGCTGGTTCGTGACCGCTACTTGCCTCATGTGAAAAGCTATAAGCGGAGTTGGTGCACGGACGAGACCGTGCTGCGCATTCACATCCTTCCATTTCTCGGATCGCAGTACATCGATCAGATCAGAGCCGAGCAGATCGCGGCGATGGTCGAAAGGATGCGCGAGAAGAAATATGCAACAGGCACGACCAACCGCGTCGTGATCGTGCTCAGGCACATTTTCAATCTCGCCCGCAAATGGCGCGTGCCCGGCATCAAGGACAATCCGACCACCGGCATCAATCTCGCGCCTGACGTCCACCGCGAGCGTTTCCTCTCATTGGAAGAAGCCAAACGCCTTGTCGCCTCTATCGAGGAAGATGAGAACCAGGTCGCAGCCAACGCGATCATGCTGCTGCTGCTGACCGGCGCTCGGCGCAACGAGATCACGCAAGCGAAGTGGGAACACGTCGACTGGAGCAACAAGACCCTTCTGGTTCCTCTTTCAAAATCCGGCAAGCCCAGAAGCATCGCGCTCAATGGTTCCGCCATCGCCCTGCTCCGCAAAATCCAAACCAACGAGGACAGCACTTACATCTTCCCCTCGCCGGTCACGCAGCGACCATCAGCTTCGCTTTATTTCCCCTGGCAGCGGATTCGTGTGCGCGCGGGTCTTCCGGATCTGCGTTTGCACGACCTGAGGCACTCATTCGCGAGCTTCCTCGTCAACAACGGCGTTTCGCTCTACGTCGTTCAGGGGCTGCTCGGCCACGGCAACTCTCGCTACACCCAACGTTACGCGCATCTGGCGCCGGATACGCTTCGCGAGGCGGCCGAGAAGGTCGGGAGCGTCATTGCCGATGCGAGGATTTTCGGTGCCGACCGCGCGGCATCGGAGAGCTACGCAGCAGAGTCGATCGCCTGACTGACCCCTGAGAGCCGGAATCTCGGATAGACGCGCTCCGGACGTTTGGGCAGACTTCCAGCCAACAACGATAAAACGCTGGGAGGGGCACATGCGTTTGTTCACCGCGCTCGCGGCCGTTGCGCTCGCCGCCACGCCTGCATTTGCACAATCCGCGGCTCAATGGCCCGATCGGCCGGTTCGGCTGCTGGTGCCGGTCGGCGCAGGTGGCGCGGCAGATACGCTGTCGCGCAATCTGTCGAACGGCTTCTCACAATTCGCCAACGGGCAGCCGCTGATCGTGGAGAACCGGCCCGGAGGCGGCGGCACCATCGCGGCAACCGCTGTCGCACGCGAGAAGCCGGACGGCTACACGCTATTTCTGGCCGAAGTCGGCCCCAACGCCGTGTCGCACACGCTGTCCAAGTTGAGCTACGATCCGCACACGGCATTCACGCCGATCATCCATGCAGCGAACCTGCCGGCGGTGGTTCTGCTCCGCCCGACGCTCCCTTACAAAACGCTGAACGAATTTGTCGCCGCAGCCAAGCAACAGCCCAAAAAGTTCAACTATGCATCGGCCGGTGTCGGTAACTGGACGCATCTGTTCATGGCCTATCTCAACAGCCTTGCCGGAATCGACCAGGTCAACGTCGTCTATCGGTCGGGATCGGAAATGCTGACGTCCTTGCTCAAGGATGAAGCGGACACCGCCGTTATCACGGTCTCCACAGCGCTCGGCCAAATCCGCGAAGGCAAGGTTCGCGCCCTCGCCGGCGCGTCGATGAAACCGATGACGCAGCTTCCGGACACCCCGCCTGCGGGGCAGACGGTTCGCGGCTTCGACGTCGCCGTCTGGCATGGCATCATCGCGCCGGCCGGCATGGATGCGGCGCTCGTCACGCGCATCAATGGCATCTTCAATCAGGTCCTTCAGGTCCCGGAGGTTCGCAAAGCCATCGCGGAATCGCAGGCGGCCGAGATCGTGGGCGGCACGCCGCAGCAATTCGATGACTTCATCAAGAGCGAGCTGAAGCGATGGCCGGAGGTGGTCAAGACCGCGGGCATCAAGTCGGAATAGCGCCAGGCACACATTCTTTCTCTCAAGGAACGTTCGGCCGGCCTTTGCGTTATTCGGCCTGAACTCAGCCGCCCCCGAAATGGGGAAGCCCTCGGAGACACGGCCGGGGGCTTTCTCCCTGTCGATGGAGAATTCGATGGTGACGCTGCCTGCGCCCGGGATCGAGTATGAAGCCGTCCATTGCCGTCTCACGATAACCAGACCCGCAACCGGAATCGTCGTCGTCACCCTGACCGGTTCTGACGTCGGTGAATTTGGCGACCTGCCGATGCGCGAGCTTGCGAAGGATGTGGCTGGCTTTAGACCCATTGAATTGTTCATCGATGCGCGCGCCGTGCGCGGAGCCTCCATCGACGTGAGCAGCAGGTGGGCGTTTTGGATGGCCACTCACCGCTCGCAATTTACGCACATCAGTATGCTGACCGGCTCGCGCTACATCGAGATCACGGCCGCATTTGTCCGACGGTTTTCCGGCCTCGTTGGTCTCATGAGAATATTTACGGACCGCGCGGCCTTTGACGAAAGCTTGCTTCTATCCGTCCGCCGCGCGCAAGCGGCTTGAAAGCGAACCCGGCGGCCTGCGAAACACCTGCATCGCTCCCGCCCGGCTATCCGACAACAAAATGCGTCATTGAATCTGCAACTGCGCGCGGTCGATGACGTCGGCCCATAGCCCGCTTTCGTACCGGATCAGCTCCGCGAACTGCTCCGGCGAAGAGCCGACCGCCTCGGCGCCGATCTTCTTCATCTGCGCGATGCCTTCGGCCGAGCGCAGATAGTCGGCCATGGCCGTGTTGAGCTTGCTCACGATCGGCCGCGGGGTGGCCGCCGGGACCAAAAGCCCGTGCCAGGAGAACACGCCGCCAAAATCAGTGACGACCTCCCGCACCGCCGGAAGCTCCGGCAGTTCGGGATAGCGCTCGGCGGTCATCACCGCGATCGGCCGCACCGTGCCGGCCTTGATGTAGGGCAGCGCCGCGGTGATGCCGAACACCGCGCAATCGACGTGACCGCCGATCAGCGCCGTCGCCTGATCGCCGCTGCTCTTGTAGGGAACATGCGTCATCCGCGTGCCGGTCTTGAGCATCAACAGCTCCATCTCGAGATGATTGAGCTGGCCCGCGCCGGACGACGCATAGTTGTATTTTCCAGGATTTCCCTTCAGCCGCTGGATGAACTCGGGCAACGTCTTCACCGGCATCTTGTCGGGATTGACCAGCAGCAGATGCGGTTGCGTCGCGACCAGGCCGACCGGCGCGAGATCGCGCTCGACCACGTAAGGCGCCTTGCGGACATGCGGCACGATGCCAAGCGGGGCAATTGCCGCAAGCAGCAGCGTGTGGCCGTCGGGCGCGGACTTCACCACCGCTGCGGTGCCGATCATGCTCGCGGCGCCGGCAATGTTCTCCGGGACGAACGGCTGGCCGAGCCGTTTCGACAGCCCCTCCCCGAGGAGACGCGCCACCGCGTCATTGACGCCACCGGCGGTGGCCGGCACCACGAGCCGCACCGGCCGTGACGGCCAATCGCTTTGTGCCTGAGCCGGCGCGAGCGCGATGAGCAGAGCGAACGCAGCCGCTACCGCTTGTTGGATACGTCCTTGAGCAGCATAGCCCATTTCGGGATTTCCCTTGCCATCATCGCGGTGAATTCGTCGGGCGTGCTGGCCACCGGGACGAAGCCAGCCTCGTCCAAGCGCTTCTGCACCGCATCAGATTTCAATGTCTGAGTCAGATTGAGATGGAGCTTGTCGAGGATCGGCCTCGGCAGTCCGGCCGGCGCCAGCACACCGGTCCACTGGCAATCTTCGGCGTCGAACTTGGTGAGGCCCGCGGCCTCGGCGACCGTTGGCACGTCCGGCAGCTTCGGCGAACGTTCGGGTGACGCGATCGCGAGCGCGCGGAGCTTTCCGGATCTGATGTGCTCGAGCACCGTGCCCATGATCCCGAAGTACATCTGCGTATGGCCAGCAAGCACCGAGAGTGTGGCATCGCCGCCGCCCGTGTAGGGGACGTGGTTGAGCCTAATGCCGGTCTGCTTCATGAGCATTTCGGTTTCCAGGAACGACGCGCCGCCGAAGCCCACACTGGCGAAACTCAACTCGCCGGGCCTCGATCGGGCGAGCGCGATCAGCTCCTTCAGCGTCTTGGCTGGAAAATCGGGCTTCACCACCAGGATGTCCGGCGAACGCGTCGCTTGGGTGATTGGTGTGAAGCTCTTGATCGGATCGTAGCTGAGATTGAGCAGGCTCGGCGTCGATGTGTGAGCGTTCGATACCCACACCACGTTGTAACCGTCGGGCGGAAGCTTCGACACCATATCGGCGGCGATACTGCCGTTGCCGCCGGCGCGGCTCTCGATGATGATCGATTGGCCCCACGCTTTCTGCATGACGTCGGCGACGATGCGCGCCTGGATATCGACGCCGCCGCCCGGCGAGAAGCCGTTGATGAAGCGCACGACCTTGTCGGGATATTCCGCCCGCGCCGCGGAGAGACCGAGCGCAACCCCCGTGGCGACGAGCGGCAAAAGCCAGCGCTTCATGTCGATCCTCCCCCAGGCGGCAGTTTTATTTTGTAGGCCTGCGCCGCCGTATCGTGGAACAGCGCGGCCTTTTCGCTGCTGGATGCGCCTGCCGCGACGCGCTTGAAGGCATTCCAGATCGCAGTGTAGCTGCACACGTCCTTGTCCGGCGGGAAATCGCTCTCGAACATGCAGCGGCCGGCGCCGAAGGTCTCGATGCAGAATTCGAAATACGGCCGCCATGCGCCAGCAAGCTCGGCCGAGGTGGCCTTCGGATCGCGGCCGTGGAACGGAAACCCCATCACCGGCAGGCCGAGCCCGCCAAGCTTCACGAAGACATTCGGCTCCTTCGCCAGCCCACGCATGTCGCGGCTCCAGGCCGTGAACACCTCATCCCGCTTGCCTGCATAGGGCCCGACGCCGCAGGGCGCGCCGGTGTGGCAGATGATGAAGCGGACTCCCGGCACTGCGCGAACGAGATCGGCCAGTTCCTGAAGCTGCGGGTGATAGGCGTAAGCGTCGTAGGCAAGATCGTAGTCGCCCAGCGCTTTCAGCCCGGCGCGAAAGCTCGCATCGCGCATGATGTCGGGCGGGCCAGTTCGTGCGATGCGCAATGCCGGGTCTTCGTGCCATGCGATCAGGTTGCGTACCCCGACCAGGCGGCCGCCGGCCGCGGCGATGTGAGCCTCCAGCACCGGGCGCACGCGATCGCCGAGCCGCAAATCAGGACAGCCGACGATGCCGGCGCAGCCGAGCGTTGCGCCGTACTTGCCCGACGCGAAGATCGCCGCAACGCCATTCAAGAACTCGGTCTCGCCGAGCGAGCGCAACTCCTCCGGCCCTGTCGAGCGGTGCATGTCGCCGCTCTCGACGACAACGGTGGCGCGGATGTTGTGGCCGCAGCCCCTCAAGTCTTCGAGCAGGTCCTTGAACCAATAGACGCTGCCGACCCGATCCCGCACATGATGGTGTGGATCGATAATCGGCAGGTCCGGCTCGATCGAGTTCTCAGGCTGCGATGCGCCGATGATCGCCATCAGCCCTCGACTGGCGGCCAGATGCGCTCCGCCAGCACCGGCGAGCGTGGTGCGTGGACCAGCGCCGCGGCGATGAACGAGTGGGTCCAGTCGCCGCCATCGGGATATTTGCGGTCGACCTCCGCCTGCACACGCTGACGGCCTTCGCGCGACGGAAACTCGTACATGATGACGTGCTTCACCCAGCCTGTGGTGCAGAGGAACTTGCGCGCGCCGATGAAATCCGGCTCGCCGGACACGGCCGGCAAACGATAGTCGGCATACCAGGACAGAAGCTGCTCCTCATGTTCCGGCAAACAGTTGAAGCTGCCGAGCTGCACGCAGCCACCCGGCGCCATGAAGTTACCCGGCGGCTTACCTTTGGGACCATAAACGCGCATCTCGTCGGTCATCACGCATTGGCGCTGGCCCTGGCGTAGCGCCAGCATCGCTTTGTCCTCGGCGGTCAGATCAGCGTCGAGCTTCGACGTCCCGCCCTCCAGGAAATGATCGCGGCCCTTGGTGAAGGCCGCGGTGTCTTGCGCGCCAAAGATCAGAATGTAGTCGCTGCCGGTCGGGACCGTCGGGTCCTTGGTGCGGTGCATGTGGCCGCGCGGGTCGGTCAGCAATGTCTTGTAGTGCGCGGCCCAGAGCAGGCCCGGCCGCTTCAGCACCTTTGGAATATAGCTGCCGTGCAGCCACTCGATGTATTGGTCGGTCTGCTCCTTCGGCAGATCGTACCAGGAAATCCAAAAACCTCTGTCGAACGCCACCGCCCACACCCCTAGTTATCGTTTTGGTTATCGTTGCGGCAGCAGGTTGTCCGATTGTCGCTTGGCGGACAAGGTGAGTGCCGTGCCGGCGGCGGCAAAAAATCCGACAGACAACAATCACGGGTTGCGTGGCGTTGTTCGCGGAATTGGCAACCACAAACGTCAGCGCGGGCCTGTCCGGTTCGCAGCAGCGATCACGCCTGCTTCCGCCGCAGCACGTCCTCGATCTCGCGATCAATCTTTTCCATCTCCGCCTCGAAGTCCTTCGAGACGATGCCGATGAAACGTTCTCGCGCGTCGACGATATGCCACAGCGACCGCTCTTCCGTGCGGCTCAGCCGGCCCGATGCGAGTTTGATTCTGGTTTCGACGATCTCACGCCGCCAATTGGCGACCAAGTCGTCCATGGTCCCAAGGTCTGGCACGCTTGAATCCCCAGAAGCGCGCCGCATCCAGTACGAATATATGCGCAATGCCGGCGGTTGGTTTCCGGCACCATGATTTATGGTAAATGCGGATGCTGGCCCTGGGGACAAATCATGCGGATCGCCATTCTCGATGACTATCACGACACCATCCGCACACTCCCCTGCTTCCGGAAACTCAAGGGCAACGACGTCACGATCTGGAATGATCACGTCCAGGACAACGACAAGCTTGCTGAGCGGTTGAAGGATACCGAAGCGCTGGTGTTGATCCGCGAGCGCACCAAAATCCGTGCGCCGCTGCTCGACCGCCTGCCCAAGCTCCGCCTTATCAGCCAGCGCAGCGTCTATCCGCATATCGACATCGCCGACTGCACGCGGCTTGGCATCGTCGTGTCGTCAAGCCAGCATCCCGGCACGCCGTCCTACGCCACCGCCGAACTCACCTGGGGCCTGATCCTCGCGGCGATGCGCCAGATCCCGCAGCAGATGGCGTCGCTGAAGGCCGGCACCTGGCAGATCGGCGTCGGCTCGACCTTGCGCGAGAAGACCCTCGGCGTGTTCGGCTATGGACGGATCGGCAAGGCCGTCGCCGAATACGGCCGCGCCTTCGGCATGAACGTGCTCATCTGGGCGCGCGAGGCGACGCGGGAGAAAGCGCGCGCCGAAGGCTGGGCGACCGCGCCGAGCAAAGAAGCGTTCTTCGAGACGAGCGACATCATCACGCTGCACATGCGGCTCGTCGATGCGACGCGCCACATCGTCACCGCCGCCGATCTCGGACGCATGAAGCCGACCGCGCTGATGGTGAACACCAGCCGCGCGCCGCTGATCGAGCCTGGCGCGCTGGTCGCTGCATTGAAAACCGGGCGTCCCGGTATGGCCGCCGTCGATGTCTATGAGGAAGAGCCGTTGCGCGACACCACGCACCCGCTCCTCAACATGCCGAACGTGGTGTGCACGCCGCACCTCGGCTACGTCTCGCGCGAGGAGTACGAAATCCAGTTCACCGACATCTTCGATCAGATTACGGCCTTCGCCGGAGGCAACCCGATCAATGTGGTGAACCCGGACGTTCTGACGTCCGCCGCAAGGCGCTAGGACTCGATCACTCGCGTTGGCGGATATAGTCGGGCGTCGGCGGTGTGCCCCAGATGTCGCGGGTGCGCTCCCACACCTTCGGCACCTGCGGACGGTCGCGATGCCAGGGCCGCGGATCGAAGTAGCCGAGCTTCTCATCCAGCATTTTATCGAGCTCGGTGAACAGCTCGATGATCTGATCGTCCGGGTTGCGGTGATAGGTGTAGATGTTGTGGCCCGGTCCATGCCGGCCCGGCCCCCAGATGAGCTGAATGTCCTTCGAGCCGAGGAAGTCGCAGGCGCTCTGCACATGCGCCCAGTCCTTCAGTTCGAACGCGATGTGATGCATCTTCGTCGTCTTGCCGCGCGCGAAGTTGATCGTGTGGTGGTCCGGCCCGCAGCGCAGGAACGCGAACCAGTCCTGGATCCAGTCTGACACCCGGAAGCCCATCACGCGGGTGTAAAAATCGACGTACTTCTGGCAATCGTCGACGCAGAACGCCAGATGTCCGAGCTTGATCGGGCCGATGCCCCTCACCTGCTGGTTCTTGGCGATCGGCGTCTGCTCCGCAAACACCTCGATCACCGTGTCCTTCGGGTCCTTGAACGTCACCATCTTCGGCACGCCGGGCGTCGCATCGTTGCGCACCTCGCAGGCGAGGTTCTCGGCTTCGATGCCGCGCTTGATGTCGGCGATCTCAGTGCCGGGCGCGACCTGGAAGGCGAGCTTGGCGCAGCGCGCCGCGTCGGCCTTCTCAAGCTGAACAACGAGATCGCCGAGCTTGGTGACAAGGTAGGCGCGGCCGTTCTGCTTCTCCGCCAGCGCTAGTCCCGCAACCTCGGTGAAATAGTCGATCTGCCGCTCCAGGTCCGGCGTCTCGAAAACGGCGTGGGAAAATCGCGTGACGTTGATCATGGCTGTCTCCGTAATATGCGGGGACATTCGCTTAAGGGGTGCGGGACCGCAAGAGCCCGAACGCGCCGCTGGGGCGGCGCGCGTGGCGGGTTTACGTGTTCGACTCGATCTCGGGGAAACGCTGATAGACGGCGTTGCCGCACAACTCCCGGGTGCTGTCGATGAACTGTGTCACCTCTCCGCTGAGGAAGATGGCGGCGCTTTCCTTCACACCCAAATATGCGTTGCCGGATTTCTCATTGTAACGGACGCAGACCACGTAGCGCGTGGTGCCGGACAACGGCTTGAGGACCGGCTCGGAGATCGAACCGTCCCTCACGTCCTTCGGATTCGTCAGGTTCTGACGGAGGGTATCCCGCACCTTTCTTTTGTAGTCCTGCGGGAAGAGATTCGCATCGACGGCCGGCTTCTCGCGCTCCTTGGTCAGGTCGGGGAGCACGCTATTGCCACCGCAGCCACCGAGCGCGAGGGCCGCAGTGACGACAGCCACAAGCGCACCGGCGCGACACGGTCCGGTCTGACGCATCAGTTCGGCAACCGGCTTATTCAAGTTCAATCGACCCCTCCCGGCGAGCGAAACGACGCCGCCGGTGTGCCACGCCTCCGCCGCCACGCCAAGATACCAATCCGCAACACCGGTTCGCCACAGTTGTCCGCTGGCCCTCAGATCAGCGCTTTAACGCGCCGCGATTTTTCTGCTACGTCCTGTGCACCGGCCTCCTAGCTCAACTGGATAGAGCATCGGATTTCGATTCCGAGGGTTGGGGGTTCGAATCCCTCGGAGGCCGCCAGCCACCAAACGACAGGCCGGATCCAATACTGGAACGGATGTCCTGCCTGGGCCGTTGTTCCTGCCAGGGGCGCAGGAGGACCGGCCAATGCCCAACTCCGAAGCGCTCAAGCAGCGCGCCCGCAACTGCGAGCAGCTCGCCACGGATGCTGAGCGCCCGGCGGATCGGGCGCGCTTCCGGCGGATGGCCGAGGCGTGGAAAAGTCTTGCGAATTTAGAGGCGTAGCAGGAGGGGAAAGAAAAGGCGTTCAAGAAGTCCGCATGAGATTTGGCACCAGCGACGAATTCCTGATTGTGATCGGCGCCTATCAGCGGGCGTGGGTGTCCCTTCTGTCGGACGAATACGTCAATGTCGGCAATCTCGAACGCACGCCCGTGCTTTTGATGACGGCGATCCTGGAGTCGGCGGCCTCGGGAAATCTCGATGAAAACCAGCTCACCGAAGCGGGCCTGAAGCGGTTCGCGCAGATCGAGCTGGAGATCGACAGCGTCACGTTGAACTAGTGTCGCGATGCCGAACAGCTATTTCGCATCGCACTTACCTCCAAACGGCAGCATTCGCCTCGATTTCGCCATTTCGGGCCGCCACCACTCTATGGTGGGGACGGGAACATACGGTGTGCGCGCACGTTGGTGTGCCGATCGAGGCCCGTGTCATGTACCAGTCCGAAACTCAGAATCCGCGTTTCGACCCTGCGATGCTGATGACCCTTGTGCTCGGCATCGTAACCGCTGCCCTCATCGCGACGGTGCTCTAAGGCGCTGAAATTCCGGCCTTCCGGCTGCGGAATCCCATGTCCACAGCTCGCGCCAAAAGCCGTGCTTTTATTAAACCTGCGCGCAAAGCCCGCTCGCTAAGGGTGGGTCTTCTCAGCTATTTTGGGGCTGACGTCCCGTCCGCTGACCTCCCGGGGAAGCCGTTGTTGAGACTTGCGCCATCAAGACTTGCGCTGTTCGCAGGCCTGTCGCTCGCCGTCACCTCAGCCACCGCCCTGGCCCAGGAGATGCGGCCGCCGCGCATTGTTGCCACGACAGTGGATTGGACCGCAGCCGCGGCCACCCTGACCGACAAGGACGGGCTGACGCCGGTCTTCGCCCGTGCTCGTAGCCGCACCTCGGACAACCGTCCGATACCGCCGGTCCTGGTGCGCCTCAACGCGATCATGAAGCAGCGGCTGCCCGGGATCGCCACGAGCCCGGTGCCGGTGCTGCTGCCGTTCGACACCACCGCGCTGATGCGCGATCAGGCCGAGGGTAACGCCCCCGCCGACAACGAGCGCTATCTTTCCGGCTTCTCGGCCCGCACGTTCTTCTTTCCTGGCCCATCCGGATACGACGCGGCGCTGGCGATCCGGACCGCCGACTTCCCTGAACTTGCGGACATCAAATTCCCCGACCCGATCAACGTCCAGATTTCCGGCTCGTTGCTGACCTATCAACTCGACGAAGGCAGCACGATCGAGGGCGCGCCGGTCGCGGACCTCGAGGCCGACTTCCCCGGCATCCGCCGGATGATCCTCGAGCATAACTTGCGCTACACCTTCGTGCGCTTCGGCGTGCCTTACGTCGTGTCGGTCACCTGCTTCGACGCAAGCGTCTCACGCTACAAGATGCCGACCTGCCGCGACGCCGACCGCGTCGCGCGGCGCTTCCTTTCCGCACTCCGCATCGCCGGCGGCACGCCGCAGCCGCGCCGCCCGATGCAACCGCTGCCGATCGAACGTCCGGCGGAATTGTCACCGGTGTTCAGCTTCCATCCGCCGGGCCGCATTCTGCCGGGCACCGGTTTCCGGGGTCAGGGCGGCCGCGCCGACAACACGGTCTATTCGCAGATCCGCTTCCCCGTCGGCGAGGCTCCGGCCTTTGCCAACACGCAGATGTTCCAGAACCGCAATCCGACGTCGAATTACGGCTATCCGTGGCGCGACAATTTCTGCGAACGCCGCGGCTTCCCGGTCAGCCAGTGTCCCGCGGGCATCGGCCATCAGGGCCAGGATATCCGCGCGCTGCCGTGCCAGCCTGCGCCAGGCGAGAGCCGCTGCGTGCCGCGCAATCCCGTCGTCGCGGTGCGCGACGGCGCGATCCTTCGCGCGCCGAAGCAGGAGGCTGCGTTCCTCGTCGTCAACACGGCGAACGAACACATCCGCTTTCGCTATCTGCACATGCGCCCGGCCAAGATGGACGACGACAATCTGTTCAGCGGGCGCCGCGTCAACGAAGGCGAAGTGATCGGCGAGATCAGCAACTTCGACAAGCGCGAAGCTGGCACCAGCTACCACCTGCACTTCGACGTGCAGGTGCCGACGCGGCACGGCTGGGTGTTCGTCAATCCCTACATGACGCTGGTCGCCGCTTACGAGCGGCTGATCGGCGCGCGCGGCGAACAGATCAACGATCCGACGCAATTGGCCACCGCCGATGCGAACAGCACCGCGACGATCGGCGCCAACCGCTCCCAGGTCGAGCCGCCGATCGTCAAGCACAAGCGTGCCGGCAAGCGCGCGGCCCATAAGACCAAGAAGCACCACCGGCGTTACGCCCGCCGCTGAGCGGCCCGCCTGCGACCGCCGAACGCTTGCGTCAAGAAGCCCGATCCTGTTCTATCCGGCGCGAAATTCACCGAGAAAAACAACAGAGGAAAGCATGAAGAATTTCCGCACCCTCACGGCCGCCGCCGCGCTCGCGCTGGCGAGCGCCCTGCCCGCCTCGGCGCAAGACGCTCCCAAGCAAGACACGCTCAAGATGACCATCGGTCAGCGCGGCAACTGGGACACAGCGATCACGCAACTCGGCACCAAGGCCGGCATCTTCAAGAAGCACGGACTGGAATTGGAGATGGTCTACACCTCCGGCTCCGGCGAGACGTTGCAGCCGGTGATCGGCGGCGCGGTCGATCTCGGCCTTGCGGTCGGCACGCTGGGCGCGATCGCGGCGCACGCCAAGGGCGCGCCGGTCCGCATCATCGGCGCGCAGGCGACCGGCGCCGCCGACTACTGGTATGTGAAATCGTCCTCGCCGATCAAAACGCTGAAGGACACCAACGGCAAGACGCTCGCCTATTCCACCAACGGCTCCTCGACCCACAGCGTGGTGCGCGCCTTCGTGAGCGAGAACAACCTCACCGCAAAGCTCACGCCGACCGGCAATCCGTCTTCGACGCTCACCGCCGTGATGACCGATCAGGTCGACGTCGGCTGGGCTGCCCCGCCGTTCGGACTGAAGGAGATCGAGGCCGGCACCATCCGCGTGTTGGCGAAAGCGACCGACGCCGCCTTGGTGCGTGGCCAGACCATTCGCGTGATCGTCGCCAACGCCGACGCGCTTGCGAAGAAGAAGCCGGTCATCGAACGCTTCATGCAGGCCTATCGCGAAACAATCGACTACATGTATTCGGACAATCCGCAGGTCATCAAAGACTATGCGGAATTCGTCGGCATCCCTGAGGCGATGGCGAAGCGCACGCGCGACGACTTCTTCCCGAAGGCGCTCATCAACCCGGACGAGATCAAGGGTCTGGACTCGTTGTCGGCCGAAGCTGTGACGCTGAAGTTCATCCCGGCTCCGCTGACGCCCGATCAGACCAAAGAGCTGATCCAGATCATTCCTCGCAAGTAACCGCGAACGACACGCTCAAAAAGAACGAGGCGGCCTCCCGGCCGCCTCGTTTGTTTGCGGGAACTGTGCCGCACTAGATCTTGAAGCTCTCCCGCGTGCCCGGATGGAACAGCTCATCCGCCGACACCAGCCGCGACGACAGTCCCTGCGCGTGGTGATGGCGCAGGAAGGTCTCCAGCGTCTTGCGGTTCGCCTCAAGGCCGTACGGCCAGTAGTCCTCGCCCATCAGCGCCTTGGCTTCCGAAATCCGCTCTTCGACGAACGGCATCGTCACCTTGGTCGCCGAAGTGTCGGCGAGCGCCGCCATCGCAGCCGCCTTCGACTGCTCGAACGCCTTGAACACGGCGCCCGGCAGCCAGGGATGCTTCTCCGCAAGCGTCTTGCGCACGCCGATCAGGTGCATGATCGGGAAGATGCCGGTGCGCTTGAAATAGTCCTTCGCCGCCGCAACCGGATCGCTGAACAGCCAGCCGATGTTCGGCGACTGCACGGCCGGCGGACGCGGCGCCATGAAGCCGTCGATCTCGCCGTCGGCGAGCATCTGCGAGATCGTCTTGTTCTCCGGCGCGGAATCCAGCCGCACGCCCTCCGGCAGCTTGATGCTGATCTTCTCCGGCCGTCCCGCGTGCTCGATGCCGCCGCGGATCCAATGGATGTCCTTCGGCTTCACGCCGAAATCGTCTTCGAGCACCGCGCGGGCCCAGACGTTGGCCGTGAGCTGATATTCCGGCAGGCCGACCTTCTTGCCCTTCAGGTCTTCCGGCTTCTTGATGCGGTCGGTGCGCACATACATCGAGGTGTGGCGGAACATGCGCGACACGAACGCCGGTACGCCGACATAGGGGCAGTTCCCCGCCGCCGTCTTCACCGTGAAGCTCGACAGCGAGCACTCACAGATGTCGAAATCTTCGGTGCGGAAGGCGCGAAAGAAGATCTCCTCCGGCGACAGCGTCATGAAGGTCGGATCGACGCCATCGATGCGCACGGCGCCGTCGATCAGCGGACGATTGCGGTCGTAGTCGCCGATAGCCACGGACAGATTGAGCTTGGACATTCTTCTGTTTTTCCCAGGGAAATAGGTCAGGTCGGATGTTGCGGCGGCAGTATGCCGATCTGGTCCCCGGCCATCAATCCGGCGTGCCAGAGACCCTGATCTGCGCGGGATCGGCGGATGCAAGGTCCATGATGCGCAGTTGCGCGCGCTCCGAGCCGTTCCAGCGGTCGATGGAGAGCGTGCCGGCGGCATGAATTTGCCGCCCGCGGTTCTGCAACAGGGCATTGCCGATCGGCTGTCCCACGGCGCGGAACGCGATCGCGTTGAGGGTCGCGCCATCGCCGGAGCGGAACCGCGCGCGCACATGCGCTTGCCCCACCTCCTCCGCAAACGCGATGGTATGCGACGGCAGCACGATCACCGGCTCGGCATTGCCCGCACCAAAGGGGCCCGCGCGCGACAGGGTTGAGATCAGTTCGACATTCGCGCCGCCCGCGCTCACCGCCCCATCGATGAAGAGCGCCTGATCCGCTCGTGCGACGGCGACGCTCGCCGACAATTCCTTTTCGAGATAGGCACGGAACTCCGCAATTGCTGTGTGCTTCAGCGTGACGCCCGCCGCCATCGCGTGACCGCCGCCCTTGAGCAGCATGCCTTCGGCGACCGCGTGACGCACCGCCTTGCCGAGATCGACGCCCGCGATCGAGCGGCCGGAGCCCGTCCCGGTGCCGCCTGGCTCAAGCGCAATCGCAAAGGCCGGACGGTTGAATCGCTCTTTCAGCCGTGCCGCGATCAGGCCGACGATGCCCGGATGCCAGTTCGCGGCCGCAACCACAATCACAGCGCCTTTTTCTTCCAAGCCCAGCGCGGCCATCGCCTCGGCTTCCGCTTCGGCGAGCATCTGCTGCTCCAACGCCTGGCGCTCGCGGTTGAGGCGATCGAGCTCGGCGGCGATACGCCCTGCTTCTGAGGGATCGTCGGTCAGCAGCAACTGCGCACCGAGATCGGCGCGGCCGATGCGCCCGCCCGCGTTGATGCGCGGTCCGAGCATGAAGCCGAGATGCCACGGCTCCGGCGGACCGGACAGCCGCGCGGCATCCATCAGCGCGGTCAGCCCCGCATTCTCCCGGCGGCGCAACGCGATCAAGCCTTTCGAGACGAACGCGCGATTGAGCCCCCTCAGCGGCACCACGTCGGCCACCGTGCCCAGCGCGACGATTTCGAGGAGGCTCAGCAGATCGGGCTCGGGGCGGTTTTCGTTCCAGAAGCCACGCAGACGAAGAATGCGATTCACCGCAACCACCGTCATGAACACGAGGCCGACGGCGGCGAGATGACCGAGCTTCGACAGATCGTCGAGACGGTTGGGGTTCACGACAATCGCATCGGGCAGTTTCTCGTCGGCCTGATGATGGTCGATGACGACGACGTCGAGCCCGAGCTTTCGCGCCGCCGCGAGCGGCTCGATGCTGGTGGTGCCGCAATCCACGGTAACGAGCAGCTTCGCGCCGCGGTCCGAGAGGCCGCGGATCGCATCGACGTTCGGCCCGTAGCCTTCAAAGATGCGATCCGGGATGTAGACCGTCGGATCGAGCTCCGCACGCCGCAAAAACCGCGCGAGCAGCGCCGATGCCGTCGCGCCGTCCACGTCGTAGTCGCCGAAGATCGCGACCTTTTCGCCGCGCGCCACCGCGTCGGCGATCCGCGTCGCCGCCTCCTGCATCGCGGTCAGCGTATACGGGTCGGGCATCAGCCGCTTCACGGTCGGATCGAGAAACGCTTCGACGTCCTCGATCTCGACGCCGCGCCCCGAAAGAATGCGCGCCAGAAGCTCCGGCAGATTGTGACGCTGCGCAATCGCGAGCGCGCGTGCCGTCGCACGCTCGTCGAGCCGGTCGCGCCAGGGTTTGCCGGACACAGAGTGCTCGACACCCAGAAAAAGACGCGAGGGCGTTTTCGACGCAGCATTGACTGCGAGCGTCATCGGAGGATTTCTGAACGGATTGTCAGCATCACGTCATCTTACCTGCTGCGACGCACAACGTCTGCGCGCCAACACGATCCATGCACGCAAACCACAAAGTGATGGAAATAAAACCCCAATTCGGTGTTGCCCTACATAGGGGTGCGACATTCCGGAGACGAGACATGTTGCGCAAGTTTCTGATCGCTTCACTGATCGCAGCGGCCGCCTTGGCTGCCCCAACTGTTGCCTCAGCACGACATGGCGGCGGCGGGGGGCATGGCGGCGGCGGATGGCACGGAGGCGGCGGTGGAGGCTGGCACGGAGGCGGTGGATGGCATGGTGGCGGTTTCCGCGGAGGCGGTTTCCGCTTCAACCGCGGCTTCTACGGCCCTGGCTTCGGCGTCTACGCCTACCCGTACTACGGCTACAACTACGGCTGCTGGCGCAGCGTCCGCGTCGGCACCCCGTATGGCTGGACCTGGCGCCGCGTCTGGGTCTGTGGCTGATGCCGCGGCTCAGAAGAGCTTGCGGTATTGGATGAAGCCCGGCGCCGTGGCGAGTTGGTCGTAGAGCGCGCGAGCCGTCGTGTTGGTCTCATGTGTGAGCCAATGAACGCGGCTCGCGCCGGCTTCCTGCGCGGCTTTGTAAACGGCCTCGATCAGCGCGCGGCCCAGGCCATGCCCGCGCGCCTCCTTTGTCACGAACAGGTCTTGCAGATAGCAGTAATTGCCAATCGTCCAGCACGAGCGGTGATAGAGGTAGTGGACGATCCCCGATAGCTTGCCGTCCACGTAAGCCCCGAGCAGTCCCATCGGCTCGTCCGGATCGTTGAGCCGCGCCCAGGTGGTGTCGTAGGTCTCCTTCGGCACCGACGTCTCGTAGAAATCGAGATAGCCCTTCCAGAGCGGTTCCCACACAGCGCGCTCATCGGGCCGCAATGGCCTGATCTCGATTTTGCTCATGACAAATCCGCCACCTCGGCGTGGATGCGCAGCAGCTCCGGAATGGTTTTCGGATCGCGCCGGCCGAAACCGCATTCCGTCGCGATGGAAAAGTCCTTCACGACCTTCTGCGCCGCAGCCAACCGCGCCGTCGTTCCTGCAACGCCATCGGTGTGATGCACAAGCCCGAGGCAAAGCTCCGTCTCCGGGTTCAGGCTCAGATCGTTCAGCGGCGCGAAATACGCATCGTCCGTGCGGTTGCGCGGCACCGGCATGTGAATGAGCTGGATCGGCCGCCGGATGCCATAGGCCAGCCGATTGGCAAGCTCCACCATGTCGGCCATGTCCGTCGGCTCGACCACGTGCTTGTGGTTGGAGTCGCCGTAGCAGAAGTGGAACAGCAACTCGATGGTCTTCGGCACATGGTTCGCGAGATCGATCAGGATCGAAGAAAACTTCTCCTGCATCTCCTCCTTGCTCTGGCCGTAAGCGCTCTTGTCGTTGCGCTCGAGCCGCGCGAACACCGCCGACGCCACGTCGAACTGGATCGCAAGCTCGCCGTGCGGGATCGTGGCCTGAAGCTTCTCGATCTCGTGTTTCACCGCGTCGTTGTAGATCGGATCGAGCGGCTCGTGCAGGTCGTCTTGCAGGAACAGCCAGATCACGGAATGCGCCGGCACCAGGTCGACCTGGAATTTGCAATCCTTCGGGATCTTGCCGTCGCGCTTGGCCTGCGCGAAGTCCTTGTAGGACCGTTCTGCGATGTCCGCATAGAACAGGTTCTCGAACGTGATGTCGTCCGGGATCACTCCACGCCTCAGCCGGTAGCGGATGCGCGGCGTCGCGGTCGCATGCAGCCGGAACACCTCGTCGGACTTTTCGAGCTTGGGATTGTTGGCGAACACCGGCTCGAGCCAGGTGATCCAGTCGCCACGCTCGCCGGTCTCCCCGTCCGGAATGCGCGTAAGGCGATGGCCCAGAGCCGCGCCGGCAGTCTCAAACACGGTCCGCGCATCGGCGAGCGGAACGCTGCCGACGAGGTGGACCTTCCGGGGCATGGAAGTCCCTTACGCTAATCGAGGTGGAACTTTTCGAGCTGGCGATGCTCGGCCATGATCTTGCGCACCGTGCCGGTGACTGAACGCATCACGACCGTCTCGGTCTCGATCACGTCCTTGCCGAACTTCACGCCCATCAGCATCGGGCCGGTGGTGACGCCGGTCGCGGCAAACAGGCAGTCGCCGCGCACCATGTCCTCGATCTCGTATTTCTTCTTCGGATCCTTGATGCCCATCTTGAGCGTGCGCTCGCGCAACGCCTCGTTATCGATCACAAGACGGCACTGCATCTGGCCGCCGATGCAGCGCAGCGCTGCCGCCGCCAGCACGCCCTCGGGCGCGCCGCCGATGCCGAGATACATGTCGATGCCGGTCTTCGGCTCCGCGCAATGAATGACGCCCGCGACGTCGCCGTCGGAGATGAGCGACACCGCGGCGCCGGTCGCGCGGATCCTCGCAATCGCGTCCGCATGGCGCGGACGGTCGAGCAGGATGGCCGTGATCTCGGACGGCTTCACGCCCTTGGCCTTGGCGAGGTTCAGGATGTTCTCGTCCGCCGGCGCGTCGAGATCGATGGTGCCCTTCGGATAGCCCGGACCGATCGCGATCTTGTCCATGTAGCAGTCCGGCGCGTGCAGGAGCGTCCCCGCCTCCGCCATCGCGATGGTGGCGATCGCACCCGGCATGTTCTTGGCGCAGAGCGTGGTGCCTTCAAGCGGGTCGACCGCGATGTCGACCTTCGGGCCCTGCTTGTTGCCGACCTGCTCGCCGATAAACAGCATCGGCGCCTCGTCGATCTCGCCCTCGCCGATCACCACCGTGCCGTCGATCGGAAGCTTGTTCAGCTCACGGCGCATCGCGTCGACCGCCGCCTGATCCGAGGCCTTGTCCTTGCCATGGCCGCGCAGCCTGGCCGCCGAAACCGCTGCACGCTCTGTAACGCGCACGATTTCCAACGAGAGAATGCGCTCCAGGGCTTGACCCGCCTGGATGGTAATCGACGACATTACTGGCCCCCTTTTAGGTGGTTCTTTGAAACCCGCGCCGCACTGTTCAATTTTTTTCGATGCGGATCAATTGCGGTTCGCCCGAAATCACCCGGTCGCGCTTGACTGCGGCGAGCGCCTTGCGGACCGCGTCCTCGGTCGTGGCGTAGGTGATAAGAATGACCGGAACCGGCGTGCGGCGGCCCGGCTCGGGCGGCGGCCTGATGTGGCGCTGCACGATGGATTCCATGGAGATGTTGTGCTGCGCCAGCCGCTTGGCAATGGTCGCAGCGGTGCCGGGCTTATCGACAGCCAGGAGCCGGATGTAATAGCCGCCTTCGTGACGCTGCATCGGCAGCTTCTTGGAACTGATCAGCTTGCTGACCGGCCGCCCGAACGGCGCGACCCGCGACCCGCGCGCGATATCCGCGATGTCGGACACCACCGCCGACGCCGTCGCCATGCCGCCAGCACCGGGACCGACCAGCGTGATCGGCGCGATGCCGTCAGCGTCGATGGTCACGGCGTTGGTGACGCCCATCACCTGGGCGATCGCGGAGTCCTTCCGCACCATGGTCGGATGGACGCGTTGCTCGATGCCCTTGTCGGTCTTCACTGCGACGCCAAGAAGCTTGATGCGATAGCCGAGCTCGTCGGCCGCCTCCAGATCGGCGGTCGTGATCGAGGTGATACCCTCGACATAGATCGCGGCAGGATCGACCTTGGTCCCGAACGTCAGGCTCGCCAGGATCGAAAGCTTCTGCGCGGTGTCGTGCCCCTCGATGTCGAACGACGGATCGGCTTCCGCGTAGCCGAGCCGCTGCGCCTCCTTCAGGCACTCCTCGAACGACAGCTTCTCGCGCTCCATGCGCGTCAGCATGTAGTTGCAGGTGCCGTTGAGGATGCCATAGACGCGCGCGATCGAATTGCCGGCGAGCCCCTCGCGCAGCGTCTTCACGACCGGGATCGCGCCCGCGGCCGACGCCTCGAAGTTGAGCGCGACCTTCTGCTTCTCCGCGATCTCGGCGAGCGCGACGCCATGCTTGGCGAGCAGCGCCTTGTTGGCCGTGACGACCGACTTGCCGGCCCTCAGTGCAACGGTCACGGCATCCTTCGCGGCCCCATCAGCGCCGCCCATCAGTTCGACGAACACGTCGATCTCCGGATCAACCGCAAGCTCGACCGGGTCCGAGACCCAGCGCATCTTGCTGATGTCGATCCCGCGATCCTTCTTCTTCGAACGCGCGTTGACCGCAACGACCTCGATCGGCCGCCCGCAGCGCGCCGTGAGCTGCGCCCGCTCGCTCTCGATCAGACGCACCACCGAGGCACCGACCGTGCCGAGACCGGCGAGACCCACTTTGAGAGGGGCAACCATGACGCGTCCGCTGCTGTTTTTGGCGGGAAATGCTGGGATCGCCGCGAAAGGCGCGGCGACGGCGGGAATTTAGCGGCGTCAGCGCCGCGTGGCGAGTGGGACCACGTTGTGCAGGGTTTCCGGCCCGCTTTCAAGGAAGCGGCGGATGTTGCGGGCGGCCTGCCGGATGCGCTGCTCGTTCTCCACCAGCGCGATGCGGACGAAGCCCTCGCCTCGCTCGCCGAAGCCTGTGCCGGGCGACACCGCGACCTCGGCCTTTTCGACCAGGAGCTTGGAGAACTCCACGCTGCCGAGCGTCTTGAACGGGTCCGGGATCGGCGACCAGGCGAACATCGACGCCCGCGGCGGCGGCACCTGCCAGCCCGCACGGCCGAAGCTGTCGATCAGCACGTCGCGGCGCTTGGTGTAGATGTCGCGCATCTCCTTGATGCAGTCGTCGGGACCGTTGAGCGCCGCAGCCGCCGCGACCTGCACCGGCGTGAACGCGCCGTAGTCGAGATACGATTTCACGCGCGTCAGCGCCGAGATCAGCCGCTCGTTGCCGACCGCGAAGCCCATGCGCCAGCCGGCCATCGAGTAGGTCTTCGACATCGAGGTGAACTCGACGGTGATGTCCATCGCTCCCGGCACTTGCAGCACCGACGGCGGCGGATTGCCATCAAAATAGACCTCGGCATAGGCGAGATCGGAGAGGATGAAGATGCCGTGCTTCTTCGCGAACACGACGAGGTCTTTGTAGAAGTCGAGATCGGCCACGAATGCGGTCGGGTTCGACGGGTAGCAAACCACCACCGCGATCGGCTTCGGGATCGAATTGATGATCGCGCGTTCAAGCGCGGGGAAGAACTCCGGCGTCGGCTCCGACGGCACCGAGCGGACCACGCCGCCCGCCATCAGGAATCCGAACGCATGGATCGGATAGCTCGGGTCCGGCACCAGCACGACGTCGCCCGGCGCCGTGATCGCCTGCGCGACGTTGGCGAAGCCCTCCTTGGAGCCGAGCGTCGCGACGACCTGCGTGTCGGGATTGAGCTTCACGCCAAACCGGCGCGCGTAGTAGGCCGCCTGGGCTTTGCGCAGGCCCGGGATGCCCTTCGACGACGAGTAGCGGTCGGTGCGCGCCTTGCCGAGCGTCTCCTTCATCTTCTCGATGACGTGGGCCGGCGCCGGCAGG
>BFBZ01000866.1_pt1 | contig 23539 bp, 21 predicted proteins | sample 1888401 | NCBI WGS metagenome assembly BFBZ01 (sample SAMD00112614, study PRJDB3348) | symbiont metagenome | host: Chara braunii
GGCCGAGCGGACATGCTGATGCTCCGCGACGATGCCGGGCGGCTGCTCACCCTTCTCCATCGCCTTCAGCGCGCGCAGCAGACGATGCCGCGCCATGATGATGCCGTTGTCGGTGGAGACCAGGTTTTCCTTCGAGCGGTCGATGATCGGACCCATGCTCTCCTGCAGCGAAGCGTCCTGCATCGCGATGCCGAACACGCCGCTGAAGGTGCGGCCTTCCTTCTGCGCCTGACGGTCGATCAGATAATCGTTGGTCTTGTTGGCGGCGGGAATGAACGTGCCCGGCACATAGGTGACGTGGATGCCCTGACCGTCCTCCATCGCCTTGCGCTCCTTCGCGGAGAGCGGGCGCGTGACCTTGTAGTCGAAGCTCCAGGCCCAACAGTTGTGATCGTCGATCGGCACCCAGAAGTGGCCGTGCACCGGATGGTCGGCGCGCGGCGGGATCATCGTGAAGGCCGGCATCACCCATTGGGTGACGCGCCAGTAGTACTTGCCTTCCTCGGCGTTGCGGCGCGCGCCGATGTAGAGGCCGCCGGGGCTTTCGACGACTTCGAACACGGGCTTCATGTCGCCCATGTTGTACTGATTGCCCTTCGAGCCCTTGAACAGCGGATCGCTGTTGAGCTCGCCCGAATGCAGGAACGAGACGTGGCTGGAGTCGATGCCGCCTTCCATCGCCTGCAGCCAGTTGCACTCCTGAAGACGCTTCGACATGAAGCTCTGCTCGGCCGGCACCGTGGCGAATTCCCACTCCGGCAGCGGGGGCTGCTTCTCCGCCGGACCCATGTAGGTCCACAGCACGCCGCCGCGCTCGATGAGCGGATAGGACTTCAGCTTGATCTTCTGGCAGTAGCCGCTCTCGCTCGGCTCCGACGGCACCTCGACGCACTGTCCGGTGCGGTCGTATTTCCAGCCGTGATAGGGGCAGCGCAGGCCGCCGTGTTCGTTGCGGCCGAACCACAGCGAGACGCCGCGGTGCGCGCAGAACTCGTCGGTGAGCGCGAGCTCGCCGTTGGAGTCGCGCCACGCCAGCAGGCGTTCGGAAAGAAGCTTGATGCGCACCGGCGGGCAGCCGGGCTCGGGCAATTCGCTCGAAAGCAGCGCGGGCTGCCACGACGCGCGGAACATGTTGCCCATCGGAGTGCCGGGGCCGGTCTGGGTGAGGAGATCGTTTTGTTCTTTTCTGAGCATGGGGCACTCCCGGAAGTTCGTCGTTCTATTCTAAACCTGCTCGAGCCTTATGGCGCCGAGCCGTTGACGCATCGTTGACCTGCATCAACGCGCATGTTTTATGATGACTCGCGCAGTTCTTCTATGCGGAACAGCGTTCCAATCCAATCTACCAATCCCAGCGAGAGACCGCCAGTGACCACACGAGTTGAACTCTGCAAGGCCGACGAGGTTGCCGTCGGCACCGCTTTGAAAGTCGAAACCGAAGGCCTCGTCGTCGCGGTCTTCAATGTCGAAGGCACGTATTACGTCACTGACGACGCCTGCACCCACGGGCCGGGCTCGCTGTCGGAGGGCTACATCGACGGCGACGTGATCGAGTGCAACTTCCACAACGGCCAGTTCGACATCAAAACCGGCGAGGTGGTTTCGCCGCCGTGCATGATCCCGATCAAGACCTACAAGACGGCGGTCGAGAACGGCACGGTCGTCATCGAAGTGGATTGAAAGCGTTCGCGTAAGCAATACACTCAGAAAAGGCTTACCGAACGCCGTTCGACGGAGAGGAACATCATGATCGCCCGCTCGCTGAAGCTTTCGCTCGCGGCTGTCGCCGCTGTCTCGCTCACGGCCACCGCGGCGCTCGCGCATCCCGGTCATGAGGGCGGATTGGTTGGCGGCCTCGCGCACCCGTTCACCGGCTTCGATCATCTGCTGGCGATGGTGGCAGTCGGTCTGTGGGCGTCGCAGCTCGGCAAGCGCGCGATGATCGTGCTGCCGCTTCTCTTCCCGGCGGTGATGGCGATCGGCGCTTTGATGGGCGCGAACGGCATCGCGCTGCCGTGGGTCGAAGCGGGCATCGTCGCTTCGGTCGTCATTCTTGGCGCGGTGGTCGCGCTGGGCGTGAAGCCTTCGCTTGCGGTGAGCGCCACGCTCGTCGGCGTGTTCGCGTTGTTCCACGGTCACGCGCATGGCACCGAATTGCCGGCGGCGGGCTCGGCGCTGATGTACGGCGTGGGCTTCATCGCGGCGACGCTGGTGCTGCACGCGATCGGCATGGGGATTGGTGTTGCAGCGAAGCGTCCGCTGGCGATGCGTTATGCCGGTGGTGCGATTGCGGCGGCGGGGCTGGTGTTGCTGGTCGTTCACTGAGCGAAGAACGCCGCTCTACGAAACTACATTCACTCTCTCAACGTCATGCCCGGCCTTGTGCCGGGCATCCCGCTTAGGGAGACACAGCGCTCTCCTAAGCGGGATCGCCGGGACAAGCCCGGCGATGACAGCGGAGGTCTGGTCAGGCGGTTGTGCCCAACCGCGCGACGGACTTCTTCTCCGACTCCGGCGCGGCGTTGCCCGGGAAGATCAGCGACTTGATCACCACCGGCACGGCGCCGGAGCTTTCCAGCATCGCGCCGATGTCGATGTAGTCGAACTCCTTCAGCTCGAGTCCGTCGATGGAGATGATCGGATTTCCGATCTTCATCTCCTCGCGCATGTGAATGCCGATCAGGCCGCCGACGTCACCCTCGCCAGCGAGGATCACCGGATGACCTTGCGCGAGCACCGCCGCGAGGCCGTCGACGACGCCCTTGCAGAACGCATCGAGCCGCTGGAACGTTGCCGAGCCCGACCACGGCGCGAAGATTGCGACCGGCTGCTCGCCGTCCGCCAGATCGAGCCGCTTGAGCATCGTCCGAATTGCGTGGGAAACCGCAGCGGAATCGATGGTTTCGCTGTCGATAGGAAGCGTGGGCGCGATCACCGGCACGTTGCGGACGGGAAGCGTGTCGAGCGGCGAGACATAGATCGTGCTGCCCGAAAGCTGCACGGTGTATTGCGACGCGCCGACCACGGTGGCGCGGATGCCTTCGACGGATTGCTCGAGCCGCGGGCAGAATGCGTCGGCGCGTGCGCGGATTTCGGCGGCGAGCAGCGGGCCGAGGTCGCCGAACTTCTTCGTCTCGCCGCCGTAGATGAACTCCGCCACGCCGCCTGAGAATTGCAACGCGCCGACTGAATTCTTCGTCGTCAGCGGTTCGAGGCGCAGGAGCTTCTGACCTTGCACCGACGGCACACCGCCGCGCATTGCCTCGAACAGCTTGGCGGCCATCAGACTTGCGATGGCCTTGCCCTGGTCGAGCGTCAGCATGTTGCCGACCGAGAGATCTATGCCGAGCTCCGCGCCGTAGCGCTTGCCGGATTCCTCGACGCGCAGAATTTTTCCGGCCGGATCGAGATGGATGAGCCGTGCGCCGACATCGAGCGCGGTCAAATCAATCACCTTGCCTTCGGCGCAGACCGAGATCTTCGATGTGCCGCCGCCGACATCGACGTTCATCACCGTGGTCTGCTCACGGATCGACAGCGCGACCGCGCCGGAGCCGTAGGCGGCCATTACGGTTTCCATGCTGTCGCCCGCGCTGACCGCGACGAGCTTGCCCGCCTGCGCCGCAAACAATTCGCCGATCGCGCGCGCATTGCGGCGACGCACGGCCACGCCGGTGAGGATCAGCGCGCCGGTGTCGATCTCGTCGGGATCGACCTTGGCATCGACGTACTCTTTCTTGATGAAGGCGCCGAGCGCATCGGCGTCGATGGTCTCTTCCGCCGAATACGGCGTCAGCAGAATGTCGGAGCCGTAGAACGTCTCGCGCTCGGTGACGACGTAACGGCTGTCGAGCCGTTCCAGCACGATGCGCGAAAATACGAGATGCGAGGTCGACGAGCCGATGTCGACGCCGACGCTGAGCACGACGAGCTGGTCATCGTCCTCCAGCGAGCGGCCAGTGGACGAGAAGAATACGCGTCCGCCGTCTTCGTCGATCTCAACCGGCATATTGCTTAAGTGCCATGTTGCTTAAGTGTCATGTCGTAAGCCTTTCACAAGCCCTTGTATCAATCGCGCGCGTCGTGGTGAATATCGCGCAGGCGCGCGTGTTGGTTCTGGGGGACGGAACGATGGCCAAGGACAATCGGAAGCCGCATGGCGAGCTGTCCGAGCGGACGCTGCGGGAACAGGTCGCGGCTTGCACGCTGCTGCTGAACGATCTCGGCCTCATGGGCTACAGCGGCCACGTCAGCGCGCGGTTGCCGGGGCGCGACGCCCTGCTGATCCAGCCGTTCGACCAGAGCCGGGCGAGCCTGAAGCCGAGCGACCTTCTGGTTGTTGATTTCGATGGCAAGGTGCTGGCGGGGCCGAAGGGCGTGCGCCCGGTGTCGGAGGTGTTCCTCCATACGGAAATCCTCCGCGCGCGGCCGGACGTGAACTCGGTCGCGCATTTTCACCACGAGCTGACGACCGTGTTCACGCTGGTCGAAGGGCTCGAGCTGAGGCTGATCAAGAACCACGCGGTGCGTTGGGTGAGCGGCATTCCGGTGCACGAAGACCCGAGCCACGTCAGCGACTCAGAATTGGGCCGCTCGCTGGCAACGACGCTCGGCCCACACCACGCGGCGCTCATCCGTGCGCACGGCCAGGTGATCGCGGCGGAGAGCGTGCCCGGCGTGCTGATCGACAGCGTGCACTTCGTCGAGAACGCCGAGGTGATGTATCAGGCCTCGGCGCTCGGCAAGGTGAAGCCGCTGACCGAGAAGGAAATCGCGGGCTTCCTGCACGACTTCAAGCGCGACCGGCACATTCCGAAGTTGTGGACGTATTACGTCGGTCGCGGGCGGGACAAGAAGCTGCTGCCCGCGAAGTGGGATCTCTAAAGCGAACGCACGCTCTCCCGACTTTCTCCGGCGTCATGCCCGGCCTTGTGCCGGGCATCCACGACTTGCTTTCTTAATTCGCTGAACCAAAAACGTGGATGGCCGGGACAAGCCCGGCCATGACGTGGAGAGAGTGTGCGCCAGTTTCGTTTCGCGCTTTTGCGGAACGAAGCAGTTACGCCTTCAGCTTGAACAGCGCGTCGGCGTTGCCGTGGCAGAGCTTCGCCATGTCCGGCGGCGCGAGCGCGACCTCGTCGAGGAACTTGCGGCCCTGCGCGTCGCGCGCGAACGGGTAGTCGACCGAGAACATGATGCGGTCGATGCCGAAGGTCTGAAGCGCGGCGACGAACGGCGGCTGGGTGAAAATGCCGCTGGTGGTGATCCAGACCTGATCGGTGATGGTCTTGCTCGGCAGCCGCTTGAGATGACCGATGTCCGCCGCGCCGACGTCGTCGAGCCGCGCAAGCATCACCGGCAGCATCTCGCCCATGTGGCCGATGACCATCTTCAGCTTCGGATGCTTGTCGAAGGTGCCGGCGAACACCATGCGCAGAACGTGGATGGCGACTTCAGAGTGCCAGCCCCAGCCGGCGGTGCCGACGACGCGGTCGGTGCCTTCCGGCAGGTCCGAGTAGTAGGCCTTCTGTACGTCGAGGCTCGGCACGTTCGGGTGGATGTAGATCGGAACGTCGAGCTCGACCGCGGCCGACAGCAGCGCGTCATAGCTCGGGTGGTCGAGGAAGCGGCCTTCGGTGGTGCCGTGGACCATCGCGCCGACCATCTTGAGGTCCTTCACGGCGCGCTTGAGCTCGGCCGCGCAGGCGTCCGCGCTCGCCATCGGCAGGGCGGCGAAAGCGGCATAGCGCTTCGGGCTCTTCGTCACGACGTCGGCGAGCGAGTCGTTGACCTTCTGGGCCAGCGTCACGCCACTCGGGCCGGGGACGAGGTCCGGGCCCGCGCCGCTGTTGGAAAGAATCGTGAAGCTGATGCCAGCATCGTCCATCGACTTGGCGCGCCGTTCGCCGATTTCGGCGAGGAGTTCGATCGGGCTCACCTTGCCGTCAGCGACCTTGCGGCCCTTGTAGTGGCCGCGGCCAGCGATGGCGGCGGGATCGATGGTCTTGGCGAGGGCGGGAAACGAAACGTGCTCTTCGAGGGCAACGACGCGCATGAACGAAAGTCTCCGATTGGGTCCGGGGGGTTGTGGCACCGGCGGATATGATTGGGCAAGGGGTTACGTGCCCGTGCGGTGTGCGTGGCTCGCAGAGCTACGTGTCCCGCACGCGGTGCGGCACGAAGTGCTGCACCGCAGATGCGGGACCCCGGTTTCTACAATGCTGCAATCTGGGATGTCAGGTCCTTCCATCCCGGGTTCTGCTTTTCGATCAGCTCGATCTTCCAATCGCGCCGCCACTTCTTGAGAACGCGTTCTCTCGCGCGCGCTTCAAGTATCGAGCTATATGGTTCGCAATAAACGAGATGATGAACTTTGTAGCGTTTGGTGAAACCGGGTATCGCCCCGGATTTGTGCTCTGAAAGGCGGCGGCTGAGATCGTTCGTGACACCGACGTACATTGTGCCGCGATACCGGCTTGCGAGGATGTAAACGAAGAACTCCGACATCGTCTTCGATCGCTGGAAACCGGGGTCCCGGGTCTGCGACGCACCACTTCCCCCGGCTCTCGCTACGCTCGGCCGGGGCCGTGCTGCGTCGCGCCCGGGACAAGAAAGAAACTACTCCTTCGGCAACTCGCCCTTGTAGTTGCGGTCGTAGAACTGCGGGTCCATGCGGTTGACCGCGCCGTTCTTCTCAAGGGTCGCGTTGTATTCCTGCGCGATGAAGGGGTCTTCCATCCAGTACGGGATGGCCGAGCCACCCTCGGGGATGTCCATGCCGGTGTAGTCGATGTGCTTCTCGCCGGGTGGGCCGGGCTCGCGGCCCGGATTGTGCGGTCCGAACCAGGCGGTGAGGCGCAGCGGGTCCTTCGAGACGCCGAAGTGCTGATGGAACCAGCGCGCGCCGCCGGGCGCGGCGGAGACCATGCCGACCGGCTCGTAGTCGACACGCTTCACCAGATTCGCCTTGCCGTCCTTCCACGGATTGACGCCCGCGCTCTCCGGCCAGGTGTAGGTGTAGCCCTTGCCGCGCAGGCAGATCAGCACGGCGGCGGAGGTGTGCGCATGCGCCTTCGAGTAGCGGCCGTTCTCGTGTTGCGCGATCCAGAGATAGAAGGTGTTGCCGGTCATGAACGGCTCGATGCGGCGGTAGCCGGGCGAGCGGCGGTTGTCGAGCGGCAGGTCGCAGTTGACGATGTCGGGCACGAAGTTGGTGCGGCGCATGGCGAGGCCACGCACCGGATCGGGCTCGATGTCGTCCTTGTACTTGTAGAAGTCGTCGGCGCCGGAGAAGCGATCGCGGAACTGATACGGGTTGTCGAAGATCGCGCCGACGTTGTTCATCAGGTTCATCAGGTTCGGCGCGGTGGTGCCGCCGAGCAGAAGCGCCGGCGACGACGACGCATTGACGATCCGGTGCATGGCGTTGACCGGGATCGAGAACATCGAGCCCTTCTGCCATTCGAACACGTGACGCTTGGAATCGTTGTCGAGCCAGACCTCGGTCGAGCCGCGGCCTTCGACGACATAGTAGATTTCTTCGTAGATGTGCTTCTCGGGGTTCAGCGCGCCCGCGCCCGGCACCTCGACGAGATAATTGCCCCACTTTCCTTCGGTGCCGTGGAGTTGGATATAGGTGCCGCGGCCTCCGGTCCGTTTCCAAGGGGCAAGCGGCAGGTTCTGAACCTTGCTGACGCCGATGTCGCGATAGATCGGGATGCCCTCCGACTCCATGAAGAGGTCGTAGGGCGTCTTCGGGCGTCCGAATTGTCCAAGGCCGGCGCGCTTGCCGCCGGTGGGTTCATGCCAATGCGACTCGCCGGGTACGTCATGCATGGCGGGACTCCTTTTCTTGCCGCGCACGGCGGTGCTGCAACGCCCCTCCCCACACGAGCGAAGCGAGTGGCGGGGAGGGGTCGGGGGTGGGGGGTGTTAGAGCGGTACGACAGCCGCCGCCCCCCACCCCGACCGCCTTCGGCGGTCGACCCTCCCCGCCGCTTCGCGGGGGGAGGGTGAAAACACCGCCGATGACGCTACGCATGCGCCTTCTCCTCGTCGGCGAGCGCCTTCGGCGTCAGCTCGGCCTGCTCGGCCGTGTAGGCCTTGTCCATCGCGGACTTCAGGCCGTGCTTGGCGAGTTCCTGCTCGAACTGTTTGCGGGTCTCCGGATTCTCGTCGGCGTAATCGATCTGATCGCCGCCGAGGCGTTTGCTGATCCAGGCCTTCGGCACGCCCTGCGCGTTTCTGATCGCGACGCCTTCGTGCTTGAAGGCGAGATAGCGCGCCGGCGTGGTGCCGGTGTTGAAGTGCTGATGCAGCCACATGTTCGGCGGCACGATCATGGTGCCGACCTCCCACTTGTAATAACGCGGCTCGTCGCCCTCCGGCCACATCAGCGAATAGCCTTCGCCTGAGAGGATGATGACGTGCGCGCCGGGGCCGTGGGCGTGCGCCTTCTTGTAGGTGCCGATCGGGAACTGCGAGATGTGGCTGTTGAGCGAGGACTTCGCGAAGTTGAAGCGGATGTGGCCGCCGCCCGCGCCGCGCTCCTTCGCGGTGATGAGCGGCAGGTTGACCGCGTCCGGCACGAAGTTGGTGGAGAGGAAGAAGCCCTTGGTCTCGTCCTTTGCAGCGAAGTAATCCGGCTCGCCGTTGAAGCGGCCCTTGAAGTCGTACTTGGTGCCGAAGATGAAATCCAAGTCCTCGTAGAGATTGATGACGATCGGTGCGTTGGTGACGGAGATGAAGCGCGCCGGCTCGCGGCCCGAGCCGTTGAAATGCTGATGCCAGCAGTTGAGCGGGATCGCGAACAGCGCGCCGGCCTTCCATTCGAAGGTGATGCGCTGGCCGGCGTCGTTCCACACGGTGGTGGAGCCGCGCCCGGAGAGGATCATGATGGTTTCCTCGAACAGTTGCCGCTGCGGCGCCAGCGTCTTGCCCGGCGGGATCTCGCAGACGTAACAGTCGTTGGAAGTACGTGAGGCTTCGTGGTTCATGAACACACCGGAGCCGCCGCGCCGCGCCCAGGGCTTAAGCTCGACGGTGTGCAGGTTCTGCACGTAGGTCGACGAGATGAGATCGAGCCCTTCGCTCTTCACCCAGCGGGTGTAGGGCGTTTCCTTCTCGGTCGCGAATTTCTTCGCGAACTCGTCGGACACCATCGCGTTCTTAGCCATATCGGTTCCTCTATCCTCGTTCTCCACTGTCATGGCCGGGCTCGTCCCGGCCATCTCGCTTAGGAGGGCACTGTGCTCACCCAAGCGGGATCACCGGGACTCGCGCCCATAGCGCGTCGAAGACGCGCGTGAACGCGCTGATGGGCCCGCGGCCCGGTGATGACACCTATGTTGGTACAGCCACGCATTTCTCAGCCTTCATACGCATGTGAATTGGATCGCCCAGCGGTGTGTGCAGCGATGGGTGCGCCCGCGCGAGCAGCACGTCGTCGCCGACCTTGACCTGAAAATCCTGGAATTCGCCCTGGAACGCCTTGGCGGCGACCGTGCCGCTCAGCACGTTGAAGCCGTCGGTGCGGGCGGGCGGATGCTCGGACAGCTCGATGTCCTCGGGGCGGACGGAGATCGTGACGGGCGCATTGTTCGGCAGCGACTCGCCGCATTGCACATTGATGGCGCCGAAGCGGGTCGAGACCTGGCACAGGCCGTTGCCGTTGGCGGAGAGCACGGTGCCGTCGAGGAAGTTGGTTGTGCCGACGAAATCGGCGACGAAGCGGTTCTTTGGCCGCTCGTAGATGTCGCGCGGCGAGCCGATCTGGACGATGCGGCCTTCGTTCATCACCGCGATCTGGTGCGAGAGCGCGAGCGCCTCGGCTTGGTCGTGTGTGACGTAGATGGTGGTGAGGTTGAGTTCGCGCTGAAGCCGCAGGAGCTCGAAACGCATCGCCTCGCGGAGCTTGGCGTCGAGGTTCGACAGCGGCTCGTCGAGCAGAAGAAGCTGCGGCTCCATCACCAGAGCGCGGGCGAGCGCGAGGCGTTGCTGCTGGCCGCCGGAGAGTTTGGTGGCGTCGCGGTCGGCGAACTTGTCGAGCTGCACGGCCGCGAGCACGCGCATCACCTTGTCCTGGATCGTCTTGCGATCCGGCCGGTTCTTGCGGACCTCGAGCGGGAAGGCGACGTTCTGGAGCACCGTCATGTGCGGCCAGATCGCGTAGGACTGGAACACCATCCCGAAGTTGCGCTGGTTCGGCGGCACGAAGATGTTCTGCGCCGAGGAAAATACGACGCGGCCGCCGACAGCGATCGCTCCCGATGTGGGCCGCTCCAGTCCTGCGATCGAACGCAGCGTCGTGGTCTTGCCGCAGCCGGACGGGCCGAGCAGCGTGAACAGCTTGCCTTCCGGCACGGAGAACGTGACGTCCCGTGCCGCCTTCACCGGCTGACCGGAGGCGTTGGCGTATTCGGTGTTGAGTGCGTCGACGTTCAGCATGGTCAGGCTTCCGCGACGCCGAATTTCTTACCGGCGAATTGCGCCAGCATCACGAAGCAGAACAGAAACGCGATCAGCATGACGCCGAGGGCGGAGAGTTCCACATATTGGCCGTTCTGCCACAGCTCCCAGATCATCACCGGCACAACCTCCGAGCCGGGGCTGTAGAGCAGGATCGAACTGGACAGCTCGCGCACCGAGACGATGACGACATAGATCCATCCCGCGATCAGGCCGGGCTTGAGCAGCGGCAAGATGATGCGGCGGAACGTCATGAACCACGATGCTCCGGACATCGCGGCGGATTCCTCCAGCTCCTTGTGGATCTGCATCATCGATGTCGAGGCGTAGCGCATGCCGTAAGGCATGAAGCGCGTCACGTAAGCGATCAGCATGATCCAGAGCGTGCCGTACACGCCGATCGGCAGATACAGGTAGCAGATCATGATCGCGAGGCCGAGCACGAGGCCAGGAAACACCAGCGGCAGCGAGGCGAGGTTGTCGATCAGCCAGCGGCCGGGGAGGCGGGTGCGAACGACGATCCAGGCGACGACGGAGGTCGCAAGCATGATGATCGTCGCGCTCGCGATGGAGAGAACAATGCTGTTCCAGATCGCCGTGCCGATGGCGGGCTGGTCGAGCACGGTGCGGTAGGCGCTCAGCGTGAGATTGTTGAGCGCCTCCCACGAGGGGGCGGTGTAATACTTCTGGAGCGACGACCACAGCAGCACCAAAAATGGCAGCGCCACGACGCAGAAGAAATAGACGATGAACAATCCGGCGGTGACGTAACGCCAGCCGCCCAAGTCCATCGCGCGGGGGCGGAACCCTTTGCCGGTCACCGTCGAGAAGCGGCTGCTTTGTTTCGAGAGGCGTGTCTGCCAGTAGATGCCGAGCGTTGAGATGATCAGCAGCGTTACTGCGTAAGCCGAGGCGAGGCCGACCTGGCTCGGATAGCGATGAATGGCCTGATAGATCGCTGACGTATAAACCTCGATGCCGACCGGAAGCCCGAGCAGCGCGGGCACCTCGAAGGACTCGATCGAGCGCACGAACAGGATAAGCAGTGAGGCGAGCACCGCGGGCCACGCGAGCTTGAGCGTGATGCGGAACACGATCTGCGGAACCGTCGCGCCGCTCATCAGCGCGGATTCTTCCAGCGAGGGGTCCATCGAGCGGAAAGCCGCGGTCATCAGCAGGAACGCCATCGGCGAATAGTGCAGGCCGTCAACCCAGATCATGCCCGTCATCGAATAGATGTTCACGAACACGAGGTCGGTGCCGAACAGGTTTTGCAGCATCGTGTTGATGATGCCGATCTTCGGACTCGCAAGCAGAATCCACGACACCGTGAACAGGATGCCGGGAATGATCAGCGGGATCACTGACAGCGCAAAGAACAATTTCTTGAACGGCGTGTTGGTGCGCTCGTTCACCCAGGCGAAGAAGGTGCCGATGACGAAGGCGAGCATCGAGGAGCCCAAGGCGAATTGCAGCGAGTTGAAGAACAGCTTGAGCGTTTCGGCGCCGCTATAGGCGGCGATGTAGTTCTCCAGCGTGAATTGCTGCACGCGACCCGCGCCCTCCGGCGTCAGGACGCTCTCCCAGAGAAGGAAGCCGAGCGGAACGAGCGCCAGCCAGGCGATCAGCGCGACGGCGCCGCCGATCACCAGTCCCTTTGCATCGAAGGCCGGCGCCGCCCGTGGAGCGGCCGGCACGTCCAACACGGCTGCGTTCATCGCTCCCTCTGAGGTGTGTTCTTCTATGTGGAACACTGTTCCGATATTATGCGAAGACGGTATCACCGGCCGGCCCGCGCGCGCAACGAACTGGACGTCCGTGCGTTTCACGTTGCGTGGCTGCGGCCGATGGACGCCTGACCCGCGAAATTAAGGGTTCATCAACCATAAAAATCCAGGGTGGGCGTGCATTCGCGCAAATGCGCCTCGCAGGAACCGGCATGGCCAACCAGCTCAACATGCTCGCGAAGACCGCCCAGCGTGTGCTGGTGGCGGCGATCATGTTGAGCCCGTGGGCTGCCGCCCGAGCCGATACGCTGCTGATGCAAGGCTCGAGCACCGTCAATCGCCAGGTCATGGAGCCATTTCACGCCGAGATCGAACGGCTGAGCGGGCAGGTTCTCACCGTCATTCCGAACCGCTCGACGCTCGGCCTGCTCGCGTTGCTCGAAGGCCGGGCGCACATCGCGATGCTGTCGGCGCCGCTGGAATCGGAATCGTCAAACTTGCAGAAGGCGATGCCGGGTCTGTCATTCGACAAGCTCAAAGCCCACGAGATCAAACGCACGCGCGTCGGCATCGGCGTGCATCCGAGCAATCCGGTGCGCCATGCGACACGCGAGCAGCTTCAGAAAATCCTCGAAGGCAAAATCACCAACTGGAAATCGCTCGGCGGGGCCGATCTGCCGATCCGCGTCATTCTCGTAGGCGGGGGCGGCGGTGTCACGGTCACTGTCGAGGCGGCGCTGCTCAAGGGCGAGCAGGCCAGCACGCCGAACAAGCTCTATGTGAAGACCGCGACGCAACTGTTTCAGGTGGTCGAGCAAGAGCCGGGCGCGATCGGTTTCGGTCAGCTCGGCGTGCTGAAGCAGCGCAAGGCCACGGAGCTGTCCGCCGACAAGCCGATTGAACAGGTGCTCTATCTGGTGACATCCGGCGAGCCGACGCCGGCGATGGAAGCAGTGATCAAGGCGACGAAGCAGGTCGCTGCGCAGCAGATGTGACGCGGCTCACTTCAGGAACAATTCGGTCCAGATCTTCAGCCACTTGTCGCTCTCGGTGTTCACTGTCGCCGGATCGATCAAGGTGAACTTCGCCGTATCCATCGGTGTCTTGATGGCTTTGCTGGTCGGCACGCGGCCGAGCGCTCCAAGCAGCGCTTGCCCTTCCGGCGACAGCACGAAATCGGCGAACAGCAACGCTGCGTTGGGATGCGGCGCGTTCTTGAAAACCGCGATCCCCTGTGGCCGGCCGACGAGCGGCTCGACTGGAACCCAGTCGATCGGCCCGCCTTTCTCTTTGATCGAGTCGGCATTGGCGCTGTAGAGCGTGAGCCCAACGGGTGTTTCGCCGGCGGCGACCAACTGCGCCAACAGGACGTGCCCTTTGCGCATCTCGGGCTTCAGTGCCGCGAGCTTGCGGAAGAACGTCATGGCGCGCTCTTCGCCCCAGTATTTCACGATGGCGCCGAGCCACTCTTGGTCGGTGGCTTCGATCGCGAGCTTGCCCTTCCATTTCGGATCCGCGAAGCCCTCATAAGTCGCGGGGATGTCCTCGCGCTTCACCTTCTGGGTGTTGAAACCGACCACAAAGAGATTCACGCGGTCGCTGACGTATTTCCTGTGCGGTGGGACGGCGTAGGGATGAAGGCTCGCGACGTGCGGCGAGTAGAACTCCGAGATCAGGCCCTCCTGCGCGAGAACCTCGACCTCGGGCGCGTTGGTCTCGATCACATCGACGCTGTGGCGGCGGGCGCGCGCCTCCGCGACGGTCCGCTGCAATACGGTCTCGCTGAGATTGCGCCAGAGCTGAACCTTGATGCCGTATTTCTTCTCGAAGGCCTGGGCGAGCTGGTTCGATTCCGTCGGCGCCATCGAAGTATAGAAGGTGAGTGTGCCTTCTTTCTTGGCGCCCTCGACGAGCTTCGCTTCGCGATCGGCGCCCTGATACTGGTAGATGGCTTCGGTCTGCGCCTGCGCCGGGAGCGCCGCGAGACAGACCAGAAGCAAGCCGAACAACATCCTCATGACGCCATCACCCGCTGCGCGCCGCCGCCGGCGCGCATTCTAGGTTCGGCCAAGAACGATGCAACGCGTGCGATGCAATCAGTTGCGGGGAGGCGGGAGGCCGGAATGAGATGAATCGGTGCTGCCGGTGGTCGGCACCGAGAGCGAGAGCCCGAAGTAAGTCGGCTCGCGGGTGCTTGTCATCGCGCCGTCCAGCCCACGGATGCGGTTGCCATCCGGCGTCTGATACATCTTCATCTTGGTGTCGGTTGAAATACCGAAAGAGCCGCTCTCCAGTGGAATGCGTCCGAGCTCGGACGGCTTGGCCCGCGGTGTCTCTTTCGCGGCAGCGTGAGTGTTGTTCGCGCGGTGTGCACTGTCGAGCTGGATCGGCGTGTGTTTCGCCGCCGGCTTGCTCGCGGGGACTTTCGGCGCGGCCGGCCGCGGCGCAGGCTTGTGCTGTTTCGCTGTCACATTGCTTGCGGGCGTTGTGGCGTTCTGGGCGCGCACATGCGGTGCCGCCAGAACAGCAGCCATCGCCAGAACTGCCAGGATCAGTTTGGAAGCCATCGTCGCCCCACGTTCCGCATGCTACGCCAGGATATCGCCTCTCGCGCAAGCGGATTGTGATGCCACCCTATGGTTAAGTTTGTTGAAATCATGGGCAGCCGTGGAGGCCGCTATTCCACGGTCGCTCCGATGGCGCGGACCATCTTGCCCCAGTTGTTGATTTCACTTTTGAAGAAAGTCTGCGCGTCCGCCGCGGTTCCAGGCGTGGGTTCCAGGCCCATGGTCTTGAGTTTCGTCTGAACCTCCGGGCTCTTGAGGATTTCGCCGATGGCGCCGTTGAGCTTGGTGACGATGGCGTCGTTGGTCTTCGAATGGATGAAGAAGCCGACCCACGAGGTCGCGAAGAAGCCGGGGTAGCCGCTCTCGGCATAGGTCGGAACATCGGGAACCGCGGCGACGCGCTTTTCGCTGGCGATGGCGATGCCGCGCAGGCGTCCGCTGTTGATGTGCGGAACCGCGGGCGGCAGCGTCAGCGCGTTGGAATCGACGTGACTGCCCATCAGCGCGTTCATCGCCGGCGCGCCGCCTTGATAGGGCACATGGATGGCTTCGACCTTGGCGAGCTGTTTAAAGAAATATTCGCCCGCGATGTAGGAACTGGTGCCAACGCCGGCCGTGCCGAAGGTGATCGGCTTGGTTTTCGCGCCTTCGATGAACTCCTTGAGGTTCTTCGCGGGATTGGCCGGGTTGACGATCAGCGACTCCGGCGTGGAACCGACGATCGCGACGCCGCGCAGATCATCGCTCGCGTAGCCCTTGTTCTTGTAGAGCGTGTCGTTGACCGCGACCGACGTGGTGGTCACCAGGATCGTGTGTCCGTCGGGAGCGGCATTCACGACGGTGCGCGCGCCAAGGTTGCCGCCGGCGCCGCCGCGGTTTTCCACCACGATGCTCTGACCGAGTTTCTTGCCGAGCTCATCGCTGAAAAAGCGCGCGACGCTGTCGGCAAAACCGCCCGCTGCGAAGGCAACCACCAGCGTCACCGGCTGCTTCGGATACTGCTGCGCTGAAGCTGGCGCGCTAACCACGATGTGGGACAGCGCGAGTGCGGCAGCCGCCGAACGAAACGACATTTTCGAAACTCTCCCTAGGTTCTGCCCATCATAGTGGCAATTCACCCGATTTCGCAGCGAGATGTCGCAGCGCAGTACGGGTGACAATGCGTTGCCCACCATGCCAAACTCCGCGCGGGACGCAAAACACCGCTTCAAGAATCGACGTTCCAGGGAGGAATGAAGGATGCCGTTCAGGCCGATTCTGGTCGCGCTGTTTGCTATGTGCGTGACGGCGACCGCAACCCACGCGCAAAATTATCCGTCGCGCAACATCACCGCGATCATCCCGTTCGCCGCGGGCAATGCGAACGACATCACCGCGCGTATCGTGTTCGAGCAGCTCTCCAAGCAACTCGGACAGGCGATCGTCATCGAAGGACGGCCCGGCGCGGGCGGTACCATCGGCGTCGGCCAGGCGGCGCGGGCGGCGCCGGACGGCTACACCATCCTGTTCCACTCGGCGACGTTCAGCGCGTCCTACGTGACGCACAAGACGCTGCCCTACGACACGCTCAACGATTTCATCGCGGTCGCACCGGTCGGCATTTCGCCGAGCGTGCTCGTGGCGGCTCCGTCCAAGGGCTACAAGACCGCCGCCGATCTGATCGCGGCGGCCAAGGCAAAGCCCGGCGAGTTGAACTTCGCGTCTGCGGGCATCGGTGCGGCCTCGCATCTCGCCGCGGAAAAATTCCGCGTCGCCGCCGGCATCAAGGCGCAACACATTCCGTTCAAGGGACCCGTGGAAGCGCTCGCCGAAGTGATGGCAGGCCGTATCGACTTCTATTTCCTGCCGATCGCGGCGGCGCTGCCGCAGATCAAGGAAGGCACGGTGCGGGCGCTGGCGGTGTCGTCCGACAAGCGCATCGCATCGCTACCCGATATTCCGACAACGGCTGAGATCGGATTGCCCGGCGCGGCCTATGCGTTCTGGAACGGCGTGTTCGTGCCGTCCAAGACGCCGCACGAAATCGTCGACAAGCTCTACAAGGAAACGACGAAGGCGGTGGCCGAGCCTGTGGTGCAGGAGCGCATGGCGAAGATGGGCATTCAGCCGCTCACCATGTCGCAGCCGGAGTTCGAGAAATACTTCAAGGCCGATGTCCTCGACACCGCCAAGCTCGCGGAAGCCGCGGGCATCGAGAAGCAATAGTTCCTCCTCGGTAAGGAGAATCGCATGTCCAACGAACCCGTTGCCACCCGCACGCCGGGCGCCTTGCGTGCAGGCCCTGGCCAGCATCTGTTCGATCTCGGCACGGTCAACCACATCATGGGCGGTCCGGCGTATTCGACCGCCAACGGTTCCTGCATCGAAGGCGACCGCATGATCGTCGCGCTGATGCGAATGCCGGCCGGCACCGGCGCGGAGGTCCACTCGCATCCGAACGAGCAGTGGATCTACATCATGGAGGGCACGTTCGAAGGTGAGATCGAGGGCCAGTCGTTCTCGGCGAAGCCCGGTACGGTGCTCTACATTCCGTCGAACGCGAAGCACTCCGGCAAGGCCAGCAAGGCCGGCGATGTGGTGTTCTTCACGGTGAAGGACGCCTCACACAGTTTGCACGGCATCAAAGCCGCGTAGAGGCCAGCATGAAGCGGTCTGCCCTCGCGTTGCTGTTGGCGTCCAGCCTTCTGGCAGGCGCTGAGGGCGGCGCTTCGGCGCAAAATACACAAAGCCAGGCTCACGAGTGGCCGACGAAGCCGATCCGCGCAATCGTGCCGATTGCGCCTGGAACGGGCGGCGACGTGATGTCGCGCATCGTGCTCAATCAGCTTTCGCTGCAACTCAACCAGCCGATCGTCATCGAGAACAAGGGCGGCGCTGGCGGCACGATCGGCGCCGGCATGGTTGCGAAGGCGGATGCTGACGGCTACACGCTGCTCTCGCATTCGGCGACGCATGTGATCGCACCCGCGATCTATCCCAATCTCGGTTACGACGTGTCGCGCGACTTCGCGGCGGTGATTCCGATCGGCAACGTGCCGAGCGCGCTCGTGGTCGCGCCGTCGAAGGGTTTCAAGACCATTCACGACATGGTCGCCGCGGGCAAAGCCAAGCCCGGCACACTGACCTATGCGTCATCGGGAGTCGGATCGACGACGCACCTCACCGCCGAGCGCTTCCTTCAGAGCGCGGGCATGACGGCGATCCATGTGCCGTTCCGTGGCGGCGGCTTCCAGCCGGAGATCATCGCGGGGCGTGTCGATTTCGGTTACTCGCCGATTGCGACATGTTTGCCCAACGTTCGCGACGGCCGCCTCCAGGCGCTTGCCGTGAGCGGCGCGAAACGTGCGTCGTCGCTGCCCGATGTGCCGACCACGCTTGAGGCGGGCTATCCGAACTCCGATTACGTGATCTGGGTCGGGCTGTTCTTCCCGGCGAAGACGCCGCGCGAGATCGTCAACAAGCTGCATGACGAGACGGTCAAGGCGCTGCAATCGCCCGCAGTGCGCGACCGCTTCGCGCAGCTCGACGTCGAGCCGATGCCGATATCGCCCGCAGAATTCGACGAACTCATCAAAAAGGAAATTGTCTCCAACGCCGCGCTCGCAAAGGCGGTGGGGCTTAAGGCGGATTGAACAAAAACAAAACGGACACCAAGGGAGAAATTGAGATGAAACGTCTGACGATTGCGCTGTTATCGGCTTTGGCGTTCGCTGTGGCGGGGCCCGCTGTTGCGCAGGACAAATATCCGTCGAAGCCGGTGAAGATCATCGTGCCCTATGCGCCGGGCGGCGCGACCGACATCACCTCGCGGCTGTTCGGTGAGCAGTTCAAGAACCAGCTCGGCCAATCCTTCGTGGTGGAGAACAAGTCCGGCGCGTTCGGCATCATCGGCATCGAGGAAATGGCGCGCTCGAAGCCGGACGGTTACACGCTGTTCGTCGGCAACGTCTCGACCAACGCCATCACGCCGGTCCTGTTCAAGAGCAAATTCAAGATCGACTTCGAGAAAGACGTGGTGCCGGTGTCGCGGCTCGCGATCTATCCGTCGTTCCTGATGGTGACGACGACGAACTTCGACGTGAAGGACGTCAAGAGTCTGGTCGATTACGCCAAGAAGAACCCGGGCAAGGTGCGCTTCTCGAGCGCGGGCGTCGGCAGCTTCCCGCACTTCGACATGGAAATCTTCGCCAAGCGCGCGGGCGTCGACATGGTCCACATTCCGAACAAGACCGGTGCAGCCGGCATGATCAACGACCTCGTGGTCGGCGATGCGCAGGTCGCGATCATCAACTCCGCGAGCACGGCGGCGATGATCAAAGCCGGCAAGATGCGGCCCATCGCGATCGCGGCCGAGCAGCGCCTCGCCGAATATCCGGACGTGCCGACTATGGCTGAGGCGGGGTTCCCCGGTGTCGGCACGCTGCACTGGCAGGGTATGCTGGCTCCAGCCGGCACGCCGAAGGAGGTGCTCGATACGCTGTTCAAGGCGGTCAACGAGGCGACGAAGGCGCCCGCGCTTCAGGAGGCGTTCGCCAAGCAGCTCGTCAGCATCAAGCCGAATGCGTCGCTGGATGAATCGAAGACCTGGCTCAAGGGCGAACTCGACAACTGGCGCAAGATCACAAGCGAAGTGAAGGTTGAAATGACAGAGTAGCGTTCAAGCTGATTGCGCGACCGGGGACGGCAGAGCCCCGGCGCGCGGGGAGGGATCATCATGAAGCGCGTTGGACTGACGTTGGCTTTGTTGATGGGTCTGCTTGCCGGAAATCCGGCTCAGGCCCAGGACAAGTTTCCATCGAAGCCGATCAAGATTCTCCTGCCCTATGGCGCGGGCAGCGCGACCGACATCATCACGCGCATCATGTGCGAGCAGTTGCGCCAGATCCTTGGCCAGTCGTGCGTGGTCGAGAACAAGCCGGGCGCTTTCGGCATCATCGCCATCGAGGAAATGGCGCGCTCGAAGCCGGACGGCTACACGCTCCAGGTCGGCAACGTCTCGACCAATGCGATCACGCCGGTCCTGTTCAAGGACAAGTTCGGCATCGATTACGAGAAGGATGTGGTCGCTATCGCGCGGCTCGCGGACATCCCGACCTTCATGATGATGACGGCGAAGATTCCGCCGAAGACGCTGGCCGAGTTCGTCGCTTACGCGAAGGAACGGCCCGGCAAGCTGAAATACGCGAGCCCCGGCGCGGGCAGCTTCCCGCACTACGACATGGAGATCTTCTCGCAGCGCGCGGGGATCAAGATGGAGGTCATCCACATCAAGGCAGGGCCGCCTGGCTACATCAACGACATGACGCTGGGCGACATCCATGTGTCGTTCATGAACGTTGCGACGTCTGCGCCGCAGATGAAGGCGGGCACGCTGCGGCCGCTGGTGTCCACCACCGAGAAGCGGCTGCCGGACTATCCCGATGTACCGACAATGACGGAGGCCGGCTATCCGGGCGTCGGCACGACGCTGTGGGCCGGGCTGTTCGCGCCGGCGGGAACGCCGCAGCCGGTGCTTGAGACCTTGCAGAAGGCGGTGGCGCAGGCGCTGAAGTCGCCGCAGGTGCTCGACGCTTACGCGAAGCAGAACGTCCGTGCGCAGCCGACCGAGTCTCTGGATGCGGCCAAGACGTGGCTCAGGGGCGAAATCGCGTCGTGGGAAAAGATCACCAAGGAGATCAAGATCGATCTGACGGATTAGCCGCGCACACCACCGTCATGCCCGGGCTTGTCCCGGGCATCCACGTCTTTCTTCTTTGCTGAGTGAGAAAGGAAGGCGTGGATGGCCGCAACAAGTGCGGCCATGACGAACGAGAGAATTGGAATCGCTGCAGTCAAAAGAGTTGGAAATCATGAACGTCGAAGTGAAGCCCTCCGCCATCGCTTACAAACTGAAGATCGACAGGGACGTCGACGTGCCGATGCGCGACGGCGCGAAGCTGAAGGCCGATGTGTTCCGGCCGGACGACGGCGGAAAGTTTCCGGCGCTTCTCAACCTCGGGCCGTACCAGAAGGACAAGCTCTGGACGGTGCCGCCGAATCTTGAGGAGAAGCAGAACGAGTACATGAACTGGGAGACGGTCAATCCCGAGTGGTGGGTGCCGCGCGGCTATGCGGCGGTCCGCGTGGACGGGCGCGGCTCGGGCAAGTCTCCGGGCCAGTGCGAGCCGTGGTCCTACGCCGAGGCGGTCGACTTCTACGATGCGATCGAATGGGCCGCGGCGCAGCCGTGGTGCAACGGCAAGGTCGGTCTCACAGGCATTTCCTATTACGCGATCAACCAGTGGTTTGTCGCGAACCTCAATCCGCCGTCGCTGAAGGCGATCATGCCGTGGGAGGGCTTCGCCGACATCTACCGCGACGCGCTCTATCACGGCGGCATCTTCAGCGTGTTCATGTCCAACTGGGTCACCGCGCATATGATGCATCACACGCTCGGCCGCGCTGCGCGTGATCTGCCGAATGCGTGGAACGTCAACACGCTGCATCTGTGGCTGAGCAACAACCTCGACAGCGGGGTGTTGCGCGGTGCGCAGGCGCAGTGGGACCAGATCAAGGTTCCGGTGTACACGGTCGGCAACTGGACCGGCTTCGCGCTGCATCTGCGCGGCAACACCGAGGCCTACATGCATGCGGCCTCGAAGCACAAGAAGCTGCGTATCCACAATGGTTCGCACGTCCATGCCTTCTATACGGAGGAAGGCCGGCATGATCAGATTCGCTTCTTCGACCACTGGCTGAAGGGGATCGACAACGGCGTGATGAACGAGCCACCGGTGAAGCTCGCGATCCGGCACGGCAAGGACAAGATCGAGTGGCGGCACGAGAACGAATGGCCGCTCGCCCGCACGCAATGGACGAAATACTACTTCGACATCGCGGCGGCGGAGTCCGGCCAGGAGCCGCGCACCGGCTCGCTGGTGAAGGAGAATCCGAAGAAGGAAAGCTCCTGCACCTATCCGTCGTTCAATCTCGGCACCATGGGCTCGACGTCAGCGGCGTCCTCCCAAGTCATGGGTGGCGGCATCAAGCCGGGTATGGGCATCGCGTTGGAGACACCGCCGCTCGCGGAGGACGTCGAGGTGACGGGGCCGCTTGCAGCAACCTTCTGGGTGTCGAGCTCGTCCGAGGACTGCGATCTGTTCCTGACGCTGCGGAACTTCGACGCTGACGGAAATGAGATTCTCGAAACCGGCCAGCAGGGCTCGCCGGTCCCGGTCGCGAAAGGCTGGCTGCGCGCCTCGCATCGCGAGCTTGATCCGGAAAAGACGCTTGCTTACCGGCCGTATCACAAGCACACGCGGCGGCTTTACCTGAAGCCCGGCGAGATCGTGAAGGTCGATGTCGAGATCTGGCCGACGTCGATGGTGTTCAAGAAAGGCCATCGCATCCGGCTCGACGTGCAGCCGCGCGACGGCTTCGGCAGCCAGTCGTACCTGCATTATCACGCGGACTACAACACAGGGACGAACACGGTCCATGCGGGTGGGAAGTATGAGTCGTACCTGCTGCTGCCAGTGATTCCGAAGAAATGAGGCGCAAGTTGGCTTTGGCCTGCGCGGCTTCCCTCCGCTGTCATCACCGGGCCGCCGCGAAGCGGCGAGACCCGGTGATCCAGCTCTTTGGTGAAAAGCTGGATCGCCCGGTCAAGCCGGGCGATGACACTTGTGTAGTGGCGAGACGGAGGACTGCATGAGCAGCGAAGGACAGAGCAGCAGGGCGCCCGTCTCCAACCTCCTTCATCGCAAGGACGTTCTCGCCGGTCTTCTCTTCATCGGCGTATCCGTTCTCGGGCTATGGGCTTCGCGCAACTACCCGGTCGGTACTGGGACGCGCATGGGCACCGGCTACGTACCGCGGCTCCTCTGCTGGATCCTGCTCGGGCTCGGTGTGCTGGTGATGCTGCAAGGTGTCCGCGATACCAGCCGTGGCGGTCGGCTCGACGAGACGCCGCCGATCTGGCGCTCGATCATATTCGTCACCGCGTCGTTGCTCGTGTTCGCCTTCGCGATCCAACCGCTCGGCGTGGTGATCGCGATCGCTCTGCTCACATTGGTCGGGAGCTTCGCGGGCAGGGAGGCCCGGCCACTGGAGATTGCGGCCACAGCAGTCGTGTTGATCGTCATGACGGCGGTGATCTTCGTCTGGGGCATCGGCCTGCCGATCCCCGTCTGGCCGGAGTTCTAGCGAATGGAATTTTTCTCCAATCTCGCGACCGGCTTCGGCGTCGCTCTCACCCCGATCAATCTCGTCTTCGCCTTCGTCGGCTGTCTGGTCGGAACGCTGATCGGCGTGCTGCCGGGTATCGGCCCAGTGGCGACGGTCGCGATGCTGCTGCCGCTGACTTTCTATCTGGAGCCAGTGTCAGGCCTGATTATGCTCGCCGGCATCTTCTATGGCGCGCAGTACGGCGGCTCGACCACGGCGATCCTCGTCAACATGCCGGGCGAAACGTCATCGGTGGTGACGTGTATCGACGGACACCAGATGGCGCGGAAAGGCCGCGCGGGGGCGGCGCTCGCGGTCGCGGCGCTTGGCTCGTTCTTCGCGGGCTGCTTCTCGACGCTCCTCATCGCGCTGTTCTCGCCACCGCTTGCCAAGGTCGGGCAATCATTCGGCGCGCCGGAATATTTCTCGCTGATGGTGCTGGGCCTGATCGCCGCGGTTGTGCTCGCGCACGGCTCGATCATCAAGGCGGTGGCGATGGTGATTCTCGGTCTGCTGCTCGGCCTCGTCGGCACCGACGGCAACACCGGCGGCCAGCGGTTCACCTTCGGCGCG
>BFBZ01000870.1_pt1 | contig 23536 bp, 20 predicted proteins | sample 1888401 | NCBI WGS metagenome assembly BFBZ01 (sample SAMD00112614, study PRJDB3348) | symbiont metagenome | host: Chara braunii
CCGACGTCAGGCTTCTGCTGGTCGTCCTCGTAGATCACCTCGACCGGCTTGCCGTCGATCTTGCGGCCGAGATGGTCGAGCGCGAGCTCGAACGAGTTGCGCATGTCGTTGCCGATCACGGCGGTCGGACCGCTGAACGTCGAGACGAAGCCGATCTTGATGGTGTCGCCGGCAAAGGCGGTGCTCGAAAACAGCAGCGCTGCGGCGCTCGCCAGCCAGAAGCTCTTCATGGTCTTCCCTCCCCTCAAACAAATCGTTCTTATCGTTGTTTTGTCGCCGCCACGCAGCAGCACGACCAGCGGCGGCGTTTCGCCGCAGCATTCGTCGCGCGGTGCTGATCCTACGCGCCATCGATCCATGCACCATAATTCCCGGAAACGGGCAAAGGCAAGAACTATAGTGCGTGTTAAGGATACTGCAGCACAGCAGACGGCAGGGTCGGGAAGAAGGTCATGAGAGGAAGTCGCCTTCCCCGCGCCGTCATGGCCGGCCTGTCCCGGCCATCCACGCGGCTCGATAGTCGCCGCTCGACGTGGATGCCCGGGACAAGCCCGGGCATGACGGAGCAACTGAAGAGCAGCGGCTCTCGCGGCATCTACTTCTAGATGTCACTCGTGGATATCACTTGCTCGCTACCCCACGAACGCATCACTTCACCAGCGCACACCCGCCATCGGCGATCGGGCGGAACGCCTGCTCGGCCGGAATCGTCGAGACCAGACGATAGTAGTCGTACGGATATTTCGACTCCTCCGGCTTCTTCACCTCGAACAGATACATCGGGTGCACCACGCGGCCGTCGGCCCGGATCGTCACATCGCCGAATAGTTTGTCCTTGCCCTTCACCGTCTTCATCTGCGGCACGACGTCCTTGGCATCATCGCTGCCGGTGGCGGCGACCGCGTTGAGATAGGCAAGCGTCGAGGCATAGACGCCGGCCTGGTTGCCGCTCGGCATCTTGCCGTTCATGCCGGGGCGCGCTGCGAAGCGCTTGGCGAAGGCGCGGGTATCGTCGTCCATGTCCCAGTAGAACGCTTCGAGCAGTTGCAAGCCCTGCGCCGCCTTCAAGCCCATGCCGTGGATATCGTTGATGAACAGCAGGAACGCGACCAGCGACTGGCCGCCCTGCTGGATGCCGAACTCGGACGCCTGCTTGACCGCATTGATGGTGTCGCCGCCGGCATTCGCCAGGCCGATCACCTTGGCCTTCGAGCCCTGCGCCTGAAGCAGGAACGAGGCGAAGTCCGTCGTGCCGAGCGGATGCTTCGCCGAGCCCAGCACCTTGCCGCCGTGCTTCTCGATGTAGTTGGTGGCCTCCGCCTCGATGCCCTGGCCGAGCGCATAGTTGACCGTGATGAAGTACCAGTCCTTGCCGCCGCGGCCCATCATCGCAGCCGCCGTGGTGTTGCCGGTCGCCCAGGCGTCGTTGACCCACTGGATGGTGTTCGGCGAGCAGGCCTTGCCGGTGAGATCGGAGCTCGCGGTCGACGACGCCAGGAACGTCATCCGGCTGTTGCGCAAGAGCTCGTTGACGGTGAGGCCCACGGCCGAGTTGGGCACGTCGACGACGGCATCGACCTTGTCGACATCGAGCCATTTGCGCGTGATCGCCGAGCCGACATCGGCCTTGTTCTGGTGATCGGCATAGACGATCTCGACCTTGATGCCTTTACCGCCGCCGTTGAAATCCTCCGCCGCCATGCGCGCGGCCTCGACCGAGCCCATGCCGTTGGTGTCCTGGAAGATGCCGGAGATGTCGTTGAGCACGCCGACGCGTACGACATTGTCCGAGATCTCGCCGGCCCGCGCCGCGCCTGCAAGGCAGACTATTGCGACCAGCGCCAGCGCGCACGAATTCAGCTGCTTCATGATGTCCTTCCCCGTGTGTTGCTTGTTTGATTGTTGTCGTTGCGGCTGGAGGTCGTCTCCAGTTGCGAAATCAGCTCTGCCGATCCGGAATGCGCACCACCAGTCCGGCCAGCGCCGGCTGCACCTTGATCTGACAGGACAGCCGGCTGTTCGGCCGCCGTTCGGCTGCGGTGCCGTCCAGCAGCGCATCCTCATCGTCGGACACGGGATCGAGCTTCCCGGTCCAGGCGTCGTCGACATAGACGTGGCAGGTGGCGCAGACGGCGTTTCCGCCGCATTCGGCGACGATGCCGTCGATGCCGTGGGTCAGCGCCGCCAGCATGACGCTGGCGCCGTCCTCGGCCTCCACGCTTTCGCTGCGGTTGTCGGGATGGATGAAGGTGATCGTGGTCATGGTATAGCTCAGGCTGGAGTAAAGGTGACCGGCAGGCTCTCCAGCCCGCGCAGCGTGTTGTTGTAGCGGCGCTTCGGCTCGCCGCTCATCGTGACGCTCCCGACCTTGCGGGCGAGCGCCGTCAGCACCGCCTCGCCTTCGAGCCGCGCGACGAGCTGGCCGACGCACATGTGGATGCCCGAGCCGAAGCCGACATGGCCGGATACTTTTCGGGTGATGTCGTAGCTGTCCGGCTGCTCCCAGCGGCGCGGGTCGCGATTGGCGCTACCTAAGAACATCAGCACCTTCTCGCCCTCGGGAATCGTGACGCCGCCGAGTTCGACGTCACGCGTGGTGGTTCGGAAGAAGGTCTGCACCGGGCTTTCGAACCGCACGGCCTCCTCGAACGCGTTGCGCGCCAGCGACGGATCGGCGCGCAGCCGCGCCCATTGATCGGGGAAGCGCGCCAGGCAATACACCGCGGCGCCGATGCCGTAGACGGTGGTGTCGAGGCCGGCCGACAGCAGCGAGCGCACCAGCAACGGCGCCTCGGCCGGCGTGATCTCGCCGCTGTCGCTGAAGGCGTGGATGCAGGAACCGAAGCCGCCGGGCGTGAGATTGTCGCGCTGGCACTGCTCCGTGACATAGGCCTGGTGTGGCGCCGAGCGCTCGATCGCCTGCTGGCGCAGCTCATTCGGCGGACCGAACGCGTTGAACACCAGGCTCGCATAGGGAATGAGATGCTCGCGCCCCTCCGGCTTCAGCCCGAGCGCATCGGGAAACACCGACAGCGGATAGGCCTCGGCGAGATCGGGGATGGCATCGAACGAGCCCCGGCCTACAAGCTCGTCGATCTTGGCCTCGGCCGCCACCATGAAGCCGTCGCGCAGCCGCTTCATGACGGCGGGCGACAGCACCTTGCTCAGCACGGCGCGGGTGCGCGTATGCGCCGGCGGATCCGCCTCGAGGATCAGGCTCGGCGGCCGCCACGGCTTCTCCTTGGCGAAGTCGCTCAAGCCCACGCCGCGGCTGGAGCAGAACGTCTGGGGATCGTTGAGGACGGCATAGACCTCGGCGTAGCGGGCGACGCCGTAGACGTTCCATGCGTCCAGATGGATGACGGGGCCGGCCTCGCGCATCTCCTGATGCGCTGGATAGGGATCGTCGAAGAATTCATATGAGAACGGGTCGATGGCGAGGTGCGGGATGACCGGCGCCACGCCGGCAGCGGGGGAAAGACCTGTTGGGTTCATGCGGAGCTCCCGAAGTTTGGCCTTGTCATGCGGCTTTTCGTATCCGTATGAGTGGCGATGCATGGACGCTGGGGATCATGAGCGAGAAATCCGGGACGCCGCGCAAGGCGCAGCCGCGCGAAGCTGAGGGGCACGGCCTCACGCTCGATCTCGACCGCTATGTGCCGGCCTTCATCACCTTCATCGCCAACAAGCTGTCGAACAGCGCCACCGCGTTCTATCAGCGCAATTTCGGCGTCAACGTCACCGAATGGCGGATCATGTCGCTGCTGGCGATCGAGCCGGGCATCCCGGCCTCGCGCATCTGCAGCGTGATCGGCTTCGACAAGGGGCCGGTCAGCCGCACCCTGGCGCTGATGAAGAGCCGCGGCCTGATCGCGATCCGCAACGACCCGGAGGACGGCCGCAGCCATTCGATTTCGTTGACGGCCAAGGGCCGCGCGACCCACGACAAGGTCATCGTCGCCGCGCTGGAACGCGAGCGGCGTCTGCTCGCCTGTCTCGACAAGGATGAGCGGGAAGTCCTGATCACCCTGCTGCGCCGAATCCACGACAATCTCGACGCCGTCACGGGCGCGAGCTGAGCCACTCAGGCACGAGCCGCCGAACGGCTGACCCGTCCGCTGCGGCAATCTGTTGGCGCGCGCGCAAGCGGCCGCGCCTGCGGCGAGCAGGCTGCGCATGACGTTCCCGTCCCTTCTTCGAGACGCGGATCATCCCGCGCCTCCGTTGCTGATCGGGTCGATCGTTCCACAGATTAGTTGCTTTAGCAACGATATATTTTCGAATGCATGAGATCCCGCAGCGCGAAAGCGCCGCCGCACTCGGTCCTTCAAATTCTAACTACCGGCGAAGGCGCGCGGCAATTTCGCCCTGATATGCCGTGTCGGCTGCGCTCCCGATTGCGGCGCGGCCTGCGGGGAGAGGCGGATGTTGGGGTTCATTTTCGGTTTCAATGCGCGTCTCGGCCGTCTGCAATATTTTCTCGCCTCGCTCGGTCTTGCGCTGGTTTCGGTGGTCCTGATCGTGGTTGTGGCCGTCGGTCTTGCCGCCCTCGCCCCGCAGACGTCGGAGCTGACGGTGAGCCTGCCGATCGTGGTGCTGATCGGTCTGTGCCTGGTGGCGAACCTGATGCTGCAGGCGATGCGCTTTCGCGACATCGGCTGGGACCCGGTCTGTGTGATCCCGGCCTGGATCGCCGTCATGGTGCTGGACTACGTGATCGCCGGCCGATTTCCCGAATACGCGGCGACATCATCGCACCACGGCACGTGGGTGGGCGCCCTGGTCAATCTCGGCCTCAGCGTTGCGCTGCTGTTCTTCCCCAGCGGGGCTGACGACGCGCCATCGTCGGGAGCCACGGTGACCCGCCCGACGTCTGCATCGTTCCGGACAGCCCGTGGCGCCAGCTCGGCCACCGAGGCACGACTTGCGCGCATCACGGGCGGGGATGCCGATCGGCGCGGGTACTAGGCGGCTGCGGCGCCCGGCCTGCTCACCAATTAGGCAAATCGCCTTCGGCAACCACATCCGACCGCCCGACGGCCTGTCGGATGGCACAGCAACCCACTGACTCTCAAGATTTTTCCTTATCAGGCCCGCATCCTCGCCGTGTACACAATGGCACATGGCTTGCTACGTTCGCAGCCGGATTGGGCGAAGCGGAGCGCAAGGAAATGGCAGGCCAGAGTTTGGGCTCGGACGAGACGCGGAGCGCCGCGTGACCGAGACCATTGCCGAGATCGTCGCCGCCCATCGCGCCGGCCTGACAACGCCAAGCGACACGATCGCGCGCTGCTACGCCGGGATCCGCGCGCACAACGACCCCGCCATCTTCATCAGCCTGCGCGGCGAGAAGGACGCGCTCGCGGAGGCCGAAACCCTCGCCGACCGGGACAGATCGCTGCCGCTCTACGGCGTGCCCGTCGCGGTGAAGGACAATATCGACGTGGCGGGCCTGCCGACCACCGCCGCCTGCCCCGCCTTCGCCTACACGCCATCTCGCGATTCCACCGCGGTGGCGCGGCTGCGCGCGGCCGGCGCGATCATCATCGGCAAGACCAATCTCGACCAGTTCGCCACCGGCCTCGTCGGCGTGCGCTCGCCCTACGGCATTCCGAAAAATCCGGTGCGCGCCGATCTCGTTCCGGGCGGATCGAGCTCGGGCTCGGCGGTCGCCGTCTCCGCGGGTCTCGTGCCGCTCGCACTCGGGACGGATACTGCGGGCTCCGGCCGCGTGCCGGCAATGCTCAACAACATCGTCGGCCTGAAGCCGAGCCTCGGCATGATCTCGACGTCCGGCCTGGTGCCGGCCTGCCGCACGCTCGACTGCATTTCGGTGTTCTCGCTGACGGTCGACGACGCCGTCGCGGCGCTCTCGGTGCTGGCGGCGCCGGATCCGCTCGATCCGTTCTCGCGCGACCGGCCGCTTGGGGCCGTGACGGCATTTCCCGAGGGCGTGAAGCTCGGCATTCCCCGCCCCGGGCAGTTGATCTTCTTCGGCGACAAGGCGGCGGACGCCGCCTATGGCGCTGCCGCCGCGCGCTTCGTCAAGCTTGGCGCCGAGCTGGTCGAGTTCGACCTCGAGCCGTTCTACGAGACCGCGCGGCTGCTCTATGAAGGCCCCTGGGTCGCCGAGCGCTATCTCGTGATCCGCGATCTGCTCGCCTCCGATCCCGATGCGATCCACCCCGTGACGCGCGAGATCACCATCGGCGGCGCGCGCGGCAGCGCGGCCGACACCTTTGCCGCGCTTTATCGTCTGCAGGCGCTGCGCAAGGTGGCCGAGCGTACCTTCGCCGATATCGACGCGCTGGTGCTGCCGACGGCGCCGACCGCCTACACCACCGCGGATGTGCTCGCCAATCCGATCGAGCTCAACAGCCGGCTCGGCACCTACACCAACTTCGTCAACCTGCTCGATCTCTGCGGGCTTGCGGTGCCGGCTGCGATGCGCAGCGACGGCGTCCCGTTCGGCATCACCCTACTGGCGCCAGCCGGCCGCGATGCGGCGCTCGCCAGTCTCGGGCGCGCCTTCCATGCCGACACGGCGCTGCCGGTCGGCGCCAAGCCGGTCCCGCTGCCGCCGCTCGCTCCCGTGTCTCCGGCACTGCATGGCGACGAGATCGCCGTCGTCGTCGTCGGCGCGCATCTCTCAGGGATGGCATTGAACCACGAGCTGACGAGCCTCGGCGGACGTATGCTCGAGGCGACGACCACCGCGCCTGACTACAAGCTCTACGCGCTGTCGACCACGCCGCCCAAGCCCGGCATGCTGCGGATCGACGACGGCCAGGGCACGGCAATGGCCGTCGAGCTCTGGGCGCTGTCGGCCGCGAGCTTCGGCAAATTCGTCAACCTCATCCCGCCGCCATTGTCGATCGGCACCATCCGGCTCGCCAACGGCCGCAGCGCCAAGGGCTTCCTTGTCGAGCCTGCCGCCCTCGATGGCGCGCGCGACATCTCGGAGTTCGGCGGCTGGCGCGCGTATATGGCGCAGAAAAGCTGATCGCCTCGCGACTTCGTCACTGCGAGCGCAGCGAAGCAATCCCAGAGCTGCGGTCAGGCCTCTGGATTGCTGCGCGGGCAATGACGGCAACCCGGAAGACGGCGAGCTTAGCTATACCGACACCGCGTAGATCTCGTATTCGCCGCGCACCAGCTCGATGTGCGCCTTCATGGCACTCGCCGCGCCGGCCTTGTCGCCGCGCAGGATGGCCACGACGACGCGGTCGTGCTCGGCATGCGACTTGGCGAGGCGGCCGAGATTGCGGAACTGGGCGCGGCGGAACGGCTGCACGCGCACCCGCGTCGCCAAGGTGATCTCGGCGATGTAGGCATTGTGCGCGCCGGCATAGATCGCGTTGTGGAAGCGCTCGTTCACCTCGTGGAAGCGCTCGGGGTTGCCGGCGTGGCTGAGATTGCGCAGCTCCTCGTGGATGGCTTCCAGCCGCTGCCGCTCGACCGGCGTCATGCGCTGCGCCGCGAGACCGGCGCACAGGCCCTCGAGCTCGGCCATCGCCTCGAACATGCCGGTGAGACGGTCGGCCGACGGTCGCGCCACCACGGCGCCGCGATGTGCACGCGCCTCGATCAGCCCGGAAGTCGCCAATTGACGCAGCGCTTCGCGCACCGGCGTGCGCGAGACGTTGAAGCGCTTGGCGATCTCGGTCTCGTCCAGCGGCGCGCCCGGCGCCAGCGCGCCGCGCACGATCTCATCGGCCAGCTGCAGGCGCAGCTCCTCGGCGCGCGTGATTTTCGCGACGGCAGGCGGCGCGCGGTCGATGCGCTTGATCTCCAAGTCGCGGGCGGACCGCTGGCGCGTTCGCGGCGGTAGATCGTCCAGGCTCATCCTTAGCCGCCCTTTGCTTCATCGATGATGCTGACATGGGCAGCAACGATTCTCCAGCCTTCAGGAAACCGGACCCAGGTCTGCATCTGGCGTCCAACCTTGCCGGGCGCGGTGTCGCGATAGAACAGCGTCGAGGCGACCGCGGCGTCACGGCCGTACGTGGTGATCACGGTGCGCGCGGTCCGCCGCATCAGTCCAGCCGGCGAGCGCGCGGCGCGAAATGCAGCGATCTCGCCGTAGCCATAGAGGTTCTCGCCGATGCCGTAGCGCAGCGTACGGGAGTCCTGCTTGAACAGCTCGTCGAGCACGGCAACGTCGTTGCCGACCAGCGCCTGTTCGTAGCGCTGGAACTGCGCGGCGACTTCCGCGACGACGTCAGGCAGATCGACTTCCATTCTCCAGAACTCCTCGCGGGGCCGGCGCAGCGGCGACGCCAAGCTGTTGCAAGGCGTGGGCCACACGCAATGCGACATGTTCGCACCAGGGCGCCGCGATGATCTGCACGCCGATGGGCATCGGCGCGAGCGGAATCGGGACGGCGACGACGGGAAGCCCGACGAACGAGATCGGCTGGGTATGAATGCCGATATTGGCACGCACCGGCAGCTCGACGCCGTCGAGCACGAAGGTCGCCTGCCCAAGCTTGGGTGCAACGCAGGGCGTTGCGGGCGCGATCAGCACGTCGACGGACTTGAACAGCTCCAGCACCCGGGCGCGGTACCAGCGGCGAAACTTCTGCGCGCGGTCGACCATCGGTGCCGGAATCATCGCACCCGCAATCAGCCGATCGCGCACCGCCGGATCGAAATCCTGCGGCCGCTTGCGCAAGCGGTCGAGATGCAGCGAGGCGCCTTCGGTCGTGCTGATGACATAGGCCGCGGCGCGAGCACGCGCGGCTTCGGGCACCTCGACGACGTCGGTCGCCCTGAGCGCGGTCGCCACGCGGCTGACCGCCTCGGCGGCCTCCGGAAACAGGTTCTTCTGAAAGTGGCCGCCGGCAATGGCGATGCGCAGGCCATCGAGCCCTTGCGACAGCGAAGCTGAGACCGGCTCCGGCGCGCGCGTGGTGCACGCCGCATCGTCGGGATCTGGTCCCTGCATCACGTCATAGGCGAGCGCGAGATCCTCGACCGAGCGTGCGAACGGACCGAGATGATCCAGGCTCATGACGAACGGAAACGAGCGCGCCCGCGACAGCCGGCCATAGGTCGGCTTGAGGCCGAAGATGCCGCAGAACGACGACGGCACACGGATCGAGCCGTTGGTGTCGGAGCCCAGCGCGATCGGCACCAGGCCGCCGCCGACGGCGCTGCCCGAGCCGCCCGACGAGCCGCCGCTCATCCGCGTCGGATCATGCGGATTGCGCGACGGGCCGTCGTGCACGTTTTCGCCGGTGAAGTCGTAGGCGTATTCGCCCATGTTGAGCGCACCGACGAGGACGGCGCCGGCCGCCTCCATGCGCTCGATCAGCGTCGCGTCGCGCGTCGCGGGCGCTCGATCACGGTTGATCTTGGAGCCGGCGCGGGTCGGCAGCCCCGCGACGTCGAACAGGTTCTTCACCGCGAACGGCACGCCGGCGAGCGGGCCGATGGGCTTGCCCGCAGCGATGTCGGCATCCACCGCACGCGCCTTCGCACGCGCCCGCTCGGCGGTCACATCCGTGAACGAGTTGAGCACGCCATCGCGGGCCACAATCCGCGCCAGCGCGGCGTCGGTAGCCTCGACGGCCGAGAGCTTGCGGGTGGCGACCGCGGCGGCGATGGCGCTCGCGGTCATCTCGGGAGAACTAAGCGGTGAAGACACTGGCAGGCTCGGCTTCATCAGGCAGGGAGAATTCGTCGACCAGCTCCGCCATCTTCAGCGAGACCTCGAGATTGGCGCGGATGGCCGGGCGCCACGCGTCCTCGATCGGCAGAGCCAATGCACGCCCGACGGCGTCGATGTAATCGTCCAATGGCTCCGCCATCAGCTTTTCTCCTCAAGCTTTCACGCTCAATGCGCCGGCAATGGCGGGTGCGGAATCGCCGTCAGCAACTCCCGCGTATAGTCATCCTGCGGATGACCTAGCACACGTTCGGAGGTGCCTTCCTCGACGATTCGACCCGACCGCATCACGATCACACGATCGCACAACAGCCGCACGACATTCAAATCATGGGAGACGAACAGATAGCTCATACCTAACTGCCGCTTGAGGTCCTGCAGCAGATTGAGCACGACCGCCTGCACGGAGACGTCGAGCGCCGCCGTGGGCTCGTCGAGGATGACCAGCTTCGGGTGCAGTGCGATGGCGCGCGCGATGCCGACGCGCGCCTTCTGGCCGCCCGACAATTGGTGCGGAAAGCGATCGAGCAGATTGAGCGACAGGCCGACCATGGTGGCGAGCTCCTCGCAGCGGGCACGAAGCGCGTCGCGGCCCTTGATGTCGCCGAGCTGCAGGATCGGATCGGCGATGGCACGCGCCGCGGTGAAGCGCGGATTGAGGCTGTCGGTCGGATCCTGGAACACCATCTGGATGCGGCTGCGCAGCGGCAGCCGGGCAAAGGCCTGCGGCAGGATGTTGCCGATCTCCTCGCCATCGAAGCTGATGCGCCCCGAAGTCTGGTCGAGCAGCCGCATCACCATCATCGACGTCGTCGACTTGCCGCAGCCGGATTCGCCGACCAGGCCAACGCTCTCGCCATGACCGACCGTGAAGCTGATGCCGTCGACGGCGCGGAACATCTCCGGCTCGACCGCCGGCCTCCGTCCGAACAGTTTCGACAATGTCGCCGAGGCGCCCTGGCGCGGATATTCCTTGACCAGCTTGTCGACGAGGAGAAGCGGCTTGGCGCTGCTCGCACTCCGCTCGCCCTCCGCACTCCGCTCGTCACCCCCGGGCTTGACCCGGGGGTCCATCACCTGGAGCGACTCTTGCGAAGATGGATGGATGGCCGGGTCAAGCCCGGCCATGACGGAGGCTGTGTGTGGTGGGGCTGCCACATCCTCCTCCGGCAGCAGATCGCGCAAGGACACGCCGAGGCGCGGCGTCGCGCGCATCAGCTTGCGTGTATAGGGATGCTGCGGGTTGGCGAAGATGTCGGCGGCCCTGGCGGTCTCGACCACCCGGCCCTTCTCCATCACCACGACGCGATCGCAATAGGCAGCGGCGAGACCCAGATCATGCGTGATCAGGATGGTCGACATGCCCCGGCTCTTCGTCAGCTCGACGACGAGGTCCATCACCGCCTTCTGCGTGGTGACGTCGAGACCGGTGGTCGGCTCGTCGGCGATCAGGAGCTGCGGGTTGCAGGCCAGCGCCAGCGCGATGACGACGCGCTGGCACATGCCGCCGGACAATTCGAACGGATAGGCGTGGTAGCGCTCGCGCGGACGCGCGATCTTGACCTGCTCGAGCGCGGCGATCGCCTTCTCGGCGCGATCGGTCGCGGCCGCCTGGACGTGCTGCTTCAGCACATCCTCGATCTGCTGGCCCACTTTCCGGATCGGATTGAGCGCCGCGCGCGGGTTCTGGAAGATCATCGAGATCTCGCGGCCGCGCAGATCGCGCATCGCGCTTTCCTCGGCCGCCCTGACGTCCACGCCGGAGAACATCACCGATCCCTCGGCGATGCGGCCGGCGCGGTCGAGGATGCGCATCACCGCATAGGACGTCACCGACTTGCCCGAGCCGGATTCGCCGACGATCGCGAGCGTCTCGCCCTTGGCGACGGAGATGTCGACATGCTGCACCGCCTTGACGATACCGCGGCGGGTGGAGAATTCGACCGTGAGATCGCGAACGTCGAGCAGCGGCTGGGCGGTCATCCGTGGCTCCGCTTGTTACGACCGTCATGCGCGGGCTTGACCCGCCTGCGGGGCCGAAGCCCCTTCGGCGCGGCGAAGGCCCGCGCATCCATCACACTGACGAAGGTGTTCTTGAAGGGATGGATTGCCGGGTCAAGCCCGGCAATGACGGAGTCGTTTTGTGGTGCGCTCATCGCCTTACGTCCTGCGCTGCGGGTCGACGATGTCGCGCAGGCCATCGCCGAGCAGGTTGAAGCAGAACACCGCGATCATCAGCGCGAGACCCGGGAACAGCGCGATCCACCATTCGCCCGACACCATGAACGAGGCGCCCTCGGCAACCATGATGCCCCATTCCGCCGTCGGCGGCCGCACGCCGAGGCCGATGAACGACAGGCCTGCGGCATTGAGGATGGCGTAGCCCATGGTCAGCGACATCTGCACGATCATGATCGGCATGATGTTCGGCAGGATGTGGCCGAGCAGGATGCGCAGCTCGCTGTTGCCCGACAGCCGTGCCGCCTGCACGAAGCCGGCGTTGCGGCGGACATTGGCCTCGGCGCGTGCCACGCGCGCATAGAGCGGGAAATTCACGATCGCGGTGGCGATGATGATGTTCTGCACGGTGTTGCCGAGCGCGGCGACGATGCCCATCGCCAGCACGAACAGCGGGAACGCCATGATCGTGTCGGCAATGCGGCCGACGATGCGGTCGATCCAGCCGCCGAAGAAGCCGGCGGCGACGCCGGCGAGACCGCCCAGGAAGAACACGAGCGCGACCGAGGCGATCGCGATGAAGGTGTCGAGCCGGGTCGCGACCACAACGCGGCTGAAGATGTCGCGGCCGAGCTGATCGGTGCCGAACCAATGCGCCGCCGACGGCGGCTTCAGCGCGGACGCGGTGTCGCTGGCCAGCGGATCATAGGGCACGATCCACGGGCCGAAGATGGCTGCAAACAGGATCACGACCAGGAGGCCGAAGGCGAAGCCCGTCACCTTGTTCTCGGCCAGGACATAGCGCGTGTGGCCGATCAGGGCTGTCAGTCCCGACGTCCGCGAGGGAACGGCGGCAGGCTCGATGGTCGGCGCGACAGTGCTCATCCTTCCAGCCTCACGCGGGGATCGATGACGCCATAGAGAATGTCGATGACGAGGTTCAGGACGACGTACATCACGGCCATCGTCAGCACGAAGCCCTGCACCGGCGCGAAGTCGGAGGCGATCAGCGCCTCGACCGCATAGGAGCCGATGCCGGGCCAGGCGAACACCTTCTCCACCAGCACGTTGGCGCCGAGCAGGAAGGAGAACACCATCGATAGCGTGGTGATGACCGGGAGCATGGCGTTGCGGAACGCATAGGTCACGGTGACCGTCGCGGGCGACAGGCCCGAGGCGCGCGCCGTGCGGACGAATTCCGACGACAGCACCGACAGCATCGAGGCCCGCGTCATGCGCGCGATCGGAGCCAGCGAGAAGATCGCCAGCGTCGCGGCGGGCAGGATCAACTGGCTCAGCGCCGAGCGGAACGCCTCGCCGTCACGCGCGATCAGCGTATCGATGAGGTAGAAGCCGGTCACGGGGTCCGGCGCGCTATAAAACACGTCGAGCCGGCCGAGCGGCGCCGGTGACCAGCCGAGCCGGAAGTAGAACACATACACCAGCACCAGCCCGGTGAAGAACACCGGCAGCGAGACGCCCGCGGTCGTGACGATACGGCAGGTATGGTCGATCCACGACCCCGGCCGCGTCGCCGCGAGCACGCCGAATGGCAGCGCGATCGCGACGGATACCAACAGACCGAGCAAGGTCAGCTCGGCCGAGGCCGGCAGTCGGTTGCGAATCTCGCTGGCGACCGGCTGGCCCGTGGTCAGCGAACTGCCGAGATCGCCATGGGCGAGATCGACGGTGTAGCGGAAGAACTGCTCGACCAGCGGCTTGTCGAAGCCGAGCTTCTTGCGGATCTGCTCCACCGCCTCCTTGGTGGCGGCGGGGCCGGCAAAATACGCCGCGGGATCGCCGGGCAAGGCGCGCGTGAGCAGGAAGGTGACGATCACGACGCCGATCAGCGACGGGATCGCGAAAGCGAGGCGCTTGGCGATGAGGCTCAGCATGAGCAGCCCCCTGCCCGAGTTGGCCCAGATCTGTCCGCGCTGCGCACTCGGCTCCCTCCCCCTTTGTGGGGGAGGGCTGGGGAGGGGGGTGGACCCAGACGGCAGTGGGTGTGGCTACCCCCCTCCCTGCCCCTCCCCCACAAGGGGGGAGGGAATGAGAGAGCTCGGCCCATATTACATCCCCCCATCACCGTCTCACCCCTTCACCAGAGCCCGATAGTCGAGCCTACGGTGGAACCAGTACTGATAGCCGGAGATGTTCTTCTGCATCGCGACGTTGACGAACGGCTGATACAGCGGAATGCGTGGCACCTCGGCGAAGGCGAGATCGACGAAGCCCTTCACGTCGGCATCATACGTCGCCTTGTCCCCGGTCGCGGCGGCCTCGCGCGCGCCGTTGATGAGCTTGTCCATCTCGGGCGACTTGTAGCTCATCGTGTTGAATACGGAATTGTTGCCGTGATAGCACCAGTAGAAGAAGTATTCGGGGTAATCGAGCCAACCCGAGAAGATGTTGGTGAAGAGCGGCATCTCCTTCTTGTTCAGCTCGGTGCGCCAGTTGGCGCCGGGCACCTTGTTGATCGTGGTCTTGATGCCGAGCTGGGCGAGGCTCTCCTGCACCAACACGCACAAGGGCTCGTTGACCTGTGCGAAATTGAGGTCGAAGGAGATCGTGGTTTCGAAGCCGTTGGGGTAGCCGGCTTCCGCCAGCAGCGCTTTTGCCTTCTCCATGTCGGTGAAGTACTTGGTCGGCTGCGGCCACGCCACCTCGGTCGCCTTATCCGCCGGCGCGCCGAACATCGGATTGGCAAGGCCGAACATCACGGCATCGATGATCTTCTGATAGGGCATTGCATAGGCGAGCGCCTGCCGGACCTTGGGATTGTCGAACGGCGGCTTGGTGACGTTCATGCCGATATACTGGATGCCGTTCGAGATCGGCAGCGAGATCACGGTATGCTTGCCGTTCGACTTCATCTCCTGGAAGTCCTTGTTCGGCAGCTCATAGGAGATGTCGGCATCCCCGCGCTCGAGCAGCGCGCGCCGGTTGCCGGCCTGCGGCACCATGCGCCAGATCACACGCTTGATCTTCGGCAGCGGACCGCACGCCCAGTCGTCGTTGCGCTCCATGATCACTTCGGTACCGGCGGTCCACTTCGTCACCTTGTAGGCGCCGGAACCAGCGGTCTGCTGCTTGGTATATTCGAGCCCCCATGGGTCTTTGTCGGTCGCGTTCTTCTTCACGAGCTCCGAGTTGACCACGCAGGGGACGATGACGGCGAGATCGGGGATCGTCAGCCGGTCCTTCTTCAGAAAGTCGACGCGCACGGTGTGGTCATCGACGATGACGAACTGCTCGGTCTTGGTCAGCGAGCCGGCGCTCATCTGGAAGGTCGGGAAGCCCCCGACGCTGACGGCGCGATCGAGCGACCACTTCACGTCCTTGGCCGTGACCGGCGTGCCGTCGTGGAATTTGGCGTTCTTGCGCAGCTTGAAGGTGGCGGACATGTCGCCGATGGTCATGTCCTCGGCGAGTTCGGGCTTGAACTTGTCGCGGTCGTAGTACGGCACCCCGCCCGGGCCGCTCTTCATCTCGTGGCTGATCAGGCGGTCATAGCAGTTCCAGGACACCTCGTAGCCCGGCACGTTGGTGCCGACGCCGTGGATGTCGAGGTTGTTGGGACCGCCTTCGGACACGATCAGCAGCGTCTCGGACCGCGCGTCGGCCTTGGCGGAAGACATGATGGCCGGCGCCATTGGCAGCGCGGCCCCCGCAGCCAGACCGGACACGGATTTCAGAAAATCGCGACGCTTCATCAAATGCTCCCGAGGATAACGACTGTCGGGAACAGTGGTCGCAAGCTTTGTGCCAAGCCCGGCTGAAAACTAAGCTATTGAAATATCGAGGGGTCTTCACCGAGCGGCACAGCTCAGCGCCCCCAATTGCATACAAAGCTGCATATTTGCTGAGTTTATAATCACCTCAGCTAGCCTGCGACAGATTTACGCAACACCTGTTGGACCGCCGCCCCGGTTGGGATCACTCCGGCCAGATCAGCGCCTGCAGCTCGTCGAAGTCGCGGACCTTGGCCGGCCAATCCGGAATGCAGATGTGGCGGAGCGGATCGCTGTACTGGTGCAGCAACAGCAGGACCAGCAGCCGTCGCTTCAGCTGCCGGTCGATGTCCTCCAGCGCAAATCCGTAGCCGTCGAACAAGGCACGCACGCGCCCGGGATGACCCGCTGCCATGAAGGCGCTCGGCCCGAGCAGATCATACTCGCCAAAACCGGTCATGACGTCGCCGAAGTCGAACAGCCCGCTCAGCTGCCAGCCATCACCGCTGCGCGTGACGAGTAAGTTCTCCGGAATGTATTCACCGGTCAGGATGACCGGCGGCGGATCCTGCGGCAGCAGTGCTGCGGCCTCGCGCAGGAGATCGTCCAGCCCGGCGAGAAGCGTCGGCGGCAAGCCGAGCCGCTGATGGCGTGCATGACATCCGGCCATCTGCATCCGCAAAAAATCCGACCAGCGCGGACCGAGCGCCAGCAGCTCGCCAGGCGGGACCCGCTGCACGGCGGCGATCAGACGACCGACCTGCCTGAGCAAGAGCTGCTTGTCCCGCTCCGGGAGTTGCCGCCACACATCCGAAGCAGGCATGCCGCCGAGCCTGGTCATGATCAGATAGCACCAGCCGTCGCGCTCCCCTTCGTGTCGCAGGTCGGGGGTACGGACGTCGCCGACGCCACCGGCGAGCACGCGCAAGGCCGCCCGCTCGGACTGAAACTTGCCGCGATGAAACGGCGGGAAGACCTTCAGGATCAGTCCGTCGTTCAGCGCGAGGACCAGATTGGTGCCCGCCGCGAACGGAACCAGCCGCGCGTCGTCGTAGCCATGGCCGCGCGCAATATCGCGTGCAGCCGGCAGCCAGCGCGTCACGTCGGCACGGAGGCGCCGGAGCTGCGCGCCATCGGCGACCGGTGGCAACGTCATTTTCAGCGATCCGGGCTCGCGCGCTCGAACTGGCGCAGCAGACGATTGCCGCGGTCGACGGCGGCATCGAGCGCCGCCTGCGCCGGTTTGCGGCCGCTGAAGGCCTGCTCCATCTCGTCCTCGATGGCATCACGGATCAGCACGAACGAGCCGAGCCGCAGTCCGCGCGAATTCTCCGTGGGTGGGTTGAGCGTCACCTGCTCGATCGAGATCGCGGCTCCTGGATTGCGGTCGTAGAAGCCCTGCGCGCGCGTCAGATCGAAGGCCGCCTGGGTGATCGGCAAATAGCCCGTATTCTGGTGCCAAGCGGCCTGAACATCGGGCCGCGACAGATAGGCGAAGAACTTGGCCACGCCCTTGTACTCGGCCGCGGGACGGTCGCGGAGCACCCACAACGTCGCGCCGCCGATGATCGAATTCTGCGGCGCGGCCGCAACGTCAGGCCAGTACGGCATCATGCCGTAGCCGACCTCGAACTTCGAATTCGCCTTGATGTCGGCGCGCGTTGCCGAGGAGCCGATGAAGATGCCGCACTCGCCCTTCTGGAAACGCGGCTCGGCAGCCTGACCGCGGCCGCCATAGTCGAAGACCTTGCTCTTCTGCCATTCCGCGAGCTGGGCGATGTGCCGCGTGACCTGCGGATTGTTGAACGTCAGCACGGCGTCCAGTCCGGCAAAGCCGTTGGCCCGCGTGGCGATCGGCAGATTGTGGAAGGCCGAGAAATTCTCCACGTTGATCCAGGCCGGCCACGACGTCGTGAAGCCGCAGGCGACACCGTTGTCGCGCAGCCGCCGGGCAGCCTTGCCGAGCTCGGACCAGGTCTTCGGCGCCATGCCCGGATCGAGCCCGGCCGCGCGAAACTGATCCTTGTTGTAGTAGAGGATGGGCGTGGAGGCGTTGAACGGAAACGACAGCATGTTGCCGTCGGCGTCGGCATAGGTGCCGGCGATCGCGGGCAGATAGGCCGACGGCGAAAAGCTCTCCTGCTCGTCGCGCATCAATTCGTAAACGGGATAGATCGCGCCCTTGGCCGCCGTCATCGTCGCGGTCGCGATCTCATTGACCTGCACGATCGCCGGCTGGCTGCGCGAGCGGAACGCGAAGATGGCCGCCGTCACGGTCTCCGTATAGCTGCCCTTGTAGCTCGGCACGATGCGGTAGTCGGACTGCGACGCGTTGAAGTCGGCCGCCAGCCTGTCGACCTGCCTGCCGAGCTCGCCCGACATCGCATGCCACCACACGATCTCGGTCGCGGCCTTGGCCGTGCTTGCGCCAACAACCGTCCAGAGCAGGATTGCAAACGAAACAGAACGCAGAAGGACCGTCACCAGGAGGCAACTCCAATTCGATGAATGAATAGGCTCGGGCTGAGATCGCAATCGGACCGAAAAATCAGGTCCAGCAACCCAAGGCTGCAACAAACTATCAGCAAACCATTGACGTGTATCGCTTTGACGTCAGAATGGCCTTATAGCACCTGTTCGGGAGTGCATTGAACCTTTTCATGTCCGGGCCGACCTCATCATCAGGGGGAAAAGTGTTGCCTGTGTACCGCGCCCATCTTTCGTCGATCTCGAGAGTGGACGTCACGCCGGTGCTGATGCGCGCTGAGGCGGGCGCGCGGTACCGCTCGTCCCTTTCACGCCCATCATGCTCGGCGGCGCGACTGGCTGCGCCGCAGCATACAGGCCCGGCTGCGCGCGGCAGAGCGGACGCAGGCAGGCTCCGCACGCCCGGCCCGAGGTAGCGATCGTGGCGCGATCCGAGCAGCGGAAATCCGTCGCGCGGCCGCTCGGTCTGGCGGTCCTGGGGCGGGCACGGATCGTTCGCGCGCTGCGGGCGGTTCCGATCCGCTGGCGCATCCTCTCGATCGCCGCGCTCAACTCGGCTGTCGTGATCGTGCTGGCGGCGCTGATCTGGAACGGCGCGACGGTGCTGGGCACGGCCTGGGACGACGTTCGCCAGGTCCGGGAATCCGACAAGGTGCTGGCCCTGCTCGAAAGCGAGACGAGCCGGCTGCAGAACCTCATTCATCGCTACATCAATCAGCCGAGCCCGGAGCTGTTCGCCGAGATCCTGCTGCTGCGCGAGGCCGTGCTCGGGACGCTGACGACGCGCGCCTCGACCGACCCGATGCTGTCGGGGTCGGTCGAGGAGCTGGAGCGCGTCACCGTGCGTTTCCTGGACGGCTTCGGCGAGCTGCGAAGTCTGCAGGCGACGATCTCCAAGACCTATGAGGAAGAGGTTCTCGGCCCCGCCCGCGACATCGCCGGGCTCTATTCGGTGATCGAAGGCGCGACCGGCCATCGCGACGCGCAGATCTGGCCCTCGCTCGGCAAGTCGCGCGAGGCCTTCACCGCCATGCTGGTCGCGGCCAATTCCTACTACCTGTCGCTCGCGCCCGCCTCCGCCGAGGACGCGCGCCGCAACACGGAGACGATCGAGAAGACCATTCCGGTGATGTCGAGCCTTGCGGACAATGATCTGCAGCGGCTGGCGCTGCAGCGGCTGTCGGCCCGGACCGCGGCGCTGCGCGCGGGATTCTCCAAGCTCACCGATCAGCTCACCAACCGCACCGAACTGCTGCGCAACACCATCGATGCCAGCCAGGCCGAAACCATCGGCGCCATCGACGGCCTGTCGGTGAAGATGCGCCAGCACGAGCAGAAGGCGCAGGCGACGTTCGATCGGACATTGAAGGACATCTCCCGCCGCGTCCTTTCGATCGCGGTGATCTTCCTGGGAGTCATCCTGTCCGCGGGCGTGCTGATCGCCTTGTCGATCCGGCTGCCGCTGCAGCAGATCATGGCCTCGATGCGCGCAATCATGCTGGGCGACTACGACCGCGAGGTCCAGGGCACCGAGGCGCGCGACGAGGTCGGCGCGATGGCCCGCGCCGTCGAGACCTTCCGCGAGAACGCGATCGCCAAGCGCAAGACCGAGGACGAGTTGCGCACCGCGAAGGAAAAGGCCGAGAGCGCGCTGCTCGAGCTCAACGCCGCGCAGCGCAACCTGATCGACGCCGAGCGGCTGGCGGCCCTGGGCGGGCTGGTCGCCGGCGTCGCCCATGAGGTGAACAATCCGATCGGCATCAGCCTGACGGTGGCCTCCAGCTTCGCGCGCCGCGTCGAGATGTTCGAGGCGGCGCTGCGGTCGCCCGAAGGCGGCCTGCGCCGGTCGCAACTGGAGGAGTTCGTGCGTTCGTCGCGCGATGCGTCCGAGCAACTGGTCGCCAACCTGCAGCGCGCCGGCGAGTTGATCCAGTCGTTCAAGCAGGTCGCGGTCGACCGCTCCCATGCGGAGCGACGGACCTTCGTCCTGAGCGAGGCGACCGATCAGATCATCACCAGCCTCAAGCCGGTGCTCAAGCGCGCGCCGATCACGCTGGCGGTCGATGTCCCCGAGGGGCTTTTCATCGACGGCTATCCCGGGTTCTACGGTCAGATTCTCACCAACCTGTTCCTCAACGCCGTCAACCACGCCTTTGCCGACGGCCGCGCGGGCACCATCTCGATCACGGCGCGGCCGCGCGGCACGGATGACATCGAGATCATTTTCGCCGATAACGGGGCAGGCATGCCCCCCGACGTGCAGCGCCAGGCCTTCGATCCGTTCTTCACGACACGCCGCAACGAAGGGGGAACGGGGCTCGGGCTGCATATCGTCTACAATCTGGTGACGCAGCAGCTCGGTGGCCGCATGATGCTGGAATCCCGCGAGGGACAAGGCACCACCTTTCGGATTATCATGCCGCGGGTCGCCAAGGGCGGCGCCGAGACAGCAATGGGTGACGGAACGACGCAATGGCCGAACAGGACGATGTCCTCCAACTGATCGAGGATACCGGTTTCGACGAGGACGACGGTTCGGCCCGGAAATGGAAGATCGCCGTCATCGACGACGACCATGCCGTGCACGAGGGCACCCGCTTTGCGCTGTCGGATTACAGCCTGAACGGCCAGGGGCTCGAAATCCTGTCCGCCTATTCGGCGGCCGAAGGCCGCGCGCTGATGCGGGAGCACACCGACATCGCGGCCGTGCTGCTCGACGTCATCATGGAGACCGACGTCGCCGGGCTCGAGCTCGTCGAATACATCCGCAACGAGATCAAGAACGAGACCGTCCGCATCATCCTGCGGACCGGGCAGCCGGGCCAGGCGCCGGAGCGGCGCGTCATCGTCCAGTACGACATCAACGACTACAAGGCCAAGACCGAGCTCACCGCCGACAAGCTGTTCACCTCGCTGACGGCGGCGCTGCGCAGCTACCAGCAGCTCGAGCGCATGGTGCAGACCCGGCGCGGCCTCGAGATCATCATCGACGCCGCCTCGACGCTGTATGATTTCAAGTCGATGCAGCGGCTGGCCGAGGGCGTGCTGACCCAGATCGCGTCGCTGCTGAACGTGGATTGCGCGGGGATCCTGGTGCTGCGCGACGACGGCAGCCAGACCGACGATTTTTCGGTGCTGGCCGGCTCCGGCTGCTACAGCCGCTTCTCCGGCGCCGTCACCTCGCGCTCGCTCGATCCGGATCTGCGCGACATGGTCGAGGCCGCCTTCAGGCAGCGCAGCAACGAATTCGCAGACCACCGCACCGTGCTCTATGTCCGCACCGGCTCGGGGCGCGAAGTCGTGGTGCTGCTGCAGGCGGAGCGGCCGCTGTCCGAGACCGACCGTTCGCTGGTCGAGATCTTCTCCAGCCGGCTGTCGATCGCCTTCGACAACGTGATCCTGTATCAGCAGCTGCATGAGGCCAACACCCAGCTCGAGGACCGCGTCGCCCAGCGCACCCGCGCGCTGATGCAGGCCAACCGGCGGCTGTCGGCGCAATGGCTGCGGCTGCAGCGCGCCAACGGCTTCAAGAACGAGATTCTCGGCACCGTTGCCCATGACCTGAAGAATCCGCTGGGCGTCATCCTCGGCCGCACGGAAATGCTGACCGAGTTGATCGCGACCGGCGCCTCCGCAGAGGGGATCACCAGCCAGGTCGGACATATCCGCGATGCCGCCAAGCGGCTGACCTCGATGGTCGACCATCTGATCTCGGATGCGATGGCCGACGCCTTCGACATCACCATCCGCCGCGAGCCGGTCGACATCACGGCCCTGATCCACGAGGTGGTCGAGGCCAACCAGCCGCTCGCCCTCAACAAGCAGCAGGTCATCGAGGTCTCGGCGCCGACGCTGCTGTCGACCATGTGCGACATCGACCGGATCCGCGAGGCGATCGACAATCTCTTGAGCAACGCGATCAAGTACAGCCCGATCGGCGGCAGGATCACCGTGAACGCCGCCGATGACGGCGACAACACCATCATCGCCGTCACCGACCAGGGCGCCGGGCTGTCGCCGGAGGATCTCGGCCGCCTGTTCGGGCGGTTCCAGCGGCTGTCGGCCAAACCGACCGCGGGCGAGAGCTCGACCGGGCTCGGCCTGTCGATTGTCAAACGCATCGTCGACATGCATGGTGGCGAGGTGACGGCCAGGAGCGAAGGGCCGGGATCCGGATCGACCTTCACCATCACACTGCCGGCGGCCGAATTGTCATGAGTCAGAGCCAGCACATCATCATCGTCGACGACGAGGCCCCTGCCCGCGAAATGGTGGGTGATTACCTCAAGATGCACGGCTTCAGCGTGACGCTGTGCGACGGCGGCAAGAGCCTGCGCAGCGCCATCGAGACCGGCCCCGCAGATCTCGTCGTGCTCGACCTCAACATGCCCGAAGAAGACGGCCTGTCGATCATTCGCGATCTCAAGGGCCGCACCAACATCCCGGTGATCATGCTGACGGCCACCGCCAGCCCGATCGACCGCGTGGTCGGGCTTGAGCTTGGCGCCGACGATTACGTCGCCAAGCCGTGCGAATTGCGCGAATTGATGGCCCGGATCCGCTCCGTGCTGCGCCGCAGCGGACCGGCCAAGGCTGCGGCGGCCGTCACGGAGACCGCTCCCGCCCAGGCCAAGGACCCGCAGTTGGTGCGGTTCGGCACCAAATGGCTGGATCTCGATGCCCAGGCGTTGCGCGATGACGAGGGCAACGAGCACCCGCTGACGGCGTCCGAGTTCGGCCTGCTCAAAGTGTTCGCCGCCAACCCGAAGCGGGTGCTGTCGCGCGAGCGGCTGCTGGAGCTCGCCAATGCCCGCGATGCGGAGGCGTTCGATCGCGCCGTGGATCTTCGAATCATGCGCATCCGTCGCAAAATCGAGCCCGATCCGACCAAACCGGCCGTGATCCGGACCATTCGCGGCGGCGGCTACCTGTTCTCCCCGGCCGGCGAGAAGGCCTGAGGACAGCCGGCCGGCGGCGGCGAAAGCAGCCCCTGTGCCCGCATTCCGTTCCGCTTCTTGGAATTGGGCACAATTCCGCCACGAGTGTTTCGCGATGTGCGGCGCGACGAAACATTTCCGCAGGCGCACGAAACCATTTTCCTGTTTTCGTGCAGACGTCCCGAAACGGGCACTCCTTAACAATCCATCCCGTCGAAACGCCGCAAGGGGGCGGCGGAACGGGAGAGTGCCATGCAGAACGTCGTTGCCATCAATTCCGCAGCCAGCCAGGGCATCATCGCCGCCCAGGCGACCACGGACGACATGCTCCTGGAGAGCATTGCCGATGGCGATCGCACCGCGATGCACACGCTTTATGCGCGTCACAATGTGCGGGTCTATCGCTTCATCCTGCGCATCGTCCGCGACACCACGATCGCCGAGGACCTCGTCAGCCAGGTGTTCCTGGACGTCTGGCGCACCGCCAAGCAGTTCGAGGGCCGCTCGCAGGTCTCGACCTGGCTGCTGTCGAT
>BFBZ01000872.1_pt1 | contig 23500 bp, 25 predicted proteins | sample 1888401 | NCBI WGS metagenome assembly BFBZ01 (sample SAMD00112614, study PRJDB3348) | symbiont metagenome | host: Chara braunii
GAAATGCCCGATGAGAGGGGCAAAAATGTCTGGAATTTTGTTGATTCACGTCGTCATAAGCCTGATCGCCATCATCAGCGGCATTATCGTTGCTGCGGGTTTTCTCACCGCCGATCCTCATGGACGGTCGACGCTGGTCTATATGGTCACGACCATTCTCACCAGCCTGACGGGTTTTCTCTTTCCGTTTCATGTCGTTACGCCGGCGATCATCGTTGGTAGTGTCTGCGTTCTCATCTTCATACCGACCGCACTGGCGCGCTACCGCTTTCATCTTGCCGGCATCTGGCGTCCGGTCTTCATCATCGGCGCCATGGTGCTCCTGTTTTTCAACTGTCTCGTGCTGATCATCCAGTCGTTCCAGAAGATACCCGTGCTCAACGCACTGGCACCGAATGGCAACGAGCCGCCGATACTGGCCGCCCAGGTGGCGCTGCTGGTGGCCTGTGTGCTTGTCGGCTATTTCAGTATCCGCCGCTTCCGCCCCACGCTTCTGGGCGTCTGATCTCGGGCTAAAGGCTCCTGCGACAAAATGTCGGACACATCCGGTCGTTCGGTCGGGCGTGTTGTCGATGATTTAACCCTTGTTTCAGGTTGTTCGGCGCATCCTTGGTTTATTGATTAGCGTCTAAAAACCGCCTGCAGTTGCGGGTGGTTTCTTGACATGGACGTCATGATGATTTACGAGTGACGAAAATTGAAAATCGTCACTCGTAAATCATCAGGTCCTAATCATGCTCGATCTTCCCGATATCAGCGCCGATCCAGCGCGAGAGGAAAACATCGCGCGCATTCTCGAAGCGGCCGAAAGGCTCTTTCGCTACTACGGCTACAGCAAGACGACCGTTGCCGATATCGCTCGCGATCTCGGCATGTCGACGGCGAACATCTACCGGTTTTTCGGCTCCAAAATCGAAATTCACCAGGCTCTGTGCGGGCGCATGTTGGGGCAGAGCTACGAGATGGCCCTCAATATCCGCAATCAGCCGATCAGCGCATCCGAGCGGCTGCGAACCTATGTGCTCGCTCAATACAAGATGACGCTGGAGACCATGCTCGACGAGCAGAAGGTCCATGAGATGGTGGTCATTGCCATCGAGCGGGACTGGCATGTCATCGAAAAGCATATCGAGCGTATTCAGGATCTTATTGCCGAGATCATCGCCGAAGGCATCGCTGCCGGCGAGTTCGTCGAGCAGGATCCGGTTGTTGCGGCGAGGTGTTTCGCTGCCGCGACCGTCGATCTCTGTCATCCGCAGATGGTGGCGCAATGCCTTGCCAAGCCATACCAGGCCAAGCCCGAGGATCTCGTCGAGTTCGTCATCAGGGCCTTGAAGAAATAGCAGTTCGTGCGCCGGATGGCCGGCGTGCCCCCACTCTTTTGTTCGACTTTAGGAGAGCGACATGGTTTCGCTGACGACCAACACCCTACGGACCGTTGCCGGCGCGGCTTTCTTTGCCGCCTTGGGGCTCGGGCTTGCGGGCTGCAATGAGAAGAAGGAAGAGGCGGCGGAGGTGGTCCGGCCGGTAAAAGTGGTCGAGATCGCTCAGGCTGACACGACACGCAAGCTCGACTATTCCGGCTCCGTCAAGGCACGGACAGACATGAACCTCGGTTTCCGCGTCAGCGGCAAGATCGTCGAGCGCAAGGTGGATATCGGCCAGAAGGTCAAGCCCGGCGATGTGCTCGCCCGCATCGACTCCACCGACTACGTTCTGGCGGTGCGCCGCTCGCAGGCGGACCTGGATTCGGCTGAAAAGCAGGTCCAGACGACCGAGCTTGCCCGCGACCGTGCCCAGAAGCTCTTCGACAAGAACGTCGGCTCCAAATCGCAGCTCGAACAGGCCGAGCTCTCCTATGATCAGGCATCCTCGACACGGGATTCCGCCGTGTCGGCGCTCGCCGAGGCGAAGAACCAGGTCGCCTATAGCGATCTGACGTCGGACATGAACGGGATCGTGACGACAATCAACGCCGATGTCGGTCAGGTGGTCAGTTCCGGCACACCTGTCATCACCGTTGCCGTCGATGGCGAAAAGGAAGTGCTGATCGCTGTGCCGGAAATGGATATCGCGCAGTTCAAGGTCGGCAAGGCCGTCAAGGCGCGCTTCTGGTCCGACGACGCGCTGGTGCTTGACGGCAAGGTGCGGGAAGTGTCCGGCAGCGCCGATCAGTCGCGCACCTTCGCGGTGCGTGTGAGCCTGCCGGCCGATCAGCGCGTGTTGCTCGGCATGACGGCGACCATCGAAGCCCTTGCCGACAATACCCAACCCTATGTTTCCATTCCGCTAAGCGCCCTTGCTCAGAAAGATGGGCAACAGATCGTCTGGCTTGTCGACCGCAATGCCGGCACCGTGCATTCCCGTGCCATCAAGGTCGCTGATTTCGCCGATGACGGCGTGCGCATTGCCGATGGCCTCAAGACCGGCGACGTCGTCGTCGCGGCGGGCACGCAATTCATGACTGAGAACATGAAGGTCAAGCTTCCGGCTGCTCCAGCTCAGCAGGCCTCCGCAGACACCAATTCCGCTTCGGCGGACGTCGTACGCTGACCCGGATCGAGAGGGCGAAACCATGTCCATCAACAACACTTCCGGTGGGAAGCAGCGGTTCAACCTGTCGCGCTGGGCGATCGGCCATCCGAGCATTGCGCGGTTCCTGTTCGGTCTCATCATCATCGCAGGCGCGCTCGGCCTGACCCACATGGGTCAGAAGGAAGATCCGGATTTCACCTTCCGTGTCATGGTCGTTCAGACCGTATGGCCCGGCGCTTCCTTGCAGGACATGGAAGACCAGGTGGTCAACAAGATCGAGCGCAAGCTGCAGGAAACGCCGCATCTCGACTGGGTCAAATCCTATACCCGCGCCGGCTTTGCCATCACGACGGTCCAGATCAAGGGCGACACCAATACGGCTGAGGTAAAGGACGCCTTCTACCAGATCCGCAAGAAGGTCGGCGATATCGGCAACGAACTGCCCTCCGGCTTGCTCGGCCCTTATTTCAACGATGAGTTCGGCGACACCTTCATCACGCTGCATTCGATCAGCGGCGACGGCTATTCCTATCCGGAGCTGAAGAAATTCGCCATCCAGGCGCGTGATATGCTGCTCTCGACACCCGGTGTCGAGAAGGCCACCATCATCGGCGACCAGGCCGAGCAGATCTATATCGATGTCTCCTCCAAGGTACTGGCTGAGCGTGGCTTGACGCTCAACGACCTGAAGAATGCCGTCGTCGGCCAGAACAATGTCGATCCGGCTGGCAACGTCGATACCAGCACACGCTCGGTGCGCATCTCCGTCGAGGGCGATGTCAACAGGATCGAAGACATCAAGAACCTGCGGCTGACCGCAGGCGGCCAGGTGACACGCCTCGGCGATATCGCCACCGTCACGGCTGGGCTACAGGACCCCTATACCGCCAAATTCCTCTACAATGGTCACGCCAGCGTGCAGCTCGGCGTCGTCATGGCCAACGGTTACAAGGTGACCGACGTCGGCAAGTCGGTGGAGGAAACCTACAAGCGTTTCGAAGCATCGCTGCCGGTCGGCGTTCAGGTCGACCAGATCGCCAATCAGCCCGATGTCGTCACCGACGCGATCAGCGAATTCATGCATGCGCTCGGCGAAGCTCTCGTCATCGTGCTGATCGTCTCCTTCCTGTCGATTGGCTGGCGCTCCGGCCTCGTGATCGCCATCGCCATTCCGCTGGTGCTGGCCGCAACCTTCGCCATCATGTACGAGTTCGGCATCGACCTGCAGCGCATCTCGCTCGGAGCGCTCATCATCGCACTCGGCCTGCTGGTCGACGACGCCATGATCGTGGTCGAGCTCATGGAGCGCAAGCTGGAGGAGGGGCTGGTGAAGCTCGATGCCGCCAGCTTCGCCTATTCCTCGACCGCCTTCCCGATGCTGACCGGCACGCTGATCACCACGGCAGGCTTTATTCCCGTCGGCTTCGCGGCATCGACGGCGGGCGAATATGTCCGTTCGCTCTTTTATGTCGTCGGCATCGCGCTCGTGGTGTCCTGGTTTGTGGCCGTCTATTTCACGCCATGGCTCGGCTACATGATCCTCAAGCAGCGGCACCATGCCGGCGAGCATCATGATGTGTTCGATACGCGCTTCTATCGCCGCCTGCACTCCTCGGTTGCCTGGGCCGTGCGCCACCGCGTCATCGTTCTGCTTCTGACGATCGCCGCCTTCGTCGGCAGCCTCTGGTCGTTCCAGTTCATTCCGCAGAACTTCTTCCCGCAGTCGTCGCGTCCTGAAATTCTCGTCGACCTGTGGCTGCCTGAGGGCACCAGCATCAAGGAAGTCGAACGGCAGGCCCAGGCGCTGGAATCGCGCATGGCTGACGATCCGGACAAGCGCTTCATCGCCACCTATGTCGGGCAGGGCGCACCGCGCTTCTTCCTGCCGCTCGATCAGCAGCTCACCAATCCGAACTATGCCCAGATGCTGGTCATGGCCAAGGATGAGCCGGCACGCGAGCGCCTGATCACCAAGCTGCGTGGTATTTTGGCCGCAGACTTCCCGTCCGTCCGTGGCAAGGTCGACCGCCTGTTCCTCGGTCCGCCGACTGGCTGGCCCGTGCAGCTGCGCGTCATGGGTCCGGACCGGCAGGAGGTTCGTCAGATTGCCGACCAGGTGAAGCAGCGCTTCGCCCAGAATCCGCTGCTCGGCGCCATCCACGACGATTGGCTTGAGCCGGTGCCGGCGATGAAGCTGGTGATCGACCAGGACCGCGCCCGTGCGCTCGGCGTTACCTCGCAACGCATTCGCCAGATGCTGCAGGCCTCAATGTCCGGCTTCACGCTCGACAATTATCGCGAAGGCGAAGAGACCGTCGGGATCGTTGCTCGCGAGCCGGACGCAAGCCGCCATCTGCTGACCTCGGTCAATTCCATCTATATCCCGACGGATAGCGGTGGGTTCGTGCCGCTGTCGCAGGTCGCCAAGATCGTGCCTGTCATGGAGCAGAGCATAGAATGGCGGCGCGACCGCTTGCCGACCATCACCGTGCGGGCGACCTTGCCTGACGATGTGCAGTCGAACGACGTGACCGCCAAGCTTTATAACGACATGGCGGATCTCAGAAACAGCTTGCCTGCCGGCTACAAGATCGAAATCCAGGGCGGTGCCGAAGACAGCGCCGAAAGCCAGGCCTCGATTGCCGCCAAGGCGCCGATCATGCTCGTCATCATCGTCGTGTTGCTGATGATACAGCTGCAGCACTTCGGCAAGGCGATGCTGGTGCTGGCGACCGGTCCGCTCGGCATCATCGGGGCTGCCGCGGCTCTGCTCATCAGCGGCGCGCCCTTCGGCTTCGTGGCGATCCTCGGCGTCATCGCGCTGCTCGGCATCATCATCCGCAATTCGATCATCCTCGTCGACCAGATCGACCAGGATATCGCGGCGGGCATGGACCGGAGGGAGGCGATCATCGGCTCGGCCGTTCGTCGTTTCCGGCCGATCATGCTGACGGCGCTGACGGCGGTGCTCGCGCTGATCCCGATCTCGCGCGGCGTCTTCTGGGGCCCGCTCGCCTACGCTATGATGGGTGGTATCCTGGTGGCGACGATCCTGACAATCTTCGTCCTGCCTGCCGGCTATGCCTTGTTCTTCGGTCGCGAACCGAAGAACAAGTCGGCGGAGCCACCGGCGAAGGATCAGGTCGAGGACAACGACGAGAACGCTCTCCACCTCCCGCCGTCGATGGCGGCGGAATAAGGGGGCAGTCTAAGTCTGACTCCCATTACAGTGCAGGGTAGCTTTGTTTTTTGTTGTCTGTATCTGTTGCACATTCCCGGCCCGATCTCGAAGACGGGTCGGTTGCAGACGCGGTGGTTCCGATGACGGCAGACACAGACAATAGTTCCAAGCTGGATTGGCAATCGCTGCAACGCTTCTCGTTTGGCAATAGCCCTGCTTTGGCCGATGAACTGCTCGATCTGGTCTTAAAGGGTACGAAGACCGGAACGTGTTGGTCTGTTAGAGATGGGCAATTGACTGAGATCGGTCAGCGATCCGTCGTGTGCGACGGTCAAGGCGTGCCGAGGGCGATCATAGAGACCGTATCCCTGGAGCAACGGCCCTTTGATCAGGTCGGTCAAGCCTTTGCGCATAGTGAAGGCGAAGGCGATCTGAGCCTCGAATATTGGCGCCGCGCGCACCGCTCCTATTTCGAGGAGACAGGCGGGTTTGAACCGGCGATGATGCTATGGTGCGAGACTTTCCGTCTCGTTGCGATCCTGGATCAGCCTTTAGCTCTCTAGATAGCTTGCCTCTTCGAAGAATAATTCAGGAGGACGATTCCAGGATTGTCGGCTTGCCGTCGGCGAGCTTAAGGATCGTCAGGGTTCCGCCCATGGAAATGGCGGTGTCGATGCCGATACGATCCTTGCCGAAAACCGGCTGGGAGTCCGGCGTGTGGCCGTGGATCACCAGAAGCGGCAGCTGCGGGCCATCCCACAAGAATGGCTCGCGGATCCACATCAGATCCTCATCTGTCTGATCCGCGAGCGGTATGCCCGGGCGGATGCCGGCGTGAACGAAGAGGAGCGGGCCGACGGTGACGGCGCCGGCCAGCGAGCGCAGCAGATCGACATGCGCCGCCGGCATCGCCTTCAGCGTGAGATCGCGCAGCTCCCTGATGCTGCGGCCTTGTGCCAGCAGCTTTTTCGCATCGATGCCATAGGATGCGAGTGTCGGCAGCGCGCCAAAATCCAGCCAGTGGCGATTGGCCTCGGGGTCATCGAGAAAGCGCAGGAAGACATCGTCATGATTGCCGCAGAGCACGTAGCGATCGAAGCCCTCCGGCGGCGGTGCGCAAAGATGCGACAGCACATCGCTGGAGTGCGGGCCACGATCGACGTAATCACCAAGGAACATCAGCAGCTTTCGGCCGGGAAGGGTGCTGGCATCTTCGACGATGCGCTTTTCTGCTTTCACCATGGGATGGTAACATCCATGGATGTCGCTCAGCGCGTAGATGGCCGTGTAGTCGTGTGCGGAAAGGCTGATGCGTGTGCGTTGGGATTGTTCCATGAACTTCGCCGTTTTCCCCGGTGAAAGGCCGATAAAATAGCCCGATCTTTGCCGTCCGCAAGCGTTGGCACAGCGATATGATCATTTAAAAATATGTAAGTAATTTCCAGTTCTTGAGTGATATTGCGAGCTGTCCCAGCCAACGGTCCTTGATGTGCCTAAAAGACGGAGGACGTTAGGTGTGGCGAGGCGTCCGTTTGATCGCTGCAAGCATCTCGGAACATCTTGCAACGGGAATGTGCGATGGCTTGACGGTGCCAATGATCTCACCAATGGTCGAGCCTCGGGGCAGTTTTGCTTCACGGCTGGCTGGGAGGAGATTGCCGAAGCCGTTGATGGTTCTGGCTGCGGGAAACGATCCAAGAAGGAGGTACATAGTGAAGCACGTAAAATCGATCGGCCACGTCGCCGTCAGCGTCAAGGATATCGAGCGCTCGCTCGACTTCTATGTCAACAAGCTCGGCTTTGACGAGATGTTCCGGCTGGAGCGCGACGATCGGCTCTGGATCGTCTATCTGCGTATCACCGACACGCAATATATCGAGCTGTTTCCGGATGCGGTGGGCGACAGCGCGCCGCCATTCGCCAATGTCGGCTTCAACCATCTTTGCCTGGAAGTGGACGATATCGATGGCGCCATTGCCGAACTCACCGCAAAGGGCGTCACGCTTACCTCCGAAAAGAAGCTCGGCGTCGATCACAACTACCAGGCCTGGATTGCCGATCCAGAAGGCAATCGTATTGAGTTGATGCAGCTTGGCGAGAAGGCGCTGCAGCTTCAGGCGATCGCCCGGCTGCGGCAGGAGCGGACCTGACTATAAGAGTTCCTTTCGGTTGCCGTCGCGTAGATTTATCCACACGACGGCGACCGCGTTTCCAGGTTCGAAACTGCTCGCGCATCACTCCCGATATGCGGCTTCCAGGCCAGCAATATCGAGCTTGACCATCTGCATCATCGCCAGCATGACGTTGGCCGCCCTGGCCGGGTCCGGATCTGACAGATATTTGCCAAGCACCGTTGGCACGACCTGCCAGGAGACGCCGTAGCGGTCCGTCACCCAGCCGCATTCCACAGGTGCTCCGCCCTCGCAAAGCCCATTCCAGAGGCGATCGACCTCGGCCTGATCGGCGCAATCTATTTCCAGTGAAATCGCATGATTGAACTCGACGCGGCTGCCGCCGTTCAGCGCCATGAAGCGCTGACCGGCAAGCGTGAAGTTGACAACCAGAACCTCGTCGGGTTTGCCTGCCGGCGTATCGACAATGTTCTTCTGTACATGATCGATCCGGGAATCCGGAAAGATCGAAACATAGAAGTTCGCTGCTTCCTCCGCTTCTCGTGCAAACCACAGGCACGGGGCAATCTTCGACATTGGGTACTCCTCTCTCTCGTTGGATGTTCCTAGGACGAACGAGTGGCGCCAAGCCCGACAAGCTTGCGAAGTTTTTTCGAACCCATGCAGATCGTCAACGGCTATACCAAGCGTCCGCCGCCGTCGATGTGCAGAACCTCTCCAGTCACGAAGCGGTTGGCCATCAGGAAGAGGATGGCCTGCGCAATATCCTCTGGCCGGCCGATATTGCGGCTGGGGAGCGTCGAGGCGGTCTGCTCGAGCACTTGCCGCTTGGCTTCGCCCATAATGCCGTCGAGCAACGGGGTATCCACCCATCCCGGCGAAACCGCGTTGATGCGCATCGGCGACAATTCGAGGGCGAGGGCGCGAACCGTGCTTTCGACCGCGGCGACGGCGGCTGCCACGACCGCACCGACGGCGGCGGGGCGGGAGGCGAATTGTCCTGAGGTCATGGTAATCGAGCTTGCCGGATGCAGGAGTGGAAGCGCTGCCTTGATGGCGAGCAAAGGTCCGACCAGTCGTTCGTTGATGACCTTCGAGAGATCCGTCTCCGACTGATCCTTGAGCGGCTGCAAATGCACCGTCCCGGCCGTGATCAGCAGATGATCGATTCTGTCGATCCCTGCAAATATCGTCGGCTGTGGGGCGGCAATATCAGCGACGATCTCTGTCGCGCCACCGATCGCTTCGGCGGCTTCCCGAAGACGCTCGGGATTGCGGGATATCAGAAAGAGGTTTGCGCCGGCATCCTTTGCCTGCTTTGCCGTCGCCAGGCCGATGCCCGACGAGCCGCCGATGATGACGATGTTCTGCCCCTGGAATGACTGGGCCTGTGTATTGCTCGTTTGAATAGTGCTGGTCTGCAAGACTGGTTCTCCGATTGGATTGTTGACCAGCTCCAAATTCGTCAATCGGAATATGCTTTAGAAGAGAGCGAATGGCGATGTTATTTATCGTAAAAGACGATAGAATACGGTCATGGATATGCTTTCCGCCATGCGCATCTTCACCCGTGTCGTCGAGCGCGGCAGCCTTTCGGCCGCTGCGCGCGATCTCGGCCTCGGTCAACCCACAGTCAGCGAACGCGTGGAGAAGCTGGAGAAGCATCTGGGAGTGCGGCTCCTCTACCGGACGACCCGCGCGGTGCAGGCGACCGATGCTGGCGCGCGCTTCTACGAATACGCCAAGCGCGCCATCGAAGCTGCAGAGGAGGCGGAGGCTTCCGTCGCCTCGGCCGAGGCATCCCTGACCGGAACGTTTCGGATCGCGGCGCCGCATGGGCTCGGCGAGATGGCATTGCCGAAGCTGCTCATCGAATTCCAGACACGGCATCCGGCTCTGGCCATCGATGTGACCCTGAACGATCGCTTCGTCGATCCGATGACCGAGGGCGTTGATCTCTCCATCCGCATCGGCGAGATCGGCAGCGGCAATTTCATTGCCCGCCGTCTCGGGACGTTGCGCCGGCTCGCGCTGGCCGCTCCCGGCTATCTCGAACGACACGGGCCGCTGCATGAACCGATGGACCTTGCGGCACATCCATTCATCAGGGTCGCCGGTTTCGCGGCGGATGAGCGGTTGCATCTGATCGGTCCCGATGGCGGGTCGGTGGAGGTGCCTATTCGCACCACATGGCGCGTCAGCCACTGGAGGCCGCTCATTGAAGCGGTGCTGGCGGAAAGGGGGATAGGCGCATTATTCGCGGTCGTCTGTGGCCGGGAAATCGCCGAAGGGAGGCTGGTTCCCGTGCTGCCCTTTTATGCGTTCAGGCGCGTGGACGTCCATGCCATCTATCCGCCTGGACCACGGCCGGCTGCCCGAACGAAAGCCTTCCTTGAGCTGCTCACTGAGCGGATTGATGTGCTTCTTGGTGAGACACCGGCTGCCCCTTGAATGTCCTAGCGCCCGGCCGCGAGCCTTTCGGCGAATTCGATCGCCTCGATCAGGCTGCGCTCGTTGGCAATGCCCTTGCCGGCGATGTCGAAGGCGGTGCCGTGGTCGACGGAGGTGCGCACGATCGGCAAGCCGAGGGTGATGTTGACGCCGGACAGATCCATCCACTTGCCTGTGGCAGGGTCGATCTCGAAGCCGAGCAGTTTCACGGGGATATGTCCCTGGTCGTGATACATGGCGATGACGGCATCATACTGGCCGGCGCGCAGCTTGACGAAGACGGTGTCGCCGGGAACCGGGCCGACGATATCGAGGCCATCGGACACGGCCTTGGCGATGGTGGGCGCGGAGATATCGATATCCTGACGGCCGAAGAGGCCGCCTTCGCCGGCATGCGGATTGAGCGCGGCAACCGCGATCTTCGGCCTTGCTATGCCGAGATGCTGGAGCGCCTTGTTGGTAAGATCGATGACGAGCCGCAGCCGCTCGGGCGTCAGCCGCTTCGGCACATCCTCGAGCGCCACATGGGTGGTGACGTGGCTGACGCGCATATTGCCGTGAGCCAGCATCATCACCGAGCCGCGTGCACCGGTAAGTTCTGCCAGAAGCTCGGTGTGGCCGGCATAGTGGAAGCCCGCCTTGTTCAGGGCTTCCTTGTTGAGCGGCGCGGTGACGATGCCGCCGACCTTGCCGGCCATGGCGAGCTGCACGCCCTTCTCGATCGCCTTGAAGGCCATGCGGCCGCCATCGGCGGAAAGCTGGCCGGGCAGGATCGGCTCGCCCTCGGCATCGGCCTGGATGAAGCAGAGGTTCGGCCAGTTGCCGTCCATCTGTGTCTCGGGAATTCCGGCATCGAGGCCGAGCTGTTGCTCGGCCAGTCGAAGGGAAGGGCCGCTGCCGATTATTGTAAGTTTTAACTTACCTTCTTCGATCCTGTCCTTCAGCCGTGCCGCGGCCTTGAGGATGATCTCCGGGCCTATGCCGGCGGGGTCACCCATGGTGATTGCCAGGTGCCGCGTCATATCCCGTCTCCTTCGTCGATCAATCCGTTTTTCCTGAGCAGATCGCGCCAGAGATCCGGACCGCCAAAGGCGCCGGATTTCGAGATCACGTCCACCTTGTCCCAATGGTCGCCTGTCATGACCGAGCGCGGCAGCCCCGGCGAAACCTGGCCGGTTACCGTCAATGCCTCGGCGCCCAGCGAATGACAGAGCCCGCGCAGCGTCTCGCCGCCGGCGACGATCAGCGTGCCGGGGGCGGGCAGCGCCCTTGCGATGCGGGCAAAGCATGTCTCGATCCGTGCAGCCGCTTCGGCGCGATCGAGCCCCGGCGGCAGATTGACGCTGACGAGGGCGGCACCATCCCGCTCGAGCTGCTTTTCAATGACGGAGGGATCGGTCTCTTCGCCGATATGGAGCCAGCGGCTGCCGCAGGCTTTCAGCTGCGCGCGGGTGGTGGGCTGATCCGAGCCGAAAAGGCCAAGAACGGGTGGTTGGAGCTTGTGCGATATGGTGAGGGGCCGCAGTCGGTCCGGTGGCGGCTCCAGTGATGTCGGTGGCCATAATCTCGTCAAAAAACTCATTGGTTTGGCTTGTCCGAGCACGAAAGCGCGTGCGCCGGGATCAAACAGACTTACGGAAGCACCGGCCTCCAGTTTGCTTCCGCGCGCCATGGCGCCAGCCAGACCGCCGGTGCCGCTCCATAGGATGGGCCCGCGAGCATTCTGGACCAGGGCGATAATCTCATCGAGATCAGAATCGGTATCAGCGTCAAAAACGCCAATACCATCTAAGAGACGGTGTTCGTACTCTGAATTGTCGAGACGTAAGGGGCTTGGTGCGCGATGCCGCTTGGCTACCCCGGTTGCCTGCAATCCCTCCGCAACCAGAGCCTCCACCAGATCGCCACTCACATCCTGCCATGTGCCATCCGCCGCGCGCAGCATTTGCCGGCCGTTGCGGGTTACGCGGCCATGATGCGGAAAGGCCGGCGCGAGGATGCAATGCCGCCAGTGCCCCAGCCGGAAGACGGCGGCGAGTTCGGCGGCCCAGGGGCCGCGAAACAGGCTGTCGACCTTCTTGAAGGCGATATCGGCGCCCTTCAGAAGAGGCGCCAGCTGTTCGATGATACCTACCGCATCGGCGGCCGAGCGCTCCCGCGTGCCGCTGTCGATGGCAAGGCTGGACTTACCCTCGGCACCGGGCTCGCTTCCAAGCGCGATCTCTATCGGCCCGCACAGACCGACGAACTCCACCGCGGTGTCGAGCGCGCCGGTGAGATCGTCAGCAAGGAGGCGGAGGGTGGGCATGATCGAGGGAGCCTTCAGCGGGCCTTGCTGACATCGGATTTGAACATGGGGGCGCGGTCTCGCGGCCGCTTCGATGAGGGCCAGTCTTCCGCCTTCACTGGTGGTTGTCAACGGCTTGCTTTGCCGCCTTTCGTCTCACCCGAGGTCACAGTTGCGCCATTCGTCGCGTTTACTCCGAAGCCGCTATGCGGCTATGGTTGCCTTTCGGCAATAGGGGCCAGGTGGCGCCTGTCGCTTCAAGGAGAGCAGAGTGAGTTACGATTTCCATGTGGGCCAGAAGGTCGTCTGTATCGATGACAAGTTCAAGCATGTCAGCATCGACCAATTGATCCGCAAGGGCACGATCTACACGATCCGCTGGGTCGGCGAATACACACATTATGTCGACGGCACCTTCATCGGCGTGAAGCTTGAGGAGATCCATCGCGGCAATGATGACGGCCCGGAAGGCTATGGCGCCGACGACATGCCCTATCGCGCCACCCGCTTCCGCCCGCTGGTGAAGGACAAGATCGCCTCGCTCAGAAAGCTGCTGGCCCCGACGCCGGATGCGCCTGTGGAGCCGAAGGTCAAGGTCAAGAAGACGGAAAAGGTCTGACGGGCAGGGAATGGGCGGTGGCGAAGCCTCTGCCGCCCTTGCTGCCTTTCTTGACGTCATCGCGGGCGGAAAGCCGCTCCGCACTCTTCCCGGAGTTGCTCTAGGCCTGCTTTGCTCTGGCCAGCCCATGCTCGATCAGCCGGCCGACGAGCTCCGGATAGGAAATGCCCGAGGCGCCCATGGCCTTGGGATACATGCTGATATTGGTGAAGCCCGGCATGGTGTTGATTTCATTGATGACGACGCTCTCATCCGGCCGAACGAAGAAATCGACGCGCGCCAGCCCTTCGCATCCCAGCGCCCGGAAGCCATCTGCCGCCATGCGCCGCAGCGTTTCCGCCGTCTCGGTGGGAATATCCGCCGGGATGGTGACTACAGCGCCGTCCTGATCGATATATTTCGCATCATAGGAATAGAAGCCATGCGCCGCGGCGGTGGTGATTTCGCTCGGCACGGAGACGAACAGCGTACCGTCAGGCTGCTCCAGCACGGCGCATTCGATCTCGCGGGCGCGCACGAACTCCTCGACGAGTACTTTGCGGTCATGCTTGAAGGCGTCTGCCAGCGCGCTTTCGAATTCGTGGGCATCATGCGCCTTGCTGACCCCCACCGACGACCCCTGGCGGGTGGGCTTGACGAAGACCGGCGAGCCGAGCGCGCTGACGATCGCCTCGAAATCCGGCTTTTCGCCGCGCGTGAGCGTGACGGAGCGCGCGACCGGCAGGCCCGCCTCGCGCAGCAGCCGCTTGGCGATATCCTTGTCGATCGCGTTGGCCGAACCCACTATGCCGCAGCCGACCAAGGGAATGCCGACCATCTGGGCAAGGCCCTGAATGGAGCCATCCTCGCCATAAAGCCCATGCAGCACCGGAAACAGCACATCGACCGCCGCGATCTCCCGCGCGCCGACGCCTTCCAGCGCGAGCAGCCGCCCCTTCGCCCCTGGCAACAGGCAAACCTCCGTGCCTTCATAGGCAACCGGCTCCGCCAACACGCCGCCCTCTGCCTCCACAAGCAGCCAGCGCCCGCCGCGATCGATCAGGATCGGCACGACCTCATATGTCTCCGCATCGATCGCCCGGATGACATTGCGGGCCGACATGATGGAAACATCATGCTCACTGGACTGGCCACCAAACAAAACGGCGACGCGGAGTTTCGACATCAGGGCTGCTCTCCCGGGCAAGAAGGGTGTGATGGATGGGGAGGGTTTAAACGGGGGATTGCAGCGGAATTGGGGAGGGTGACCGCGAGCGGGCAGGAATGGAATGCAGTGTGCGCTTGCCACTATGTTGGCGATTCAGGCGTTCAAAGCGCGCCGCCTTAAGCCCCGCCGACCTCGGTCACAGGTTCTGTCCGTTTGCGTGAAGTTCTAAGTCTATAGCGATCTGAATAGCACTGCTAACTTGGGCAGCCGGTTTTTGCAGGCTGGTATTACCGTTCTAACCATAATCTCTTAGGTTGAGTTCTTTTCGCGCTTCCCGAAGATCGATCTTTGCTCGGTATCCGTGCTTCGATAGCAGATGCAAAAGGTTGGCTCCCGAGATTAATGTAAGCGGTTTACCTGTCGCGAATTTATGGGCATCCGGGCCGAAATCCGCTGTGGTAACAAGAAGCCCTTTGGAAGCGCCCTCATTCATCACGGTGCCGTATAAGTCGCGCACGGCGGCGACGCCGACGGTCCGGGTGTAGCGCTTTGCTTGGATGACAATCTTCCCACCGCTGATTGGATCAGGATCGAAGGCGATGGCATCTACGCCGCCGTCGCTGCTCGCCTGTGTCACTTTGACTTCGCCACCCCGCGCGGCAAACTCTTTTTCGAACAATTCGCGGACGAGATGTTCGAAATCCTCCCAGCTCATCGATGCAAGGTTTGTTTCGTCGCTGAGGCCCTCCACTGCACGTGCCTCGATGAATCGCTTATCCTTCCTGTCCATTTCCATGACGGGGGGAATCGGCGCGAGGGCGGACAATGTTGAAGCAGAAACGCCCTTGAGACTCTTGAAGCACGCTTTGGGATCAACACGTGATAAATCGATTGCCAAGAACTCGTCACGGCCGACTAGCACGGACATTATGCAAGCCCGGACATCTTTTCCGGTCGTCTTGTCAACGTATGTTGCGTACCCGTTAAAAAGAACTCTTTCGATATTTCTGAACTCATCCGCCTCTACAAGCTCATGAAGGCTCCTTAGGCAAATTTGATAGCAAACAGAATCGAAGTTGGATTTCTGTTCCTTCTCGGAGATGTGCGTCTCTTTGATTTCCCCGGAAGCTTGGACAAACCGCGTTGACTTTAGCGTAGGCATTCCATCAGGAGACGGTAGTTCGTACTCGACCAGTAGTGTTTTCTCGCCGGACAAGTAGTCTATCTCGAAGGATTTTTCGAAGAGATCGCCGTAATCGGAATTGTCCAAGGCTATCGTCGCATGTTCAATAACTGCTTGAGTCTCGCCGGTCGTGATGGCTTTCGCTAAAGCGTCAACCCTTGCGTTTCCGGATGTCTGCTCGTCAAGGAAGCGTTGCTTGTCCTCTGCATATTTGCGCTCGAATTCCTCCCTGAGTGTGGTCCATGTCGCGACACTCTGCCGATAGATTTCCTCGTTATTTTTGTCGTTTGTACGCCATTCTTCTTGTTCACGCTCGAAGTGCGCAACAGCTTCGCTAACTTTACGCTTCTTCCTGCCGAATAGGACATCCCAAAAGGTAGTTGTGGGATTTTGATATGTGGGCACATTTTCCCGTTTTCGGATTGGCATACTATCCGGAAACTTGCTTGACCGGTCGAACGCTGAGAAATCCTTCAGGGTCTCCCAATCGACTCGGTCATCCACTTTCAGAGTGTGAGTCAGTATGCGTGAGAGCTCATCGAGCCTCATGCCTGCATCTATCGTGGCTTGGTCGGCCGCAGCTTTCCCCGACAGCAGAAGGTTTTTTCTTTCAACTTCTGCATATCTCTTGTCCCAGGTGGCAAGCAGGGCATCGACTTTATTTTGCAGGATAAATAATTCGGTCGCACTCAGTTCCTTATGAAGGTCCAGAACTTTGTGTCGAAAATCGATGTAATACCTTAGGATACGCGACCCATCGACGCTAAATTTTGCTCTTAGTTCACCGACTGTCAGGTTTTGAAGATTGTTGGAAGAAACTTCAATCTGCATGTCCGCCTCCGATAATCGACGGTACACGTTGCAATACATGTGAACACGACGCAAGACTACAATTCTGCCTTGCGATCGATCTACAGAGATTCCTGCTATCTGAGCTGCAGCGTAGCAATAAACTACATATGTTGCTCGAACTGTGGGGGAATTTCAAAGAAAAACTGGTGCTGCTAGAGAGATTTGAACTCTCGGCCTCTCCCTTACCAAGGGAGTGCTCTACCCCTGAGCTATAGCAGCAATCCGTGGCGCGGTAATGTGCGCCGTATTGGGCGAGGGGGCTATTGCCATAGGTGGAGGCCGAGTGCAAGCCGCAATTTTCAACTTCTGTGAAAGATCGTGGGAAAAAATGTGTCGGTCTTTTGACAGCCGGGGTTTTAGGCTATGGAAAGTTATGGGTGCGGATAAGACGAAAATCGATGAGGGCGAGGCTTTGCAGGGCGGTTTGACCTCCGACCAGTTGGGCGGCGAGGCGGTTGAGCCAGTGGGTGGCAAGCAGATCACCGAGGCGGACAGGCGGCGTGAGCGCGCGGCGCAGAAGCTGCGCGAGAATCTGTCGCGCCGCAAGCAGCAGGTGCGGGCGCGGCGCGCGGGACAGGCCGACGAGACGGATGGGCTGCCGGCGGCAAAAGCGGTGGATGAGCCGGGCGCTGCCGCAAAATTGGACGAATCGCAGTGATTGATGTCGCTCATCATCAAACGAATTGAAGCCTTAATCTATTTCGTCTAAAGAGCGCCTTTTCTCAGGCACTCTGACTGTGGCGCCCGGATGTGGCGCACGGAACTTCTAGGAAAGGCGGGCCTCGCCCGTATTGCATATATGGATCGTATCAGGATTGTCGGCGGCAACGAGCTCAACGGTATCATTCCGATCTCCGGCGCCAAGAATGCCGCCCTGCCGCTGATGATCGCCTCGCTTCTGACCAGCGATACCCTCACGCTCGAAAACGTGCCGCATCTGGCCGATGTCGAGCTCTTGATGCGCATCCTCGGCAATCATGGCGTCGATGTCGCCGTCAACGGCCGGCGCGAGCGCCAGGAAGACGGCTATTCCCGCACCATCCATTTCACCTGCCGCACCATCGTCGATACGACAGCGCCTTATGAGCTGGTCGCCAAGATGCGTGCCAGCTTCTGGGTCATCGGGCCGCTGCTCGCCCGCGAAGGCCAGGCGCGCGTGTCGCTGCCGGGCGGCTGCGCCATCGGCACGCGTCCGGTCGATCTGTTCATCGAAGGTCTCCAGGCGCTCGGCGCCACCATGGAGATCGATGCCGGCTATATCAACGCCACGGCCCCCAAGGGCGGCCTCATCGGCGCGCGTTACGACTTCCCGAAGGTTTCGGTTGGTGCCACGCATGTGATGATGATGGCGGCGACGCTTGCGCGCGGCACGACTGTTATCGGGAATGCGGCCCGCGAGCCTGAGATCGTCGATCTCGCCAATTGCCTGATCGCCATGGGCGCCAAGATTTCCGGCGCCGGCACCAGCACGATCACCATCGAGGGTGTCACCTCGCTCTCGGGCGCGCGCCACCGCGTGCTGCCTGACCGTATCGAGACCGGCACCTATGCCATGGCTGTTGCCATGGCCGGCGGCGATGTCACGCTCGAAAATACCGACATGGCGCTGCTCGACACGGCGCTGGAAAGCTTGCGCCGCGCCGGCGCCGAGATCATGCCGACCAACAACGGCATCCGCGTCAAGCGCAATGGCGGCGGCATCCAGCCGGTGGATGTGACCACCGATCCGTTCCCGGGCTTCCCGACCGACCTGCAGGCGCAGTTCATGGCGCTGATGACGCGCTCGTCCGGCACCTCGCATATCACCGAGACCATCTTCGAAAACCGCTTCATGCATGTGCAGGAGCTCGCCCGCCTCGGCGCCAAGATCTCGCTGTCAGGCCAGACGGCCCGCATCGAGGGTGTCGAGCGGCTGAAGGGCGCGCCTGTCATGGCGACGGACCTTCGCGCCTCTGTCTCGCTCGTCATCGCCGGCCTTGCCGCCGAGGGCGAAACGCTGGTGTCGCGCATCTATCACCTCGATCGCGGCTTCGAGCGGCTGGAAGACAAGCTGACGCGCTGCGGCGCTATCGTCGAGCGCATCAGCGACTAAATTATCTCTTGTCGTGCAGAGAGCGGGCAAGCCCGCTTTCTTCGGTTGCGTCTTTTGCGCTCGCATCCTATGTCGACAGAAGGAAAACGTCTGTCATGGCGTTTCGATTGTGTGATCGGGGATAAAGGGCGAATGGGCGATCTCAAGCTAATGGCACTCGACAACGAGGATCTGGGCGTCATATCCGCGCATATGCAGGATAGCGTCTTCAAGGTCGGCGACATGTCCTTTGCGCCGAAGCTCGAGCAGTTCTCGCTGGCGGCCAACCGTTTCGACTGGGAAAAGTCAGAACAGCGCAGCAAGTCCTATGAGCGCCATCGTTCCGCGCTGGTGTTCAAGCGGGTGCAGGCCGTGCGCTCCAATGGCATCAACCGGCGCAACCGCGACGAGGTGCTGTCCTTGCTCGCCATCCGCTTCGAGCAGAAGGGCGAGGGGCCCGACGGCACGATCGAGCTGACGCTTGCCGGCAACGCCACCATTGCGCTTGATGTCGAATGCATCGAAGTTCAGCTTGCCGATATCGGCGGCACATGGGAAACCGCGCATAAGCCGCGACATCCGGATGCGGGCGAATAGATAAGCGATCGATGAATGCCGGCCGCTGAAGGCGGCCTCGATGGAAGAGGAATATCAGCGTTGGCTATCTGGCTGGATCAGGCGTCGGAAGGGTTCGAGCAGCAGTTCGCCGCTTTCCTGACGACCAAGCGGGAAGTATCCGAAGATGTGAACGCCGTGGTGCGCGGCATCATCGATGATGTGCGGGCACGCGGCGATGCCGCCGTTGCGCATTATTCGCAGAAATTCGAAGGCATCGATTTTGCGACAACGCCGATGCGCGTCAGCGAGGCCGAAATCGATGCGGCGATCGAGGCTGTTCCAGCCGAAGTGCTGGGCGCGCTCAAGGTCGCTGCCACCCGCATCGAATCGCATCATCGCCGGCAGTTGCCGAAGGACGATATTTATGAGGACGATCTCGGCGTTGGCCTCGGGTCGCGCTGGACGGCGATCGAGGCGGTCGGCCTCTATGTGCCGGGCGGTACGGCGAGCTATCCAAGCTCGGTGCTGATGAACGCCGTGCCGGCCAAGGTCGCCGGTGTCGAGCGCGTCGTCATCGTCGTTCCCACGATGAAGGGCGCCATAAACCCGGCCGTGCTTGCCGCCGCCCGCATGGCCGGCGTCGAGGAGATCTACCGCATCGGCGGCGCGCAGGCGATTGCAGCGCTTGCCTATGGCACCGAGACGATCGCCCCCGTCTACAAGATCACCGGCCCGGGCAATGCCTATGTCGCCGCCGCCAAGCGCCATGTGTTCGGCACTGTTGGCATCGACATGATCGCCGGCCCTTCGGAAGTGCTCGTCATTGCCGACAAGAACAACGACCCGGATTGGCTCGCCGCTGACCTGCTGGCCCAGGCCGAGCATGATGAAGGCGCGCAGTCGATCCTGATCACCGACGATGCCGAGTTCGGCAGGGCCGTGGAGGGCGCCGTCGAGCGCCAGCTCAAGCAGCTGAGCCGCTCGCAGACCGCGGCTGCCAGCTGGCGGGATTTCGGCGCCATCATCCTCGTATCCGATCTCAAACAGGCCATCCCGCTCGCCAACCGCATTGCGGCCGAGCATGTGGAGCTTGCGCTCGATGATCCAGAGCCGCTGCTTGCCAGAATCCGCAATGCCGGCGCGATCTTTGTCGGGCGTCATACGCCCGAGGTGATCGGCGATTATGTCGGCGGCTCCAACCACGTATTGCCGACAGCGCGCTCTGCCCGCTTCTCGTCGGGCTTGTCCGTGCTCGATTTCGTCAAGCGCACGTCGATCCTGCGGCTTGGGCCGGAGCAGCTTCGCGCGCTTGGACCGGCGGCGATAGCGCTTGCCAATTCCGAAGGGCTGGATGCTCACGCGCGGTCGGTCGCGATCCGCCTCAATCTCGAGGGGTAAGGCATGGCTGAAGGCGTCTTCCGGCTGAGCGACGTTGTCCTGGACGACACGATCGGCCGCTCGACGCCGGATGTCGAGCATGAACGCGCCGTCGCCATCTTCGACCTGATCGAGGAAAACAGCTTTGAGCCGGCCGGGCACGCGGGCGGGCCCTATCTGCTCAACCTGTCGCTGGTAGACCAGAAGCTGGTCTTCGACATCCGCATCGAAGACGGCAGCATCGTCGCCACGCATATCCTGTCGCTGACGCCGTTTCGTCGCATCGTGAAGGATTACTTCATGATCTGCGAGAGCTATTACGAGGCGATCCGCTCGGCCACGCCGAGCCGCATCGAGGCGATCGACATGGGCCGGCGCGGCATTCACAATGAAGGCTCGCAGACGCTGATGGATCGGCTGAATGGCAAGATCACCGTGGATTTCGACACGGCGCGCCGGCTCTTCACGCTGGTCTGCGTGCTCTATTGGCGCGGGTGAGCGTCATGGAGCAGCTGCAGGCGGTCGAGCATAGCAACAAGGCGCCTGGCGCGATCCTCTTCATGTGCGGGCTCAATGCCATCCGTTCGCCGATGGCCGAGGCGATTGCGCGGCATATGCTGCCGCAGGGCACCTATATTGCGTCTGCCGGCGTGCGGGCCGGCGAGCGCAATCCCTTTGTCGATGTCGTGCTTGACGAGATCGGGCTTTCGCTCGGGCGCCGGCAGCCGCAGACCCTGGAGGAGCTGGAGGATGATTTCTTCGATATCATCATCACGCTCTCGCCGGAGGCGCATCACGCCGCCCTTGAGCTGACGCGGGCGAACGCCATCGAGGTTATCTATTGGCCGACCATGGACCCCTCCGCAACGGATGGAACGCGCGACCAGGTTCTTGATGCTTATCGCGAAGTTCGGGACTATCTTCTCGGCCTGATCGAAAGCCGGCTTGTGGAACGTCGCGGCTCGCTTTAGAGCTGCAAATGAAACAAATGCAGAAACCCTTATCAACGAGGTTCACAAAACCGCGGCGATTGTGTAGTTTCCGCGCAATTTCCGGCGACCCCCGGCTTTTTGCCATGGGCGCCGGCCTCAACCGACAGGAAAAGAAGCTTTAATGCCGAAAGAAGAAGTCCTCGAATTTCCCGGTGTCGTCACCGAACTCCTGCCGAACGCGACATTCCGCGTGAAGCTGGAAAACGAGCATGAGATCATCGCCCACACGGCGGGCCGCATGCGCAAGAACCGCATCCGCGTTCTTGCCGGCGACAAGGTGCTGGTGGAAATGACCCCCTATGACCTGACGAAGGGCCGCATCACCTACCGTTTCAAGTAATCCGGCTCTAGAATCAAACAAGCAGAGCATGATGTCCTCCGAAAACAGCTGATACTTTTCGGCGCCATGCTTTAGAGCCCGTTCTCATTCCCGCATGACAGGTCGAGGTCTGATGGCGTTGAAACACAAGCTGATACTGGCTTCCGGATCGCCGCGACGCGTCGAGCTCCTGCACCAGTCAGGCATCGAACCCGCGCGCCTCATGCCGATGGATATCGACGAGACGCCGAAGAAGTCGGAGCATCCGCGCTCGCTTGCGCGGCGGCTTTCGGCTGAAAAGGGCGAGGCGGCCTTTGCTGCCATCAAGAGCGATGCCGCCTGGCAGGGCAGCTATATCCTGTCCGCCGATACCGTGGTCGCCGTCGGGCGTCGCATCCTGCCGAAGGCGGAGTTTATCGACGAAGCCTCTTCGGCGCTGCATCTGCTCTCCGGCCGCGGCCATGTCGTCTATACCGGCATCTGCCTGATCACGCCGGACAGGAAGCTGCGTCAGAAGGTTGTCGAGACCAAGGTGCGCTTCAAGCGGCTTTCGGGCCGCGATATAGAGATGTATCTGGCCTCGGGCCAATGGCGTGGGAAGGCGGGAGCCTACGGCATCCAGGGGCTTGCCGGCTCCTTCGTGCAGAAGCTGATCGGCTCCTACACCAATGTCGTCGGATTGCCGCTTTATGAGACCATGCTGCTGCTGGCGGGCGAGGGCTTCGATGTCCATGCCGGTTGGCAGGAAGGATAGACAATGGGCAAGGCTGAAGAGATCAAGGTAGGTTCCAAGGTGGAGCCGCTGCGCAAGACCCGCGCCTGCGCGGAATGCGGCCGTCCTTCGGTGCGCGAACATTATCCCTTCTGTTCGGATCGTTGCCGTTCGCTCGATCTTTCGCGATGGCTGAATGGTTCCTACGCCATTCCCGTTACCGAGGATGAGACCAAGGCCGGCGGTTCGGACGACGAATAACCCGCGCATGCCGGCGTTGTCCGGTCTTGCGAAGCCATTCATTTTGTTCGTGAATTGCCAAAATTCCATTTCCTGTCAAAAAAGAGTCATTTGCGGCTGGACATGGACGAACAAGATGCTATAACCCCGCTCGCTTCCGGGGCGCACCAAACGCCCAGAACCCTTCAAGGCTCTTCCTCGGACACGAAGCTCGGTTGCCCAGATAGCTCAGTTGGTAGAGCAGCGGATTGAAAATCCGCGTGTCGCTGGTTCGATTCCGGCTCTGGGCACCACTACAACTCTCTAGAAAATCAGTATTTTACCTTCTGCTTTTGGCTTGCGATTTTACCGTCGCGTTGTCGCGTCATATTGCTGGTCAATGAAGTCTAACGCGGCGCCGATAATCGTCATCGACCTCGTCGAAGACTGGAAAACTGCGGCTGGTCGAGATGAGCGCCAAGTTGCAGAACGGTTTCGGCGCAATGACGCATGTCGTCACCGGTTGCACAGACGGTCTCGCATTGACCTGTGTCGTGGATGTTTCCGCAGATCAGCCATAGGCAGGGTTTGGTAAGGTTCACACATTCATGCTGCAGTATATTCCCCCATATTGTGAAGAATGAGGAAAATACACAAGGGGAATATAGCTATGAATTATGATTGGGATGGCGTGAAGACACGCCGCATCAAAGCGTTGAAGATTGGGGTGTCCCTACTATTGGCGGGAATCACTTTGGTGGCTCCAAAACTGTTCATGCTTAAATTCTATTAGGGACGCATTCAGCATTGAGCTATGCTCGGATTTATTCAGGCTGCTTTCAGGTGCCTGTTGTAGCGGTCGACT
>BFBZ01000873.1_pt1 | contig 23490 bp, 25 predicted proteins | sample 1888401 | NCBI WGS metagenome assembly BFBZ01 (sample SAMD00112614, study PRJDB3348) | symbiont metagenome | host: Chara braunii
CCCGCTTGACCATGGGTAATCCAGAGCACGAAGAACGCCCCCGAGCCGCTAGCATCCGTGCTTCGTTTTTCGACATCGGTCGAGTCAGATCAAATAAGGAGTTTTCGATGCAACGTCGTCAATGGGGCGCGATGGTGGGAGCCACGGCACTGGTCATGGTCGCGGGTCAGAGCTTTGCGCAGGGTTATCCCAACAAGCCCGTCGAACTGAGCGTTCCGTTCGCACCGGGCGGCACGACGGACATCGTGGCGCGCGTGATCTCCGATCCGCTGGGCAAGGTGCTGGGCCAGCCCGTGGTGGTGATCAACCGTGCAGGCGGCGGCGGCATCGTGGGTGCGGCCGAAACGGCACGCGCCACGCCCGACGGCTACAAGCTCGGCATTGCCACGGTCTCGAGCACGGCGGCCAACCCGGCCATCAACCCGAAGACGCCGTACGACCCGATCAACGACTTCACGCCGATCATCAACATCGCGGCCACGCCGAACATCATCGCGGTCAACCCGAGCTTCCCGGCGAAGAACTACGCCGAGTTCGTGGCCGAGCTGAAGAAGAACCCCGGCAAGTATTCGTACGCATCGTCGGGCACGGGCGGCATCGGCCACCTGCTGATGGAGCTCTACAAGAGCCTGACCAACACCTTCGTCACGCACATCCCGTACCGCGGCGCGGGCCCGGCGCTGAACGACGTGGTGGCCGGCCAGGTGCCGATCATGTTCGACAACATCCCCTCGGCGATGCCCTTCATCCAGAGCGGCCGTCTGATCCCCATCGTGGTGTCGGCGCCGCAGCGCCTGGCCGCGCTGCCCAACGTGCCCACCTTCAAGGAAGTGGGCCTGGAGCCGGTGAACCGCATGGCCTACTACGGCATCCTCGGTCCGAAGGGCCTGCCGAAGGAAGTGGTCGAGAAGATCAGCGCGGGCGTGAAGAAGGCCGTGGAAGAGCCCGCGGTGCGCAAGCGCATCGAGGACACCGGCTCGCTGATCGTGGCCAACACGCCCGACCAGTTCGCCGCGCAGATCAAGGCCGAGTACGACGTGTACAAGCAGGTCGTGAAGAAGCAGAACCTGAAGCTCGACTGAGGGCTCTTCCTCGCACCAGGGAAGCCGCCCGCGTGCCGGGCGGCTTTTTCTTTTTGCTATCTTGCAAGGCATGACCGAGGCCGCCCCGAAGACAAAAGCACAAGCATCCGCGCAGACACCCGGCATCGACGATTTCATCGATGCCCTGTGGCTCGAGGACGGGTTGTCGAAGAACACGCTGGCCGCCTATCGCCGCGATCTCGCATTGTTCGCGCAGTGGCTGCATGCGCAGCGCGACGGCGCCGGGCTCGACACCGCCAGGGAGACGGACCTGCAGGCCTACATGGGCGCGCGCCTGTCCTCCAAGGGCAAGGCCACGTCGGCCAACCGCAGGCTCACCGTGTTCAAGCGCTACTACCGATGGGCGCTGCGCGAGCGCCGCGTCGCGGCCGATCCGAGTATCCGGCTCATGCCCGCGAGGCAGATGCCGCGTGCCATCAAGACGCTGTCGGAAAAGCAGGTCGACGATCTGCTGGGCGCACCCGACGTTGAATCGCCGCTCGGCCTGCGCGACCGGGCGATGCTGGAGCTGATGTACGCGAGCGGCCTGCGCGTGAGCGAGCTGGTGGCGCTCAAGGCCACCGACATGAGCCTGAACGACGGCGTGCTGCGCGTGCTCGGCAAGGGCAACAAGGAGCGGCTCGTGCCCTTCGGCGGCGAGGCGCGGCGCTGGATCGAGCGCTACCTGGAGGAATCGCGCCCCGAGATCCTCGCCGGGCAGCAGACGCCCGACCTGTTCGTGACCGCGCGCGGCGCGGGCATGACCCGCGTGATGTTCTGGATCATCGTGAAGAAGCACGCGACCGCGGCGGGCATCCATGTGCCGCTGTCGCCGCACACGCTGCGCCATGCCTTCGCCACCCACCTGCTGAACCACGGCGTCGATTTGCGCGCGGTGCAGCTGCTGCTGGGGCATGCCGACATCTCCACGACGACGATCTACACGCACGTGGCGCGCGAGCGCCTGAAGCAGCTGCATGCGCAGCACCACCCGCGCGGTTGAGGGCGCGCGGTTCTTTCCAAAAACGAGGAGACACGATTCATGAAAAAGAAGATGGCGACCCTGCTCGCGGCCGCACTGCTGGCCACAGGCAGTGCCGCGTTCGCGCAGGGCTTTCCGGCTGCCAAGCCGATCCGCCTGATCGTCGGCTATCCGCCCGGCGGCGGCATCGACTTCGCGGCGCGCACGGTGCAGGTGCCGCTGCAGGAGGCGCTCAAGCAGCAGCTGGTGGTCGACTACAAGCCCGGCGCGAGCGGCATGATCGCGGCCACCGAGCTCACGCGCCAACCCGCCGACGGCTACACGCTGCTGCTGGCCAACACCGGGCCGTTCGCCATCGCACCGTACCTGCAGAGCAAGCCGCCGTACGACCCGATCAGGCAGTTCACCTACATTGGGCAGATCAGCCAGGGCAGCTATATCGCGGTGACGCGGCCCGACCATCCGGCGAAGAACTTGAAGGAGTTCGTTGCCTGGGCCAAGGGCCAGCCGGGCAAGGTCAACTTCGCCTCGGGCGGCAACGGCACCTCGACGCACCTGAACGGCGAGCTGATGAACCAGGTCACGGGGCTCGACATGACCCATGTGCCGTACAAGGGCAGCGCGCCTGCGGTGCAGGACCTGATCGGCGGGCAGACGCAGATCCTCATCGACGCGGGCAGCGTGCTGCTGCCGCAGGTGAAGGGCGGCAAGCTCAAGGCGCTGGCGGTGACCGGCCCGGTGCGCGACCCGCAGTTGCCTGACGTGCCGACGGTGAAGGAGCTGGGGCTTGCGGGCATGGAATCGGTCGGCTTCCAGGGACTCGTGGGGCCGGCCAACATGCCGAAGGATGTTGTCGAGCGGCTCTCCGGCGAGCTCGCAAAGGCGCTGGCGCAGCCCGAGATCAAGGCCAAGTTCGCGACGGCCGGCGCCGAGGTGCATTCGCTCGGCCCGGTCGAGTTCGCGGCCTTCGTGAGGGCGGACAATGAGAAGTGGTCCAGGCTGATCAAGGAGCGCAAGCTGCAGCTGGACTGACGCAATCAATCACGTACGCAGACGACATGAATTTCCTCGCTTCCTCGAAGCCCTCGCGCCGCACGGCGACCCGACTCCTTGCCGCTGCAGCGCTGTGCGCCGCTTCCGGCGCTTTCGCGCAGGCGGTGCCAAAGACCGTGCGCCTCATCGTCGCCTACCCGGCGGGTGGCGTGAGCGACGTGGTCGCCCGCGCACTGGGCGACCGGCTGGCCGCGCAGATGGGCATCACGGTGATCGTGGACAACCGTGCCGGCGCGAGCGGTGCCATCGGCATGGATGCCGTCGCCAAGGCTGCGCCCGATGGCGCGACGCTGGGCTTCTCGGCCATCAGCCCGCTGGTGCTGAGCCCGCACCTGGGCAAGCTGCCCTTCGATCCGCTGAAGGACGTGGCGCCGGTGGCGAGCGTGATGTATTCGCCCGTGCTGCTGATCGCCACGCCGGCGAGCAAGGCCAAGGACTTCAAGGCGCTGATCGACGATGCCAAGGCGCATCCGGGCGCGGTGCGCTGGGCGACCTCGGGGCCGGCGTCGCTCGGCCACATCGTGCTGGAGCAGCTGCGCGCGGCCGCGGGCGTCGACATCACGCACGTGCCCTACAAGGGCGGTGGTCAGCAGCTCAACGATGCGATCGGCGGGCAGTTCGAGATCCTCTCGACCAATGCGAGCCCGACGCTCTCATCGCACATCCAGTCGGGCAAGCTGCGTCCGCTGGCGGTGGGTGCGCCCGCGCGCCTCGAGAGCCTGCCGCAGGTGCCCACGCTGGGCGAACTGGGCTACAGGGCAGCCAACATCAATTCGCTCTTCGGCGTGTTCGCGCCCGCGGCCACGCCGGCTGCACTGGTCGCGAAGTACAACGCCGAGATCAACAAGGCGCTGGCCAGCCCCGAGCTGCGCGCCAAGCTCACGGCCACCGACAACGTACCGACCGGCGGCACCCCGGCCGCGTTCGCGAAGGAGATCGCCAGCGAGTTCGAGAGCAACGGGCGCATCGTCAAGGCGGCGGGCATCAAGGCTGACTGACGCCTTCATGACACCTCGGCTTGTGGTTTGATTTTCCCTACCTTATAGTAGGTAGATGACCAACGCCACAGCCCTTGCCACAGGCAGTACCCGCGAGCAGATCCTCGCGGTGGCGCGCGGCTTCATCGAAACGCGCTCCTACCTGGGCTTCAGTTTCCAGGACGTGGCCGACGCGGTCGGCGTGCGCAAGGCCAGCCTGTATCACCACTTCCCGACCAAGGAGGCGCTGGGCGTCGCGGTGATCCGCGCGGCCACGCAGGGCTTCAAGGACTGGGACGCCGCCCGGGCGCGCGAACCGAAGGACGCGCTCGAATCGTATTTCCGCATGTACCGCAACACGCTCAGGGCAGGCTCGGGCATGTGTCCTGCCGGGGCGCTGGCGCCCGGCTGGGGTGTCATCAACGACGAGTTGCGCCAGGCCGTGCAGGAGCTGCGCAACACGCAGGTGACGTGGCTCACCGGCGTGCTGGGCGCATTGATGCCCGAGCGGAAGAAGGGCGCCTCGGTCGCCTCGCTGGCCGCGTATGTGTTTTCGGTCTGCCAGGGCGCGCTGCTCTCGGCGCGCATGACAGGGCGCGTGGACGACTTCGACGAAGCCGTCGCGCAACTCAGGAGTTCACTGCCTGGCTGATCGCCCGGCCTGACGCAGGCACGCTCCGGTGTGCCTATTTTTTTGACCTTGAAGCCTACCGATTGGATGGTAGTCAAACTGCTGGAGCACATCCCATGAAAGCCGTCATTTCCGCCTACGCCCGTTCCCCGTTCCATTTCGCGAAGAAAGGCGCGCTCGCCGAAGTGCGGCCCGACACGCTCGCCGCCGGCGTGGTGCGCGGCCTGCTGCAACGCACCGACCTCGATCCCGCGCTGCTCGAGGACGTCATCCTCGGCTGCGCCTACCCGGAAGCCTCCCAGGGCAACAACCTCGCGCGCATCGTCGGGCTGCTGGCCGGCCTTCCGCACGAGGTGGGCGGCATGACGGTGAACCGCTTCTGCGGCTCGTCGATGCAGGCCGTGCACATCGCTGCCGCGCAGATCGAGGCGGGCATGGGCGACGCCTTCCTGTGCGTGGGCGTGGAGTCGATGACGATGGTGCCGCAGGGCGGCTTCAACTTCTCGCCAAGCCCGGAGCTCAAGGAGAACACCGACGCCTACATCTCGATGGGCGAGACCGCCGAGAACGTGGCGCAGCGCTGGAACGTGAGCCGTACCGACCAGGAAGCCCTGGCGGTGGAATCGCACCGCAAGGCGGCCCAAGCGCGCGAGCAGGGGCGGCTGGCAGGCGAGATCGTGCCCGTGCGCCTTGCCTCCGGCGATGTGATCGATGCCGATGGCTGCATCCGGCCCTCGACTTCGGCCGAGGCGCTTGCGAACCTCAAGCCCGCGTTCCGCCCCGACGGCGTGGTCACTGCCGGCACTTCGTCGCCGTTGACCGATGGCGCCGCCGCGGTGCTCGTCACCAGCGACGCCTTCGCGGCGAAGCACGGCCTGCAGGCGCTGGCACGCATCAGATCCTTCGCGACCGTGGGCGTCGACCCGGCGATCATGGGCATCGGCCCGATTCCCGCGACCCGCAAGGCGCTTGCGCGCGCCGGCCTGAGCGTGGCCGACCTCGACGTGATCGAGATCAACGAGGCTTTCTCCTCGCAGGCGCTGGCCTGCATCCGCGACCTCGGGCTCGATCCGGCCAAGGTCAACCTCGACGGCGGCGGACTTTCGATCGGCCACCCGCTGGGCGCGACCGGCGCGCGCATCACCGGCAAGGCGGCCTCGTTGCTGGTGCGCGAGAAGGGCCGCTATGCGCTGGCCACGCAGTGCATCGGCGGAGGGCAGGGCATCGCGACCATCCTCGAGCGCGTCTGAACGCCGGAGCGCCCGAGAATGACGGTTGCCACAACAAAGGAGACCCCATGGCCAAGCTGTATCTCGAAGACCTGAAGGTCGGCGATCGCTTCCGGAGCGCCGAGCACGCGCTGGATGTGGCGCAGATCAAGGCCTTCGCGCAGCAGTTCGATCCGCAGCCTTTCCACACCGACGAGGAAGCCGCGAAGAACACCTTCTTCGGCGGCCTTGCCGCGAGCGGCTGGCACACGGCCGCGCTCACGATGAAGCTGCTGGTCGAAAGCGGCATTCCGTTGGCCGACGGCATCATCGGCTCGGGCGGCGAGCTGCAATGGCCCCGGCCGACGCGGCCTGGCGACGTGCTGCATGTGGAGGGCGAGGTGATTGCAATCGTGCCCTCGCGCTCGAAGCCCGGCCGCGCGATGGTGACGATGCACTGCCGGACGCTCAACCAGCGCGGCGAGGTGCTTCAGGACTTTTCGCCGAAGCTGGTGGTGCACGCTAGGCCCGCATCGGCCTGAGCCGCGTTCAGACCACGCGCAGGCCCAGTTCCTCCACCAGCGAGGCGGCCTGCCGGTGCGAGATGGTGGCGCCCTTGAACTGCGCTGCGTTCGCGAGCCGAAGCCCTCCCAGATCGACTTCTCGCAAATCGGCGTCTTCGAAGCGCGCGAGCTTCAGGTGCGCGTTGCGCAGGCTGCCGCCTTCGAACACCGCCTCGCGGAAATCGCAGCCGGACAGGTCGGCCTCGGAGAAGTCGAGCTGTTCGAGCTTCTGCTTGCGAAACGACATGCCGCGCAGGCGCGCGTCGACCAGCAGCGAGTCCTTGAAGCCGATGCCCAGCGCCGACACTTCGCCGAAGTGCGCGCCGGTGAGCTTCACGCCGCTGAAGAACGCCGAGGCCAGCTTGGCGCGCGCCCATTGCGTGTTGTTCAGGTCGCTGTCCTGGAAGCGTGCGTTCGTCAGGTCCGCGAGGCCGAAGTCGGCCTGGCGCGCCCTGCATCCGGCCCAGCGGGTGTCCGACAGCAGCGTGCGGTCGAACGAGGTCTCGGCGAAGTTGCACAGCGTGAACTGCGCGCCGCGCAGGTCGAGACGCGACAGGTCGGCCTCGTCGAAATTGCAGCGCTCGAAATGCAGGGGCTCGTTGCCCTTGCGGTCCTGCAGGCAGGCGAGCAGGTCGGGGCGCGACCAGGTCTGGTCGGAAACTACGGTGGTCATTCGGGGCGGGAGTCGGTCAGCGCACGAAGCTCTTCGGGGCTGAAGCCCGCCCGGCTGCGTGCCTCGAGGTTGAAAGGCGGCTTGTGGCGCGGCGCGTCATAGCGCGCGACCAGCGTGGGGTAGGTGGCCTCCGCATCGAGGCCCGCGCCATCGCACAGCCAGCGGTACCAGTGATTGCCGATGGCGACGTGGCCCACTTCGTCGCGCAGGATGATGTCGAGGATCTCCACCGCGCGCAGCGCATCGGGCGTGTTCACGCGCTTGAGCTTGCCCTGGATGAGCGGCGTGGCGTCGAGCCCGCGCGCCTCCAGCGTGCGTGGCACCAGCGCCATGCGGGCGAGCACGTCGTCCTTCGTCTTCTCGCACATGTTCCACAGGCCGTCGTGGCCGGGGAAGTCACCATAGCGCCAGCCCATGTCCTGCAGGTGCGAATGCAGCAGCGTGAAGTGCAGCGCCTCTTCGTCGGCCACGCGCAGCCAGTCGCGGTAGTAGGCCTCGGGCATGCCGTCGTAGCGCCACACGGCGTCGAGCGCGAGGTTGATCGCGTTGAACTCGATGTGGCAGATCGAATGGATCAGCGCGGCGCGTCCCTCGGTGGTGAACGGCGAGCGCTTCTGCACGGCGGTGGCGGCCACGCGCAGCGGCCGCTCCGGGCGGCCGGGCACGCCCAGGTCGTCGCCTGGAGTGCGGATCGGCTCGGTTGCTATGGAATCGGTAGCGCCATGCAAAGAGATGGCGCGCGTTGCAGCCACCTTTTCATCGGGGTCTGTCAGGCGCAGCGCGGCCAGCGCGCTCAATCGGGGGTGCATCCCTACAATTCTAGGTTTTGACCTTGCAGGGACTGCAAACAATGGCGCTCTACGAACTCGACGGTGTGGCCCCCCAGGTGGGCGAAGGTGCATGGGTGGCCGACAGCGCGGAGGTCATGGGCAACGTCAGGCTGGCGGACAACGCCAACGTGTGGTTCGGCGCCGTGCTGCGCGGCGACACCGAGACGCTGAGCATCGGGCGCAACAGCAACATCCAGGACCTGTCGGTGCTGCACGCCGACATCGGCTGCCCGCTCACCGTCGGCGACAACGTCACCGTCGGCCACCAGGTGATGCTGCACGGCTGCACCATCGGCGACAACACCCTGATCGGCATCCAGGCCGTGGTCTTGAATAACGCGAGGATCGGCCGCAATTCGATCGTTGGCGCCGGCAGCGTCGTGACCGAGGGCAAGGAGTTTCCCGACAACTCGCTCATCATGGGTTCGCCGGCCAAGGTGGTGCGCACCCTCGACGACGAGGCGGCCGCCAAGCTGCGCCAGGGCGCGGAGAACTACGTGGCGAACGCCCGCCGCTTCGCCAAAGGCCTGAAGAAAATTGGCTAACCCCCAGGCTTGCCCACTTCGTGTGGCCGCCAACCCCCTTGCAGGGGGCAATACCGGCGGCCCGGCAAAGCCGGTTCCGCGGTATTCCGCGCGAAGACTGTTTTATTGAGAGAGGACCAATGTTTTGAGCGAGCTGCACAAATTCCTGTTCGATGGCCTGCCGGTGCGCGGCATGATCGTGCGCCTGACGGATGCGTGGCAGGAGATCCTCGCGCGGCGCGCCTCCAACACCGCCACCGGCGCCTATCCGCCGCCCGTGGCCGAACTGCTCGGCGAGATGACAGCGGCAGCCACGCTGATGCAGGCCAACATCAAGTTCAACGGCGCGCTGATCCTGCAGATCTTCGGCGACGGCCCCGTCAAGGTCGCGGTGGCCGAGGCCAAGCCCGACCTGAGCCTGCGCGCGACCGCCAAGGTGATCGGCGACCTGCCGGCCGATGCGCGCCTGCCCGACATGGTCAACGTCAACAACAAGGGCCGCTGCGCGATCACGCTCGACCCCAAAGACAAACTGCCGGGCGTCACCCCTTACCAGGGCGTGGTGCCGCTCTTCGGCGACGACGGCGAGAAGCTCGGCAAGCTCAGCGACGTGCTGCAGCACTACATGCTGCAGAGCGAGCAGCTCGACACCACGCTGGTGCTCGCGGCCGACGACAAGGTGGCCGCGGGCCTGCTGATCCAGCGCCTGCCGGTGAAGGGCGAGGGCAACCTCGAAGGCACGTCCGACAAGGACCACGACCAGGCCAACGAAGACCAGATCGGCCGCAACGAGGACTACAACCGCATCTCGATCCTCGCGTCGAGCCTGACGCGCGACGAGCTGCTGACGCTCGATGTCGAAACCATCCTGCGCCGCCTGTTCTGGGAAGAGAAGCTGCTGCGCTTCGAGCCGCAGGCCGGCCTGCTGGGCCCGCACTTCGCCTGCACCTGCGGGCGGGAGCGCGTGGCGCAGATGATCCGCGGGCTGGGCGTGGAGGAGGCCGAGGGCATCCTCGCCGAGCGCGGCGACATCGAGGTGGGCTGCGACTTCTGCGGCAAGCAGTACCGCTTCGACGCGGTCGATGCCGCGCAGCTGTTCAAGCCGCTGGGCGACCAGATTCCGGGTAGCCCGGTCGTCCAGTAAGAGCAAGCAAGAAGCCGCTCGCGCGGGCTGGCCAGCTCAGCGGGTGCCGTTGTCGTCGAACGCACTGAAAGCGATGTCCGGCGCGCTGGTGTTGTGCTTCGACGGCAGGCTGCGGCCGAAGCGCACCTGCGTGGCCTGAAGGCTCTTCACCTCCGGCAGCGGCAGCACCTGCTGCGCGGCCTGCGGCGATGCCTGCCAGCGCACTTCGCTCACGTCGGCGTTGTCGGGCGTGACGTACATCGAGCGCAGCACCGCAAAGGGCTGTGCGCTTGCGGTGGGCTTCGACAGCGTCACGTCGAGCGCGGTGCGCACGCGGCTGATTTCGTCCACCCGCACCGCGGCGTTGCCACCATCGGCGAAGCGCACATGGATGGCCAGCGGCCGGGGCACGATGCGGATCGACGCGATGTTCACCACCGGCCGCCCGGCCGCCTCGACCGGGCCGAGCAGGAACGACGAGCCGTACACGCCGTCGCCGAAGCGCGCCTCGGGCAGCGGCTTGATGCGCCAGTAGCCGTCGGACGGATAGAGCACGATGGCTTCGAGCGCCTTGCCGTTCTCCTTCCTGAACACCTGCAGCAGGTGAAAGCCGCTGTCCTTGCGCTTGCCCACCCGCACGGGAACGCGCTGCGGCCGCCAGAAGCTCGGCAGCGTCATGCCGACGATGCGCCACTGGGCGTTGTCCATCAGCACCACGGTGCGCTTGCGGAAGCGGTAGGCCGGATCGGTCGGGTGCGCGCCGCCATCGAAGTTGCAGCCGGAGAAGTCGGGTGCGGTGACGTCGTTGCCGATCTTGTCGAGGTAGTCGGGCTGCAGCGCCTCGATGCGCATGCGGCGGATGCCTTCGCCGCGCAGGGTCAGCGAGACGTTGTCTTCCTCGGCGCAGGCTGTGGCGGTGGTGCCGTTCTCGACGGTGGCGGCGACAGGGGCTGCGTGGACCGGGCCGGCGATCAGCAGGGCGGCCAGGGCACCGGGAAGAAGAAGCGTGGTGACGCGCGCGACGGTCGAAAGGGGCATCGGGTCTCCGGCGGGGGAAGGAGGGAAGGGCGCGCTACTCGCGGCGCGCGATCAGGTCGCTGAAGAGCTTATGTTCGCACTCGGGGTCGGAGCATTTCTCGCAGGGCCATGACCATGAGGCGGGCTTCGCGTCAGACCGGGCGCGCGTGCGGGGGCGGCCCTCGTTGCCCGCAATCGACACGATGGCATTCCAGGCGTTGGCGAGCCGCTCTCCGCCCGTGCCGTGCACCACGGCATACGAGAGCTTCGCGCTCGTGAGCGCGGCGCGCACCAGCGTGTCGGTCGGCTGCCGGGCATGCGGGCCGTCACGCATGTCGTCGGCCACCCAGGGCAGGTCGAGCGCGGTGAGCAGCGTGATCGCATAGCGCCGCTGTGCGGCCAGGGCGCTGTCGTAGAGCGAGGTGTCGGCGAACAGCTGTTCGCTGTAGACCGCGGTCATGAGCGCGGTGGTGTCGGCCACCACCACGCCGGAGACGGCGGCGACTTCGATGCGGCGGGTCTGCTCGTCGGCGATGGCCTGCTGTTCGTCGGGGCGTGGCGTGCGGCCTTCACGCTCGCACCATTCGCGCAGGTATTCGCTCACCAGCGTGACTGGCACGTCGCGGTCCCGCAGGCGCTGCGCGATGGCGCGCGCCAGTTCGGTCTTGCCGGTGCTCTCGGCGCCCACGAGGGCGATGACGCAGCCGGTCGGCAGCACGGGCGTCATGCGTGCACTGCCTTTGCGGTGGGCATGCGCTGCCGCCACGCGATGTAGCCGGCCACGCTGAGCACCGCGAACACCGCATACAGGCCCACGGTGAGCCAAAGCCCCTTGTGGATGAACAGGCCCACGCTCACGACATTCACGGCCAGCCAGATCAACCAGTTCTCGATGAACTTTCGCCCGAGCAGGAACTGCCCGACCAGGCTCAGGCCCGTGGCGAAGCCGTCCCACCAGGGCACGTCGGTGTCGGTGAAACGATGCAGGAAGAGGGCGACAGCCGGCCATGCAAGCGCGCAGGCGGCCAGCGTGAGCGCGACGCCGCGCGGCGAGAGCCGGCTGACCCGCAAGGCGCTGCCGTCGGCCCGGTGGCCGCGCAGCCACTGCGCCCAGCCCCAGAAGGCGACGAGCGCGAAGAAGACCTGGAGCGAGGCGTCGCCGTAGATGCGCGCCTTGGCAAACACCGCAACGTAGAGCAGCGAACTGACGATGGCCAGCGGCCACCCCCAGTGGATCTCGCGCATGTTGCAGCCGACCATGGCGAGGGCCAGCGTCGACGCTACGAGTTCGAGCCAGCTGACGGGAGAGCCCCAGAGCAGGAATGCAGGGGCCGAGAGGAGCTCAAGGATCAGATTCGCCCCCGGAGGGCACCGTCGCGGTCTGTTCGTGGGACACCGCGGAACCGGCTTTGCCGGGCCGCCGGTGTCGCCCCCTGGAAGGGGGTTGGCGAAGCGACACGAAGTGCGCGAAGACTGGGGGTCATCCTAGTGCGCGATTTGTACGAACACTTCGTTCGGCTTGACCATGCCGAGTTCGGCACGCGCGCGCTCCTCGACCATCTCTAGGCCGTCCTTCAGGTCGTTGACCTCCGAGCTCAGGCGCTCGTTGGTCAACGTGGCCTTGGCGTTGGCTTCCTTCTGGTCGGCCAGCTTGGTGCGCAACTGCGCCACGTCGCGCACGCTGCCGCGCCCGTTCCACAGCTGCCACTGCAGGATGGCCAGCAGGAGCAGCAGGACGATGGGAGGAACGAAGCGGGCGCGCATGCAGCGTGGCGTCCGGGCGTTACTTCAGGTTGTAGAACGCGCCGCGGCCGGGGTAGACGGCGATGTCGCCGAGGTCTTCTTCGATGCGCAGCAGCTGGTTGTACTTGGCGATGCGGTCCGAACGCGACAGCGAGCCGGTCTTGATCTGGCCGGCGTTGGTGCCCACGGCGATGTCGGCGATGGTGCTGTCCTCGGTCTCGCCCGAACGGTGCGAGATGACTGCCGTGTAGCCCGCGCGCTTGGCCATCTCGATGGCGGCGAAGGTTTCGGTGAGCGTGCCGATTTGGTTGATCTTGATCAGGATCGAGTTGGCGATGCCCTTGTCGATGCCCTCTTGCAGGATCTTGGTGTTGGTGACGAACAGGTCGTCGCCCACCAGCTGCACGCGCTTGCCCAGGCGTTCGGTCAGGTGCTTCCAGCCGTCCCAGTCGCCTTCGTGCATGCCGTCTTCGATGCTGATGATCGGGTACTTGTCGACCCAGGTCGCGAGCATGTCGGTCCAGCTCTCGGCCGTGAGCGAGAGGTTTTCGCCCGACAGCACGTACTTGCCGTCCTTGTAGAACTCGCTGGCCGCGCAGTCCAGGCCCAGGGCGATCTGCTCGCCTGCGGTGTAGCCGGCCTTGTCGATGGCTTCCAGGATCAGCTGGATGGCCGCTTCATGGCTCTCGACGCTGGGAGCGAAGCCGCCTTCGTCGCCCACCGCCGTGCTGATGCCGCGGTCGCCCAGGATCTTCTTCAGTGCATGGAACACCTCGGCGCCGTAGCGCACGGCCTCGCGGAAGCTCTTGGCGCCCACGGGGATGATCATGAATTCCTGCAGGTCGAGGCTGTTGTTGGCGTGCGCGCCGCCGTTGATGACGTTCATCATCGGCACCGGCAGCTGCATGCCGCCCATGCCGCCGAAGTAGCGGTACAGCGGCAGGCCCGACTCTTCGGCCGCGGCGCGGGCCACGGCCATCGAGACGGCGAGGGTGGCGTTGGCGCCCAGGCGGCCCTTGTTGTCGGTGCCGTCGAGGTCGATCATCGTGCGATCGAGGAAGGCCTGTTCGCTGGCGTCGAGGCCCAGCACGGCTTCCGAGATCTCGGTGTTGATGTTCTCCACGGCCTTGAGCACGCCCTTGCCGAGGTAGCGGCTCTTGTCGCCGTCGCGCAGCTCGATGGCCTCGCGCGAACCGGTCGATGCGCCCGAGGGCACGGCCGCGCGGCCCATGGTGCCCGATTCGAGCAGCACGTCGCACTCGACGGTGGGGTTGCCTCGGCTGTCGAGAATTTCGCGGCCGACGATGTCAACGATTGCACTCATCTTCTGTCTTTCTCTTTCTGGTCTCTTTGGGCGGATGAATAGATGGGGGAACGGGTCGGAGGGTTCAGAGGCCTTCGACGGCGACCATGTTCATGATCGCGGCGCCGGCACGCGCCTCGCGCGCCTTCAGGTACTCGGGCGTCTCGTAGAAGGCCCTGGCCTTCTCGAAGCTGGGGAACTTGAGGATCACGATGCGCGTGGGCTTCCAGTCGCCTTCCAGAGGCTGGATCTGGCCGCCGCGCACGCATACCTCGGCGCCGTGCGCCTGCATGGCGACGGTCGACCACTTGCGGTATTCCTCGTACTGCGTCGGGTTCGTCACCTCGACGTGGGCAATGACGTATCCACTGCTCATGCGACGGCCTTCAGCGTCTTGTTGGTGCTGCCCGAGCCCTTTTCCTTGTGCTCGAGCGCCGCCTTGATGAAGGCGTTGAACAGCGGGTGGCCGCCCCACGGGGTCGACTTGAACTCGGGGTGGAACTGCACGCCCATGAACCACGGGTGCACGTCCTGCGGCAGCTCGACGATCTCGGTCAGGTGCTCGCGCTGCGTGAGCGCCGAGATCACGAGGCCGGCGTTGCGCAGCTCGTCGAGGTAGTTGACGTTGGCTTCGTAGCGGTGGCGGTGGCGCTCGGTGACCACGTCGCCGTAGATGCTGTGGGCCAGCGTGCCGGGCGACACGTCGGAGCTTTGTGCGCCCAGGCGCATGGTGCCGCCGAGGTCGGACTTCTCGTCGCGCGTCTTCACCGTGCCGTCGCGGTCCTTCCACTCGGTGATCAGCGCGATCACGGGGGTGGGCGTCTCGGGGTCGAACTCGGTGCTGTTGGCGTTCTTCAGGCCGGCCACGTGGCGGGCGTATTCGATGGTGGCGACCTGCATGCCCAGGCAGATGCCGAGGTAGGGCACCTTGCCTTCGCGGGCGAAGCGGGCGGCCGAGATCTTGCCTTCCACGCCGCGCTGGCCGAAGCCGCCGGGCACCAGGATGGCGTCGTACTTGGCCAGGCGCGACACGTCCTGTGCGGAGATGGTCTCGGAGTCGATGTAGTCGATCTTCACGCGGGCATGGTTCTTCATGCCGGCGTGGCGCAGGGCTTCGTTCAGCGACTTGTAGCTGTCCGACAGGTCGACGTACTTGCCGACCATGGCGATCGACACTTCCTTCTGCGGATGCTCGACCTCGTACACCAGTTCGTCCCAGCGCTGCAGCTTGGCGGGCGGGGTGTTGATGCGCAGCTTGTCGCAGATCAGGCCGTCCAGGCCCTGCTCGTGCAGCATGCGGGGCACCTTGTAGATGGTGTCCACGTCCCACATCGAGATGACGCCCCATTCGGGCACGTTCGAGAACAGCGAGATCTTGGCGCGCTCGTCGTCGGGGATCGGGCGATCGGCGCGGCAGAGCAGGGCGTCGGCCTGGATGCCGATTTCGCGCAGCTTCTGCGCGGTGTGCTGCGTGGGCTTGGTCTTGAGCTCGCCGGCGGCGGCGATCCAGGGCACGTAGCTCAGGTGCACGAAGGCCGAGTTGTTCGGGCCCATGCGCAGGCTCATCTGGCGAACGGCCTCCAGGAAGGGCAGCGACTCGATGTCGCCCACGGTGCCGCCGATCTCGACGATGGCCACGTCCACCTCGTGCGCCGTGCCGATGCCGGCGCCGCGCTTGATGTATTCCTGGATTTCGTTGGTGATGTGCGGGATCACCTGCACCGTCTTGCCGAGGTAGTCGCCGCGACGTTCCTTCTCGAGCACGGTCTTGTAGATCTGGCCGGTCGTGAAGTTGTTGGCCTTGCGCATCCGCGTGTTGATGAAGCGCTCGTAGTGGCCGAGGTCGAGGTCGGTCTCGGCGCCGTCATCGGTGACGAACACTTCACCATGCTGGAAGGGCGACATCGTGCCGGGGTCGACATTGATGTACGGATCGAGCTTGATGAGGGTGACTTGGAGGCCGCGCGATTCGAGGATCGCGGCGAGCGAGGCGGAGGCGATTCCCTTGCCAAGGGAAGAAACGACACCACCGGTGACGAAGACAAATTTGGTCATGCCAGTTCCGGACGCTGTGAATCCGGGCAGTGGGAAATTGCGATTATAGGTGTGCCCTTCGCGACACCTTCCGCCAAGGGCTTGTTGCCATGGGGCCGATGGCATGTGAGCAACAATACGCCCCATGCAAGATCTCGCCGGCAAACACATCGTTCTCGGTCTCACTGGCGGCATCGCCTGCTACAAGTCGGCCGAGCTGTGCCGGCTGTTCGTGAAGGCGGGCGCGACCGTCCAGGTCGTCATGACCGAGGCGGCCGAGCAGTTCATCACCCCGGTGACCATGCAGGCGCTCTCGGGGCGTGCCGTCTACACCTCGCAGTGGGACACCCGCGAGCCCAACAACATGCCGCACATCAACCTCAGCCGGGAGGCGGATGCCATCGTGCTGGCGCCTTGCAGCGCCGACTTCATCGCGCGGCTGGTGCAGGGCCGCTCCGACGACCTGCTGAGCCTGATGTGCCTGGCCCGCCCCATGGACCGCATTCCGCTGCTGATCGCGCCGGCAATGAACCGCGAGATGTGGGGCCATCCGGCCACGCAGCGCAACCTGATGCAGGTGTCGGCCGACGGTGCCACCGTGCTGGGCGTGGGCAACGGCTGGCAGGCCTGCGGCGAGACCGGCGACGGCCGCATGCTGGAGCCTGCGCAACTGCTGGAGGACATCACGGCCTTCTTCAGCCCCAAGCTGCTGGCGGGGCAGAAGGTGCTGGTCACGGCCGGCCCGACCTTCGAGGCGCTGGACCCGATCCGCGGCATCACCAATCACTCGTCGGGCAAGATGGGCTTTGCCATTGCCCGCGCCGCCCGCGAGGCGGGCGCGGATGTCACGCTGGTGGCCGGCCCGGTGCACCTGCCGACCCCGCGCGGCGTGACGCGCGTCGATGTGCTGTCGGCGCAGGACATGCTCGAAGCGACCACCCGCGCTGCGCAGAGCGCTAGCATTTTTGTAGCTACGGCGGCTGTTGCCGACTGGCGCCCGGCCACGCAGAGCGACCAGAAGATCAAGAAGGACGGCAGCGGCAAGACGCCGGTGCTGAACTTCACCGAGAACGCGGACATCCTCCTCACGGTCGCGAAAAGCGAGCGCGCCCAGTCGAAGAAGCTCTTCTGCGTGGGCTTCGCCGCCGAGAGCGAGAACCTCGCCGAGCACGCCAAGGCCAAGCGCGAGCGCAAGGGCATCCCGCTGCTGGTCGGCAACATCGGCCCGCTGACCTTCGGGCAGGACGACAACGCGCTGCTGCTGGTGGACGCCAAGGGCGTGCGCGAGCTTCCCCGCGCGCCCAAGCTCACGCTGGCGCGCGAACTCATGGCCGAGATCGCGGCCCGGCTTCCCGACTGGAGAGTTTGATGAACACCCAAGGGAACACGCCACCCGACGGCGATTTCGTGCGCTATGTCGAGCGGCTGTCCGCGCAGGCGGCGCTGCCCAAGCGAGCCGCCTCGCCCGGAGAGCACGGCCTGGATGTCGGCATGACTCAGACTACCGGTTCACCGGGGCAGGGCCCGGTCACGACCGCGATGCAGCGCCCCGAGCTGACGAACGGCGAGGTGCCGAAGCAGCAGCCGGGCTCCTTCGATCCGGTGCTGCTCAAGGTGCTGGGTGCCTTCGGCGCGGTGGTGTTCCTCGTGCTATGGGCGGCGGGCGTGCCGTTCGGCGTGCTGGTGCTGCTCGCGGCGCTGGCCACGTGGTTCGGCAGGAAACTGAAGGGCGTGAAGCTCACCCCGGGTGTCGCCAAATGGCAGCAGGTGCTCGAAGAGGCGGCACGCAAGCAAAGAGAACAGCAACAGAAGCAAGGCAACAGATAAAAGTGAAAGTCGACGTCCGAATCCTCGATCCGCGCATGGTGGATCAACTTCCCGCATACGCCACCCCCGGAAGCGCCGGCCTCGACCTGCGAGCCTGCCTCGATGCCCCCATCACCCTGGAGCCCAACGGCTGGCAGCTGGTGGGCACCGGCATCGCCATCCACCTCGCCGACCCGGCCTATGCGGCGCTGATCCTTCCGCGCTCGGGGCTGGGCCACAAGCACGGCATCGTGCTGGGCAACCTCGTCGTTATGCGGCTGTCGGATCTGTGTCTCTTTCGACTCAAAAGAACGTTGTTATTCCTCTTTTTTTGTACGCCGCGAAATATATGTCGATACAATAAAGCGGATCATACGTCTCATCGCGTCGCAGCATGAAAGCACACTTTTTTTCCCGTTCGTCCTTCGCTCATCTGCCCCCGCGCACACGTATCCGTTACGAGGCGATGGCGGATCGCTTGTATGTGCGTGAAGGTCGACCGTTCTTCCTTGATCCTGGAGAGCTTCCGGACGAGCTACTAGATGACTTTTGTCAGTACCTTTTGGCCCCGGCACGAGCAAGCCCACAAACTTGGAAAACGTATGCAGCGCAGATCTCTCTGTTTCTGCGTTTTTTAAAGGCGCAAGTAGTTGATTGGCGCCAAGTCGATAAGGGGCACATCGACAGCTATTTCGCGGTCCGGACATCCGGAGATTTTCAAGATTCCCAACCAATCACGCACCGGTCATGGAACATTGCCGCCGCCGCAATAATTAATTTATATGAGTATGCAGTTCAAAAGGAAATCATCGATGTCCTACCATTCAGGTACAAGGAGGTTGCAAGGTTCGGTGGAAAGGCGGTGCGTACCACCGACATCACTGCAAAGAGTACGGACAAACCGGTAAACTTCATTTCAATTGAAAGCTACAAGCGTCATTGGAGGTCGCAATTTTCTGGCACAAGAAATTCACAGAGAAATCTTGCACTTGTAGATCTATTGATAACTACAGGTTTACGGATCTCCGAGGCATTGTCGTTAGAAGTTCATCAAATCCCCGACCCGGACAATCTACAGTATCGCGGATTGCGTACGATCACCATCAGGGTTGTCGGTAAAGGCAACAAGATTCGCGACATTCGAATTCCGAAGCGGATCGTCCGCCTTATTCGATTTTATATAGATGAAGATCGTGGGCGATTACGTGAACGTACAGGTTCCAAGAAAAATCCGATCTTCTTGACAAGTACCGGAAATCCTCTGTCGGTCAGAGATGCGGAAAGCTTGTTTGAAAGAGCGTCGAAAGTTACTGGTCTGAAGTTGACGCCGCATGGCTGTCGTCACACCTTTGCAATTTATCAACTCGACTCAATGATCAAGAAGCTTGCGAGCAACCTGCGAAAGCTCAAAGAGAACGGCGCAGATGCATACACTCAAGTGCTCAATGATCCTCTGCGCGATCTGCAGCGTATGTTGGGCCACGCTTCGATACAGACCACTTACATTTACCTCGACTTTTTAGAAGAGTCTGAAGCGTTGGTTGATGAGTCGCTTGAGGCTTGGACGGACTGGAGAGATGACAGATGAACAACAAGGTTTTGTTTCATAAGTTGCCGTTGGAAGCGGTCAACATTTCGCATTTAGGCAGTCTAGTCTTCGATAAAAGAAAAACGTTGGGATCAGGTGCCTTTATGGATCTGACGACGGAATCCGTCCACGATCTACTTGCACGTGATTTGATTGCTTGCTTGGGAGAGTATTCAAGTCCTAGCCGAATCAGCGGAGATCAAGCCTTGTTCTCTTACTTCACCGCGATCCGAGAAGTATTGGCGTACTGCAAGACTCAACAATTCCCGGAAAAGTTTCGGCTTGCCGATTTCTCGTTCGACGCAGTTTTGGACTACCGAAGACATTTGCAGATTCAGTTCGCAGCGTACAAGAGCGGTACAGCTAGTAGGAGATACGGGAATTTTAAGCGGCTTCTTGAAGCGGGATCGCGAATCAAGTTGGCTCCACCTGGTTTCAATGCACCTCGAATACAGCATTTTGTCGCGGATTCTGACCGAACTCAGCCCTATTCCTCTGGTGAGCTGCTGGACATTGAAGAAGCCTGCAGAACGCACATTAGAGAACTTTCGGAACGCCTTGAGCTTGGAAAGACTTTGCTTGCGAAAGGCATTGATCCTCGCGGAAAAACGGCGTCTGCAGCAAGAGGTGATGGAAGATTTAGCAAGATTCCCCCGAGTGAACGAAAGTGGAATCAGCTGGAAAATCTGCTTTGGTACGTCGTCAATGTCATGGACGGCGAGTATCTTGACCGCTCTAAGCTACTGGCCAACGGTCATTCTTCGTTCAACGGAAGTACCACCGGCGTCTATAAAGGCCCTTACAGGAAGAGAGATGTCTATTCCCACCTCTACCCGCTGGCCGAAGACATGATCCCCTTTGTATTGTTGCTCGCCCTTACGACCGGGCGAAACGAATCATCTATTCTTGGCTTGCGCCGTGATTGTGTTCGGGAAATCAATGGCGGGTACGTGCTTGACTACGTTAAAGCAAGAGGGGCCCGTCGGTCTTACACCAGACGGATCTCCGATGAAGGTCCATTTTCCGCGGTAAAACTGATACGCCTAGTAAGACGGTTGACTGAACCACTTGTCACATTCGCCTCGCCCGCCGATAAAAACTTTCTTTTATTAGGCTTGACGATTAAAGGCCATGGTTCACGACCGGTGAAGCCTGTAGATGCTACTTACCTTAAGTACCAAATGAATGGCGAGGGCAAAACGTCCCCTTCGTTCGATGGGCAGGTGCTTGAGGGGGTTGCACGTATGGGGTGGTGTTACCAACGCGAACTCAAAACCGATGCGGGAGATGATCTCATTGCGAGCATGCGCCGATTGCGTGTGAGCTACTTGACGAACCGGTACAGGCGCACGGGCCAGCTAGCGAAGGTGAGCCGCGACGCTGTGCACAGCGTCCCAAGGACAACCGTTCCGTACATCGACAACGACGCTACCAAGCATCTTCATGATGAAGCCATCGAGCGAGGTATCAAGGCGGCTCGCAACTTAGCTGTGGTGGCGGTAGTTTCCGACGAGGATCCCGTGACCGCCAGCGAATCGCTTGGCGTTGACCTGGCAACTGCCACGCGTCTGCTCAGCGGGAAGCAAGACGTCTTCTTCGCCGCATGCAGAGACTTCTTCAACCGTCCAGACGGACCCTCAAACACGCCTTGCGATCGCGCATGGGCGTGCCTTTTCTGTTCCAACGCCGTTATCACAACTCACGTTCTGCCGCGACTTATCAAGTTCCGTGACTTTGTGAACGCTCAAAGGGCAGTACTGCCCGACAGTGAGTGGTCAATCAGGTTCGCTGAAGTCGCAGAGGTGATGCACAAGGACGTGTTTCCAAACTTCAGCAGTAGTGCCATCGCGCACGCCGAAGGTCTTGCTGCAGAAGAAGTTTTATACCTTCCCCTTGAGTTCAAAGTTTAACTATGCTCAACTTTTCTCCTGCGCCTAATTCGGAACATCTGAACGCGGCCGTTTTGGCGCCGAGCAAAACTGTTAATCGCGATGCACAAGTTTCAGCCGACTCTTCTTTTGAAGACGCTGTGTGGCGCATGCATTCGATGACTCATGCGACCTCCAAGCATAAGTACTGGGATTTCAGAACTGTGCCCGGGTTTCCGGGCGGTTTTTCACTGAGTGTCGCAGAGTATGCTTTTCATCGTCTGTACAAGCCCGTTGCGACGCACGACCGGGAAGGCATGTGGCCAACGATACACAACGAATTGGTTTGCCTGCGACAGTTTGCACACTTCTGCGCGGAAGCCGGCTGCGAGAATTTTGGTGATGTTGAGCCTCACATCTATGACGAGTTTTATTCTTCGTTAGGCTTGCATGAAACGGAAGCTGCGAAATCGGCAGATCGAAAGCACAAATTAATTACAATTGTGTATCGACTGTGGGAGTATAGATCGGTAATCACAACGCCCCTCGAGTCGCTTCCATTTAACAGACCGAAGGACGTCTTTCTCGGGCGCCGCCATAACAGTTCGCTTGAAAACAGAACTCCGGCCATTCCAGAGCCCGTATACGCTTCGCTCACCTCTGCCGCGTTAGACTACGTTTTATTGTACGCAAAGCAAATTTTAGAGGCGTATAAACAATTGCAAGAGGCCTGGTCGGAAATCTCATCAACAACTCTTTCGAAGGGCGGAAAGACCAAGCGTTTAGCGAACTTTGCTGCGCATGCGTTGTCACAAATCAGTTGTCCGTGGCGCAAGACCAGCTGGTGCTCTCAAGACGATCTCTACCAAGAGCTCAGCCAACTTCGAAGCGCCTGCATGATTGTCATTGTTGCCTTTTCAGGAATACGGACATCCGAACTACTCGCGATAGAGGCAGGCTGCTGCGTCTCAGACACTTTGCCCAATGGGCAAGTGCGTTATTACATTAACACAATTTTGCGTAAGCATCGTGGGCTTGTCGGATCCAAAGATACTTGGATCGTCATCGAAGAGGTCGTCAAAGCAATAGAGATTCTAGAATTTTTAACTGTTGAAATTCGTCAGGCCTCAGCCAGTCGCATGTTGTTTCTATCAACTGGAACAAATGCTTCATTTACAGTCACCGGCGTTGTCGGACCGGCTTCACGCGTGTCTGTAAGCGGGACCCTTTTGTGGCGCCTCAACGTATTCCTGCGAGTAGCAAACGAAATTCTTGATAGGCCTCCTATACCGCAATGGATTTCCGCTGACGGCGTTCTGGCTGATTGGCGCCTCAATCTTATGCAGTTCAGGCGCACATTGGCTCGCCACATTGCTCGACAGCCTTTTGGCATCATCGCTGGAATGAGGCAATACAAACACGTTGAGACTACTTGCTTCGAGGGATACGCAGGCTCAGATCCAGATTGGAACAAACTACTTGAGGAGGAAAAGGTTCTCGCAAGTATCGATTTACTTGGTGAGCTTTCTATGGACATGGCTGCAGGAGTGGTATCCGGTAAAAGAGGCATGGAATTGAAAAAAGCCTTTGAATCTGAGTTTCAGGGGCGGGCTGAAGACTTTCCCGCGTCTCAAATTGCCAAGTGGCTTGCCAATCAGGAAAAACAACTTTTCGTAGGAAAGTTTAACTTTTGCTTTTTTAACGATGAGAAAGCACTTTGCACAAAAGACGCCGCTCGCAAGGATGTGCCTATTGTAAATGCCTGCGATCCAACTCATTGCAGTAACTCGTGCGTAACGAAAAAGCATGCTCCGCTTTGGGAAGCTCAGATGCAGCAGGCTACACAGTTGATGGGTCATCCCCGATCTACGGAGCTGCAAAAAATTGCGTTGAAAGGGCAGATTTTTGAACTGCAATCTGTCCTTTCATCGCTTTAAGGGTATTCTTCATGAAGGACAAGACACATAAGGCAATCGAATCAGCGATAGATCGTCTGGCCAACGGCGAAAATCTCTGCACGAACGGGAAGATTTCCGCCGTGAATCTCGCGCAAGAAGCGGGCATAAGCAAGGCGACGCTGTACAGATACTTCGATGAACATGATTTACTGCGGCGGGATTACGATGCCATTAGAAGAAGAGGGCGGAGTTCCGTTGAAGCTCCTATCACGGTAGGGGACGCTTTGGCAGCGGCACATCAGGAGATCAAGGAGTTGAGGCGTAGACTTAACGAAGAGGAGGCACTGGCGCGAGTTAGAGCCCAGCAACTTTTCTTGTTATGGACCGATAACAGAGCTTTGACCAAGGAATTGGCGAAACGGCCGATCCGGTCATCGAAGGGCGTGAACTTGACTGTCCTCAAACCGCCGCAGCATTAAAGATCTTGTGCGATGGAGTGCTTTCCCGGTAAGCCGTTTCATACTTTCCATACTTTCCATACTTTCCATACTTTCCATACTTTCCATACTTTCCATACTTTCCATACT
>BFBZ01000874.1_pt1 | contig 23479 bp, 21 predicted proteins | sample 1888401 | NCBI WGS metagenome assembly BFBZ01 (sample SAMD00112614, study PRJDB3348) | symbiont metagenome | host: Chara braunii
CATATTCCGGGCGAGCTTTGTAAACATTATATAAAGCGAATGCAGCAAAAAGACCGAGAAAAATCCCACCACCAATAAGCCTCGTCTTGATATCTTTCATATAACTAAGGTACAAGAAATAGACAATTCCAATACTGCCATAACAGGCGAATATCCACACCTGATAATATCCTGCTTTTGGCGGAGAAGAAGGTCCTGTTTTAATGCGTACTTTTATCCCGATGCAGACAAATATTCTAGTGATCTATTTTACGCAGACCGGCCAGGCCAGGCAGGCTATAGATGCTGTGCTGACGCCCTTTGCAACAAATAGCGCCTATAAGATCCACTATGAGCTGGTGCGGCCCAAAACACCTTTTCCATACCCCTGGAAGTTCACCGAGTTCTGCGACGCGTTTCCCGAGAACGTACAGGCCATTCCATGCGAGATAGAGCCGATGGTGTCGGATAAAAGCATCAGCTATGACCTCGTGTTCATTGCCTACCAGCCCTGGTTCCTGAGCATCTGCCGGCCCATATACTCTTTCCTGGTAAGCGCGGAGGCCAGGCAGGTACTGCACAACAAGCCGGTGATCACCATCATCAACTGCCGCAATATGTGGCTCAACGCGCAGGAGAAAATGAAAAAGCAGCTGGTGTCGCTCAACGCAAAACTGGTGGGCAACATCACGTTTGTAGACAGGTCTGCCAACCTTGTGAGCCTGGTAACTGTGCTGGCTCATGCCCTTAAGGGAGAACATGGCAGGTTCATGGGCATTTTCCCGGTATATGGGGTCAACAGCAAAGACATGGCACAGGGCCCTGTTTTTGGGAACACCATTATGCAGCACCTGGAGCGCGGTGAACTGGATACCCTGCAGCCGGCCCTGAACAGCCAGGGAGCACTCAGTATCAAGGGAAACCTGATGCTGATGGAAGGCCGGGGCAATGCCCTATTCCCGCTTTACGCCAATTATATTTCCAAAAAAGGAACGGCCGGCAGCGCGCAACGGCGCACCCGTGTGAGGATCTTCGGCTTCGTACTCCCCACCGCCATCCTCATCCTATCGCCTATCATCACCATCGTATCGAGGCTGGCGCCGTTAGTAGCCGCTAAAAAATTCAGGAAAGAGCTCAGTTATTATTCGCAGAACGGCCTCAGGGAACAAGCCTCCCGCTGAAAAGCCCTTAATATACCAATTCGGCGATCATAGGGGGCGTCATATACCCCGCGTTGTTGTCGTAGAACTTATAAAATTTCTCGTTCAGGTCTTTCACATAGCCAGCGTATTTTTTCATATTATAGCCTTTCTGAACATAAGGGAAAGGCTCATGCAGTTGGATAAAATAACGGTTCTTCACCACGACGGCCACTTCCTTCACCGACGTGCCGCGCTCTTGTGCAAAAGGCGCCTGGCTTAAGGGCACCAGGCCAAGCGACGAATTATATACCGAGTTCTGCTCCGCCACCAGGTAAAAAGACGCCCGGCACACAATGCCCGGGTTCACCTGCAGCGTGGTATCTGTAAAGATCCCTTCCAGGTGCTGGTGTTTCACGCTGTCTGAATACTGGGAGTAGAAAAAATACACCGGGCAGAATTTGAATTCCCGGAGAAAAGCCCGCATGATGGTTTTGTTGGTTTGCTGCACCTCCCTTTCCACCTGCGTGGCCAAATCCACATTACCAGCCGCTTTCAGGCGGTCTATCGCTTTCTGGTTTGTTTTAAGCCTCACCAGCAGCGCGCCGTTTTTCAGCTGGTTGATCTGCGCCTTGGCCACATCATCCCGTTTCCTGAAGAAATCCTTGAAGGTACTGTCGTTATTATAATCCTTATATACAGGCGGCTTCGGCCCCTGCATGGTATCCTTCTGTGCCAGGCCCTGCAAACAGACAAGCAGCAGGACGGGAACCGTTATGTTACTTAACCACCGCGCCATTGTTCATATTGGGTTTCAAAGGGCTCACAAAGCTCAGCTCGCCCTGGCCGTTCTCCGCCATCAATATCATGCCCTGGCTCTCGATCCCTTTGATCTTGCGCGGGGCAAGGTTCACAAGGATACTCACCTGCTGGCCAATGACCTCTTCGGGCTTATACCAGGCGGCAATGCCACTCACCACGGTGCGTGTGTCGATGCCGGTATCAATGGTAAGCTTGAGCAGCTTATCTGTTTTGGGTACGCGCTCCGCTTCCAGGATCGTGCCCACGCGGATATCCATTTTGCTGAAATCGTCGAACGATGTTTCCGCCTTGGCCGGATCGGCCACCGGTGCCGCCACAGCAGCTTTTTTAGCAGCCTCCAGCTTGTCAAGTTGTGGCTGGATATCGGCTTCCTCCAGCTTGGCAAACAGCAGCTCCTCCTTGCCTATCACGTGGCCCGCGGCCATGTTGGAAGTTTGCCGGGCCGCATGCCATTTCAGGGTTGGCATATTGAGCATGGCGAAGAGCCTTCCCGATGTGAACGGCAGGAAAGGCTCGGCCAGGATGGCCAGGTTGCAGGTGATCTGCATGGCAATGTTCATAATGGTCTTTACCCTTGGCTCGTCGGTCTTGATGAGCTTCCAGGGTTCCATATCGGCCAGGTATTTGTTGCCAAGCCTTGCCAGGTTCATCATGTCGGCAAGCGCCTCCCTGAACCTGAACTGCTCAATGTTGGCCGAGATCCTGTCGGGAAAGGCAGCCAGCTCTTCCAGCACCAGCAGGTCCTCCTTCATGTATTTATCTGCGGCAGGCACCGAACCGTTATAAAACTTGTGCGTGAGCACCAGCGTTCGGTTCACAAAATTGCCGAGAATGGCCACCAGCTCGCTGTTGTTCCTTGTCTGGAAATCCTTCCAGGTAAAATCATTGTCCTTGGTCTCAGGCGCGTTGGCGCACAGCACATACCTCAGCACATCCTGCTTATCCTTAAAGTCGACCAGGTATTCGTGCAGCCATACCGCCCAATTGCGGGAAGTGGAAATTTTATCGCCTTCCAGGTTCAGGAATTCGTTGGCCGGCACATTGTCCGGCAAAATAAAGTCGCCGTGCTCCATGAGCATGGCCGGGAAAATAATGCAGTGGAATACAATATTGTCTTTCCCGATGAAATGGACCAGTCGCGTGTCGGCACTTTTCCAGTAGCTTTCCCAATCGTTGGGAAGCAGCTCCTTGGTGGCGGAAATATAGCCGATAGGCGCGTCGAACCATACATACAGCACTTTTCCTTCTGCACCCTCCACCGGAACAGGTACGCCCCAGTCGAGGTCGCGCGTCATGGCCCTTGGCTGGAGACCATCACCACTGTCGAGCCAGCTTTTGCACTGGCCATACACGTTCGTTTTCCAGTCGCTGTGCCGGTCGAGGTAGGCTTTAATTTTGGGCTGTAACTTATCCAATGGCAGGAACCAGTTTTTGGTCTGCTTCAGGATGGGCTTATTGCCCGACAGGGCCGATTTGGGATCGATCAGGTCGGTAGGGCTCAGCGAGGTGCCGCAGCGCTCGCACTGGTCGCCATACGCGTTAGGATTACCACAATTGGGGCAGGTGCCGGTGATATAGCGATCGGCCAGGAATTGCTGGGCCGCTTCGTCGTAATATTGCTCGGTGACCTGCTCGGTAAAAGCGCCTTTATCGTACAGGGTTTTGAAGAAGTCTGACGCCGTTTGGTGGTGCGTTTTGGAAGAGGTGCGGGAATAGATATCGAAGGAGATGCCGAACGCTTTGAAGGCGTCTCCCATCATACCGTGATATTTGTCTACAACCGCCTGGGGGCTTACGCCTTCCTTTTTAGCCTTGATGGTAATGGGAACGCCATGCTCATCACTACCGCAAATAAACCTCACGTCCTCTCCCTTGCTGCGCTTGTACCTCGCAAAGATGTCGGCCGGGAGATAGCACCCGGCAAGGTGCCCGATGTGTACGGGTCCATTGGCATATGGTAAGGCGGCGGTAACAAGCGTGCGTTTATAATTAGTGGACATAAAGGTGTTTGATTTGTGGATTTAAATTATGATCTTGTACAAAGATAATACATACTTACTTTCCACACAATTCGCAGGAAACAGGCCACACACACTTAATCTATCACAAACACAAAAAAAGCCAAACCATGAGCGAAAAAGAATCCTGGAAACCAATTCCATTAAAAAGGGGCAAAGGGGCCATACAGAAGTATGCGATCTCCAGCCTGGGACGTATCGCAAGTTACACGCAAGACATCCACAACGCCAGGATCCTTCGTGTGAATGACAACAGCGGTTTCTTCCAGATCAACACAAGAAGCGAGGGCAAGTCAAAAGCCATCCTTATCCACAGGGCGGTAGCAGAAGCCTTTCTCAAAAAGCCTTCGCCAAAGCACACGTTTGTGCTGCACCTCGATTACAACAAGAAGAACAACCACGTGTCCAATCTCAAATGGGCCACGCAAAAGGAGCAGGTGGAGCACATCAAAAAAAGCCCTTACGTGATCATGGCCAAGAAAAAAAGAATGGTGGTAGGCCATCATTCCAAAATGCTTGATGCCAAGGGGGTGAAGAAGATGAAAGAGATGATCTGGGACCCGAACCGTAAGAAAACGCTGGGGCAGATCGCCAAACAGTTCAAGGTGTCTGAAATGAATGTATACCGGATCAAATCGGGCGAGTTCTGGTACCATATCCATGTGAAGCACGAGCCTGTACACCCCAAGTACAAGGAGTACCTCAAAAACGCCGAATACCACGAAAAGCTGCAGGCTAAACTGGCCAAGGAAAAAGAGAAGAAGCAGGCTAAGCAGAAGGACAAAAAACCAGCAAAAAAAACCAAGCCGGCTTCAAAGAAAAAAGCGGGCGTAACAAAAGCCGAAAAGAAGGCGAACCGCGCCCTCAGTAAGCTGCTGAAACGCAAAAAGAAAAAATAATGGCCCTTGCTCCCCCTTATTTAAAGCCAGGAGATACGGTAGCCATCGTGGCCACGGCCCGCAAGGTCAGCAAAGAAGAACTGGAGCCCGCCGTTTCCCTGCTTGAGGGCCATGGCCTGCGTGTTGCCCTGGGCAAGCATATTTTCGAATCGCACCACCAATTTGCAGGCACCGACCAGCAGCGTGCCGAAGACCTCCAGTGGGCCATCAACGATCTCCATGTCAAAGCCATCATTGTTGCGCGCGGGGGGTACGGAACCGTTAGGATCATAGACATGGTGAATACAGGACCGCTGAAAAAGTCGCCCAAGTGGCTGGCCGGCTACAGTGATGTCACTGTGCTGCACTCAGCGCTCCATAAGCTTGGCATCGCTTCTATCCATAGCACCATGCCCATCAATTTCCTTAAGCACGAAGCCTCCACGCTCAGCCTGAAACAATTGCTGTTTGGGGAAGCATTGTCTTACGAAGTGCCAGCCCACCCGCTTAACCGGCCGGGCGAGGCCAGGGGCGAGATCGTGGGCGGCAACCTGTCGCTGCTCTATGCCCTGGCAGCCACACCCACGGACCTCGACACCCGCAGCAAGATCCTGTTTATAGAAGACCTCGACGAATACCTGTACCACATCGACCGCATGGTGCTGCAGCTGAAACGCTCGGGTAAACTGGCACACCTGGGCGGGCTGATAGTAGGCGGCATGAGCGACATGAAGGACAATACCATTCCCTACGGGCAAACGGCTGAACAGATCATTGCCGAAGCCGTGAGCGAATACCACTATCCCGTTTGCTTTGGTTTCCCGGCAGGCCACACCGAAAAGAACCTGGCCCTGTATTTTGGAAGGGAAGCATACCTGCAGGCAGGAGCGCATGGCACCACTTTAAAATACACCTGATATGTTCTGCCACACAACAGACAAGCTCCGCATCTATTACGAGATCCACGGCAACGAGCAGGCGGCCGAAACCATCGTTTTTTTGAATGGCCTTTCGCAGTCTACCGCCGCCTGGGTGCTCACCCTGCCCTACTTCAAAAACGACTACCACATTGTGCTGCTCGACTTTATTTTCCAGGGGCAAAGCGACAAAACAGGCGAGTGGCGTAGTTTCGACACGCATGCCCAGGACGTGATCTCGGTACTCGATCATCTCGGGATCCGGCAGGCGCACATTGCAGGGCTCTCATACGGCAGCCTGGTGGCACAGCACATGGGCGTACTGTTCCCCGGCAGGATCAAAACACTCACGCTCATCTCTACCTTCGCCAACAAAACCCCTTACTACGAAGCCATAGAACTGTCGTGGTGGCGGGCGCTCGAATCGGGCGGCTACAACCTGATGCTCGACATCATGCTGCCATCCGTGCTCAGCGAAAGTTATTTCCTCAACCCGCTTGTGCCTATCGACCTGATGAAACAGGCCCGGCAAAGCACTAACGACGATGCCAAAGCGCTCTTCAAACTGATGAGGGCTACCAAGGAAAGGCCTGATTACAGACCTGCCCTGAAAAGCATCACCACCGATACCATTGTGATACAGGGCGAAAAAGACCTGCTGCTGCCGGTGCACCTGGCCAACGAAGTGGCGAAAGCGATCCCGCATTGCCGATTCGAGATCATTGCCAACGCAGGCCATACGCTCAACCTGGAGGCAGTGCCCCGCATGAGCAGCATTATCAGGGATTTCATCGCGCACAAGGCCCGTTAAAAAAAGTTAAGCTCCTACGGCGCCCTCACCACAGGCCGATTACTTGGCTACATTTGTGTGGATGAACAAGCAAAATGTAGGCGTTATCTCTGTGTTGGCAGGCACTGCCATTGTCGCCCTCATTGCCATCCAGGTATATTGGATCAGGAGTTCCGTAACGCTGAAAGAAGAAGAATTTGAGCGCTCTGTGAACGAAGCTATGCGGATCACCGCCAACAAGCTCGAGAAGATCGCTACGGCCAATAAGGTGGCCAAAAAGATCAAGCTTCGCAAGCAGGGCGTGAGGGTCACCAACCCTACCATCAGCGCCACAAAAGGCAATAAGAATGTACAGGTCAAAATTTTCGAGGAGCTGAGCACCGATTCCAGCGGGGTGATCACCAGCCGGCTGTCGCAAAAGGAGTTCATGGGCGATTCGCTCAACATGCAAAACCATTTCCTGCCCTATGAATTACTGAGCGCTTCGCAGAACACCGCCAAGAACATCGAGAACCTGAGAACCGAGCTGCTCGAAACCAAGAAGGAGATCGTGAACGATATCTTCGACGAGCTCATCAGCATCAATATCTACAAAGATTACGTGCCTACAGTTGATTCGCTAGCACTCGACAGCATCCTGAGAACCGAGCTGCTGGAAGAAGGCATCACCGCCCGGTATAAGTACTTCATTACCTCCTCCTCGGCTATTGCCAAATCGCGCAACAACCTGAGGGAAGCGCAGAAGGAATGCGACTCCATGGGTTGTAACTTCAAGATCAATCTGTCGCCCAATAACGTGTTTGTGACTCCCCAGTACCTCAGCGTCAATTTCCCGAACCAGAAGAATTACCTGCTGCAAACCATGTGGGCCATGCTCTGCGTGTCGGGCATCGTGATCATGAGCCTCATCTTCGCTTTCTATTATACCATCAGCACCATTTTACGCCAGAAAAAATTGTCGGTGATCAAAAACGATTTCATCAGCAATATGACGCACGAGTTCAAAACGCCTATCAGCACCATTTCACTGGCCTGCGAAATGCTCAATGATCAAACGGTTGCCAAAACCCCCGAAAAACAGCACCGCTTTGTAAAAATGATCAAGGATGAGAACAAACGCCTGAGCGTATTGGTAGAAAGCATCCTGCAAACCTCCATCCTCGATAAGGGCGAGTTCAAACTCAAAAAGAGCGATGTGGATGTGCATGATATCATCAGCCAGGCCATCCAGAACACACAGCTGCTGGTAGAACAAAGGCAGGGCACTATCATCAGGCAACTGGCCGCTACCAACGCTATCATCCAGGCCGATAAGGTGCATATGACCAATATTGTTTTCAACCTCATCGATAACGCGGTAAAATACTCGAAAGAAAAGCCCGAGATAATAATCAGCACGCAAAACACGTTAGAAGGTATAGAAATAGCGGTGAAGGACAACGGTATCGGCATCAGCAAGGAAAATCTGAAGAAGATCTTCGAAAAGTTTTTCCGCGTCCCTACCGGTAACATACACAATGTCAAAGGGTTCGGGCTCGGGTTAAGCTACGTGCAGGCAGTTGTGGAGAAACATGGTGGCACGATAAATGTAGAAAGTGAACCGGGAAAAGGTAGTACATTTATTGTGTTTATGCCGTACAAGCAACCGGATTAAAACAGTAAAACAAATAACCAGATATGGAAAATTTAAAAACCAAGATCCTGCTGGTGGAGGATGATCCGAACTTAGGAACACTCCTGCAGGAATACCTTGAAGCTAAAGGGTTTGAAACAAAATTAGCGGATGATGGAAAAAAAGGTTTTGATGTATTTTGTAAGAATTCTTTCGACCTGCTGCTGCTCGATGTGATGATGCCCGTGAAAGACGGCCTCACGCTGGCAAAAGAAATAAGGGTCACCGATAAAAACACCCCCATTATTTTCCTCACGGCCAAAAGCATGAAAGAGGATACCATTGACGGGTTCAACGCGGGGGCTGATGATTACATCACCAAGCCTTTCAGCATGGAGGAGCTCCTGGCCCGCGTTAATGCTGTGCTCAGGCGCAGTAATAAGCAGCGCGCGCAGAACAGCGATGATACGCGGTTTTCGGTGGGTAAATACAATTTTGACGCCGAAAAGCAAACCCTCACTTTTGGCAAGGATGAACAAAAGCTTACCACCAAGGAAAGCCAGCTGCTGAGGCTGCTCTGCGTGCACAAGAATGATGTGCTCGACAGGAATTTCGCGCTGAAAACCATCTGGCACGACGACAATTATTTCAACGGCCGCAGCATGGATGTGTATATTGCCAAGCTGCGCAAATACCTCAAAGACGATAACAAGGTAGAGATCATCAATATCCACGGCAAAGGCTTTAAGCTGCTGGTGAATAACTGATCCTTTCACACAAAACATTCTTATAAAAACCCCGCCGGGCGGCGGGGTTTTTTCATGCAAAAAAGCGAAGGAAATTCAGCTAAAATGCCGACCTTTATCATAACAGGCAGGCACCATGTTTCCAGGCTTCGACATCAAAGAAGAACTGATCAGGCAGCGCAACAAAAAGCGTAAGGGGGATGATTTTATCATCGACGAAGTGAACAGGATCCTGGCAGAAAGCTCGCTCAGTGAACAACAGATCATGCGCAACCTGAGCCTGTATAACCGGACCTTTGAACTGCTGGATGAAGAAGGACTTGACCGGGAGCTTATTTTCAAAGAAGCGGAGATCAGGAAGCAGTGCATCGGGTTCCGCCTCAAATTCCTTGACAGCCAATACTACCAGGTTGGGATGCCGTATGAAGCCATTTTAAAGATCAAATACCTCAACGAGGTCCAGAAAAAAAAACTCAGGCATTTCAAAATACTGGGGCCGGCCCGGGGTTTCAGGCAGGCAACGGCGCGCGGACCTTTCCTGTTGTTTGCACAAACGGTCTATGGGCATTATTACCTGGTGCATACCTGGGGGAGCAGGCTCAGGTGGCACCAAAAGATCAGCGCTTTCCCGCTCAGGAATTTTGAAACGCTGCTGCTCACCGTATTGCTGGTGGCCCTGTGCACCACCATGTCCCTTCCTACGGCGCTCATTACCTTAGACCACGAAGCCACCTATTGGTGCGGCTACCGGATCGCCACTTTCTTTCACCTGTTTATTTTTTATTCGGGCGTAACGGCCTATCTGCTGGTGGGCTTCAACAAAAACTTCAGCAGCACTCTGTGGCGCAACGAGAAGGAGTTCGACTGATCTGCCTGCCTTTTTCTTTTGCCGGTAATCGGGGATAAGCAACCAATTATCAAGTAAATCCTGCCAGTTATGAAATACCCCTGTGAAACCCGGGACTAGCGGTGTAATTTTACTGTACGTTCTTTTAAAAGGGTTTTGTTTATAGGTTACTACAAAACTAAAAGAGAAGGCTGCTGCGCTCAAACGGGGATGAGCACGGCAGCCTTTTTTTGTTATTATTCCTTAATATTGCTTTAATGCCCGTTTAATAAGGGCTGTGTAGCTTCGCAGCAAAACATGGATACTATGATCTCGAAAGTTTGCAGGAACAGGTATTTTATCGTCTGTTTTTTCCTGCTGGTAGTTTGTCTGAGCTTTTTCAGCTAAGCGTCACCTGGCTGGCCAGGCAAAACAGGTTCTCTTCGTCAAAAGGCCTGCCCATCAGCTGGAGCCCCACCGGCAAGCCGTTGGAGTGGGTACCATTAGGAACAGAGATGGCCGGGATGCCAACAATGTTGGCCTGCACGGTAAAAATATCCTCCAGGTACATTTTGATAGGGTCGGCGCTGTTCTTGCCAAATTCAAAGGCCGTTCCGGGTGTGGAGGGCGTAATAATAAAATCATACGACTGCAGGATCTCTTCGGTTTTGCGCCTCAACAACTGCCTTACTTTCTGGGCTTTGCTATAGTAGGCGTCGTAATAGCCGGCGCTCAGCACAAAGGTGCCAAGCATGATGCGGCGCTTTACCTCTTTGCCAAATCCTTCGCTGCGGGTTTTTTTGTAAGTACTTTCCAGGTCGGTGGCATTGGGGCTGCGGTAACCAAAATGCACGCCATCGAAGCGCGACAGGTTGGAAGATGCTTCGGCCGTGGTGAGCACATAATAAGTAGGCACCAGGTAATCGAGATAAGGAAAATCAGCCCCTTCTACAGTATGCCCGGCCGCCTTTAGCCGTTCAATGGTTTCCAGTGTTTTTTGCTTCACTTCAGGGTCAAGGCCTTCCGCGTTGATGCAATCTTTGAGGTAAGCGATCCTGTATGTTTTTTTGGCGGAGAGGGAGCCTGTATAATGGCCAACCGGTTTTTGCGAAGCGGTGGTATCGTGCTCGTCGGGCCCGGCTATCACTTCCATCAGCAAAGCGGCGTCTGCCACATTATGTGTAATGGGTCCTATCTGGTCGAAAGAAGAGGCGTAGGCAATAAGCCCCCATCGCGATACGCGGCCGTATGTAGGCTTAAAACCCACAGTGCCGGTAAAGGATGCCGGCTGGCGGATAGACCCGCCTGTATCGGAGCCAAATGTTGCATGGCAAAGGCCCGCAGCCACCGCCACCGCGGAGCCGCCGGAGGAACCGCCCGGCACGGTACGCTCATCGAGGGGATTGAGCACCCTGCCAAAGGCAGAATTCTCGTTGCTGCTCCCCATGGCAAACTCATCGCAATTAAGACGGCCAATGATGATGGCATCCTCGGCCAGCAGGCGCTCCACCACCGTGGATGAATAAAGTGATTCAAAACCTTCCAGTATTTTGGATGAGGCGGATACTTTGTGCGCCTGGTAGCAAATGTTGTCCTTTAAGCCCACGATAACGCCGGCCAACCTGCCGGCCGTACCGGCTTTGATCTTCCCATCTACCTGCCTGGCCTGGGCCAGGGCGCTGGTTTCAAATACTTCTAAAAAAGCGTTCAGGTGCTTTTTGGCCGCAATGGCTGCAATGGCCTGTTCTGTGAGCGCCACCGAGCTGGTTTTCCCGGCGCGGAGATCGGCCCCGAGGGCCGCTATGGTTGAGAATGGATACACGATCGGCTTGTTTTTAAAATAATAAAAGCGCCACCCATTGTATGGATGACGCTTTAAAGGTAATCAAATCAGGATTTATTTTTTACCTGCATCAGCAGAATCTTCGCCTTTTTGCGCGTCTTTAAAATCTTTCACACCACGCCCCAGGCCTTTCATCAGCTCAGGAATTTTTTTACCGCCAAACAGCAACAGGATGATGATTAAGATAATGATAATCTCAGGAGCGCCTAAGCCGCCTAAAATTCCAAGAATAAGTGCTTGTGTCATGATCATAAAAATTAGGCTACAAATGTAATAAATTATTGGCTTTTAGCAAAATAACTTAAATCCCTTATTTTTGTACTTTTAGAAAACACCCATGCTCAAAAAAGTAGAACACATCGGCATTGCCGTGAAGCATCTCGGGCAGTCCAATGAACTGTTCAGGAAGCTTTTCGGCAAAGACCATTATAAAGTAGAGGCGGTGGCCAGCGAAGGGGKAAGCACCAGTTTTTTTATGCTGGGCGATACCAAGATAGAGCTACTGGAAGCCACAAACAGCGAGAGTGCCATTGCCAAATTCATCGACAAAAAGGGCGAAGGCATTCACCACATTGCCTACGAAGTAGATGATATTTACGCGGAAATGGAGCGCCTCAGGCAGGCAGGCTTCGAGCTCATCCACCAGCAGCCGAAAGAGGGTGCGGATAATAAGCTCATCTGTTTCCTGCATCCCAAAAGTACCAATGGCGTATTGGTAGAACTGTGCCAGGAGAAAATATAAACAGCGTATCAAATTTTAAATCCTAAAAACACCAGAACCTTATTGAGCGTATGAGCGGAAATTTTGTTGAAGAACTTAGGTGGCGTGGTATCCTGCACGATATCATGCCGGGCACAGAAGAACTATTGGGCCGTGAAACAGTGACCGGCTATATCGGCTTTGATCCTACTGCCGACAGCCTGCACGTGGGCCACCTTGCACAGATCATGACCCTGGTACGGTTCCAGGCGGCGGGGCATAAGCCCCTGGCCCTTATTGGTGGCGCCACCGGCATGGTGGGCGACCCTTCGGGCAAATCGGCGGAGCGTAACCTGCTCGATGCCGATACGCTGCAAAAGAACATTGAAGGCATCAAACAGCAATTGCAAAAATTCCTTGATTTTGATTGTGGCGACCGGAGCGCGGAACTGGTAAACAATTACGACTGGTTCAAACATTACTCGTTCCTCGATTTTATCCGCGACGCGGGCAAGCACATCACTGTTAATTACATGATGGCCAAAGACTCCGTGAAACGCCGGCTGGAAGGCGATTCGGGCATGTCGTTCACCGAGTTCAGCTATCAGCTTATCCAGGGCTTCGACTTTTATCACCTGTGGAAAGAGCGCCGCTGCCTGTTGCAGATGGGCGGCTCAGACCAGTGGGGCAACATCACCACGGGCACCGAGTTTATCCGCCGCAAGGCGGGCGGCGAGGCCTTCGCGCTTACCACGCAGCTCATAAAAAAATCGGATGGTACCAAATTCGGAAAATCAGAAGGAGGCAATATCTGGCTCGACCGCCACAAAACATCGCCCTACAAATTCTACCAGTTCTGGCTCAATACCAGCGATGAGGATGCACAATCTTATATCCGCATCTTTACCCTGCTGGGTCGCGAAGAGATCGAACATATAGAAGCCGCGCACAAGGCCGCCCCGCACGAAAGACATCTTCAAAAGGCACTGGCAAAGGACATTACCATCCGCGTGCACAGTGCAGCAGATTACGATGCGGTGCTGGAAGCCTCGCAGATCCTTTTTAAAGGCTCGCTGGAAGACCTGGCCAGGCTGGACGAAACCACTTTTCTCGATATTTTTGACGGGGTGCCGCAGTTTGATGTGCCACGGGCCGACGTGGAAAAAGGCCTGGGTGTGATAGAGCTGCTGGCCGAAAAGACAAGCATTTTCCCGAGCAAGGGCGAAGCGCGCAAGATGCTGCAGGGCGGCGGCGTGGCCATCAATAAACTGAAGGTGGAGGATGTTGAGATGAAGATCGACAGCTCGTTCCTCATCAACCACAAATACATCCTGCTGCAAAAGGGCAAGAAGAATTACAACCTGGTGAGCGTGAAGTAAGCGCCTGTTGCATCAGGGCATTGCATGCGCCGCAGCCAGGCTGTCGAGCTGCCTGTAAAAATCCGTTACCACTATCMCCTGCTCTACCTGCCGGTGGCGGCACACTACAAACCTGTTGCCATAGTTGAGCATACGCAGCTGCAGCATCCTGTTCTGCGGATCGTAATACACATTGGGAAAATTCCTGAAATTGGATTTCGGGAAACCTGAAATGATCACCAGTTTTTTATCGATGCCCGACAACACCCTGTAAGCATCGTACACCATGCAATTGCGGCACTGGTTAGCAGGCACAAAACAGTAGATCGCATTTTCTTCAACCGGCATGGCAAACTGCTCCGTGAGGTACACTGCGAGGTCTTTTGTGTTCTCATTGGCTGGCGTACCACAGCCATACAGCCAGAGACTAAAGGTTATGAATATAAAATAACGTGGTATCATAATCGTCCAGTCCTTTAAAAATGGGCATGGCAATGCCTTTGCCGGGCACATAGAAATAGCTGCCCGGGTACACGTATGGTTTGGTGAACAGATAGTAGCCGGTGACCTTCAGCTCTTCGTCCAGCACAACCGCCATCAGTTTTTTATCATCGGGCGTGGCCTGCCGGCCCCCAATACTTGGAGGCACAGGCGGATAATAGAACAGGATGAAGTGCCCGCTGAGCGCATTGTAGCAGATGGCCGCATAGCTAAATGTTTTGAGATCGTAGGCGGTTTGATAGCTGTTGTATTCCACCTTCCAGAGCATGTTAGGGTCCCAGTGGGCCGGCAACCGGTAATCTTTGTTGTGGATGCACTGCTTATGGAGCGAGTGGCTGGCCCGGTTGTAATGATAGATGGTATCGTAGCAGGGGTATACCAGGTAAATATCGTTTCCCTTCACGGCATATTTGCTGAAAGGAAAACAGAAGTGCGACAAGCCTGCCGGCTTTGCAAAATAGCTGCCCGTATATTTGAGCGAATCCCTGTACAGCTTAAACTCAGCCATTTCAGGTTCCTTGAATTGTTCTGTGTATTTGGCCAAATTGCCATGCACAAAAGAAGCCATGATGGTATCGTGCCACACCATTACGGGCGAGTCGTGGTCGGACACCACCTGAAAAGTATCTTTCAGGTAGCGGAAGGCGCATTTGAGTGGTACCTCCATGAGCTTTGCACCAGCCCATTGATCGTACACCGTGAGCACGTTCGAGCGGCTGATAAAATAGTTGCGGCCGGGCCCTGTAAAAAAACTACTCCATGGCTCCACATCAATATGCCGGTGAAGACCGGCTTTATATGTCTTTTCTTTTTTACTGAAATAGGTGAGGTCTTTGTATGCCGGATCGTAGCTGCAAAGCAACGTATCGCTGAGATACTGCATGCCCTGCACCTGCTGCCCCGAGGCAATGCCGCTCACCGTGAAAGAATCGGTTGGTGCGGGGTCTTTAAGCACGGCGGGCTGCTTTTCTGTGCAGGCCTGCAGCACCAGGGCCATTGTTAGTATTAATAATATCCTGTGGCTCATACATTGGGTTAAAATAAGGGCTAACAGGGTTAGCCCTTATCGTATTTATTATTTACTATAGTACAGGCCCTGGAACGCGAAATCCATGTTTTCGAATGTTACAGGGTAAGTAGGACCGGCCATGTAGCTGGCCCTTTTGCCGTCGTCGTTTACCTTGGTAAGGTAGTAGGTGCCCGATTTCAGGAGGTCGGCATTAGCTGCACCAAGGTAATCGTTGTTCAGCGATGTAAAATCGGAGCCGCTGAACACAGCCGCCACCTTGGCCGGATCGCCGCTGGCAGCAGCCCCGTCAATACTGGCTTTCATGATCACGCTAATTACAATATCCGGGTCAAAGGTCACACAATTGGCCGCTGTGTTCTCGCACCAGCCTTTATTACTACCACCGGTGCACATCATCAGCAGGTATGCTTTTGGGCCACCACCTATCTGCCGCGACGCATACACAGGCTTGGTGTTTTGCGGCTGTGCGTTACCAGCTGCATGAGGTTCCATCTGCTTTGTTTTGTTGCAGGCAAACACCATACAGGTAGCCGCAACCGTTAGTACAGGAATGATCTTTTTCATAGATAACGCTGTTAACCTCCACAGCAAGTTTTTAGGTTGATAATTATCAAAACTACTAATAATTATCAAATTAACAATTATCTATACAAAATAGATTCCCGATAGGGTACGATCACATATCCCGCTTAACACCTGCCATACAAGGCATACCGGCTTATTTCAGTTGTTATATTTTTGAATTTCTAATGATTTACTTTTTGATTATCAATGTGTTAATTTATACAAGGTACCAGCCGCACAATTTCCATATGATTGCCCTGTTGCCGGGCTTTATAGTTCAATAAACCTGACACGAAATCAGCTTATAGTGTATGACAAATTCATAATAATGACAAAAATAAGCTATATTATCTTATAATAAGAATATCAATAATATTATGGTCTAAAATCGCTTATTCATTTCATAATCAATGAGATAAATTTGGTTTGATGAAAGAGTACCACGTGAATATCAAAAGAAGGCGGCTCGAGCTTGACCTCAGCCAGGAGGATGTTGCCAACAAGCTGCGCTGCGATTACAGTACGTACGGAAAAATAGAAAACGGGCGCACGGCCCTGAGCGTGGACAGGCTGCTGGAGATTGCCCGGATTTTAGATACTGATGCGCCCACTTTATTAGGGCACAAGCATCATTTGCCGGATACGAGCCAGATGCGTGCGCAACTGAGCCTGCAGGTGAGCATGACCCCGGAGGAGCTGAAGGCCAGCGGCCTCGACAAGCTGTTCAGGTCATATATGAACCCCGACAAATAGCAAACGGCACCTGTTGTTCATAAAAAACAGGCGCTGGTGCTCATATATGGCCTTTTCCGGTAATTTTGCGCCATGCCAAGCAAAATAGAAAAGTTCGCCGATTACAATACCTTTCCCAACTGTTACACTTTCCTTTTCGACCAGATCCCCGAAGGCTTTGCCACCAGCGGTCGCTGGCAGGCCGGTGTTTTTAAGAACGATCACCCGCTGGTACTGGAACTTGGCTGCGGCCGCGGCGAGTATACCATTGGCCTGGCAGAACATCACCAGGAGAAGAATTTTATTGGTGTAGACATCAAAGGCAACCGTATCTGGACCGGCGCAAAACACGCGCTTGATACACAGCTGCGCAACGTGGCTTTTTTAAGAACGCGGATCGATTTTATTGAACATTGTTTCGGGCCGCAGGAGGTAAGCGAGATCTGGATTACTTTCCCCGATCCGCAGCCGCAGAAGACCAGGGCCCGCAAACGCCTCACGCATCCCATGTTCCTGGACAGGTATAAAAAAATCCTGGCGCCACAGGGGCTTGTGCACCTTAAAACAGACAGCACCAGCCTTTATGAGTATACAATGGAAACCTTACATGAGCTGGGGCTGCCGGTGCTGCTCCACACAAACGATCTCTATAACAATTGTCCGCCGGGCAGGGAGGAGCTTGTGAACATTAAAACCTATTACGAAAAATTGTTTACCGACAAGGGCGAACAGATCAAATATATCTGCTTTCAGCTCAGGTCCTGAGCAAGGCGCCGGTCCTCAGTTATTTTTCTCTCCCTGGTTTACCCAAATCACAATTTTGGCAATATTGCAGGCCGAGAGCTTACCGCCGGCCCATGGCATTGGCGGAAAGGCAGAGGTATTATCCTGCTTCACGCAATGGATGATATGATCAGCGGGATGAGAAATAAACCCCTGGTAAGATGTAAAATCGCCATAGCTTGATCCCGGGCCGTGGCAGGAAACATTGCCATCGCCACACGAAGCGTGGATAATGGGCGTGATCTGCTGGCTATAGGAGATCGTCCCGGTAGAATCGGGGCAATTGGAAACAGGTTGCTTCGATTTGTCTGCCTTAGAGCAGGAAAAATGTACCACAGACAACAGGATCGCACCTATAAAAACCGGTCTCATGCTTCCACAAGATACAAAACCCGGGCTTCAACTCCAAGCCACAAGACTATTTCACCGGCTTATTCATCACCCTCCCGGAAAACAATAGTGCACAAAAAAGCCCGGCGGGTAACCGGGCTTTTTCTGTATATCATTTGGAATTAGTTTCTCCTGCCAAACAGCCTTAACAAGGCAAGGAAGAGGTTGATGAAATCGAGATACAGGGTCAGCGCACCCCTCACACCCAGCTTCTGGTACATCACGCTGCCATCGCTGTATTGCGACATATCCTTGATCTTCTGCACATCGTAAGCCGTTAAGCCGGTGAATACGATCACGCTGATGATGCTGATGATAAAGGTCATCTTGTCGCTGCCCACAAACATATTGATGAGCGAAGCCACCACGATGCCAATAAGGCCAATGATAAGGATGGAGCCTAATTTTGTAAGATCGGCTTTGGTGGTATAGCCTGCAATGGCCATCACCGCAAACAGGGCGCCGGTGCTGGCAAATACGGTGGTTACCGAAGCGGTGGTATATACCTTGAGGATCACACTGAAGGTAACGCCGTTGACAGCCGCGTATAAAAAGAACGCGCCCAGGATGGCGGCAAAGGATAATTTTTCCATGGCAAAATTAATGAGCAACACCAGCCCTATCGGGGCAAAGAGGCAAATCCACATCAGCGGCGAAAAGCCAACACGTGCACCTGTTACATCGTAGCGGTATAAAAGCGCGTCAAAAGAAGGGATATTGGCAAACAGCAGTGTCACGATCGTGGTGATACCGAGCGCGATGAACATCCATGTGAATACAGATGCAAAAAGGCTGCGTGTATTGACCGTTGTGGCCGACTGAAAGCTGTCAATATTTGTGTTTCTGAAATTTGTTTCCATAGTTTTTGAATTAATGACGTAAAGATACAAAATTAAACCTTAATGGCCAGCTGAAACAGGAACATGCGTGGTGGCCTGATATCGCCCGGGCGCAGCGTGTACTCGGCATTGAACACGTTATTGATGATGAGCGAGGTTTTAACAATTTTTGTCACCTGGCAGGAGAACCTGAGGTCGTGCACCCAATCGCCATGGCGGTGTTGCTGCCTGTAGGCTTTCAGCCCCGGCAGGATATACAGGTTATCGAAAAAGCCTGGATATTCTTTGAACAACGGTTGCTCAAAACGGCGGTCGATATTTTCGATAAAGCTATAATACCGTGAGCTGAAGCCGATCGAGAAGCGCTTGTAGTCGATCTGGATATCGTTCTTGAACAGGTGACGGTTGCGGTACTTGAGCACGTTGGATGTTGAATCGGAGCCCAGCGTATCGCGGCGCGGGTTGAAATGCGGGTTGATGGGATTGGAATAAGTATAGCCAGTGAGGATGCTCACGTTCACAGGCCCGATCCTGCCCGTACCGGTAAGCGTCACGTCTATACCATTGATGCGGCCGGCGCCCACGTTCTGCGATTTGAAGCCGATGTGGTTGAGATCGCCCAGGAAAGAGCCTGTAGGCGACGCGTAACGGTCGAACACAAACTCCACCATGTTCTGATATTCTGTCCAGAAGCCTGCTACATCCAGGAAGCCCCTGAAGCCGCTAATGCCAAATCCCTGCTTGACGCCGATCTCCGCGCTCCAGCCCCTTTCGGGCTGCAGGCCCTGGTTGGGGAAGATCTTGAGAGCGCTCACACTGGTGCTCACATATTTTTCGGCAATGGTCGGGAAACGGTATCCCTGCCCGAAAGAAGCGCGCAGAAATGTGTATTCGAGCAGATGGTAATTGAGCCCCGCCCTGAACACAGGCTGGAACGGCAGGTTGCTGATCTGCTTATTGATATAGCCACGCGTATAGGCCGTATCGATCTTATAGTATTCGCCGCGCACGCCAACAGACGCAGTGAGCTTCCCGAACTTTTTATCTGCCTGCACATAGCCGGCTATATTACGGCCGGTATGCCTGCCATACAGTGAGTCAGCGATCACCTGCTGTTCCATGTATACCGCACCGGTGGTGAGGGTAAGCTCTTTCTTAAAACGTTTCTGGTATTGGAGCTCCGTGTAGTAGAGTTCCGCCCGTGAGCCCTGGTTCCTGTCGTTGGTATTATTGGTGAGGTAATACCGGTTTCGCAGGCTGATCTTGCCACCCTGCCTGAAAAAATAAGTGATGTAAGGATCGATGTTGAAACGCCTGTTCTGGTATTTTTGGATCGTGTAGCCCTGCGGTATATAAGCAGAATCGGCATTCTGCCAGAGAAAGTACAGGCCGCCCTTGGTTTCCATCATATTGGTATTAACGCCCACCGACAGGCCGTGCAGCTTTTTGAAATTGTAACGCACGTTGGCATTGAATCGCTGCCGCCGCTCAGTTTCGAGGTAGCGGTAGCCCTCGTCGTTATACATGTGGCCGCCCAGCACCAGGTCCCAGTTGCCGATCTTCTGGGCATGTGAAAAGTTGATGCCACTCTGCATCTGCGAAGAGCCTTTCCACCACTTGAGCGAGCTGCGTCGTGGCGCATCGTACACACCGGTAAAGGCAGTGAAGGAGGTCATGGGCTTATCGCGTGCGTAAGCGGTGCGCATATTGATCACGCCATTGAGTGCCGAAGAACCGAACATGGCAGAGGCTGCACCTTTGATCACCTCCACCTGTTCCATATTTTCCAGCGGCAGGTAGTTCCATTTGATGTCTGCTGCGTCGGCACTGATCATAGGCATTTCATCTACCAGCATCAGCACACGGCTGCCCGCACCATAGCTGTAGCCGCTACCACCGCGGATACTGGCCTGCCCGTCTGACACGATCACACCCGGCACCTGGTTCATGATGATATCGAGCGACTGCGTGTTCTTATTCTCAACAAGCGCCGGCTTGATCACTTCCATACTCACGGTTACATCCGACAGTTTTTGCTCAAATTTTCCGGCCGATACCACCACTTCGTTCAATACCTGGTTCTTGTTCTTCAGCAGGATGTCCAGGTGCAGGGTATCACGAGCGGTAATGTCAATTGTTTTCCTGAAAGGCGTGTAACCCAGTACCCTGCACTCGAGGGTATGTTTTCCTTCCGGCAGTTTTATCACGTAAGCACCTCCCGCATCACTCGCCGTACCATTGCCCTGGTCTACCAGCAACACCGCGCCGGGCAGGACCTCATAACCAAGGGTGTCTTTCACCAGGCCCCTGATGTACCCACTCTCCTGCGCAGACAAGCCATAGACCCCGAAAAAAACAATGGTTAAAATATATTTCAGACTTTTGATCATTCTCTCGCTAATTTTATAAATTCACAAGGTAATAAATTAACAAGAAAGCGCAATGTCGCCGGGCGAAATCACATACCAGGTCGGGCTCACCATGATGGATGGCGTTGGCGATATACTGGCTAAAAACCTGCTGGCATATTGCGGCAGCGCCGAAGAAATTTTCCGGGCAAAAAAATCATCGCTCGAAAAAATTCCCGGCATCGGCAGTGTTATTGCTAACCGGATCATCAACAGCAAACACGTATTATCAAGAGCCGAGCAGGAAGCCGCCTTTATTGAAAAGCATCGTATCCAGGCCCTGTTCTTTACGCATCCTGATTTTCCACAGCGCCTGAAAAACTGCCACGATAGCCCCATCATGTTGTATTACCGGGGCAATGCCGATCTTAATAAAGAGAAGATCGTTGGCGTGGTGGGAACACGCACACCCACTGCTTACGGCAGGGAACAAACAGAGCAGTTCATTGCCGGCCTGCAAAACACCGGCGTTCTTGTGATCAGCGGGCTGGCCTATGGTATTGATGTGGTAGCACACAAAGCCGCGTACCAGCATCATCTCGATACTGTTGGCGTGCTGGCCCACGGGCTCGACAGGATCTACCCGCAGGCACACCGGCCCTTTGCACAAAAGATGATAGAACGCGGGGGCCTGCTTACCGATTTTATGAGCGGCACCAATCCCGACAGGGAAAATTTCCCGAAGCGCAACCGCATCGTGGCAGGCATGTGTGATGCGCTGGTGGTGATGGAATCGAAAAAAGAAGGCGGTAGTCTCATCACCGCCACCATTGCCAACAGTTACAACAGGGATGTGTTTGCTTTCCCCGGGAGAGTTGGGGATGTGAGCAGTGAGGGCTGCAACGCCCTCATTAAAGCCAACAAGGCAGGCATGATAGAAAGCGCGGCAGACCTGCTTTACATGATGCAATGGGATGCGGAGGAGAAAAGACCTGCCGCAGCGCAGGTGCATTTACCACTTGGCTTGTCGGCAGAAGAACAGAAGGTGATGGACCTGTTTCGCGAAAAGCCGCAGCTGCATATCGATGAGCTGTGCCATGCCACGCAATATACGGTGAGCCGGTTGTCAGCCCTGTTGCTCCAGCTCGAGTTTTCGAACATCGTGAAATCCCTGCCAGGCAGAATGTACCGCGCCAATTGAGGCCGTTATTTACCGGGGAATATTTAAAAGCGTAAATTTGTGCTACCTTTATACAAGCATTCTTATTTTCTTTTTTTGATATGAAAACCACTTCAGTAGATGTTTTAGTAATTGGGGCGGGTCCCGCGGGATCAGTTGCAGCGAGTATTGTGAACCAGGCAGGGCTGAAAGTTTGCATGGTGGAAAAAGAGAATTTTCCACGCTTCGTGATCGGTGAAAGCCTTTTGCCACGATGCATGGAAGCCCTGGAAGAAGCGAAGCTGCTGGACGCGGTAAAAGAAAAAGGATTCCAGGAAAAATTCGGGGCCAAATTTGTGCGTGGCAACGAACTGTGTGATTTCAATTTTGGCGAGCAATATACCGATGGCTGGAAATGGACCTACCAGGTGCCCCGCGGCGATTTTGATCTGGCTCTGGCCAAAGAAGCCGAGAAGCAGGGTGTGCAGCTTGAATTCGAAACCACCGTTACAGGCATCACATTTAATGGTACCGATTCTGTAACCACCGTTGTGGATAAGCATGGCGAACAAAGCCAGATTAAAGCGCGTTTTATTATTGATAGCAGCGGCTACGGCCGCGTGATCCCCCGCCTGTTTAACCTCGACAGGCCAAGCAATCTGCCGCCACGCAAATCGATGTTCGTGCACATCAAAGCCCCGAACCGCCTCAAATATGAAGAACCAAACCGGATCATGATCGTGGTGCACCAGCCACAAACCTGGATCTGGATCATTCCTTTCTCCAACGGCACTACCTCTGTAGGGTTTGTGGGAAGCCCCGAATTTTTTGCGGCACACAAAGATAAAACACCGGAACAAACCCTTCGTTACCTCATCCATTCTGAACCGCACCTGAAAGAACGGTTCGGGGAAGAAGCATTCATGTTTGAGCCCAAAACCCTGGAAGGCTGGAGCGTGACCACTGATAAGTTTTTTGGTGATGGCTTTGTGCTCACCGGCAATGTGACCGAATTCCTAGACCCTATGTTCTCCTCGGGCGTAACACTGGCCACAGCATCGAGCCAGCGTGCCGCGCACCTGGTGATCCGCCAGCTGAACGGCGAAAAGATCGACTGGCATGAAGAATTCATGAAACCTACACAGGTGGGGGTGGATACTTTCCGCAGCTATGTGATGGGCTGGTACGACGGCACCCTGCACGATATTTTCTTTTCAAAGGAGATCAACGCCGATTTCAAAAAGCAGATCTGTTCGGTGTTGGCAGGTTATGTGTGGGATACCAGCAATCCTTTTGTGAAAAAGCACGACCGGGCCCTGAAATCACTGGCAGAGGTGATCCGTATCAACAGGCAGAAAGAAGCGCTGACCTGATCTGCGCCAATTTTTCATTTTTATGTATTATTATTTTCCTGCGCTATCAGTCGTAAAGGCTGTAATAGTCTATCAGCACAATGGTGGCATTGTAGGTAAAATGGCCAATGACCCCATACCAGATGGTCCTGT
>BFBZ01000005.1_pt770 | contig 23402 bp, 23 predicted proteins | sample 1888401 | NCBI WGS metagenome assembly BFBZ01 (sample SAMD00112614, study PRJDB3348) | symbiont metagenome | host: Chara braunii
GGATCCTGGTGTCGGAGAAGCGGCACGACGAGGTGCTCGGGGCCTACAAGGCGGCGGTGGAGAGCATCAAGGTAGGTGATCCCTGGGATCCGGAGGTCGGCATGGGGCCCTTGTCCATGCGGCGGCAGCTGGACCGCGTGCTCGGCTACATCGACCTCGGCCGCGAGCAGGGGGCGAGGCTGGTGACTGGCGGGGGCCGCGGCGGCTTCAACCAGGGCTTCTTCGTCGAACCCACTATCTTCGATGGCGTAACCTCCGACATGCGCATCGCCCAGGAGGAGATCTTCGGCCCCGTCGTTTCCATCATGCGCTATCGCGACGAGGACGAGGCAGTCCGAATCGCTAACGACAGTGCCTTCGGCCTTTCTGGCACCGTCTTCACCGCCGACGTGGCGCGGGGGGAACGGATCGCGCGTGGGGTCCGTACCGGGAACGTCTCGGTAAACGGCATGCAGCTCGAGCCGGTCGGGCCCTTCGGCGGCTACAAGCAATCCGGCCTCGGACGCGAGGGCGGGCCGGAAGGCCTCGAGCCCTATCTAGAGACGAAGACCATCTACTTGCCGAAATAGTCGCGCGCGGCCGGCGGTGAGTTCCGTCACCGCCGGCCGCGTTCGGACCCCTCAGGCTCACACTCGCGCCAGCTCCCTGCGCCAAACGTCTTCCTTGCGGGCGAGCACGAAATTCCCGTCGACGAACCTCAACGGCTCTTGCAGGCCGGCTCATTGCGCTCGATCTTTCGGAAGTTTGCGATCAGCGAGCGCTTGACGCGGAACACCGTAGAGATCACTCCCGATGCTGTCTCTTATACACATCTAGATGTGTATAAGAGACAGGGCTCAAGCGGTGCGGTGTAATCTGGGAACGGGTGGCATGACAACGGCCATCTCGTCCAGGTGGCGCCCGCCCTCAGTTCCACCAGCTTAAACTGATCGAGCACGCGGCGTGCGCGCTCGGCGCAAGGTCCGCACAGCCGGCCGCTAGAGCTTGGCATCCGCATACCCATTCCGTGCTGGCGCAGGGGAAGGGCGATAACGGACGAGGCATTCTCACACGCTGTCGCACCAGACTGGCAACCTACAAAGTGCTGAGACCGGCCGCGCACGTCGAGGACCTGCCGACGATCGGCTCCAGAAAGATCCCGCGCTGTCTACTCGGGCCTCGGCACCAGCCCTAGGTGTCGCAGAGGCTGTACTCAGACCTTTTTCCGGCTTCTAGACGCCACTCGGTTGGGGAACGTTTGAACCGCTTCTTGAATGCGCGGGAAAAATGAGCTCCATCTTCGAAGCCCATATTTAGAGCGATCGAAGTAACCGAATTTGCTTTGGATGGAAAGTTCAACTCAATTGCAGCTCGGACAAGACGACGTTCCCATATGTGCGCAGAAACCGAACGACCAACGGATTCAATGAAGAGTTCATCGAGACGCCGCCTGCTGATGCCAAGTTCATTTGCTACGCAAATCGCATTGAGTTTGGGTTGGCAAAACATACTCTCGATGAAATCAAGTGCCCGACGTACGTGGCCCGTTCCACGAGATTTGCCCGTCGCGGTGTTGAGAGTCGCTGTGCCAATAAGCTCTACCAGCGATAGTAAAATGGTGGCGCGGGCTGTAGAGTCCAATTGTCCCACTGCCCCAGCCATTCCAGTCACAAAATTCCAAATCATGCCCGTCGCTGAGCCTGCGGCGTTGAAATGCTCAACCATTATATCTCTGATATTCGGATGCCGAGAGAAGACGACAGATCGCGGCATTTGCACGAGAATAAGTTCATGATCGCCAGATGCCTCGAACTCAAATGGGACGCTGCTATCAACGAACGTAAAATCAGCTCCCTTTAAATGGCACTCTCGTTGCGATTGCCGCGCTGTTGACTGCCCATTTAATTGCAACAAAAGTGTCACTGGCGCTCGCGCTCCGCCAGCTCTATGCATGATAACCGCATGCGCCGCCCCAATACGAAACAAGCGTGCAGCCCCAAACGCATAGCTCTGGATGTATCCGTGCGATATTTCCTCAGGAAGTCCCTTGATTGATGCGTTTCGAAAAAGCTGGGCATTCCAACTCTGCAAAGTCGATGCGCGACAACGAATGTCAACGGCAGCGAGGTCATACTCGAAGTCTGCCTCTGGCATCAGGGGTACTACGCTTGCATTGTCGCTCACGGCCGTCCTCTCTAGTTCGAGCAAGGGGCACCCTGCTAACTATAACGACGCGCTGAAGAACGGTCTCTACTCAACCATACTGCCCGCCGGTTTAACCGATCCAGCGAGCACGCCCGCGCTCAAGGCGATGGCGAGCAGCGTTTCGTGCAACACTCACGCGCTCGCCCGTGGCCGCAAATCGAGCGAAAGGGACTAGTTGCGGCGTATGGGCGGCCCGAAGCCCCGACTCCAGTGCCAAGTTAGAACTGACAAAGAGTATATTTCCTACTCTTTATGTCAACGCCAACCTGTCTCCATCGTAATGGAGGTCAAAGGTGACCTCTTGCGACAGGTCGGAGCTGGCAAGGTCCCGATGCCAGCCCTGACCGCTTCGAGGCCAGTAACGAAACTTCGTGCGACAGGGCTCAACTAACTTGACGAAAGAGCTTGGAGACCGGGCCGACAAGCCGCTACCGCGCTGGCAAATGTCCTTTTGGAGACCTGACCTTTCGTCGAGCTGTGCATCGGGAACCAATCTCCAGGCATTGGCCACGCTAGTCATCGGATTCCGCCAAATCAGTCATGCCGGTCGTGCACCGATGCACTAACGTCCTCCCAACGAAGACCAAATGGGAGGATTTTGAAAAATGAACGCCCCTGCAAACTCGATTGGCGATAAAGCAAAGGCGCCGGGGACCGAGCAAATTCTGGCAAACATCAGGGCGCTCGCTCCCGAATTTGCGGAGCGAGCAAAGGAGTTTGACCAGCTTCGTAGAATACCCGCAGATGTGATCCAAAAACTAAAGGACGCGGGGGTTATGGAGATGCTTGTGCCGCGGGCGTACGGCGGGTCGCAGGTGAGCCTCCTCGACAGCAATATTATTCTGGAAGAGCTTGCAACTATCGACGGATCGCTGGCTTGGACGGCGGATATCGGCTGTGAAACCCCACAATTCTTGGGGATGCTTTCGCCGGAGCTGTTCGACCAATATTACTCGGGAAAAACTTTGCCTTTGGCTGGTGGTTCGATCACGCCGGCGGGCAAGGCGCACAAAGTTGACGGCGGCTATCGAGTAAGTGGCCGGTGGGCGTTCGCCAGCGGAATTCAGAACTGGAATCTCATTGCAGCCAACTGCGTAGTCTTGGATGCGAAGGGGGCCCAATTGCCTGGGCACATACCTGGTACACCGCTCACTCGCTTTATGGTCATGCCGGTCGAGAGCGTGAACATCGAAGACACTTGGTACACGCTGGGAATGCGTGGAACGGGGAGCCATCATTTCAACTGTGAGGATCTTTTCGTCCCGGAGGAAAAGTCTGTTGACGTGTTTTTTGAACGGGGCCAAGTCGAAGGCACTGGTGCGAAACCGTTGTTGGAATGGCAGTTGCACGCCGCTGCGATCGTCTTGGGGATAGCGCAAGGTGCGGTGAACGACTTCCTTAAGGTGGCGCACACCAGGAAGCGCACGCTTGCGAACGATCCCGCAGCCAAAAACCCCATTGTACAGCACCGAATTGGCCAAGCGGAAGCGAGCTTGCGCGCAATGAGGGCAAGTTTGCATGCTGAATCAAAATGGTATGCGACGTTGAAGGGGGATGAAGATCTTTTCGCACTCATTGGGCGGATCGGGCTTCATAACGCGTGGCTTGCGAAGAACTGTGTGGAAGTGGTCGATGTGATTTGGTCGCTGGCTGGAGCGACGGCCGCTATCGAGGGATCTGTCTTTCAGCGTCGGCTGCGCGACATCAAGGTACTGTCGCAGCATGCCGCCGTAAATGATGCCGCGTTCATGCTTGCCGGAGCTGCGATGTTCGGTGAACGGGTCTTTGTAATCCCACCATCTCAACGAGTGCCCGCCTGAGTTTTGTGAACGAGGGCAACTAGTCTCAGCTGCGCGATTGCTGATTCCATTCTCAATCCGGGAATGGGCGATCCGCGCATCGGCGCGGTTGGGATGGGTTTGGATAGGCGAATCTAATTAGGATACAGAATATGGCGATGGTCACGGGCGGCGAACTTGTGGTTCGCGCACTTCGTAAAGCAGGCGTCGAAAAGCTCTTTGCACTTCATGGTGCAAACATCGACACGATCTTTCAGGCATGCAGCGACCACGAGCTTCCGATAGTCGATGTGCGGCATGAAATGAATGCAGGACATGCCGCGGAGGGACATGCCAGGGTCACGCGGCGGATCGGCGTAGCGCTAGTAACCGCTGGCGGTGGCATGACGAACGTCGTCACTTCCATGAGCAACGCAATGCTGGACCGCACTCCGGTACTGTATTTATGCGGATCGGGGATGCTCAAGCAACGGCAGTTCAACGCCCTTCAGCATGATATCGACCAGGTCGCCTTGGGAACGTCCGTTACAAAATGGACACACCACGTCACCTGTGTCGATCAGATTCCTCGCTTGGTGGCGCAGGCCATCCGTATCGCCATGCAAGCCCCCCGGGGGCCGGTGATGCTCGACCTCCCTTGGGACATTCTACTTTCGACCATCGAGGAGGACGACTTGGTCGATACCGGCACCGGCACTTTGCGATCCAACTCGGTAACCCAAGCAGATGCTCGGCACGTCGTCGATTTGCTCGCTGCAGCGCAACGTCCGGTGATCGTCCTCGGATCGGAAGCCATTCGCAGTGACACGCGGGAGGCCGTCGAGAGATTGGCGTCGGTAACAGGTGTCCCCGTTCTCGCTGAGTTCGAGGCAGTTGGCTTGATGCGCGATCTTCCGGCCCCGTTGTTCGGTGGCTTGGTTCAAGGTCTCTACGGGCTCGGAGAGCAAAGCCCGGATCTGGTGTTGATGGCTGGACTACGGTTCGGCGTCTATACCGCGTATGGGTCGGGGATCCTGATCCCCCATACCGCCAGGATTGTGCAAATCGACCCGGATGCCCGTGAGATCGGACGGTTGCAACCTGTGGAGTTTGGCATCGCCGCGGACGTTGGCCAGTCGTTAGAAATGCTGGCGTCGGTCAGCATGGATCAGCCGAAGACAGACCGAACCGGATGGCAGGCCGTGTTGCAAGCCCATGTCGCTAGGCGTGCAACGGCTGTATCGAACGGAGTCAAGGAGAGTCCAGGAGTACTTCATCCACTCCTCGCGTCCGAGATCGTTGCCGCACACATCACGAAAGACATCACAGTGGTTGGCGACGGCGCTCTCAGTTGCGGCTGGCTTTCCGAAGTCATCGCGGACGCGCGACCGGCAACATTGCTATGGCACGGCCACCTGTCTTCTATAGGATGCGGATTCGGTATTGCAGTTGGTGCTCAAGCAGCCGTTGGTCCGGGCAAGCGCGTCATCCTCGTCACCGGCGATGGCGCAGTCGGCTATAGTCTCGCGGAGTTTGACACCGCCGTTCGCAACAAGCTGCCGTTGATCGTTATTGTGATGAACAATCGAAGTTGGGGGGCAACGCTGCACTTTCAAAGGATAGTCGCTGGAGCCAATCGTGTCACGGGGACCCGCTTGGAGAACGGTCGTTACGAAATGGCGGCGATGGCGTTCGGTGCAGGCGGCTACTACGCGGATAGCAAGGAGAGTCTCCGAGATGCTATCCGCGCTGCGCTGGGAAAAGACGAGCCTGCTTGCATCAATGTGCTCGTTGATCTCGACCCCATTCCGCCGGAAGAATTGGTCATAATGGGCATGGATCCATTTCTGCCTCTCGATCAACAAAAGTTCGGGATGTAGCGGAACCGGGAGGCCGAGGTGTTTCGGGTGATCGATGCGGCACGTGAACATCGAAGATACGTAGCGTATGCTTGGAATGTGTGGAACGGGAAGCCTTCATTTCAACTGCGAAGAGATCTTTGTCCCAGAGGAGCGGACCTTTGACCTGTTCTTGATCGAGGGTAGGCCGATAGCACCGCTCCAATGGCAGCTGCACGCTGCCTTCTTCATGCATGCCGGAGCTGGGCCGTTCGATGAACAGGTTGTTGTAATCCCGCCAACTCAACAGCCGCCCAACTAAAACAATGTTGGAAGTTTGCAAAACAAACAGCGGAGTGGAAAGTCAGAACATGTCCGAATTCCTGCCTCTCAGTGATATTCGAACGTGCCACGAGGTTGCGGCTACAGGCGCCGTCGAAGCGCAAGAGTTCCGTCGGGTCCTTGGAGCCTATCCGACGGGTGTATGTGTGATCACGGGATTGGATGGCGAAAGAGAGCCTCTCGGTCTTGTCATTGGCAGCTTCACATCCGTATCTCTGTCTCCCCCACGAGTCGGCTTCCTGCCGGGCAAGACGTCGAAAACCTGGCCGGTACTTGAGCGATCAGGGTATTTTGGCGTGAATGTCTTGGGGCGCGATCAGCTGGCGCTGTGTCTGCAAATGGCAGGGCCCGGACCCGACAAATTTAAGGATGTCGATTTCGTTTACTCGAAGCACAAACTGCCTTTGCTGTCCGGTGCTGTCGCGCGGATTGAGTGCCGGCTCCACTCGACGACGGACGCTGGCGATCACTGGTTCGTGCAAGGCACCGTGCTATCGCTTGAGGTCGCAAGACAGGAAGGGCCGCTGCTCTTTCATCGGGGAAGCTATGGTCGCTTTATGCCTCTTTGAATCGGGGGAGCCCGAAACAGCCCGGATCGGGTCGCTGCGGAGTATGATCGCAATCTTATTTGCGTAGCAGCCTCGCGGTACTTCGAAATGACGGTTGGGGGCCCAAACGAAACTTACATTGCCGGGCTGTGCGTTGTCCCGGTCATCGCGGAGATCGACCATTCCGAAAATGTCGGACTTCGCATGTGGTGAGGGCCCTTCCTCTCGGCGAAAGCGGCAAAGCCAAATTCGGCGACCGCAGATCAACTTGTCGGGCGTCTACGTTCAAACGGACGTCGGCACTGCAACGCGCGATTCGGATGCTCGAGTTCTCCGCTCTAAGCGCAATCGTCCACGCATTCTTGCCGAATACCTATCTCCGCGATAGCGGCTGCGCTGCCCGTCTGTAGCATCGATGCTCTCGGCGTCGCAGATCCTTTCAGGTGTTCCTAGACGATTGAACAGATCTAGAGCCGCCGGCCGGCGAGCGGCCTACGACGACGTACTATGTCGTTGCAGGACACATGATTGTACTAACGACAGCGATCAGTTCTTTGCGAAATCGATCTTCGTTGCTCACAGCTGGGGCGAAACGCGCGATGAATTGCCGGTTAGCCATGGAAAGCGATAGCGCACCAAGGGCAGCAAAGAATAAGAAGTTCGGATCTGTTTTCTGCTTGCTATTGCGATTTGCGGCCTCGATCAACGGCACCAGGACTTCGCGGAGCGGCTCAGTCATAGAGTCGTGAAACAAATCAAAACGTTCGTTCTCCTCCGCCCCGGTCACCTCCTTAATGACAAACAATGCAAACTGGGGTCTGCGAAGGCCCACATTGATCAACTGCTCGATTGCGAATTGTAAGCGCTCACCCGGTGAAGCATCGGTGTGATCTTTCCGGATTGATGCCAGCGAAGCCATCGTTTCTCTTGAGAAAGAATCGATCACGGCCTTCCACAGTTCGAGCTTTGATCCGTACCGGTACGAGATCAGGGCAACATCAACTTTTGCTGCGGCAGCGATTAAACGTAGGTTTGCTTTGTCGAAGCCGTGCTCGGCAAACGCCAAAAGAGCAACATCGAGAAGCTTGTCGGCGTCCAATTCCGAACCCTTTCGGGGCCGCCCTCGCGTTCTCTCAGCCTTACGAGACATCAACTGCTCTCCCTTGCACGATAATTCGAGCCTCTTGACCTTGTAGACTATCGAAGTTAGATATTCAACGGCTGATGAATATTTTCTACTTGAATCAGATCGACCTGCCGCAACGGATGAAATCTTAGTTATATCAGAAGGTTACATATGTCCCCTTACGATGAGCGGCCGCGGCCGCTGCCGGCGAAGGAAACGAGTTTCGGCATCTCCGTCACGCTTGTGGTGGTAGCACTCACGCTTGTTCCGAGCGGAATAGCGCGGGCGCTCGATGCGAAGCCAGCTGTCGTCCGCGTGGTTGCCGCTACACTCCACCGACAATACGCCGCGGCAGACTTGCCGCTTACGGGGACGGTCCAAGCCCGCATCCTTTCGAACATCGCCTTCCAAACCAATGGACGGGTCATCCGTCGCGAGGTTGAAGTTGGGCAGCATGTGAAAGCAGGTGAGACCCTCGCGTACCTCGAACCGACGGAGCAACAGACCGATGTCACTAGCGCTGAAGCGGCGCTCGATTCCGCGAACGCGCAGCTACTGGAAGCTCAGAAGAACTTCGAGCGTCAACAATCCCTACTCGTCAGCGGATCGACGACGCGAGAGCGGTTTGATCAGGCGTTGGCGACGCTTCGAACTGATGAGGCGCAGGTCAACAGTGCCCAGGCGGCCTTTAGCACAGCACGGGAGCGGCTGTCCTACACGGTGCTGAGGGTAGCACGAGACGGCATCATCGTCTCGCGCAACGTCGAGGTTGGACAGGTTGTGCAGTCTGGGCAGGCGGTTTTCGCTCTTGCTGAAGACGGCCCGCGCGATGCGGTATTCCAGGTGCCCGAGATACTTTTGACAACGCCCCCAAAAGACAGAACCGTTGATGTCACCTTGCAATCGATGCCGGACGTGACTGTCGCCGGTATAGTGCGTGAGATCTCTCCGATCCTGGATCAAGCCACTGGCGCCGTGACGGTGAAGGTCGGAATCGAGCAAGCGCCAACCGAGATGACGCTCGGTTCGGCCGTGATGGGTCGCGCACGCTGGGAGCGATCGCGCGCATTTGTAATTCCATGGAGCGCGCTGTTTGCGCATGGCGGCAAATCCGCGGTCTGGATCCTAGATAGCGAGAATAAGGCTCGGCTCCGCGAAGTCGTCGTCAAGGATTATCTGACCGGAGCCGTCACCCTGACTGCCGGATTGGAAGAAGGAGAGCGCGTCGTCACTTCTGGTGTACAATTTCTGTATCCCGGCCAGGGCGTCGCGATTGCTGCGGATGGAACCGCGCCATGAAGTCGCGCGCATCGCACACGGTCCTGCGGCTGTTCCTGTTAGCCAGCGCGGCCACGCTTTCGGGCTGCGAAGAGAGTCCCCCGCCAGTTATTCGTTCCGTTCTTAGCATGGTCGTGCAGCCCGCCTCGCAGAGCGTCGCCAGTTTCACCGGCACGGTACAGCCTCGCTATCAGGCTGAGCTTGGCTTTCAAACAATCGGGCGCATGACCTCGCGCGACGTGAACGTCGGAGACATTGTTTCCAAGGGACAAAGACTCGGCTCGCTTGACCCGACCGTCGCAAGGCTAGCGATCGTATCAACCCAGGCAGATCTCGCCAACGCCCGGGCAGTCCTCGCCAATACTGAGGCTGCTCTGGAGCGGAAGCGCACACTCGCAAGCATGGGCAGCGGGACACAGGTAGACCTCGATGCGGCAACAGCAGCCTACCGAAGCGCGCAGGCCCGTGTCACGCAAGCTGAGGCAGGCTTGCAGAAAGCCGTCGAACAACTCGGCTACACAACGTTGAACAGCGGTTATGATGGTGTCGTCGTGTCATGGTCCGCCGAGATCGGCCAGGTGGTTTCGCTTGGGCAGACGGTCGTCACGCTCGCGCGTCCGGATATCCGCGATGGCGTCTTCGACATACCCGACGACAGGATCGGTCAATTCACTGAAGGTGCATCCTTTCGGGTATCGCTGCTCGTTCAAGATACGATAAGCGCCAGAGCCGTCGTTCGGGAGATCACGCCGCAATCCGACTCCGCGACTAGGACTCGGCGCATCCGGTTCACGATCGAAGATCCACCCGAAGCGTTTCGGTTGGGAACGACGATTCGCCTCGTCGCTGCCCGGCAACAGGCTGACAAAATTGAGGTCCCGCTGAGTGCTGTTCTGAAACGGAACGGCAGGGATGCGGTCTGGATCGTCGGACCAGACAAGAAGGCCATAGCTCGGCCGATAACCCTCGGCCACGAGAGCGCGGATCGCGTGGTGGTTACATTCGGCCTGTCCGTCGGCGACCGAGTTATCATTGCCGGTGTAAATTCCCTCTTGGAAGGGCAATCCATTGAACTATTGCAAGAGAGCCAGCCATGACTTCCTTCAATCTATCTGAATGGGCCCTGAAGCACCGATCGTTCGTGTGGTTCTTGATGATCGCGTCGGTGATCGCGGGGGTGCTGGCCTATCGCAGCCTCGGCCGCGAAGAAGACCCGCCATTCACCGTCAAAACCATGGTGATTCAGCAGCAATGGCCGGGTGCGACCGTCGACGAAATGCTGAATCAAGTTACCGACCGGATAGAGAAGGAAGTCAAGCAGGTCGGCGCCGTGGACTACGTCAAGAGCTTCACAGCGCCTGGGCGGACTACGATCATGGTGAACCTAAGGGATACCACCAGGCCCAAGGAGGTCCCCTGGCTGTTTTATCAAGTGCGCAAGCACGTCCAGGACATCCAGTATACAATGCCTTCTGGCGTGGGCTCGCCCTCCTTCAATGATGAATTCGGCGACGTCTTTGGCAACATCTATGCCTTTACGGCCGACGGGCTTAGCCAACGGCAATTGCGCGATTATGTGGAGCGGGTGCGCGCGGAGATCCTCACCGTGCCCAGCATCGGCAAAATCGCGGTGATCGGAGCACAGGAAGAGGTTATCTACCTTGACATTTCTACCCGCAAGTTGGCAGCTCTCGGCCTTGATATCCAATCTCTCATAAAGACGCTGCAAAACCAGAATTCGGTACAACCATCCGGTGTCGTGCAAGCGGGGCCGGAGCAAGTTTCGTTGCGCGTGAGCGGCCAGTTCACTTCGGAAGAGACGCTTCGCAACACCAATCTGCGTATCGATAATCGCTTTCTTCCGCTCAGCGACGTCGCCACCATCACGCGCGGCTACCGCGATCCTCCCGATCCGCTATTTCGCGTCAACGGCGAGCCTGCGATCGGGCTCGGCATCGCCATGATGCCTTCCGGCAACGTGCTGCAGTTTGGGGAGGCGCTGAGGGCGAAGATGCGCGACATCTCGGCTAAGCTTCCAGCCGGCGTTGAGGTCCATCTTGTTTCCGATCAGCCACAGATTGTGGAGCATGCGGTCGGCGGCTTCACCGAAGCGCTAGTCGAGGCTGTTGCCATCGTGCTGGTGGTGAGCCTGATCAGTCTTGGCCTGAGAGCGGGCCTGGTGGTCTCGTTTTCGATTCCGCTAGTATTGACGGTCGTATTCGTGATCATGGAGTGCTTTGGAGTGACACTGCAGCGCATTTCGCTCGGAGCACTAATCATCGCGCTTGGACTTCTCGTCGATGACGCGATGATTACAGTCGAGATGATGGTTCACCGCCTCGAACGTGGTGACAATCTGCAGAACGCGGCAACCTTCGCCTATACGTCGACCGCATTCCCAATGCTTACCGGGACCCTGGTGACAGTGGCCGGCTTTATTCCAATCGGGTTCAACGGCTCGTCGGCAGGCGAATACACCTACACTCTCTTCGTCGTAATCGCCGCGTCCTTGTTGACGAGTTGGGTAGTCGCCGTGCTCTTCGCACCTCTTATCGGGGTAAAGATCCTTCCAAAGACGATGCAACATCACGATCATGACAACCCAGGTCGGATTTCCCGGTACTTCGCGTTACTCCTGGGGGCCGCGATGCGTTTCCGCTGGGTTACGATCGGCGGAACCGTCAGCCTGCTCGCAGCGGCGATCCTTGGTATGAGCTTTGTCCAGCAGCAATTCTTCCCTTCGGCAGACAGATCCGAACTACTGGTCGACATGACGCTACCGCAAGGTAGCACCATCCTGGAGACCAAGGCGGAGATGGATCGGTTCGAGAAGACGATAGCCTCTGATCCGGACATCGAAAGTTGGAGTTCTTACGTCGGGCAGGGGGCAATTCGTTTTTATCTCCCGCTCGATCAGCAAATGACGTTCAACTATTTCGGACAGATCGTGTTGGTGTCGAAATCACTTGCTGCGCGTGGCAGGGTAGAAGAGCGATTAAGGAAACTCGCAGCTGATCAGTTCATCGGCATCAACGTGTTCATTCATCCGCTCGACCTTGGTCCCCCGGTCGGACGTCCGGTGCAATATCGCCTCAGTGGGCCCGACATTCAACTCTTGCGGGCCAACGCTCTTGAGCTCGCCAAGATCATGAGCGGCAACTCGCATATCGACCCTCCGACCTTCGACTGGAACGAACCGGGCAGGGTTGTGCGAATCGAGATAGCGCAGGACAAGGCCCGGCAACTCGGAATTGCTTCAGCGGACGTGGCCGCTATCTTAAACGGCCTGGTCGGGGGAACTTCGATCACACAGGTGCGAGATAGCATTTATCTGATAGACGTCGTCGGACGAGCTGCCAACGAAGAGCGTAGCCGGATTGAAACGCTGCAAGGCCTGCAGATTCCGACCAGCAACGGACAGGTGGTTTCGCTGCTGTCGTTCGCAACGCTCCGTTATGACCTAGAGCAGCCTATCGTGTGGAGACGCGACCGCGTCCCGACCATTACTGTTCAAGGTACGATCCGTGACACAACGCAGCCGGCGACGGTCGTCCAGCAGCTTGCGCCGGCTATCAAGGAGTTTGCGGCAAGCCTGCCGACACCGATGAAGATCGCGACAGGCGGCGCAGTCGAGGAGAGCGCCAAAGGGCAGGGGCCGATCGTTGCGGTCGTACCGATAATGCTGCTAACTATGGCATTCTTCATAATGGTTCAACTACAAAGCTTCGCGAAGTTGTTCCTCGTTGTGAGTGTCGCGCCGCTCGGATTGATCGGCGTCGTGTTGGCTTTGCTCGTGTCCGGAAAGCCGATGGGGTTTGTCGCGATCCTTGGCATCTTGGCGCTGATCGGCATCATCATTCGCAATTCGATCATCCTGGTAGTGCAGATCGACGAAATGCTTGCCGAGGGCCACGATCAATGGACAGCAGTTGTGCTGGCAACACAGCATCGCATGCGGCCGATCCTACTGACGGCGGCAGCAGCGAGTCTTGGCATGATTCCGATTGCTCCTCAGGTCTTCTGGGGGCCCATGGCGCTGTCGATGATCGGCGGGATCATCGCTGCGACCTTCCTGACTCTGTTTTTTCTGCCGGCGCTTTACATCGCTTGGTTTCGTGTCGAAGCTCCGCCAAAGGAATCGGGCGAGCCACGCGAGACGGATCCAGGGAAGCTCGCCATGCCGTCGTCATGATGAGGACGATCGTCGCGAAGCGCAACCCAATGCGTAAAGTGACGGGGCGTGACCCAAGGCCGGTTTGGTTCATGATAGCCGATGATGAAGCTGTCTAGCCCGATTATTGCGCTGCAGTATCCCGGTTGTCCGGGAAGTATCCTGGAGACCCATGGCTTACGCCATGGGTAGGCATCGTGGTGGGACAGTTTTGACCTGCTTTCTGCCTGCATTTTACTTCGCATGGTTCCGAATTCCACGTGATGCCGGTCAGCAGGAGAAGGCAGCGTTAAAACTCTGGGATGTTGGGCAACGGCGGGCAGGAATCGCAGTAATGGATCAGGTCAAACAGGTTGATTCCATCCGTGATTGGCTGGCGGCCGGCGCTCCCGATAGCGGAATGGGCGATAACCTGATGCCGCTTCTTTGCGAAAAACTGACCGCGGCCGGAATACGACTAGCCCGTGCCGAAATTCACATCAAGACGCTGCATCCCGATGTATCAGGAGTGACAGTGATATGGCGCCCGGATTGCGAAACTCATTACCAGACTTCTCCATATGATCCTTCTCGGCAGGGTAACGATGTATCTCCCCTCATTGTTGAAATGTACGAGACATCGAATGAAGTGCGGGAAGGCGCTATCCCTAATGCAAGATACCGACAGAAGCTGGCCCATACTCAAACGGAGGCACAAACCGACATCATTGTCATGCCGCTGAGATTTTCCGATGGCGCAATTCACGCGGTCGCATGGGCCAGCTTAAGGCCCGAGGGCTTTTCGCCGTCTGAAATCGATGCTCTGCGCTGTCTGATGCCGTCGTTTTCGAGAGTAATCGAGATCATTTCGCTTCGCCGAACCTCTGCCATCCTATTGGATGCTTATGTCGGAAACCGCGCCGGCACCAGAATCTTGGAAGGACGAATTCATCGCGGTCACAGTGAGATCATGAATGTGGCAATTTGGTTGTCCGACATGCGCAACTTTACGCGATTGTCGGAAACGCTCCCCGCTGGCGTACTAGTCAACGTTCTCAACAGGTACTTCGACCGTCAAGTTCCTGCGATTATGTCCCGCGGCGGCGAGGTGCTGAAGTTCATGGGTGACGGTCTGTTGGCTGTTTTTCCGCTCCTGGCGGACGAGACAGATGTGGTGAGCGCTTGTCAGCGCGCACTGGACGCCGCCGAGGACGTACGCGCTTCAATCCAAGCATTGAAGATCGAATACGATGGCGGGACATTGCAAGATTTTCACCTCGGAATCGGACTCCATTTGGGCGAGGTTCTCTACGGCAACATCGGTGGTTCGAGCAAGGTGGTCCACCAGAACGTAAGCATTGGTGAATTTGATCGTGCCTCGGAGGCTAGTCGCCTCGACTTCACCTGCATCGGGCCCGCCATCAATCTAGCCGCACGTCTCGAAAAGCTGTCAAGTCAACTCGGTCGAACGATCGTGGCATCAAGTGAATTTGCTCGTCACGTCGGACGAGAGTGGGTCGACCTTGGAGAATTCACTGCCAGAGGCTTCGCTCATACCGAACGCATTTTCGGCCTGCCAGAAGAATAACCGGATCATGGCTGATGCTCGCCGAGGCGTGCAATTGCAGCACCAATCATGCGGCAGCATGGCGCCCTCCGGAGGTTTCAGCTGTGAAAACGGGCATATGAGACGGGGCAATACCCGTCAAAGGCATGCGCTGTCTGGCGCAAATCGCGTCGGCCTCGCGCCGAACGTGTCTTTCCATATGGCGTCACGTCTGATCGCCGAGCAGGGTTGTGACGTGCTGAAGGCGGTGTTGTCGGCCATCAATGAGATCGACGACTGGATCAAGAATAATCGAAAGCTATTCACGGCCGAACTAGCTCTGAAGACGGGCTTCCCGTCGAGGTGATCGAGCGTGCCATCAACTGCTCCAACCTCGGCGCCGGCCGGATCGACACTGCGACCCTCGCCGGGCGGCAGAAGATTGCGGACACGTTCGAGTGGCTGAAGCTGATCCCCAAGCCGATCAATGTCACCGACGTGGCGTGGAACTGTCTCTTATACACATCTAGATGTGTATAAGAGACAGACCTCGGCGCCGGCCGGATCGACACTGCGACCCTCGCCGGGCGGCAGAAGATTGCGGACACGTTCGAGTGGCTGAAGCTGATCCCCAAGCCGATCAATGTCACCGACGTGGCGTGGAAGGTCGGATGGTAGTCGCGGAGTCGGCATGGCAGAAGTAGCTGGTTTTTAGCTTCCGTCCTCAAATTGGAGCGTAAGATGAGTGACGCCAAGCAAAAACTCGACAGTGGAGACCGTAATCGCCGGCTCGGAACTGCCGTTGTCGGTCTTGTGATGCTGTCGCCGAGCACGATGTCGATTGTGATCCAAGCCATGCGCGCGGGTCGCTACACCTCATGCCCCCTGTTCGAACTGCGGTTGCCAGCGCAGGAGGTACGCCTGCAGCGATTGCACCAGCAGCGCAAGGATTATGCCAACGAACATCATGATAAAGATTGCGACCATCATCTCGCTGGCGTTGGCGCGGGCTTCCGCTTCGATGATGAGTTTGCCCAGGCCCCGCTCGGCGCCGATGAACTCGCCGACGATGACGCCGATCAGCGCGAAGGAGACCGCCGGCAAGAGCGAGGCGAACACCCAGGCCAGCGCGGAAGGGATAACCACGGTGCGCAGGATGGCTAGCTCGGTCGCGCCCATCAGCCGGGCGGCCGCGATCTGGTCGCGATCCACGGCGCGGCTTCCCTCGAAGGTGTTGAAGAACACCACGAAGAACACCACGAGCCAGGCGGTGGCCACCTTCGACAGATCGCCCAGCCCGAAAATCAGGATGACAAGCGGCACGAGCGCAATCCGCGGAATCGAGTTGAAAGCCACGATATAGGGGTTGAACACGCGCGCCAGGAAATCCGAGCGGCCGAGAATCAGGCCCGCGGCAATGCCGGTAGCCGATCCGAACAGAAAGCCCCACCAGGTGTTCTTCAGGGTGACGATCGTGGCGATCCAGAGATTATTGTCGGTGCTGCCGAGGCAGGCGACAAAGCCAGCGGGATCGCTGAAGCACCCCAGACGCAGAAAGCTCTGCCAGATCAGCGAGGGCTTGGCGACAAAATAGGGGTCGAGGATCTTTGGCACGTAGGCTCTCGGCAGCAGCGCTTTGCTCCACTCGAACCCCCACTGCCAGACGACCAGCAGCAGCGCAAGGATCGCCAATTGCCAGAACAGGATGATCGCGCGGTGGGTGCTCATGATCAGTCGGCTTTCGTGCGGCGAAACTCTTCGCCCAGGGAATGCCAGATATGGGAATAGAGCCTGCCGAACTCCGCGGTCTCGCGTATCGAGACCGGATCGCGCGGCCGCGGAAACGAGACGTCGAAGTCGTCCTTGATCCGTCCGGGGCGCGCGGACAGCAGGATGATGCGGCTTGCGAGCGTCAGCGCCTCGCCGAGGTCGTGGGTCACGAACAGCACGGTCTGCCGCTCCCGTTCCCAGATCTCGAGCAGGGTCTTGTGCATCTCGAGCTTGGTGTGGGTATCGAGCGCGCCGAACGGCTCGTCCATCAGCAGGATTTCGGGCTCGAGAATCAGGGTGCGCATCAGCGCGACGCGCTGGCGCATGCCGCCTGAAAGCATGCGCGGGAAACTCTGTGCAAAGCCGTCGAGCCCTGCCTTGTCGATCGCGGTAGCGACGCGCGCGGCGCGCTCCGCCTTGGGGCGGCGCGCGATCTCCAGACCGTAGCCGATGTTTCGCTCGACCGTGCGCCAGGGAAAAAGCGTGTCGCGCTGGAAGACATAGCCGACCTGCGGTTTCACCCTGCCGACGTCCACGGCGTCGTTGTCGATCAGGATGCGCCCGCCCGAGTGCGGCAACAGGCCGGCGACCATGTTCAGGATCGTGCTCTTGCCGCATCCGGAGGGGCCGAGCAGCGCGACGAACTCGCCTTGCGTCACCTCGAAGGACACATTGTCGACGGCGACGAACTCGCCGCGGCCGGTGTTGAAGCGCTTGACGAGCTGCTGCACGGCGATGCGCTTGCGGGCGATAGCCACGTGTGATGCGTCTCGCGCAACGGCGAGATCAGGACCCGCTGCCGCGATCATGTGTGCTTCGCCTTGATCATGGGTGCTTGGCCTTGGCGGTTTCGAGGAAGCTCATATCGATGATGTCCTCGTACTTCGTGTCCGGGATGTCCGTGCCCTTGCGGTACCAGGGCTTGGCGCCGCGATCGTAGGCGGCCTTGTCGATGAAACCGTCATACGCCCAGGTCGCTGTGTCGAAGCCTAGTTCGGCGCTGACCGCCTCGGGATCGATGCCGGAAAAGTATTTGGGCGTGACCAGGGCCTGCACCTCCGCAAGCGGCGTGTCCCTGACCCATCGCATGGCGCGATAGATGGCATTGACGAAGGCCTGCACCAGCGCCTTGTCCTGGTCGATCGTGTCCTGAAGCGTGTAGATGACGAGCACCGGCAGCGTGCCGCCGAAATCCTTTGCGAATACGCCCGGTTTCGAGGTGTCGTAGATGGTCTTGCCGAAACCTTTCTTCTCGACCTCGACGATCCAGCTCGGCGGTGCGGTGATCGCATCGAACTGCCTGGTTTCCAGCGACGGGAACATGGTGTTCGGCCCGCCGCCGGCGACCCAGTTGACCTTGGCGCCAAGGCCGCGCGCCTCAAAAACGTAGGTGCCGTAAACCCAGGTGCCCGAGCCGATCGCGGTCGCGGCAAGGATCGGTTTGCCGCCGTCGGGGCGCTTGTAGGCGGCGAGCTGCTCGATCGTCGTGATGCCGCTCTCATGCAGATCCCGGCGCACCACGATATTGGCGTAAGAACAAACCATCTCGGTCGCGAGCAGAATCTTGCAGGGCTTGCCCCGCGCGGACAGCTGTAACGGATGGCTGGCGTCGCCATGGGCGAACAAGGCCTGTCCTGCGGCAAGGGTTTGCCGGCCGAACGTGCCGGCATTGCCGGTGATGAGCTTCGGGTCGAGCCCCTCGTCTTTGAAATAACCCTTGAGCTCGGCGATCATGCCGATGGCATAGACCGGCGAGACCGGGCCGAAGGCGAGCGTCGCAGGCTTGCCTTGTGCGTGCAACGCGTGAGGCAGCAGCGATGGGCCGGCGAATGCCGCGCTTGCGATCAGGGCCTGGCGGCGCGTGATGATCATGGACTCCTCCCAACGTCTTTTTTTTTCTTCGGCCGATGTCTGTTCGGGATCACGCGGGCGCGGGCGCGGGCGCGATCGCAATGGTTCCGCTCGCTTGCAGAGCTGCGATCTCGTTCGCGTTCATGCCGATTTCGGTCAGGACCGTGCCGGTATGCTGGCCGATCTGCGGCGGGTCGCGGCGGTTCTGCAGCCGCTGGCCGTCCATCGAGATCGGCAGCAACGGGGTTCTCGCGCCGCGGCCGTCCGGCAGGCGGATGTCGGTGAGCCCGCCCGATGCATTGAGATGCGGATCGGCGAACAGGTCGCCGGGCTTGTTCACGGGCGCGTACGGCAACTCGAGCTGCTCCAGCCGCGCGGCGAGATCGGCCTTGGTCCACTGCTTGAAGATGGCGGCGACCTCCGGGATCAGCCAGTCGCGATGATCCACCCGGCGTTGCCCGGTCGCGAGGCGGGTGTCAGTCAGCCACGCCTCGCGGCCGAAGGATCTGCAGAACGCCTCCCACTGCTCCTCGCCCACGATGGTGACGAACAGCTGGGAGCCGTCCTTGGTGTCGAACAGGTCATAGACCTNCCGGCCACGGGCTGTCCTTGATCGAGTAGGGAATCGATGGCTGGCCCATCACGGTTTCGAACATCATGGCCTGCGCCATCAGGAACACGTTGTTCTCGTACAGCGCGCTCTGGATGTAGCGGCCGCGGCCGGTGCGCTGCCGCTCAGTGAGGGCCGCCTGGATCGCGATCACGCCGAACATGCCGCCCATGACGTCGTTCACCGAGGCGCCCGCGCGCATCGGGCGGCCGGGCAGGCCGGTCATGTAGGCGAGGCCGCCCATCATCTGCACGACTTCGTCGAGCGCCAGACGGTTCTCGTAGGGGCCCGGCAGATAGCCCTTGAGCGAGCAATAGACCAGCTCCGGCGCGAAGGCCGCGACCGAGTCGTAATCGAGGCCGATCCGCTTCAACAGGCCGGGGCGGAAGTTCTCGATCAGGACATCGCTGTGCGCGATCAGCTTGCGGGCCACTGTCTGGCCTTCCGCTGTGGATGTATCCAGTGCGACGCTGCGCTTGTTGCGGCTGTAGGTGCCGAAGAAGCCGGCGGCCGGCCCTTTGAAGTAGCGGGTGCGATCGCCCTTCGGCGGCTCCACCTTGATCACGTCGGCGCCGAGATCGGCCAGGATCAGGCCGCAGCTCGGCCCCATCACCATCTGGCTGAACTCGACCACACGGATGCCGGCGAGAGGACGAAGCTCGGTGGCGGCGGCTTGCGCGCTGGGCTCGACGCTGCTCATGCCGCCACACGCAGTGCCTTGGGGATGCCGGCCTCGTGCAGGTGGCCGGTCAAATGCTTTGCGGGAATATGGCGCGACAGAATCTCGCGCGTCTGCATCAGCCGATCCAGATCGATGCCAGTCGACAGGCCCAGGCGTTCCAGCAGAAACACCAGATCTTCCGTCACGATGTTGCCGCGCGCGCCCGGCGCAAACGGACAGCCGCCGAGGCCGGACACCGAGGCATCGAAGCGGCGAATGCCGGCCTCGAGCCCGGCAACGGCATTGGCGAGCCCGGCGCCGAGGGTGTCGTGCAGATGCAGCCGCAGCGTCATGCCAGCGCCGATCTCTTGCTGCACAGCGCCGACAATTTGCTTGATCATCTTGGGCGTGCCGTAGCCGACGGTGTCGGCAAGTCCGATCTCGTTGGCGCCCGCCTCAGCGTAGCCGCGCGCAACGCGGCATACGGCGGCTTCGCTGATGTCGCCTTCCAGCGAGCAGCCGAAGGCGGTGGAGATCGCGCCCATCAGGAGCGGCCGCTCGGCAGGGGGCCGCGCGTCGATCACGGCGCGCGCCGCGCGAAAGCCGTCGAGCTGTTCGTCGATGCTGCGGCGAACATTGGCCTGGTTGTGCGTCTCGCTGGCCGAGACCACAAAATAGATGGCGTCGACACCGGCTGCGATGGCGCGCTCCGCGCCTTTGAAATTCGGCACCAGGGCGCCGATGGTCGCGCTTTTGTGAGTGAACGCATGGGCCATCACCACATCGACGTCGGCGAATTGCGGCACCACTTTCGGCGGCACGAAGGAGCCGGCGTCGATCTCGGTCACGCCGGCTGCGGCGATCGCATCGATCAGCGCGCATTTCGCCTCCGTCGGGACAAAGATATCCAGGTTTTGTAGCCCGTCGCGCGCGGCGGTCTCGCAGATGTGGACATCCGGCGCACTGGCCATCGGCGCTTGTCGCATGTGGGCGTCTCCCGTACGATTGTATATTGTTGCATCAAACAACAATCCGTGGCACGGCTTGTCAAGCCCAAATCGTCGAGGAACCCTGATGCCTGTCTCCGGACCGTCCCGACAGCGCGCCCCCCGCAACGGCGGTTCCGGCGTCGCCGAGCGCATGGCCGGCCTGATTCTGGCGCTGGCGCGGCGCGACGGCATGAAGGCGGGGGATCGCCTGATCGAACAGCGACTTGCCGACGCGCTCGATCTCTCCCGCGCGCCGATCCGCACGGGTTTGAAGGCGCTGGAGGCCGCGGGGCTGGCGCGCGGCGAACCGCATCGCGGCTTCGTGCTTGCAAAAAATCCGTCCAGCGTGGCGGCGCGGCCGGCGCTGTCAGCGAGCAGCCCGGCGGAAGAGGTTTACGCCAGCATTGCGGCCGACTGCCTCGCAAGCCGGCTGTCTGCCGACGTCACCGAAGCCGAGTTGATGCGGCGTTACGAGGTGAATCGGACCGAGCTGCAGCGGCTGCTCGATCGTATTGCGGCGGAAGGCTGGATCGAACGACTACCCGGTTATGGCTGGCGCTTCTCCGAGACGGTGTCGAGTCCCGAAGCGCTGGTTCAGGCCACGGCATTTCGCGCGGTGATCGAACCCGCGGCCATCGCTGAGCGCGGGTACGCACTGCCGCAGGAGGTGATCGAGCGGCTGCGCCTTCGCCAGCAGCGCATCCTTGCGGGTGAATTCGAGAGGATGACGATCGGCGAAGTCTATCAGTCTGGTTGCGAATTCCATGAGGACATCATCCGCGGAGCCGGCAATCCATTTTTTGTCGAGTCGCTCAAGCGCGTGAACTCGATCCGGCGTCTGTTCGCCTATCGCAGTTTCGCGGATCGCGAGGGCATGCGGCGGCATATCGAAGAGCATCTGCGGCTGCTCGATCTGCTGGAAACGAAGCGCTATGCGGACGCGTCGCGGCTGATGGCCCGCCATTTGCGGCGACCGCTAGCGACGGGCGTGTCTTGAGCAAGGTGGCGCGTTTGACGAGTCTGCTTGTCCTCAGTTGTGCCGCACTGGCTTGCCTCCTGCCGGCATCTCACGTCGAGGCGCGCAAGTCGAACGAGCAGCAGATGTTGGCGCTCGATCCCACAGCGCGGCTGGAACAGCGCTGCAATGCGCGGGGCATGGGAATGGTCGGTCGTGAGCACACCAATCTGCGGCCGGACGAACTCGTCGCCTATGCCTATAGCGACACGCAGATCAAGGGTAACAGCATCAAAGCCCCGGGGGCGGCGATCCGCAGCCGCGGTGTCTGGTATCACTTGTCCTATGTCTGCGAGACAAGCGAGGACCGGCTGACTATCAAGTTGTTCCAGTATTCGCTCGGGAGTGCCATTCCGAAAAGTGAATGGAACGAGCATAATCTGGTCGCGCCCTAGCAGATCTCAGCGAAGAGCATGCGGACGCGCTGCGGTTAATGTAAAGCGCTGAGCGAACCCGGGTGAAGCACGGGTCGCAGCAGTCACGGCGACGCTTCTCAAGGCCTTCCTCACGATCGGTGGCGAACTGAACAAGCTCGCGCTAAAATATTCGGGTGCACGGACTTGGGAGGCATTCATTGGCGCTCCGACGCGGCGGCGTCCTCCCCAGGGTGAGAATCTGCTGATCAGCCTGCTGCGTGGGCAAAAAGCTATGTTGAGTCATTCGAGAGCTTCAGTTTCACGAGATTTGACGGCTCGAAGGTCCCCATCCCCATTTGAAGGGAAATCAGGCCGGTGGCAATGCCACCGGCTTCTTGAAGGCTGGTCCCGCGTTTCGCCCGTGGCTGCGTCGGCGGGAGCATTCGTTGCAACTGCAAACCGACGGGGCGGCACGCTCGAGGGAAGCAGTTAGATCATCAGCCCGGATGGTGAGGAACTGGCCCACAGCAGTCCGACAGAGCCGGTCGTCACGCTTGAAATCGACCTGGCGGAGGCCGACAGCGCCAAGCCCACATATCCTCGTTCCGTCAAGGACCCGACCGGACATCCAGAGTCGATGGCAACCTCGAGCTGAGCCTCTGGAAGAGGGGAGTATCGCTTTGCCCTGACCGGTGCAGTGCATGGGCTTCAGCGCGCCGAGCTTAGCGTTCGATCGCGCGGATTGCATACTTTCGAATCGATCAAGAGACAGAACGTGGTTATCCTCCTGGACGACAAGGTAGGCCGTCTCTCCTGTCAAATCACGCAATCGCCTCAACCCCACAGAAGGAGCTCGCGACCCGTGGTTAAGTCCGGTGGGCTTGTATCTGGTCTCGCTTCGTCCTTTGGGTATCCTTAGCGACCGGCGAGGCCGATGCTGTGGGGCAGAGTCAGCCGCCCAAAAATGGCCGGCTGGCCGGACCACCGCGCCTCCTGTCAGCCGTCAGCGTCGTCGATAGACCCACGCCGCGTGCACGCGTGTCAAGCGTCGATGGTCGGCTAGGAGGTTCAACGAAACTCGACGAAATATAGTGAACGAGAGTGAACAAAGCGAGATAATACGAGGTGGCCGTCGTCAATAAATCCAATGGTTTAGCCAAAGTTCACTGCGTTCGGGACGCAGGGGCTGTCCGCTTCAAACGGTCACGATCAACGAATGTCGGTATCGGTGGTTGCGAGTCCCCGCAACCAAGCTTTGATCGCCGATCAGTGAAAAGCCCGCCTTCCGGCGGGCTTTTTGTTGGCTGCGGGCCTGCCCGGCCGTTTTGGCAAAACCTCGTCCAGGATCTTGCCCCCTGAT
>BFBZ01000876.1_pt1 | contig 23400 bp, 25 predicted proteins | sample 1888401 | NCBI WGS metagenome assembly BFBZ01 (sample SAMD00112614, study PRJDB3348) | symbiont metagenome | host: Chara braunii
GAGCCGATGATCAATCTCGGCCGCCCGCATGTGAAGGTGCTGTCCGATGGCTGGACCGCGGTAACGCGCGACCGCTCGCTGTCCGCGCAGTTCGAGCACACGGTCGGCGTGACAGCGAACGGTGTCGAGATCTTCACGCCCTCCCCGAAGGGCCTCGACAAGCCGCCCTACAAGACCGCCTAGACGGCACAACCTTCGCGATTGCAAACCGGCAGCGCACCCATCATGCTGGGTGCGTTTTCTTATTCCGTTTTGTTTGTCTGTTGCGTCGATTGACCATGCCCGCGAAGCCGTCGATCAAAACCCGCAAGGACGAGGCCAAGCCTGAAAGCGGTTTGGCTGAAGTCGCGCTGCCGCATTATTTCGGCCACCGCGATCGGCTTCGCCAGCGCTTCCGCGACGCGGGCGCCGATGCCGTCCCCGATTACGAATTGCTGGAGCTGGTTCTCTTCCGCTCCATTCCGCAGCGGGACGTGAAGCCGCTGGCGAAGGAGCTGATCGCGCGATTCGGCTCGTTCGCCGAAGTGCTTGGCGCACCGCCGAAGCGGCTCGCAGAGGTGAAGGGTATCGGTGACTCCGTCATCACCGATCTCAAGATCGTGCAGGCCGCCGCCGGGCGTCTCGCGCGCGGACAGGTGAAGAAGCGTCCGGTGCTGTCGTCATGGAAGGCGGTGCTCGACTATTGCCGCACCGAGATGGCGTTCGAGGACAAGGAGCAGCTTCGCATCATCTTCCTCGACAAGCGCAATCAAGTGATCGTCGACGAGGTGCAGCAGACCGGCACCATCGATCACACGCCGGTCTATCCGCGCGAGGTCGTCAAGCGCGCGCTGGAGCATAGCGCCACCGCAATCATCCTCGTGCACAACCACCCCTCTGGCGATCCGACGCCGTCACACGCCGATATCCAGATGACGCAGTCGATCATCGAGATCGCAAAGCCGCTCGGCGTCGCCGTGCACGATCACATCATCGTCGGCAAGGACGGACACGCGAGCTTGAAGGGACTGCGCTTGATATAGCCAGACCTATTAGAGTTCGCCCACCACAATCGCCGGCATCGCCTCGCCCCCTTCGGTGCGGTTGCGGCCTTTTCGTTTAGCGCGGTAGAGCGCTTCGTCCGCCATGGCATAGAGCGCTTCCAGACTGTAACCGGCGATCGTCGTCGATACCACGCCGATGCTCACGGTGGCCTGCACCTCGCGCCCCCGTACAGTGCGCCCCGCGCGCTCGAACTCTATTCGGACGCGCTCGGCGACCTCCATCATCTCTGGTGCCGAAATGCCGGGCAGCAGCGCCACGAACTCCTCGCCGCCGACACGCCCGACGAGATCGAGCGGCCGCAGCGACAGCGTCGCGGACTCCGCGAACGCGACCAGCAGCTCGTCACCGGTGAGATGCCCAAAGCGATCGTTGATCGATTTGAAACGATCAAGATCGCACAGCAGCAGGGTCAGCGGCGCGCAGTTGATCTTGCTGCGCGCGATCAACCGCTCGGCCCGCTCGTTGAAGCCGCGCCGGTTGAGCAGGCCGGTCAAGGCATCGGTGAGCGACGCCAGCCTGTAGCTCAACTCGACTCGCTCCTTGGCCAGCGCGAGCAGCAGGAATGAGATGCTGAAGGTATGGAACATCCACGACAAGGCCGTGAACACCGCTGCGGTATGCGTCGGCGGAAGCGTGCCTAGCGGAAACGGCAGCGACGACACAAACAGGATGCGAAGCACGAACTGCAGGGCGTGAAACGCCAGGATGCCCATCATCGGCCAGCGCGAGATCAGGCCGTCATGACGACTGCGCCAGAGCTCCCAGATGAACAGGCATGAATAGGTGCACAGCAGCAGTGACCCCAGTACAATGCGCGCCCACAACGACGCCAGAAACCAGTCGAAACGGCACGCGACCAGCCAGATCACCGCGCCTGCCGCGGCCCACAGCAGCTTGGCGGCGCGGCCTTCGAACGCCCGGGCGCCGCTCCACCACGCGCCATAGCCGAGCACGAACAGGGCATTGGCGATCTCGATCGACCAAAAGTCCGATATTTCGCCACGCAACCCGAACAGCGCAGTGGCCACTGCCACGATGAGATAGGCGCCGCCCCACCATCCCAGCGCACGGGTGCCGCGGCTCTGCGTCCAGGCGAACAGCAGCAGCAGCCCGCCTAGCGCCATGATGAACACGGTGACGGCGAACAGGGTGGCGACGTCGAGATGCACGTGAAGTTCTCCGCGCGGCGCGTTTTCAGGGCCAGCCAGGCCGCGGCCGAGAGGCGTCGGCCGCGGTTGTAGCTGATTCGTTCCAGGAACCTGCCAGCTGGACTGCACTGCGACTTGGCTGCACTGATGGCATCATGATCGGCGGAATTGGTACGGTTTTGATGAAACGGACGCTCCACGATGAGCGCGATAGCAGCCCGGTCAACGCGTACATGGCCGATTATCGAAAAGCACAACCATCCCTCCGGCGATCCGACGCCGTCGCACGCCGATATCCAGATGACGCAGTCGATCATCGAAATCGCAAAGCCGCTCGGCGTTGCCGTGCACGATCACATCATCGTCGGCAAGGATGGACACGCGAGCTTGAAGGGGCTGCGGTTGATCTGACCGATCTCGGCCCGATTCTTGCTCGCTGGACCGTTCCGGAATTTCTGGACCAACTGCAGCGATCAATATGGAGGGCCACATGAGACGTTTATTTGCAGCAGCGATGATTTTATTGGCAGGAGCAACGGCTGTGTCCGCCCAATCGCCCTCTCCCAACGGCGTGAAGACGCTGACGCCCGAGGGCGCGATCAAGACCACCGGAACGTGGGATGTCGGCACGCGCGCCGGTGACCTCGTCTTCGTCGCCGGCATGCGCGGCATCGACCCCAAGACCAACACGCTGGTGCAGGGCGACGAGGCGCGCATCCGGCAGGCATTTCTCAACATGAAGCTGATTGCCGAGTCGGAAGGCGCGAGCCTGCGCGACTGCGTGCGTATCGTCGTCTATGTGACCGACATGTTCCGCTTCCGGCCGCTGGTGAACAAGGTGCAGGAGGAATTGTGGGGCAAGCCGCCCTATCCGCCGCGCACCATCGTCGAGGTTCATCGCCTGAACCAGGACGACATCATGGAGGTGGAAGGCACCTTCTACGCTCCGCAGAAGAAGTGACCAGCCGGAGCCACGGCGCCAGATGAAAGGCGCTCATCAGCAGATACATCAGCACCATTCCGCTCAGCGGCGATGTTTGCGCGACCGAGCAGAGAAAATCGGTCCGGCCGCCGCCGAGAACAACCGTCAGCAGCGCCATCATTGCGAAGGTTGGCGCGGCCGCAAGCGAAAGCCAGTCGGCCACGCCGAAGGCGGCAGCGTTGCCGCCTTCGGTGTAAGCACGCGCTTCATGCCGGACGGCGATCATCGGCCGTACTCGTCGTGACGGCGCCACCAGATGCCCGTCTCGTTGCGGCCCTTCGGTGCGCGGTCGAGCCACGCATACACACCGAAGAACGAGTCCACGCCACGGGCATAGGTGGAATAGGTGTGATAGATGGCGCCATCCTCCAGCACGAACGCGCTCATGCCCGGCCTGTCGCGCGAGTAAGCGGGCGCATCGGTTCCGGACGCCGCCGCGAGCTGGGCAACAGGCTCCGGAGCCGGCGTGATGTCCATCGCATGACCCGCGCGCACGTAATTGTATTCGATATCGCCTGAGCGCTGCTGTTCCTCCGTGAACGAGACGTTGAAGTCGGAATTGAAGTCGCTCGCGAACGACGACGCCCAGGGGAACGTCCATCCCATCCGCTGCTCGTACGCCTGCAACTTGGGAAGCGGCGCCCGCGAGATCGCCCAGAACATCACGTCGTGGTTGGCGAGGTGAGCCACCGAGCCGTTGAACGAATCCGCGATCATCGAGCAGGACGGACAACCGGCCTTCCAGTCGGGCCCGAACATGAAGTGATAGACGACGAGCTGTGAGCGCCCGGCGAACAGATCGCGCAGCGACTGTTTCCCCTTCTCGGTGTCGAACACGTAGTCCTTGTCGATCCGAACCCACGGCAGATCCTGCCTCTGCTGCGCCAGTTCGTCGCCGCGCCGCGTGAACTCCTTCTCCGCCGTCAGCAGCTTCAGCCGCGCCGACAGCCATTCCTCGCGGGTTCCGGTCTTGTGCTTGGTCGTCATGTTTCGCTCCTTGATGGGGTTGAAATCGCTTGCGGCGTCAGTCGCCGCGGTTTCCGATGTGAACGTCGTTCGGGTAGGCGGCGCCCTTTCCGGTTTCGAAGAGCGACTTCATGCTCATGAGAAACATCGCCCACTTGGTGGAGCAGGCGTGCATGAACTCCGACGGCTCCTTCCAGCCCGCGTGCTTGAACAGGATCGCGGTGTAGTCGCCGTCCTGCGAAAGATCGAAGCTCACCTTCGTGCCGATCCAGGATTCGGGCCCACCGGTCACCTGCCAGAGCACACGCCTGTTCGGCACAAGCTCGATGACCTTCATCTCGATGCGGCCGCGGTCGCCGAAGCGGAACAGGATCGCGCCGCCGACATTGCAGTCGCCGGTCGTGTCGGCCGTCCACCAGCCGGCAAGGCCTTCCAGTGTGGTCAACGCGCGATAGACGGCGTTGGGCGACGCCTTGATTGCGACTTTGTGCAAGATATCTGGCATTGTTCCGTCTCCATTGGTGTTCCGTGATGAGAGACAGATACGAGCCGGGCGCCGGAGGGTGGGAGTGACAAGTGTGTCGGGATTCCGATGGACTCGCTGATCACAGCCGCAGCGCGCGCCCTCGCAACGGGTGATCTCCTCGGCGCATTGAATCAGGTCGCCCTGCGTGACGACCCGCCGGCCCTCGCGCTTCGGGGCATCGCGATGGCGCAGCTCGGCGATCTCGTCCGGGCGAAGGCCCTCCTGCAAAAAGCCGCCCGCGCCTTCGGTCCGAAAGAGGCCGTGGCCCGCGCGCGGTGCGTTGTCGCCGAAGCGGAAATCGCGCTCGTCTCCCGCGACCTCGGCTGGCCTGCGAAGACACTCGACACTGCGCGGGTGACGCTCGAAAAGCACGGCGACTGGGTCAACGCAGCCCATGCGCGGCATCTCGAAGTCCGCCGTCTCCTTCTCATCGGACATCTCGACAAGGCCGAGCGTGCGCTCGCCATGCTCGATCCCACGCCGTTCCCGCCTGCGTGGCTGGCCGCTCACGAGTTGGTCGTCGCCGGGATCGCGATGCGGCGTCTACGGACGAAGACCGCACGCGATGCACTTCGCCACGCTGAACGCGCCGCACGTGAGTCCCGTATCCCCCCGCTCCTGGCAGAGGTCGAAAGCGCAGCTCGCGTGCTCACGACGCCCGCTGCGCGCCTGATCGCACACGGCGAGGAACGTCTTCTTCTGCTCGAAGACGTCGAAACATTGCTGGAATCGAAGACGCTCGTGGTGGACGCGTGCCGCTATGCCGTGCGCAGCGCAGACACCATCATCCCGCTCGCGCGACGTCCGGTTTTATTCACTCTGGCCCGTGCACTTGCGGAAGCTTGGCCGAACGACGTGTCGAGAGCCACGCTGCTCGCGCGAACATTCCGTGCGAAGCATGCCGACGAATCGCACCGTGCAAGGCTGCGCGTCGAGATTGGGCGGCTCCGCAAGGCGCTGAAGAAACTGGCCGACGTCACCGCGACAAAGGACGGCTTCGCGCTCGTTCCGCGCCGCGCCGCCGAGTGGAGCGATAGCGACACGAGGGGCCGGCGCGGCCACAAGGAGGGCTCGCGCTGGCCGCTCGCTTCGCTCGCCAGCGCGAGCGACGCACGCGACGTCGTCGTGCTCGCAACACCCGTCGAAGAGGAACACGCGGCGGTGCTCGCTTTCCTTGCCGACGGCGAATCGTGGTCGAGTTCAGCGCTCGCGCTTGCGCTCGGCGCGAGCCAGCGCACCGTGCAGCGCGCGCTCGATGAACTTGCAGCGGAAAACAAAGTGCAGTCTTTTGGCCAAGCACGGGCGCGCCGCTGGATGACGCCGCCGGTCGCCGAATTCACGACGACATTGTTACTCCCTGCTGCTCTGCCAGGTGACTAGGTTGGAGCCATCGAAGCAACAGAGGTGAAACATGCAACGGGCCGCAGCCGAAATCATCCGCGAATATGGTCCCTTCCCCGGCGTCGAAAAGGTGCACGGGGTTACGTTTGACGGCGAGAACGTCTGGTTCGCGTCCGGCGACAGATTGAATGCGTTCGATCCCGAGAGCGGCAAGACGGTCCGCACACTCGACGTTCCCGCGGAAGCCGGAACGGCCTACGACGGCCAGTACATTTTTCAGCTGTTCGAAAAGCGCATCCAGAAGGTCGATCCGAAGACCGGCAAGGTGCTCTCGACGATCCCGGCGCCCGGCGAAGGCGGCAATTCGGGAATGGCGTGGGCCGAAGGCTCGCTCTGGGTCGGACAGTATCGGGAGAAGAAAATCCATCAGATCAATCCGGAGACCGGTGCGATCATCCGCACGATCGAATCCAATCGCTTCGTCACGGGCGTCACCTGGGTCGACGGCGAGCTGTGGCACGGCACCTGGGAAGGCGACGAGAGCGAATTGCGGCGCATCGATCCAAAAAGCGGCGAAGTCCTCCAGGAGCTGACCTTGCCACCCGGCACGCCCTTTTCGGGCCTCGAGTCCGATGGCAAAGACCACTTCTTCTGCGGCGGCGGGCCGAGCGGAAAAATCCGCGCTGTCCGCCGGCCTAGAAAAGCCAGCTAAGCGCGGCTCTTGAACCAATTCCGCCGCCCGCACGACCAATCATGACGCGAGAATTCCGGTCATGCGTTGGAGCCAAGGATGCGGGCGGCGGTCATCGGTTTGTTTTTGGGGGCGCTTCTGTCCGCGCAGGCGGCGCATGCCTATGACGCCTACGATCCGAACAATTGCAACGGTGTCGACTGGGACGACCTGCGCGCACTGGTCGTCTCGAAGGTGACCGCGCAGCCGCGCATCAATTTCGTGAAGAGTCCCTACGACGACGATTTCAAAGCCGCGAGCTGCCCCGCGGCGACCGAAGCCTGCCGCAAGAGTACGTATCTCGTGACGGGGGACCTCGTCCTTGTCGGCAAGACGAAGGGCGAATTCACCTGCGTCTCCTACCAATCGCCAACAGCGAAAAAGCAGAACTGGACCCGCGGCTGGCTGCCGAGCGCAGCGATCGCGTCGGTTGCGCCCATGCCCTCGCCGAAGCTGCCGGATTGGATCGGCACCTGGTCCCATCCGGGCGGCAGCATCACGATCAAGCGCGGCGGCGGCGGCAAGCTGCACGTCGAAGGCCAGATGGTCGTTCCGGGCGCACAGGATGTTCACACCGGCGAGATCGAGGCGCAGGTGACGCCGAAGCAAAACGTCATCGCGTTCGTCGACGACGGCACCACGCCGTTCGAGAAAATCGACGAAGGCGGATGCCGGGTGCGAATGCAGCGCGTCGGCCCGTGGCTGATCGTCGAGGACAATTCGGGATGCGGCGGCGCCGGCGTAACGTTCACCGGACTCTATCGCCGCGCGAAATAGCTACTTCTTGATGAGCTGCATCGGGTCGGCGGTTTCGGGGATGCGGCGCCAGCCCTGCTCGTCGCCCTCCTCGAACCGCCACACCTGCCCACGCGCGGCCTTCATCACCAGCTCGCCGCGCTCCATCGACCACGTCGTGGGTCCGAAGCGCGTGACGAGCTGATCGCACGGCTGCTTCACGCGCACCGCGAACTCCTCGCCGACGGCGGTGTTGGAGAGCGTCAGCGCACAAATCTGCTTGCCGTTGCGCTGGATTGCCCATTCGCCGGCCATCTGCGCCGCGGTGCGCGGCTCGGGCCCGGCGGCGGATGCGTTCTGGATGAAGAGAATGCCCTCGCCCGGCTTCGGCGCTTCATAGATGCCGCTCTCGACCTCGCTGAAGTCGAGGATCGGCTTGCCCTTCGCATCGAGCAGACGGAGGAAATCGCCTTCGTTCAGGCTCCACGCCGCGACATCGCGCACGAAGGGAAACAAGCCGGCGCAGGCGCGGTCGAACTCGACCTTGAGGCCCACGGGGACCGCGTCGGCGCGGAGGGTGATGGTACAGCGCTTGTCGCGATCGGCGTTGGCGAACTCCCAGGTGCCGACCATGGCCTTGGCCGCGTCGCTTAGCGCCGGTCCGTGAGTCTGCGATTGCGCCTGCGCCGCCGCTTCGCCACACGGAGCGGCCAACAGAGCGAAAGCGAGCCAGACGGCGCTGCGTTGCATGCCCTAAATTATCACGCCTGCTTCTTCGGAAGCCACGGGGTTTCCGGCACCGGCGTTAACGGTGCCTTGCCACCATTCCACGCCAGGAGATTGTCGACCACGAGCTGTTCCATCTTCTGCCGCGTCCACACCGACGCCGAGCCGAGATGCGGGAACAACACGATGTTGTCCATCTCCAGATACTCTTTCGGCACCTCCGGTTCGTTGACGAACACGTCGAGGCCGGCAGAGAAGATCGTCTTCTCGCGCAGCGCCTTGATCAGCGCCGCATCGTCCACGACCGTGCCACGCGACAGGTTGATGACAATACCCTTCGGACCGAGCGCCGCGAGTACCTCCGCATTGATCAGATGCTTGGTCTCCGGGCCGCCGGGCGTGATGACGATGAGCGTATCGACATCCTTCGCCATGTCGACCAGCTTCGGATAGTAGCGGTACGACACGTCCTTCTGCGGATTGCGCGAGTGATAGGCCACCGGCACACCGAACGCTTCGACACGCTTGGCAATCGCCTTGCCAATGCGGCCGAGACCGACGATGCCGACCGTGCGGTCGCGCAGTGTCGCCTTGCTGAGCGGATAACCGCCGGACATCCACTTGCCGGCGCGCAGGAAGCGCTCCGCTTGCGGGAATTCGCGCACAGTGCAGAGCAGGAGACCGAGCGCGGTATCCGCGACCTCCTCGTTCAGCACTTCGGGCGTGTTGCACACGGTGATGCCGTGCGCCGCCGCATATTTCGCATCGACATTGTCGTAGCCGACGCCGAAGCTCGACACGATTTCGAGCTTGGGGAAGCGCGCCATCACGTCGCCCATCATCTTGTCGGGCGCGCCAGTGACGGCTGCGCCGCGCACATTCGCCGCGGCCTTGGCGATGGCCGCCTCGGCCTCGGGGCCGCTGCGCGGGATGATATGCAGATTGAACGCGGCCTGGAGCCCGTCGACGATGAGCTTCTTCGGCAGTCCGATCAAAACGACTTCGGCCTTGTCGGCCATCGGCGGCTCCCTCAGGTCTTGACAGCTTAAAGCCTTGGTGGCGTCCCCCTAACCTGCACGTCCGCCCCGAAATCTCAAGCCTCGATACCGGTCATGCGTCCGCGCATGATCCAGGAACATGGCCGCCGCGCATAGCTATGAGACGCCGCCCCGCATTGCGGCTCGTCTTGGGGACGTGGTAGCAGAACCGCACAATTTGCAGCGTTTCCGTGGGAGGAAATTGGAATGGCTCAGAACACGCAAAAGGTCGGTTGGATCGGCATGGGCCGCATGGGGTATCCCATGGCGGAGCGTCTGCTGAAGGCCGGCTACGACGTCTCGATCTGGAACCGCACGCGGTCCAAGGCCGAGCCGCTGAAGGAAAAGGGCGGCAAGGTGGTCGACAAGCCGAGCGATCTCGCCGGCCTCGATGTCGTGTTCTCCATCGTCTCCACCGGCAGCGATCTCGAGCAGGTCTATTTCGGCAAGGACGGTGTTTTCTCCGGCAGCAAGAACCCACCGATCCTCGTGGACTGCTCGACCATCGCGGTCGATGAGTCCGTCGAGATCCGCAAGCGCCTGAAGGAGCGCAGCGCGGACTTCATCTGCGCGCCGGTGAGCGGCAACGCCAAGGTCATCAAGTCCGGCAAGCTGTCATCGGTCTGCTCCGGCCCGGAAGCCGCGTTCCGCAAGGTCGAGGACATGGTGAAGGTGATCGCGCCGAAGGGCGTCTCCTACGTCGGTGACGGCGAGCTCGCGCGGGTCTGCAAGATCGCGCACAACGTCATGCTCGGCGTGGTGATCCAGAACCTGATCGAGATCACGCTGCTCACCAACAAGATGGGCGTGCCCCGTCACGCCTTCCTCGCCTTCCTCAACAACGGCGTCATGGGATCGATGTTCACCGCCTACAAGTCGCCGGCGCTGGTCAATCTCGACTGGACCACGACGTTCACGCCGGAGCTTCTGCGCAAGGACCTCGACCTCGGCCTCGAGCTCGGCCGCGAATGGGACGTCCCGATGGCTTCGACCGCGGCGACCCGCGAGGCGCTCCAGGCGCACTTCGGCACCGCGACGCTTCAGAAGGACCCGGAAGGTTATCTTCAGAAGGACTTCGCCGCGCTGATGGAGACCATCGCGCTGCAAGCCGGCATGAAGCTCGAGCCTGAGAACGTGAAGGTGCCGACCGGCCTCGAATAATCAATTCGTCATTAAGTAAACGAACGCCGCGCCACTCGCGCGGCGTTCTTATTTCGATGCCCCTGATTGCCACACCGCATGGTGTCGGCAACAATGGGTTCCGGTTTTGTAGAGGGGGCGTCATGAACCGGAACATCCTCGCTTTTGCTGCTCTCGTCTTCGCCACATGCCTGTCGGCCGGCGGCGCGCAGGCCCAAGAGAGCAAACCGGACAGCAGGCTGAAGACCATCGTCGCGAAGAAGACGATCAAGATCGCCTACCGCGCCGACGCCACGCCCTTCTCGTTCATCAACGACCGCAAGCAGCCCGCGGGCTATTCGCTCGACATCTGCAAGGCGGTGGTGACCTCGTTGCAACAGCAACTCAAAGTGCCAGAGCTGAAGATCGAATGGGTGCCCGTGACGGTGCAGAACCGTTTCGAGACGGTCGCAAGCGGCAAGGCCGACATGGAATGCGGCTCCAGCACCGCGACCCTCGGGCGCATGAAGCAGGTGGATTTCTCCACCTTCATCTTCGTGGAAACCACCGGATTGATCGTCAAGGCTGCGAGCGGAGCGAACACGTTCGCCGATCTCGGCGGCAAGAAGATCGCCGTCATCACAGGCACGACCAATGAGAAGGTGCTGAACACCAAGCTCCAGCAACTCAAGGTCGATGCGACGGTCATCCCCGTCAAGGATCGTGAGGAAGCGACCGCGGCGCTTGAGAGCGGCAAGGTCGATGCTTTTGCCAGCGACAAGCTGCTGCTGGTGGGCATGCCGCTCAAGGATATCTTGTCCTATCGCATCCTGCCGGACGAGCTCTCGTTCGAGCCCTACGGCATCGTTCTGCCGCGCGGCGACTGGGCAATGCGTCTCGCGGTCAACACGGCGCTTGCCGAGATCTACGCGAAGGGCGACGTCCAGTTCATCTTCGCCAATTGGTTCGGCGCGATTGGACTCAAAGCGGGCCCTGCTCTCACCGCCATGTTCGTGTTTGGCGCGATCCCGGAATAATCTCTCACGACAACGACACTTCGACTAAGCGAGAAGAGGAAACACCATGCGTACCAAGCCGTGCCTGACCTCCGAAGACGCCCACAAGATGATGGCCGCCTGCAAGGCGGAAGCCACCAAGAACAAATGGGCCGTCACCATCTGCATCGTCGATGACGCAGGCAACGCGCTGCTGCTGGAGCGCATGGACGGCTGCGGCGGCACCAGCGCCGACGTCTCACTCGGCAAGGCGCGCACATCGGCTGCGACCAAGCGGCCGAGCAAGTTCTTCGAGGATCGCGTGAAGGAACGCCCGGCGTTCATCAGCTTCCCGGCGGGCCTGCTGATCCAGGGCGCGGTTCCGGTGGTCTATCAGGGCGAATGCGTCGGTGCGATCGGCGTCTCGGGCGTGCAGTCGCACGAGGACGAGCAAGTCGCACAGGCGGGTGCGAACGCGCTAGCGTAATAAGAAGCTCTCACACAGCAACAGGTGTCATCGCCCGGCTTGACCGGGCGATCCAGCCCTTCACTTAAAAGCTGGATCACCCGGTCACGCGCCTTCGGCGCGGCCGGGTGATGACAGTTGAGGATGACGCGTGCTTTAGAAAATAACGCGCGTTTGGCTGGCAAACCCCTAAATCTTAAAACTCTTCTGCACCTGCGGCGGGAACAGCTCCTCCGGCTTCATCCGCTTGTGGCACACCCCCTGCTCGAACGCGTATTGCAGGAACGCGTCGAGCGTCGTGCGGTTCGCCTCCACGCCGTACGGCATGATCTCGTCGCCGGTGATCGCCTTGGCGCGCTTCGCCAGCTCATAGCCCCACGGGATCGGCAGCGCCGACGTGGTCGGGTTCAGTGCGCGGGCGACGCTCCGGCGCTTCGATTCCTCGAACGCGTTGAACAGGCTCATCGCCACCCACGGGTTCTTCTCGACGATCTCGCGCTTGATCGCGATGGCATGCATGATCGGAAAGATGCCGGTCTCGCGCACGTATTTCTGTTCGAGCTCCATATAGTCCTCGAACATGCGCACGACGTTCGGATGTCCTTCGTCGAAGCAGAGCGGCGGATGCGCCGATAGCGCCGCATCGATTTCGCCCGAAAGAAGCATCCCGCCGAGGCTCTTGGTCGGCGCCTGCTCATACTTGATGCCGGGCGGCAGCTTGAGCTTCACCTTCTCGGTGCGGCCGGGCTGATCTACGCCCGCCTGAATCCACTGGATCGAGGTGAGATCGACGCCGTACTGGTGCTGCAACATGCCGCGCGAATAGACCGCCGCGGTCTGCGCCCATTCGGGGACGCCGACGCGCTTGCCCTTGAGATCGGCCGGCGTTTTCACGTTGCCGTCTTTGCGCACGTAGATCGACGAGTGGCGCGGCACGCGCGACGGGAACACCGGAATGCCGACGAACGGCGAGTCGCCCTGCGAAGCGAGCGACGAAAATTTCCCCATCGAGATTTCGGACACGTCGAAATCGCGATAGGTCACCATGCGGAAGAAGATTTCTTCCACCTGAAGGTCCAGATAGGTCAGATCGATGCCCTGCACCGGCACGCGGCCGAGCAGCAGGTCGGCCACGTGATCATAGTGGCTGGTCGCCAGCGTGAGATTGAGTTTGTTCATTACCGTTCCTCGTGACACTAACTCTGCTGTCATCACCCGGCCGGCGCCATCAGCGCGTTCACGCGCGTCTTCGACGCGCTATGGCGCGTGACCGGGTGATCCAGCTCTTAAGCGAAGGGCTGGATCGCCCGGTCAAGCCGGGCGATGACACCGCCTAAGTTTCGCGCGGACATCACTCCCCACGCTCGACCTTGATTCCCTTGATGACTTCCTTGATCGAGCCGCACAGCGGCAGCGAAATGCGCGCGGCATCCGCCTCCTCCAGCACGATCATCATGTCCTTCTCCGCCCAAGGCATCGGCCTGTCTCCTGCGCCGCTGCCCATGGCCCAGTTCTGCGCACTCGAATCGAGCAACATGGCGCGCATCGCCTCGCGGTCGACGCCGAGCTTCTCGCTGATCTTGAAGCCCTCGTAGTTCGCCGAGATACAGGCCCACAGGATCAGGTTGTTGACCATCTTGCCGACCTGCCCCGCGCCCACGTCGCCGAGGTGATAGATCGAAGTCGCGAAGGTTTCAAACGCCGGCTTGCAGCGTTCGAACGCCGCCTTGTCGCCGCCGCCGATGATGAGGAGCGTACCGGCCTCCGCGAACGGCTCGCCGCGGCAGAGCGGGATGTCGAGCGGCACGAGGCCCTTCTCAGACAGCCGCTTGCCGATGTCGCGCATACCCTTCGGCGAGATCGTCGATGCGATGCCGACGATCAGGCCCTTGTTCGCGCCCTCGACGATGCCGTTCTTGCCGAACAGCGCGTCCTCGACCTGATGCTCGAAAGCTGCAACGACGATGACGAGATCGCATTTGCCCGCAAGCTCCAGCGGCGACGCCGCGATCGTCACGCCATGCGCCGCCGATGCCTTGCAGGCCGCAGCGCTCGGATCGTAGCCGACAGTCGCAAAACCCTTGCTCGCCAGCAGACGGGCCATCGGATTGCCCATCTTGCCGAGGCCGACCATGCCGACTGTCTTGATGGCGTCAGCCATTCAACACTCCCTGCACTACAAAACTCAGATCGCGCCCGTCGCCGACGGACCGCCCTGCGGACGATGACGCTTCACCGCATCGGGGTTCGTGGAGTCGACGCCCATGTAGACGCCCTTCTCCCACGTCCGCTTCAACGGATCGCGCACCTTCAGCGTCATCTTGCCGACGTGCTGCACCTCGATATCGCAGGTCTCGCCGTCCTGAAGGAAGCCGAGACCCTCGTGATTGGTCCCGCAAGCAATGAGATCGCCGGAGTTCATCGTCATCACCGTGGCCGCCCATTCGACCAGCTCGGGCACGCGGTGCTCCATGTCGTCGGTGTTGTAGTTGTGGCGCAGCACGCCGTCGACCCAGAACCGTACGATGAGGTCGTTCGGGTCCTTCACCTCGTCCGCGGTCGTGATGCACGGACCGATCGGCGCGAAGGTGTCGAACGACTTGCCGAGCCAACTCGTTAGCGGGATCGCCGGCCAGGTGCGGCGGCCGATCTCACGCGCCGACACGTCGATCAGGCCGGTGTAGCCGAACACGGCCTTCTGCCAGTCCTTCTGCTTCACCATCTTGGCCGGGCCCTTGATGACGAGCGCAAGCTCCGCCTCGTGCATGAAGGCCCACGGCACGGTGTATTCGGGGAGTTCAATCGTGTCGCCCGGACCGACCACGGCATCCGGGTTCTTCATGAACATGTTGAGCGGCCGCGCCTCGCGCTGCGCATGCTCCCAGTAGTTCGCGATGCAGCACAGGATCTTGCCGGGTCGCGGCAGCGGAGCTTTAAGCTGCACCTGCGCCAACGGCTTGCGGTCGCCGGAGTTGGCGAGCTTCTCCAGCGCCGGCCGCAGCTTGTCGAAGTCGTCGATGATGCCCTGCATGGTGAGCTGCGGCGTGTGGCTTTTCTTCACCGCGCTCGAAATGTCGACGACGGCATCGCCCGCCAGCACGCCGGGATTGATCTCGCCCTTCGGGCTTCCCTGGAACAGAACAAGTTTCACGACTTCCTCCCCATCTTTGGCGCGAAATACAGCACATCGCCCAGAGCCCGGCCAGCAGGCTCCGGCTGCGGACGAGCCTTGTCGCCCGCGATGTGGGCAGATCGCCCGCAACGCGCGCATATCAGCTCTGTGGCTCGGCGCCGCACCAAATTGCGTGGTTCAAGACCGTGCGTTATCGTTCCGTCCAAAGGGACAAGAAGCCCTGTTCAGGAAACACCAAGGTGAGGACAATGGCTGTCATCAAAGTCACGGACATTGCGTACATCCGGCTGCGCTCGCCCGATCTCGATGTCCAGGCGGAATTCCTCGACAACTTCGGACTGGTGCCGGTGGAGAGAACCGGCAAGGCGATGTACTACCGCGGCACCGATCCGGTGCATCACCTGCACATCACCGAAAAGGGTGACCCCAAGGTCGTCGGCATCGCCTATCACGCCGCGAGCGAGGACGATCTCAAGACGCTCTCCAAGGCTCCGGGCGCGACCGGCATCGAGAACATCGACGAGCCCGGCGGCGGCAAGCGCGTGCGCCTGACCGAGCCGAACGGCTATCAGATCGAAGTGGTGTGGGGCATGGACAAGGTGCCGGAGATTCCGGCGCCGCGTCAGCTTCTCAACTCCGGCTATGCGCCGCTCGCCCGCAAGGGCGACCTGATGCGCATCAAGAAAGGCCCCTCGCGCTGCAAGCGTATCGCACATGGCGTGCTCGGCACGCCGAAGGTGAAGGAGACGGTGAACTGGTTCCGTCATCATCTCGGTTTCATCTGCTCCGATGACGTTTACGCGGGCGAGAAGGACAACCTGATCGGCTCGTTCAACCGCGTCGACGGCGGCGAGACCTTCGTGGATCACCACGTGTTCTTCGCCATCAACCACGACACCGCCGGCCTGAACCACGTGTCGTTCGAGGTGCAGGACATGGACGACGTGTTCATGGGCCACGAGCACATGCGCAACACCGGCAAGTACGAGCACATGTGGGGCATCGGCCGCCATCTGCTCGGCAGCCAGGTCTACGACTACTGGGCCGATCCGTGGCGCCGCGTGCACGAGCACTGGGCCGACAGCGACCGGCTCAACATTCACAACGGCTCGAACACGCTGCCGGCCGAAGAGGCGCTGGTCTCGCAGTGGGGCGAGCCGCCGCCGCAGAAGTTCATCGAGCACGTCTCGGCGTAAGAAACAGAAACACCGCCCTCACGACGTCATGGCCGGGCTTGTCCCGGCCATCTCGTTTAGGTGGGCACCGTGCTTCAAGAACCGAGATCGCCGGGACAAGCCCGGCGATGACACCACCCGAAGAGAAAGACTGTTTCCGAAATGAAAATCATCGCCATCGAAGAGCACTTCACCTCGCCCGCCGTGTTCGCCCATCTCGGCAACACCAAGGCCTCCGGCATCATGACGAAGCTGCGCGACATGGGCGCGCTTCGCCTCAAGGAGATGGACGAGGCCGGCGTCGACTACGCCCTTCTCTCCGAGAACAACCCGGCCGCACAGAACCTCGCGCCGGACGTTGCGGTCGCGACAGCGAAGGCGTCGAACGATTTCCTTTATGAAGCGATCCAGGCCCACCCGACACGCTTCGGCGGCTTTGCGACGCTGCCGACGCCTGCGCCGAAGCAAGCCGCCGACGAATTGGAGCGCTGCGTCACCAAGCTCGGCTTCAAGGGCGCCATGATCATGGGCACCTCGAACGGCCAGTTCCTCTCCGACAAGGAATTCCGCCCGATCTTCGAGCGCGCGGTGAAGCTCGACGTGCCGGTCTATCTGCATCCGTCGCCGATCATGCCTGCGGTGCGCGACGCCTATTTCAAGGACGAGGCGTACTTCCACAACTCCGGCCTCGGCTTCGGCCTCGAAACGCTGACGCACTCGTTCAAGCTGATCACGTCCGGACTGTTCGATGAATTCCCGACGCTGAGGATCATCGTCGGCCACCTCGGCGAGGCCGCGCCGTTCCTCCTGTGGCGCACGACCGAGAACATCGTGCGCGCCGGCGCCAAGATGCCGAAGGCGCTCAAGGACTATTACAAGGATCGCTTCTGGCTGACGACCAGCGGCGCGTTCCAGGACTCGGCGCTGCAATGCGCGATCACGGAAATGGGCCTCGACCGGATTCTGTTCTCGATCGACTGGCCGTACATCGACAACCTTCAGGGCACCACGTGGCTGAAGAAGACGCCGCTGAGCGAGAAGGATCGCGAGGCCATCGCGTCGGGTAATGCGGTGAAGCTGCTGAAGCTCTAAGAGCAAAACTCTGCTCTCGTGTCCCGGGCGCAGCGCAGCACGAAGTGGTGCGCTGCAGACCCGGGACCCCGATTACCCGGCAATCAACGGGCTCAAATCCTTCCAGTCCGGATTCTCTTTCTCAATCAGTTCGAATTTCCACTCACGCCGCCAGCGCTTCAAAACGCGTTCTCGCGCCTGCGCTTCCAAAATCGATTCGTATGTCTCCGAATAAACCAGCCGCGTCGTCTTGTATTGCCGTGTAAATCCCGGCACCACGCCTGACTTATGCTGGCCAATACGCCGACTTAGGTCGTTTGTTACTCCGATGTACATCGTGCCGCGAAATCGGCTCGACAAGATATAAACGAAGAACTCAGTCATCTTCGTCGTCTCAGCAAACCGGGGTCCCGGGTCTGCGTCGCATCATATCGCGCTGCGCGCTCATGCTGCGCCGCGCCCGGGACACGAGACTGGTGCCCGCCTCTCCTACCCCCACACCTTCCTTGCCGTCTCGACCACGACCTCCAGCTTCCGCTTCTGCTCATCCGGCGTGATCAGATTCCCGATCACGTCCGACGCAAAGCCGCACTGCGGGCTGATCGCGATCTGATCGAGCGAAATGTGCTTCGCCGCCTCGTCGATGCGCTTGCGCATGCCATCGACAGTCTCCATCTCAGACACCTTCGTGCTGACGAGCCCCAGCACCGCAACCTTGCCCTTCGGCATGAACCGCAGCGGCGCGAATGAGCCCGCGCGTTCGCTGTCGTACTCGAGCAGAAAACGCTGGTGCGGCAGTTCGGTGAACAGCCGCTCGGCAATGGCGTCATACGTGCCCTCGCGATGCCACATGCTGCGCTGGTTGCCGCGGCACAGATGAATGCCGAAGGTCACGCCCGGGAAGTTCGCGATCAGGTCGGCGTCGGCCTTCAGCGAGCGCGAGAAATTCTGCTTCGGATCTTCCCCGCGCGCGGTCATCTGCGCCATCGTCGGCTCGTCGACATAGGCCGTATAGCCCGGCGCGTCGATGTGGACATAGCGGCAGCCGGCGTCGACCACGCCCTTGATCATCGCGCGCTGGATCGACACGACGTCCGCCATGAAGTCGTCCATGCCCTTGTAGACGTCCTTCGAGCTCTCGTGCGCGAAGCGCTGGCTGATCCGATCCGGCCCGATCAGCGACACCTTCGCGGGCTTCTTCGCGATGCCCGCGACGAACCTGTATTCCTCGAGCGGCACATTGCGCTTCAGCTTCAGCCGCGACTTCACCGGCCGGCGATAGGCCACCGCCGTGCCGCCGCCGGTGTGCAGGTCCGGAATGTCCCAACGCCGCAGCGCGGACGAGCCTTCGACGCGCTGCTCGTATTGTTGCATCTTCACCGGGGCCGCATCGTAACCCTCGATCGACTCGCCAAAACTGTCCTGGAAATTCATACGACGCATCTCGCCGTCGCTGATGACGTCGAGCCCGACCGCCTCCTGAAGCATCACCGCGCCGCGCACCGCCTCGTCCTCGATGCGGTTGCGCTCGGCGAGATCAATCTTGCCGGCGTCCCAGTCGGCGCGTGCCTTCTTCACCGCGTCCGGGCGCAACAGGCTGCCGACCACGTCGGTGCGGATCGTGTGAAGGTCGGTCATTGTTTCGCTCCCTTGGAATTTTCTCGGTCGGAGTCATGCACAAATGCGCTGGGCGTGAAAGGCTCATTGTCTCTCGCTCCTGCAACGCCGTTCTGCCGGTGGGAACGCGCCGAGAGTCTGCCCACTCTCGCCTGTCGTCCCCGCGTTCGCGGGGACGACAGCGGAGATTGTTGCGGCTGTAGGATGGACTATGACTTCGTCGGATCGAGCACGATCTTCCCGAGCGGCTCGCGCGCTTCGATCATCTCGTGCGCCTTCACCGCTTCCGACAGCGGCAGCACGCAGTGGATCAGGCCCTTGAACTTGCCCTCCGCCGCGGCCTTGAGCGCGAAATCGACATCCTCCGGCGTCTCGCCGGTCGCACCGATGATCGTGAGCTGGTTCTGATAAAGCCGGTTCACGTCGAGCGGCACGATCCCGCCGCCGTGGCCGCCCGCCGTCACGAGCCGCCCTCTGCGCGCCATCGACGCGACCGCCTTCGGGAACAGGTCGGGATCGCCAATGTTCTCGAACACGACATTCACGCCGGTGCCGCCGGTAATCTTCATCACCTCAGCGGTGAGATCCTGCGCGCGGTAGTTCACGCCCGCGTCGGCGCCGAATTCGAGACCGATCTTCACGCGCTCGTTCGTGCCGGCAGCCGCAATCACCTTGGCTCCGAGATATTTCGCGATCTGCACGCCCGCGCTGCCCAGGCCGCCGGCCGCACCCATCACCAGCACCCACTCCCCCGCTTGCAACTTGGCGCGGTCGCGAAGGAGATGAATGCCCGTCGGTGCGTGGCGCGACACCACTGTCGCGGTTGCGAAGTCGAGCGCATCGGGAACGATCGCGGTGCGCGCCGCGGCGGCGCGCACATATTCCGCGTAGCCGCCCCAGGCGTGGACGCCGAGATTGCGGATCGAATCCATGCCGCTCTCGTTGCCGGTGCGAAGCTGCACGGTGACGCGGTCGCCGACCTTGCGCATCGTCACATCGGGTCCGACCTTCGTCACGACACCGGAGGGATCGACGCCGGGCGTGATCGGCAACTCCACCTTCTTGGCGTACTTGCCCGCGCGCACCACCGCGTCGAGCGTGCGGTTCACCGACACCGCGTGAACCTTGATCAGCACCTCGCCCGGACCGGGTTCCGGCGTCGGCACCTCCTCGTAGCGCATCACGCTCGGCGGGCCGAACTCGCGGACGACAATGGCTTTCACGCTTTCCTCCAAATATTTTGGAGGATCAAGCCGCAGGCCGCCGCGCGGGTCAAGCGTGCGCCGCGCCGCCGAGCGAAGCGAGGGGCCGGCGCGGCTACCCTAATAAGTGGGACCTAAGCGATGCGCTGATAGGGCAGATATTGCGGCGTCCACATCTTGGCGTGGATCGCGCCTTCGATCTCGTCGACGGAAAGACCTTCGGTGAGGCCTTCCTTGTGCGCCTGACGCGCAACCGCGATGGCGACCGCGATCGACACTTCGCGCAGCGCGGTGACCGGCGGAAGAAGATTTCTCGCCGGATCGTTCCGCGCGGGGGAAAGCGCCGCAAGCGCCTTGGCCGCCGCCATGAACATGGTGTCGGTGACGCGCCGCGCCCGCGAGGCGATGGCGCCGAGGCCGACGCCGGGGAAGATGTAGGAGTTGTTGGTCTGGTCGATCGCAAACGGCTTGCCGTTCCGCATCAGCGGCGGGAACGGGCTGCCGGTGCCGATGATGGCCCGGCCTTGCGTCCACGTCTCGATGTCGGTCGGCGTCGCCTCGGCGCGCGAGGTCGGATTCGACAGCGGGAAGATCACCGGCCGCGGATTGTTCGCCGCCATCGCACGCACCACGCGCTCGGAGAACGCGCCCGGCTGGCCGGACACGCCGATCAGCGTCGTGGGCTTGGCGTTGCGCACCACATCGAGCAGCGAGACGTGGCCGGGGTTTTCGAGCTGCCAGGTCGCGGCCGTCGACCGGTCGCGCAGGAACGGCCGCTGGAACGAGGTGATCGAGTTCATGCCCTCGCAGAGCATGCCCTCGTAGTCCACCATGAAGAAGCGCTTGCGCGCGTCGTCGCGCGAAAGCCCCGCCTCGACCATCGCTTCGAGCAGCAGGCCCGCGATGCCGCAGCCCGCCGAGCCCGCGCCGACGATGCAGATGCGCTGCTCGGTGATCGGCACGCCGGTCACCTGAATGGCCGAGAGTAACGTGCCGGTCGCAACCGCGGCCGTGCCCTGAATGTCGTCGTTGAAGGTGCAGAGCCGGTCGCGATAGCGGTCGAGCAGCCGCGTCGCGTTGCTCTTGGCGAAATCCTCCCACTGCAACAGCACATGCGGCCAGCGCTCGGAGGCCGCGCTGACGAACTCCTCGACGAAGTCGTCGTAGTCCTGGCCGTGCACGCGCTCGTGCCGCCAGCCCACGTACAGAGGATCGTTCAGCCGTTCCTGATTATCGGTGCCCACATCGAGCAGGATCGGCAGGCAGGTCGAGGGTGCAATCCCGCCGCACGCCGTGTAGAGCGCAAGCTTACCGATCGGGATGCCCATGCCGCCCGCGCCCTGGTCGCCGAGGCCGAGGATGCGCTCGCCGTCGGTGACGACGATCACTTCGGTGTGCGCGAAATGCGGATTGGCGAGGATGTCCCGCAGCCGCTTGCGGTGGGGCATGCTGAGGAACAGCCCGCGCGGCCGCCGGAACAGGCGGCTGAAATTCTGGCAGCCCGCGCCCACCGTCGGCGTGTAGACGATCGGCAGCAGCTCCTCGATGTTCCGCGCCAGCAGCGCGTGAAATAGGGTCTCGTTGGTGTCCTGGAGATCGCGCAGGAAGGCATAGCGCTCCAGATCGGTGCCGAAGCCCCGCAGCGCCTCAAGCCGCCGCGACACCTGCTGGTCGAGCGTCGCAATCGTCGGCGGCAGCAGGCCGTGCAGCTCGAATTCCGCGCGCTCGTCGTCGGTGAAAGCCGTGCCCTTGTTCAAGAGCGGATCGGCCAGGAGGTGATAGCCGAACATCGGCGTGACCACCTGGGAGGGTTGGCCGGTTCCGTTGCTGCTGGGGGATTTTGTCATTCTTGCTGAAGTTGTCCGCGACACGCCGTCTCATAAAGCACAGAACCTAAACGCTGTATCAATAGCGGGAGCCGTCGTGGACTTAAAGTCGGCTCCGTGCATGATTTCCAGTGCGACAAGCGGCCGGAAAGCGCCGCACCAACGAGTGTACGGGTGGAGGAACGACATGAACGCCGCGCTGCGACGCGCCCTTCTCGCCGTGTGCACAACGCTGATTCTATCGGCCGCCGCGCAGGCACAGACGCCCTGGCCCGCCAAGCCGGTCAAGATCCTCGTCCCCACCGCGCCGGGCGGCACCGCCGACAACACCGCGCGGATGCTGGCGCAGCACATGAACAAGGTCACGGGCCAGCAATTCTACGTTGAGAACCGCGGCGGCGCCGGCAACGTCCTCGGTATCGAACAGGTCGCCCGCTCGCCCAACGACGGCACCACGCTCCTCCTCGGCGCGGGCACCATCGCGATGAACCACATCGTGTACAGGAAACTGCCCTACGACCTGATGAAGGACCTGGTGCCGGTCACGCAGATGGTCTCGGTGCCCAACATGCTGCTGGTGCATCCCTCTCTGCCGGTGAAGACGCTCGCCGAATTCATCGCGCTCGCGAAGGCGAAGCCCGGTCAGATCACCTACGGCTCGGCGGGCGTTGGCAGCAACCTCCACCTCGCGATGGAGCTTCTGAAGTTCCGCGCCGGCATCGATCTGGTGCACGTGCCCTACAAGGGCGTGACACCGGCCTTGCAGGACACGCTCGCCGGTCATGTCGTGTCGATGATCTCCAACGTGCCATCCGGAAAGCCGCATGTGGACGCGTGCAAGCTGCGCGCGATTGCCGTCACCTCGCGGACGCGCGTGGCGGTGATGCCGGACCTGCCGACCTTCTCGGAGGCCGGCATCAAGGACTATGAGGTGCTGAACTGGTTCGGCCTGTTCGCCCCCGCCGGCACGCCGCAGCCGATCATCGACCGCTTGCAGCAGGAGGCCGCCGCGATGTTCGCCGAGAAAGAGACGAAGGACCGGCTCGCCGCCGAAGGCGCCGAGCCCGTGGCGAGCAAGCCCGCCGACTTCGCTGCATTCGTCCGCGACGAGGTGAAGAAGTGGGACGAGGTCGGCAAGGCCGCGAACATCCAGCCGACCGAGTGATGCCGCTTTCTTACCTCTCCCCGCTTGCGGGGAGAGGTCGACACGCCGAAGCGTCAGCGAAGGCGTGTCGGGTGAGGGGGTACAGTTCTCTCGAGAGCTGTACCCCCTCACCCCAACCCTCTCCCCGTAAACGGGGAGAGGGAGCGCACCGCCCGAGTTGCTATTTCTTTTCCGCCGCCGGCCGCGTGACGAGATAGATGCCGAGCGCGACCGGCACGATGCCGATCATGTCCGTCGGCGATACATGCTCGCCGAGCAGCAGCCAGCCGAACAGCATGCCGAGCGGCGGCATCAGGAAGTGGTACGCACTCGCGGCCGTCGCGCCTGAGACCTTCAGCAGGTGGAACCACAGCAGGTAGGCGAACACGGACACCAGCAGGACGAGGAACGCCATCG
>BFBZ01000005.1_pt5 | contig 23393 bp, 8 predicted proteins | sample 1888401 | NCBI WGS metagenome assembly BFBZ01 (sample SAMD00112614, study PRJDB3348) | symbiont metagenome | host: Chara braunii
AGATTGAGCAGCGGCGCAAAGCGCGAGGCCAGCCCGGCATAATGGGGAAGATAAGCCACCAGGCGATCGCGCAATGTCAGGCCATGGCTTCGGGCGCGGGCCGCGAGCACCTCGATCTTCATCTTCGCCATGTCCACGCCGGTCGGGCATTCCCTGCGGCAGGCCTTGCAGGAGACGCACAGTTTCAGCGTCTCCATCATCGCGTCTGATGACAGCGCATCCGGGCCTAGCTGTCCGGAGATCGCCAGCCGCAGCGTGTTGGCGCGGCCGCGGGTGACATCCTGCTCGTTGCGCGTGGCGCGATAGGACGGGCACATCACGCCGCCTTCGAGCTTGCGGCAGGCGCCGTTGTTGTTGCACATCTCGACCGCACCCTGGAAGCCGCCGGCCGCGCCGGGATAGGCCGACCAGTCGAGTGCGGTCTTGAAATCGGCGACGCGGTAGTCCGGCGGATAGCGAAACAGCGAACGGTCATCCATCCGGGGCGGATCGACGATCTTGCCGGGATTGAGCGTGTTGTCGGGATCGAAGCGCTGCTTCACCTCGCTGAATGCGTGCACCAGCCGCGCACCGAACATGGCTTCGTGGAATTCGGAGCGGACGAGGCCGTCACCGTGCTCGCCGGAGTGCGAGCCCTTATACTCCCGCACCATCGTGAAGGTTTCCTCGGCGATCGCTCGCATCGCCTTGACGTCCTTGTCGAGCTTGAGATTGAGGACGGGGCGCACATGCAGGCAGCCTTCCGAGGCGTGCGCATACATGGTCGGGCGGGTGCCGTGTTTTTCGAAGATGCGGTTGAGCCGGTCGGTGTATTCCGCAAGCTGCGGCAGCGGCACGGCGCAGTCTTCGACAAAGGAGACCGGCTTGCCCTCCTGTTTCATCGACATCATGACGTTGAGCCCGGCGGCGCGGAAATCCGCGATGCTGGCCTGCAAGGCGGGCTCGGTCACCTCGACCACGCCGCCCCAGCGCCGCGGCGGCTGGTTCCAGCCGAACCCGAGGTCGGCCATCAGCTCGCCGAGCTGCTTCAAACGCTGCAGGTTGTCGGCCTGGTCTTCCTCGGCGAACTCGACCACCAGCAGCGCATCGGGATCGCCGCGCACGGCCGCCTCGATGGTCGGGCGGAACATGGCGATGTCGCGCCCGAGGCCGATCATGGTGCGGTCGACCAGTTCGACGGCGATCGGCTTGAGTTTCACCAGGTGCTGGGTGGCGTCCATCGCCTCATAGAAGCTGCCGAAATGGCAGACGCCGAGCACCTTGTTGCGGATCAGCGGCCACAGCTTCAGTTCGACCTTGGTGGTGAAGGCCAGCGTGCCTTCGGAGCCCACCAGGATATGGGCCATGTTGTTTTGCGGCCCATTGGGGACCAGGGCGTCGAGATTGTAGCCGCCGACGCGGCGCTGCACTTTCGGGAAACGTTCGGCGATTTCGCCGGCTTCGCGGTCACCCAGCGCCAGCAGGTCGCGAAACAGCGCGATCTGCGGATCATCGGCATTCAGCCGCGCAATGTCGCGCGACACGTTGCCAAATTGCAGCACCTGTCCATCGGCAAGCGCGGCCTCCAGCGAGAGGGTGTTGTCGCGCATGGTGCCGTAGCGCAGCGACCGGCCGCCGCAGGAATTGTTGCCGGCCATGCCGCCGATGGTGGCGCGGGACGCCGTCGAGACATCCACCGGAAACCACAGGCCGTGCCGCTTGAGCTGGCGATTGAGGTCGTCGAGCACGATGCCGGGCTCGACCACACAGGTGCGATTCTCGACATCGAGCGACAGGATCTTGTTCAGGTGTTTCGAGACGTCGACGACGATGCCGGTGTTGACGGTCTGGCCGCACTGCGAGGTGCCACCGCCACGCGGTGTGACGATCCGGCCGTCGTCACGCGCAATCGCCAGCGTGCGCAGCGCCTCGTCGACAGTGCGGGGCACCACGACGCCGGCCGGCAGGATTTGATAGAATGACGCGTCGGTGGCATAGCGGCCGCGATTGAAGGCATCGAAAAAAACGTCGCCGGTGACCTCGCGGCGCAGCCGCTGGGCGAGGGCGCTGTCGTCCGGGGTGTCTACAGCCTGGTTATTGGCGGCCATCGTGTTTCGTGACTCCGAGCCAAATTCTGAATTCGATTATTTTGCAATGCAGCAATATTTTGAATTCAAATTGCCTGAGCTTCGGCCGCGACGATTTCTTCAGGAGAGTCATTGCTTTGGTGGGCGGCGAGGTACTCGCAGGTGGCCTCGCACTTGCGTCGCATGTGCTCGAACATCAGCAGGCTCAGCTCGTCTCCGGCCCGCCGCCGCAGGGCGTCGACGATGCCTTCGTGCTCGCGCATGGCGTCACCCAGCCGGTCGCGATGCACGAGGTTGGCCGAATAGCGCAGCCGGCGAATGATCGCATTGAGGTTGGCGTAGTTGGCGCTGAGGATCGGGTTGCCGGCGGCATCAACGATCGCCTGGTGGATCTTCTGGTTGAGCCTGAAATAGTCCGCCAGCTCGCGCCGCAGATAATGGGTGTACATTTCAAGGTGCATGCGCTCGATATCCGCGATCGCGGCGTCGGAAATGCGCTCGCAGGCGAGGCGCCCCGCGACGAAATCGAGTCCTGAAATGACCTCGAAAAGGCTCTTGATATCGGCTTCAGTGAATTGCCTGACGCGGGCGCCGCGGTTGGGCAGGAGTTCGATCAGCCCCTCCGAGGCCAGCACCTTGAGGGCCTCGCGCAGTGGGGTGCGGGAGACGTTGAACTTCTCGCAGAGTTCGCGCTCGGGAATGCGTGCGCCGGGATCGAGATGGCCTTCGACAATAAAGTCGCGCAACTGGCTGAGGATATCCTCGTGCAGAGAGGCCGGTGGATTTTCGATCAGCCTGAGGCCGATGGCCGACATGCGATTGCTCAAGGCGTAACCCCCTGGAAAAACGAGCGGATCGGCCCGTGTTTAGTGTTGCGTCGGCGTCCCCTGCGACAGGGCGCGGCGCTGATTAAACGCAGCTTAGCTCAGATTTGGCTTGTCATGAAGCAAAATATGGATACAATTTTTGTTCAGATGTCGATGTATCGATAAATTTTGAATTCAAAATAACAGCAGGGAGTGATCCATGGCCACCAACGCCCCTATCCATACCGGGCGCCACTTCTTGCAGATTCCTGGTCCCACCAATGTGCCGGACCGTGTGCTGCGCGCGATGGACATGCCGACCATCGATCATCGCGGTCCGGAATTCGCCAAGCTCGGCCTTGAGGTGCTGGAAGGCTGCAAAGAGGTTTTCCGCACCAAGAATCCGGTGATCATCTATCCGTCCTCGGGCACTGGCGCGTGGGAAGCCGCCATCGTCAATACGCTGTCGCAGGGCGACAAGGTGCTGATGGCGGAGACCGGCCACTTCGCCACGCTGTGGTGCGCATTGGCGCGCAAGTTCAACATCGAAGTGGAGTTTCTTCCCGGCGATTGGCGCCACGGCGCGAGCCCGGAGCAGATCGAGGCGCGTCTGAGTGAAGATCGTGCGCACAGCATCAAAGCGGTGATGGTGGTGCACAACGAGACGTCGACTGGCGTCACCAGCCGTATTGCGGCTATCCGCAAGGCGATTGACCGTGCCCAGCATCCGGCGCTGTTCCTGGTCGACACCATCTCCTCGCTCGGCTCGATCGAATACAATCACGACGAATGGGGCGTGGACGTCACGGTGTCCTGCTCGCAGAAAGGCCTGATGCTGCCGCCCGGGCTGGGCTTCAATGCGATTTCCGACAAGGCTATGGCAGCCGCCAAGGCGAACACCATGCCGCGCTCCTATTGGGACTGGCATGAAATCATCGGCAGCAACAAGACGGGTGGCTGGCCGTATACGCCGGCGACCAACATGCTGTACGGCCTGAAGGAAGCCATTGCGATGCTGCAGGAAGAGGGGCTGGACAATGTGTTCGCCCGTCATTTGCGTCACGCTGCCGCGACCCGCGCCGCGGTCCGCGCCTGGGATCTGGAAATTCTTTGTCTCAACGAGGACGAGCATTCGCCGATTCTCACCGCGGTGCTGATGCCGGACGGTCACGATGCCGATCGTTTCCGGCAGGTGACACTGGACAATTTCGACATGTCGCTCGGCGCCGGATTGTCGAAGGTCAAGGGCAAGGTATTCCGGATCGGCCATCTCGGCCACTTCAACGATCTCATGTTGATGGGGACGCTGGCCGGCGTGGAAATGGGGCTTGAACTGGCCAAGGTCCCGCACCGGGGCGGCGGTGTCACCGCGGCCATGGGGGTTTTGACCGGGAAAGATGGTGCGACATCGTCTCGCACCAAGACCGCTTCGCCCTAATAAGGGGTTGTTGCCGTCAGGCATTCGCCGGATGGTATGCACGCTCGAGCGGCGTGTGAGCTGAAGATATCTCGCCAACAAGATCGGGCCTACCGACGTGAATGAATGCAAGGGAGAGCACTGATGCAGAATTTCGTAAAAGCCATCGCCGCGTCCGCGGTCCTTCTGGCCGGCGCGTCGTCGGCACGGGCATGGGAGCCGACCAAGCCGGTCGAGATCGTTGTCGCAGCCGGGGCAGGCGGTGCGTCCGACCAGATGGCGCGGATGATGCAGGCGGCGATTCAGAAGAACAATCTGATGAAGCAGCCGATCGTGGTGTCGCTGAAGGGCGGTGCGTCCGGTGCGGAAGCCTTGATCTATATGAAGTCCAGCGAGGGCGATCCGAACAAGGTGATGATTGCCTATTCGCTGATCTACATGCTGCCGCTGTCGGCGAAAATTCCCTTCAACTGGCGCGAGCTGACGCCGGTCTCGATCATTGCGCTGGACCAGTTCGTGCTATGGACCAGTGCCTCGCTGCCTTACAAGAATGTCAAGGAATTCGTCGAAGGCGCGAAGGCCTCGCCGACGCCCTTCAAGATGGGCGGTACCGGCTCGAAACGCGAAGATCATGTGCTGACGGCCTTCCTCGAAAAGAAGACCGGCGCGAAGTTCGCCTACCTGCCTTACAAATCCGGCGGCGAAGCCGCGACCCAGCTGGTCGGCAATCACACCGAGGCCAACGTCAACAACCCGTCTGAGAATCTCGAGGTCTGGCGCGCGGGCCAGGTTCGGGCGCTCTGCGTGTTCGACAAGGAGCGCATCTCCTACAAGGCCAAGGTGGCCGGTGATCTCTCGTGGAACGACATCCCGACCTGCAAAGAGGAAGGGCTCGATCTGCAATACCTGATGCTTCGCGCCATGTTCCTCCCCGGCAAGGTGACCCCCGAGCAGAGGGATTTCTACGTCGACCTGTTCGAGAAAGTGACGCGGACGCCGGAATATAAGGACTACATGGAGAAACAGGCCCTGAAGCCGATCCTGTTGTCCGGCAAGGACATGATTCGCTTCCTCGAGGACGACGACGCCCTCAACAAGTCGCTGATGACCGAAGCGGGCTTCGTCGCGAACTGACAATCAAGCTGGCCCGCCGCCTTGCCTTGAGCCAGGGCGGTGATGCCTCTGAGCGATCATGATGGACTAAACGACGAGCGTCTCATGCCCTGGTTGGCGTGAGATGGTCTGCGGCTGCCTCAAACTCAACAATTCTGACGGGGGATCAATGTCGGACTCCAAGCTCGAAATCGTCGTCGATGATCCCGATGCACCATCGGATGACTCGCCGTCGGTGGTCAGCAAGCGCAGCGTTGAAGCCATCACCATGGTGGTGCTGATGGCGCTGGCCCTGGTGCTGGGCTTCGATAATTGGCGCACCGGAATATCCTGGTCGCCCGATGGACCGCAGGCCGGTTATTTTCCGTTTTATCTTGCCGTCATCCTGTTTCTTGCCGCGGCTTACGGGCTGGCGGTGGCGCTCCGTGCCGGTGCCGGCGGGAGCGAAACATTCGTCACCCGGGATCAACTGCGGCGTGTGTCGCAGGTTTTTGCGCCGACGTTTGCCTTCTGCCTGCTGACGCAGTGGCTCGGGCTCTATGTCGCGAGCTTCTTGCTGATCGCCGGTTTCATGCGCGTCATCGGCAAGATCGCCTGGTGGAAGTCGGTGCTGACCGGTCTCGTGTTCTCGCTCATCATGTTCGTCACATTCCAGATCGCGTTCGACGTGATCATGCCGAAGGGGCCGCTTGAAGCCCTGCTCGGATACTGAGGGAGCGCGCATCATGGAAGCCTTTTCGCTGCTGTTTCACGGCTTTGCCGTGCTGATGACCTGGAAGATCCTGCTGCTGATGCTGGTGGGACTCGTGCTCGGCATTTTCGTCGGCGTGCTGCCGGGCCTCGGCGGTCCCAACGGCGTGGCAATCCTGCTGCCGCTCACCTTCTCGATGGATCCGACATCGGCCATCGTCATGCTGTCCAGTATCTACTGGGGCGCGCTGTTCGGYGGCGCCATCACCTCGATCCTCTTCAACATTCCCGGCGAAGCCTGGTCGGTGGCGACCACCTTCGACGGCTACCCGATGGCGCAGCAGGGCAAGGCGGCCGAAGCGCTGACCGCGGCCTTTACCTCTTCGTTCATCGGATCGCTGGTCGCGGTGATGCTGATCACGTTTCTGGCGCCGAGCATTGCCTCGTTCGCCTTGCGGTTTGGGCCGCCGGAATTCTTCGCCGTGTACCTTCTGACCTTCTGTTCGTTTGTCGGGCTGGGCCGCGAGGACAAGCACAAGGTGGTGATCTCGATGGCGCTGGGCCTGCTGATTGCAGGGATCGGCATGGATACCGTCTCCGGCACGCTGCGGATGACGTTCGGATCCAGTGACCTGCTGCGGGGGATCAACTTCCTCGTTGCGGTGATCGGTCTGTTCGGCATCAGCGAGATCCTGCTCACCATGGAGGAGCGGCTGGCGCTGCGCGGCCATGCGGCCAAGATCAATCTGCGCGTGGTGTGGGGCGTCTGGAAGGATTTGCCGAAATATTGGGCGACGCTGTTGCGCTCCTCGGTGATCGGTTGCTGGCTCGGCATCACGCCGGGTGGCGCGATCGCCGCCTCGTTCATGGGTTACAATCTGGCCAAGCGATTTTCCAAGGACAAGGAGAGCTTCGGCAAGGGCCGGATTGAGGGCGTGTTCGCCCCTGAAACCGCGGCGCACGCGTCCGGCACCGCGGCGCTGCTGCCGATGCTGGCGCTCGGTATTCCCGGTTCGGGAACGGCAGCCATTCTGCTCGGCGGCCTGATGGTGTGGGGTCTCAATCCCGGACCGATGCTGTTTGTCGAGCAGAAGGATTTCGTCTGGGGCCTGATTGCCTCGATGTATCTCGGCAATGTCGTCGGTCTGATTCTTGTGCTCAGCACCGTGCCGATTTTCGCCTCGATCCTGCGGGTGCCGTTCGCCGCCGTCGCGCCGATGATCGTGGTCTCCTGCGCGATCGGTGCCTATGCCATTCAGAACGCGATGTTCGACATCTGGCTGATGCTTGGTTTTGGCGTGGTCGGTTATGTGTTCAAGAAGATCGGCATTCCGCTGGCGCCTTTCACGCTGGCGCTTGTGCTCGGCAGCCGGGCGGAGGATGCGTTCCGTCTGTCGATGATCGGCTCGGCCGGCGACATCAAGGTATTCTGGTCTAACGGGCTGGTCGGGTCGATCACCACGCTTGCGATCATTCTGTTGTTCTGGTCGGTGATCGAGAAGGCGTTTTCACGCATCGGGCAACTCTGGCAGCAGCCGAAGAGGGCGTGATCAGGAGCGCGGGGCCGCGGTCGACTGTCGAATAATCAACTCGGGCTCCAGGATGACGTGCTGAACGGCGTGGGATCGAGTTTCGATTTCCTTCAGCAACAGGCGTGCGGCATCGCGGCCCATCGTGCGATGTTCGATGCGCACCGTCGTCAGCGGCGGTGACACCAGGTCGACCAGTGGCATGTCGTTGTGGCCGACGATCGAGACGTCCTTCGGGCAGGCCAGGCCAAGCCGGCCGGCTGCATCCAGTGCGCCGAGCGCCAGCAGATCATTGGCGGCCACGATGGCCGTCAGTCCCGGAATTGAATTTATGAGGTTGGTTGCGGGAGCGGCCCCGGCTTCGCGGGAATATCGCTCGGCTTCCTGAACGTGAACGGCGAGCCCATGCCGGGCCATTGCCTTTGAGAAACCGTCCAAGCGCAGGGCGCCGGTCGAGGTGGTCATCGGACCCGACACATGGCCGATGACGCGGTGCCCGCGCGAGGCCAGATGATCGACGGCAAGCTGCATGCCCTTTTCGTCATCGGAAACGACCGACGACACGCGGTCGCGAAATTCGAAACGGTTGACCAGTACAACGGGAACGCCGCGGTTGAGGCAGTGGCTGACCACGTCGTCGTCGCGGGACACGGTGGCCAGCACGAGGCCGTCGACGCGCTGATTGATGAGGTTGTCGATGAACGCGATCTGCTGCGAGGCGTCATTGCCGGCATCGGCCACGATCGGGGAGTAGCCCTCCGCGGCAAGCGCTTCCGCAATTCCGCCGAGGATCGGGGCGAACACCGGATTGGCGATATCGGGCAAGATGACGCCAATCAATTGGGAGCGGCCGGTGCGCAGGCTTGCTGCCAAGCGGTTCGGTTGATAGCCGAGTGATTGCGCCAGGCTGTTGATCCGTTCAGCCACATCTTCTGCGACCAGATGGCGTTTCTGCGGGTCGAGCGCACGCGAGACCGTGGAGGTGTGGACTCCGGTCGCTTCGGCGATCTGCTTCAGGGTGGGCGGGGCTGCCCTGCTCATGGTGTGTACTGCCACACAAAAGAATCGCGCGCATTATGCCGGATCGCTTGACAAACTGCAATCGATTGCATTAATAACTGCAAACGATTGCAGCTGTCTCTTATACACATCTAGATGTGTATAAGAGACAGGCTTCAGGGTGGGCGGGGCTGCCCTGCTCATGGTGTGTACTGCCACACAAAAGAATCGCGCGCATTATGCCGGATCGCTTGACAAACTGCAATCGATTGCATTAATAACTGCAAACGATTGCAGCTGTCTCTTATACACATCTAGATGTGTATAAGAGACAGGCTTCAGGGTGGGCGGGGCTGCCCTGCTCATGGTGTGTACTGCCACACAAAAGAATCGCGCGCATTATGCCGGATCGCTTGACAAACTGCAATCGATTGCATTAATAACTGCAAACGATTGCAGCTGTCTCTTATACACATCTAGATGTGTATAAGAGACAGGCTTCAGGGTGGGCGGGGCTGCCCTGCTCATGGTGTGTACTGCCACACAAAAGAATCGCGCGCATTATGCCGGATCGCTTGACAAACTGCAATCGATTGCATTAATAACTGCAAACGATTGCAGCTGTCTCTTATACACATCTAGATGTGTATAAGAGACAGGCTTCAGGGTGGGCGGGGCTGCCCTGCTCATGGTGTGTACTGCCACACAAAAGAATCGCGCGCATTATGCCGGATCGCTTGACAAACTGCAATCGATTGCATTAATAACTGCAAACGATTGCAGCTGTCTCTTATACACATCTAGATGTGTATAAGAGACAGGCTTCAGGGTGGGCGGGGCTGCCCTGCTCATGGTGTGTACTGCCACACAAAAGAATCGCGCGCATTATGCCGGATCGCTTGACAAACTGCAATCGATTGCATTAATAACTGCAAACGATTGCAGCTGTCTCTTATACACATCTAGATGTGTATAAGAGACAGGCTTCAGGGTGGGCGGGGCTGCCCTGCTCATGGTGTGTACTGCCACACAAAAGAATCGCGCGCATTATGCCGGATCGCTTGACAAACTGCAATCGATTGCATTAATAACTGCAAACGATTGCAGCTGTCTCTTATACACATCTAGATGTGTATAAGAGACAGGCTTCAGGGTGGGCGGGGCTGCCCTGCTCATGGTGTGTACTGCCACACAAAAGAATCGCGCGCATTATGCCGGATCGCTTGACAAACTGCAATCGATTGCATTAATAACTGCAAACGATTGCAGCTGTCTCTTATACACATCTAGATGTGTATAAGAGACAGGCTTCAGGGTGGGCGGGGCTGCCCTGCTCATGGTGTGTACTGCCACACAAAAGAATCGCGCGCATTATGCCGGATCGCTTGACAAACTGCAATCGATTGCATTAATAACTGCAAACGATTGCAGCTGTCTCTTATACACATCTAGATGTGTATAAGAGACAGGCTTCAGGGTGGGCGGGGCTGCCCTGCTCATGGTGTGTACTGCCACACAAAAGAATCGCGCGCATTATGCCGGATCGCTTGACAAACTGCAATCGATTGCATTAATAACTGCAAACGATTGCAGCTGTCTCTTATACACATCTAGATGTGTATAAGAGACAGGCTTCAGGGTGGGCGGGGCTGCCCTGCTCATGGTGTGTACTGCCACACAAAAGAATCGCGCGCATTATGCCGGATCGCTTGACAAACTGCAATCGATTGCATTAATAACTGCAAACGATTGCAGCTGTCTCTTATACACATCTAGATGTGTATAAGAGACAGGCTTCAGGGTGGGCGGGGCTGCCCTGCTCATGGTGTGTACTGCCACACAAAAGAATCGCGCGCATTATGCCGGATCGCTTGACAAACTGCAATCGATTGCATTAATAACTGCAAACGATTGCAGCTGTCTCTTATACACATCTAGATGTGTATAAGAGACAGGCTTCAGGGTGGGCGGGGCTGCCCTGCTCATGGTGTGTACTGCCACACAAAAGAATCGCGCGCATTATGCCGGATCGCTTGACAAACTGCAATCGATTGCATTAATAACTGCAAACGATTGCAGCTGTCTCTTATACACATCTAGATGTGTATAAGAGACAGGCTTCAGGGTGGGCGGGGCTGCCCTGCTCATGGTGTGTACTGCCACACAAAAGAATCGCGCGCATTATGCCGGATCGCTTGACAAACTGCAATCGATTGCATTAATAACTGCAAACGATTGCAGCTGTCTCTTATACACATCTAGATGTGTATAAGAGACAGGCTTCAGGGTGGGCGGGGCTGCCCTGCTCATGGTGTGTACTGCCACACAAAAGAATCGCGCGCATTATGCCGGATCGCTTGACAAACTGCAATCGATTGCATTAATAACTGCAAACGATTGCAGCTGTCTCTTATACACATCTAGATGTGTATAAGAGACAGGCTTCAGGGTGGGCGGGGCTGCCCTGCTCATGGTGTGTACTGCCACACAAAAGAATCGCGCGCATTATGCCGGATCGCTTGACAAACTGCAATCGATTGCATTAATAACTGCAAACGATTGCAGCTGTCTCTTATACACATCTAGATGTGTATAAGAGACAGGCTTCAGGGTGGGCGGGGCTGCCCTGCTCATGGTGTGTACTGCCACACAAAAGAATCGCGCGCATTATGCCGGATCGCTTGACAAACTGCAATCGATTGCATTAATAACTGCAAACGATTGCAGCTGTCTCTTATACACATCTAGATGTGTATAAGAGACAGGCTTCAGGGTGGGCGGGGCTGCCCTGCTCATGGTGTGTACTGCCACACAAAAGAATCGCGCGCATTATGCCGGATCGCTTGACAAACTGCAATCGATTGCATTAATAACTGCAAACGATTGCAGCTGTCTCTTATACACATCTAGATGTGTATAAGAGACAGGCTTCAGGGTGGGCGGGGCTGCCCTGCTCATGGTGTGTACTGCCACACAAAAGAATCGCGCGCATTATGCCGGATCGCTTGACAAACTGCAATCGATTGCATTAATAACTGCAAACGATTGCAGCTGTCTCTTATACACATCTAGATGTGTATAAGAGACAGGCTTCAGGGTGGGCGGGGCTGCCCTGCTCATGGTGTGTACTGCCACACAAAAGAATCGCGCGCATTATGCCGGATCGCTTGACAAACTGCAATCGATTGCATTAATAACTGCAAACGATTGCAGCTGTCTCTTATACACATCTAGATGTGTATAAGAGACAGGCTTCAGGGTGGGCGGGGCTGCCCTGCTCATGGTGTGTACTGCCACACAAAAGAATCGCGCGCATTATGCCGGATCGCTTGACAAACTGCAATCGATTGCATTAATAACTGCAAACGATTGCAGCTGTCTCTTATACACATCTAGATGTGTATAAGAGACAGGCTTCAGGGTGGGCGGGGCTGCCCTGCTCATGGTGTGTACTGCCACACAAAAGAATCGCGCGCATTATGCCGGATCGCTTGACAAACTGCAATCGATTGCATTAATAACTGCAAACGATTGCAGCTGTCTCTTATACACATCTAGATGTGTATAAGAGACAGGCTTCAGGGTGGGCGGGGCTGCCCTGCTCATGGTGTGTACTGCCACACAAAAGAATCGCGCGCATTATGCCGGATCGCTTGACAAACTGCAATCGATTGCATTAATAACTGCAAACGATTGCAGCTGTCTCTTATACACATCTAGATGTGTATAAGAGACAGGCTTCAGGGTGGGCGGGGCTGCCCTGCTCATGGTGTGTACTGCCACACAAAAGAATCGCGCGCATTATGCCGGATCGCTTGACAAACTGCAATCGATTGCATTAATAACTGCAAACGATTGCAGCTGTCTCTTATACACATCTAGATGTGTATAAGAGACAGGCTTCAGGGTGGGCGGGGCTGCCCTGCTCATGGTGTGTACTGCCACACAAAAGAATCGCGCGCATTATGCCGGATCGCTTGACAAACTGCAATCGATTGCATTAATAACTGCAAACGATTGCAGCTGTCTCTTATACACATCTAGATGTGTATAAGAGACAGGCTTCAGGGTGGGCGGGGCTGCCCTGCTCATGGTGTGTACTGCCACACAAAAGAATCGCGCGCATTATGCCGGATCGCTTGACAAACTGCAATCGATTGCATTAATAACTGCAAACGATTGCAGCTGTCTCTTATACACATCTAGATGTGTATAAGAGACAGGCTTCAGGGTGGGCGGGGCTGCCCTGCTCATGGTGTGTACTGCCACACAAAAGAATCGCGCGCATTATGCCGGATCGCTTGACAAACTGCAATCGATTGCATTAATAACTGCAAACGATTGCAGCTGTCTCTTATACACATCTAGATGTGTATAAGAGACAGGCTTCAGGGTGGGCGGGGCTGCCCTGCTCATGGTGTGTACTGCCACACAAAAGAATCGCGCGCATTATGCCGGATCGCTTGACAAACTGCAATCGATTGCATTAATAACTGCAAACGATTGCAGCTGTCTCTTATACACATCTAGATGTGTATAAGAGACAGGCTTCAGGGTGGGCGGGGCTGCCCTGCTCATGGTGTGTACTGCCACACAAAAGAATCGCGCGCATTATGCCGGATCGCTTGACAAACTGCAATCGATTGCATTAATAACTGCAAACGATTGCAGCTGTCTCTTATACACATCTAGATGTGTATAAGAGACAGGCTTCAGGGTGGGCGGGGCTGCCCTGCTCATGGTGTGTACTGCCACACAAAAGAATCGCGCGCATTATGCCGGATCGCTTGACAAACTGCAATCGATTGCATTAATAACTGCAAACGATTGCAGCTGTCTCTTATACACATCTAGATGTGTATAAGAGACAGGCTTCAGGGTGGGCGGGGCTGCCCTGCTCATGGTGTGTACTGCCACACAAAAGAATCGCGCGCATTATGCCGGATCGCTTGACAAACTGCAATCGATTGCATTAATAACTGCAAACGATTGCAGCTGTCTCTTATACACATCTAGATGTGTATAAGAGACAGGCTTCAGGGTGGGCGGGGCTGCCCTGCTCATGGTGTGTACTGCCACACAAAAGAATCGCGCGCATTATGCCGGATCGCTTGACAAACTGCAATCGATTGCATTAATAACTGCAAACGATTGCAGCTGTCTCTTATACACATCTAGATGTGTATAAGAGACAGGCTTCAGGGTGGGCGGGGCTGCCCTGCTCATGGTGTGTACTGCCACACAAAAGAATCGCGCGCATTATGCCGGATCGCTTGACAAACTGCAATCGATTGCATTAATAACTGCAAACGATTGCAGCTGTCTCTTATACACATCTAGATGTGTATAAGAGACAGGCTTCAGGGTGGGCGGGGCTGCCCTGCTCATGGTGTGTACTGCCACACAAAAGAATCGCGCGCATTATGCCGGATCGCTTGACAAACTGCAATCGATTGCATTAATAACTGCAAACGATTGCAGCTGTCTCTTATACACATCTAGATGTGTATAAGAGACAGGCTTCAGGGTGGGCGGGGCTGCCCTGCTCATGGTGTGTACTGCCACACAAAAGAATCGCGCGCATTATGCCGGATCGCTTGACAAACTGCAATCGATTGCATTAATAACTGCAAACGATTGCAGCTGTCTCTTATACACATCTAGATGTGTATAAGAGACAGGCTTCAGGGTGGGCGGGGCTGCCCTGCTCATGGTGTGTACTGCCACACAAAAGAATCGCGCGCATTATGCCGGATCGCTTGACAAACTGCAATCGATTGCATTAATAACTGCAAACGATTGCAGCTGTCTCTTATACACATCTAGATGTGTATAAGAGACAGGCTTCAGGGTGGGCGGGGCTGCCCTGCTCATGGTGTGTACTGCCACACAAAAGAATCGCGCGCATTATGCCGGATCGCTTGACAAACTGCAATCGATTGCATTAATAACTGCAAACGATTGCAGCTGTCTCTTATACACATCTAGATGTGTATAAGAGACAGGCTTCAGGGTGGGCGGGGCTGCCCTGCTCATGGTGTGTACTGCCACACAAAAGAATCGCGCGCATTATGCCGGATCGCTTGACAAACTGCAATCGATTGCATTAATAACTGCAAACGATTGCAGCTGTCTCTTATACACATCTAGATGTGTATAAGAGACAGGCTTCAGGGTGGGCGGGGCTGCCCTGCTCATGGTGTGTACTGCCACACAAAAGAATCGCGCGCATTATGCCGGATCGCTTGACAAACTGCAATCGATTGCATTAATAACTGCAAACGATTGCAGCTGTCTCTTATACACATCTAGATGTGTATAAGAGACAGGCTTCAGGGTGGGCGGGGCTGCCCTGCTCATGGTGTGTACTGCCACACAAAAGAATCGCGCGCATTATGCCGGATCGCTTGACAAACTGCAATCGATTGCATTAATAACTGCAAACGATTGCAGCTGTCTCTTATACACATCTAGATGTGTATAAGAGACAGGCTTCAGGGTGGGCGGGGCTGCCCTGCTCATGGTGTGTACTGCCACACAAAAGAATCGCGCGCATTATGCCGGATCGCTTGACAAACTGCAATCGATTGCATTAATAACTGCAAACGATTGCAGCTGTCTCTTATACACATCTAGATGTGTATAAGAGACAGGCTTCAGGGTGGGCGGGGCTGCCCTGCTCATGGTGTGTACTGCCACACAAAAGAATCGCGCGCATTATGCCGGATCGCTTGACAAACTGCAATCGATTGCATTAATAACTGCAAACGATTGCAGCTGTCTCTTATACACATCTAGATGTGTATAAGAGACAGGCTTCAGGGTGGGCGGGGCTGCCCTGCTCATGGTGTGTACTGCCACACAAAAGAATCGCGCGCATTATGCCGGATCGCTTGACAAACTGCAATCGATTGCATTAATAACTGCAAACGATTGCAGCTGTCTCTTATACACATCTAGATGTGTATAAGAGACAGGCTTCAGGGTGGGCGGGGCTGCCCTGCTCATGGTGTGTACTGCCACACAAAAGAATCGCGCGCATTATGCCGGATCGCTTGACAAACTGCAATCGATTGCATTAATAACTGCAAACGATTGCAGCTGTCTCTTATACACATCTAGATGTGTATAAGAGACAGGCTTCAGGGTGGGCGGGGCTGCCCTGCTCATGGTGTGTACTGCCACACAAAAGAATCGCGCGCATTATGCCGGATCGCTTGACAAACTGCAATCGATTGCATTAATAACTGCAAACGATTGCAGCTGTCTCTTATACACATCTAGATGTGTATAAGAGACAGGCTTCAGGGTGGGCGGGGCTGCCCTGCTCATGGTGTGTACTGCCACACAAAAGAATCGCGCGCATTATGCCGGATCGCTTGACAAACTGCAATCGATTGCATTAATAACTGCAAACGATTGCAGCTGTCTCTTATACACATCTAGATGTGTATAAGAGACAGGCTTCAGGGTGGGCGGGGCTGCCCTGCTCATGGTGTGTACTGCCACACAAAAGAATCGCGCGCATTATGCCGGATCGCTTGACAAACTGCAATCGATTGCATTAATAACTGCAAACGATTGCAGCTGTCTCTTATACACATCTAGATGTGTATAAGAGACAGGCTTCAGGGTGGGCGGGGCTGCCCTGCTCATGGTGTGTACTGCCACACAAAAGAATCGCGCGCATTATGCCGGATCGCTTGACAAACTGCAATCGATTGCATTAATAACTGCAAACGATTGCAGCTGTCTCTTATACACATCTAGATGTGTATAAGAGACAGGCTTCAGGGTGGGCGGGGCTGCCCTGCTCATGGTGTGTACTGCCACACAAAAGAATCGCGCGCATTATGCCGGATCGCTTGACAAACTGCAATCGATTGCATTAATAACTGCAAACGATTGCAGCTGTCTCTTATACACATCTAGATGTGTATAAGAGACAGGCTTCAGGGTGGGCGGGGCTGCCCTGCTCATGGTGTGTACTGCCACACAAAAGAATCGCGCGCATTATGCCGGATCGCTTGACAAACTGCAATCGATTGCATTAATAACTGCAAACGATTGCAGCTGTCTCTTATACACATCTAGATGTGTATAAGAGACAGGCTTCAGGGTGGGCGGGGCTGCCCTGCTCATGGTGTGTACTGCCACACAAAAGAATCGCGCGCATTATGCCGGATCGCTTGACAAACTGCAATCGATTGCATTAATAACTGCAAACGATTGCAGCTGTCTCTTATACACATCTAGATGTGTATAAGAGACAGGCTTCAGGGTGGGCGGGGCTGCCCTGCTCATGGTGTGTACTGCCACACAAAAGAATCGCGCGCATTATGCCGGATCGCTTGACAAACTGCAATCGATTGCATTAATAACTGCAAACGATTGCAGCTGTCTCTTATACACATCTAGATGTGTATAAGAGACAGGCTTCAGGGTGGGCGGGGCTGCCCTGCTCATGGTGTGTACTGCCACACAAAAGAATCGCGCGCATTATGCCGGATCGCTTGACAAACTGCAATCGATTGCATTAATAACTGCAAACGATTGCAGCTGTCTCTTATACACATCTAGATGTGTATAAGAGACAGGCTTCAGGGTGGGCGGGGCTGCCCTGCTCATGGTGTGTACTGCCACACAAAAGAATCGCGCGCATTATGCCGGATCGCTTGACAAACTGCAATCGATTGCATTAATAACTGCAAACGATTGCAGCTGTCTCTTATACACATCTAGATGTGTATAAGAGACAGGCTTCAGGGTGGGCGGGGCTGCCCTGCTCATGGTGTGTACTGCCACACAAAAGAATCGCGCGCATTATGCCGGATCGCTTGACAAACTGCAATCGATTGCATTAATAACTGCAAACGATTGCAGCTGTCTCTTATACACATCTAGATGTGTATAAGAGACAGGCTTCAGGGTGGGCGGGGCTGCCCTGCTCATGGTGTGTACTGCCACACAAAAGAATCGCGCGCATTATGCCGGATCGCTTGACAAACTGCAATCGATTGCATTAATAACTGCAAACGATTGCAGCTGTCTCTTATACACATCTAGATGTGTATAAGAGACAGGCTTCAGGGTGGGCGGGGCTGCCCTGCTCATGGTGTGTACTGCCACACAAAAGAATCGCGCGCATTATGCCGGATCGCTTGACAAACTGCAATCGATTGCATTAATAACTGCAAACGATTGCAGCTGTCTCTTATACACATCTAGATGTGTATAAGAGACAGGCTTCAGGGTGGGCGGGGCTGCCCTGCTCATGGTGTGTACTGCCACACAAAAGAATCGCGCGCATTATGCCGGATCGCTTGACAAACTGCAATCGATTGCATTAATAACTGCAAACGATTGCAGCTGTCTCTTATACACATCTAGATGTGTATAAGAGACAGGCTTCAGGGTGGGCGGGGCTGCCCTGCTCATGGTGTGTACTGCCACACAAAAGAATCGCGCGCATTATGCCGGATCGCTTGACAAACTGCAATCGATTGCATTAATAACTGCAAACGATTGCAGCTGTCTCTTATACACATCTAGATGTGTATAAGAGACAGGCTTCAGGGTGGGCGGGGCTGCCCTGCTCATGGTGTGTACTGCCACACAAAAGAATCGCGCGCATTATGCCGGATCGCTTGACAAACTGCAATCGATTGCATTAATAACTGCAAACGATTGCAGCTGTCTCTTATACACATCTAGATGTGTATAAGAGACAGGCTTCAGGGTGGGCGGGGCTGCCCTGCTCATGGTGTGTACTGCCACACAAAAGAATCGCGCGCATTATGCCGGATCGCTTGACAAACTGCAATCGATTGCATTAATAACTGCAAACGATTGCAGCTGTCTCTTATACACATCTAGATGTGTATAAGAGACAGGCTTCAGGGTGGGCGGGGCTGCCCTGCTCATGGTGTGTACTGCCACACAAAAGAATCGCGCGCATTATGCCGGATCGCTTGACAAACTGCAATCGATTGCATTAATAACTGCAAACGATTGCAGCTGTCTCTTATACACATCTAGATGTGTATAAGAGACAGGCTTCAGGGTGGGCGGGGCTGCCCTGCTCATGGTGTGTACTGCCACACAAAAGAATCGCGCGCATTATGCCGGATCGCTTGACAAACTGCAATCGATTGCATTAATAACTGCAAACGATTGCAGCTGTCTCTTATACACATCTAGATGTGTATAAGAGACAGGCTTCAGGGTGGGCGGGGCTGCCCTGCTCATGGTGTGTACTGCCACACAAAAGAATCGCGCGCATTATGCCGGATCGCTTGACAAACTGCAATCGATTGCATTAATAACTGCAAACGATTGCAGCTGTCTCTTATACACATCTAGATGTGTATAAGAGACAGGCTTCAGGGTGGGCGGGGCTGCCCTGCTCATGGTGTGTACTGCCACACAAAAGAATCGCGCGCATTATGCCGGATCGCTTGACAAACTGCAATCGATTGCATTAATAACTGCAAACGATTGCAGCTGTCTCTTATACACATCTAGATGTGTATAAGAGACAGGCTTCAGGGTGGGCGGGGCTGCCCTGCTCATGGTGTGTACTGCCACACAAAAGAATCGCGCGCATTATGCCGGATCGCTTGACAAACTGCAATCGATTGCATTAATAACTGCAAACGATTGCAGCTGTCTCTTATACACATCTAGATGTGTATAAGAGACAGGCTTCAGGGTGGGCGGGGCTGCCCTGCTCATGGTGTGTACTGCCACACAAAAGAATCGCGCGCATTATGCCGGATCGCTTGACAAACTGCAATCGATTGCATTAATAACTGCAAACGATTGCAGCTGTCTCTTATACACATCTAGATGTGTATAAGAGACAGGCTTCAGGGTGGGCGGGGCTGCCCTGCTCATGGTGTGTACTGCCACACAAAAGAATCGCGCGCATTATGCCGGATCGCTTGACAAACTGCAATCGATTGCATTAATAACTGCAAACGATTGCAGCTGTCTCTTATACACATCTAGATGTGTATAAGAGACAGGCTTCAGGGTGGGCGGGGCTGCCCTGCTCATGGTGTGTACTGCCACACAAAAGAATCGCGCGCATTATGCCGGATCGCTTGACAAACTGCAATCGATTGCATTAATAACTGCAAACGATTGCAGCTGTCTCTTATACACATCTAGATGTGTATAAGAGACAGGCTTCAGGGTGGGCGGGGCTGCCCTGCTCATGGTGTGTACTGCCACACAAAAGAATCGCGCGCATTATGCCGGATCGCTTGACAAACTGCAATCGATTGCATTAATAACTGCAAACGATTGCAGCTGTCTCTTATACACATCTAGATGTGTATAAGAGACAGGCTTCAGGGTGGGCGGGGCTGCCCTGCTCATGGTGTGTACTGCCACACAAAAGAATCGCGCGCATTATGCCGGATCGCTTGACAAACTGCAATCGATTGCATTAATAACTGCAAACGATTGCAGCTGTCTCTTATACACATCTAGATGTGTATAAGAGACAGGCTTCAGGGTGGGCGGGGCTGCCCTGCTCATGGTGTGTACTGCCACACAAAAGAATCGCGCGCATTATGCCGGATCGCTTGACAAACTGCAATCGATTGCATTAATAACTGCAAACGATTGCAGCTGTCTCTTATACACATCTAGATGTGTATAAGAGACAGGCTTCAGGGTGGGCGGGGCTGCCCTGCTCATGGTGTGTACTGCCACACAAAAGAATCGCGCGCATTATGCCGGATCGCTTGACAAACTGCAATCGATTGCATTAATAACTGCAAACGATTGCAGCTGTCTCTTATACACATCTAGATGTGTATAAGAGACAGGCTTCAGGGTGGGCGGGGCTGCCCTGCTCATGGTGTGTACTGCCACACAAAAGAATCGCGCGCATTATGCCGGATCGCTTGACAAACTGCAATCGATTGCATTAATAACTGCAAACGATTGCAGCTGTCTCTTATACACATCTAGATGTGTATAAGAGACAGGCTTCAGGGTGGGCGGGGCTGCCCTGCTCATGGTGTGTACTGCCACACAAAAGAATCGCGCGCATTATGCCGGATCGCTTGACAAACTGCAATCGATTGCATTAATAACTGCAAACGATTGCAGCTGTCTCTTATACACATCTAGATGTGTATAAGAGACAGGCTTCAGGGTGGGCGGGGCTGCCCTGCTCATGGTGTGTACTGCCACACAAAAGAATCGCGCGCATTATGCCGGATCGCTTGACAAACTGCAATCGATTGCATTAATAACTGCAAACGATTGCAGCTGTCTCTTATACACATCTAGATGTGTATAAGAGACAGGCTTCAGGGTGGGCGGGGCTGCCCTGCTCATGGTGTGTACTGCCACACAAAAGAATCGCGCGCATTATGCCGGATCGCTTGACAAACTGCAATCGATTGCATTAATAACTGCAAACGATTGCAGCTGTCTCTTATACACATCTAGATGTGTATAAGAGACAGGCTTCAGGGTGGGCGGGGCTGCCCTGCTCATGGTGTGTACTGCCACACAAAAGAATCGCGCGCATTATGCCGGATCGCTTGACAAACTGCAATCGATTGCATTAATAACTGCAAACGATTGCAGCTGTCTCTTATACACATCTAGATGTGTATAAGAGACAGGCTTCAGGGTGGGCGGGGCTGCCCTGCTCATGGTGTGTACTGCCACACAAAAGAATCGCGCGCATTATGCCGGATCGCTTGACAAACTGCAATCGATTGCATTAATAACTGCAAACGATTGCAGCTGTCTCTTATACACATCTAGATGTGTATAAGAGACAGGCTTCAGGGTGGGCGGGGCTGCCCTGCTCATGGTGTGTACTGCCACACAAAAGAATCGCGCGCATTATGCCGGATCGCTTGACAAACTGCAATCGATTGCATTAATAACTGCAAACGATTGCAGCTGTCTCTTATACACATCTAGATGTGTATAAGAGACAGGCTTCAGGGTGGGCGGGGCTGCCCTGCTCATGGTGTGTACTGCCACACAAAAGAATCGCGCGCATTATGCCGGATCGCTTGACAAACTGCAATCGATTGCATTAATAACTGCAAACGATTGCAGCTGTCTCTTATACACATCTAGATGTGTATAAGAGACAGGCTTCAGGGTGGGCGGGGCTGCCCTGCTCATGGTGTGTACTGCCACACAAAAGAATCGCGCGCATTATGCCGGATCGCTTGACAAACTGCAATCGATTGCATTAATAACTGCAAACGATTGCAGCTGTCTCTTATACACATCTAGATGTGTATAAGAGACAGGCTTCAGGGTGGGCGGGGCTGCCCTGCTCATGGTGTGTACTGCCACACAAAAGAATCGCGCGCATTATGCCGGATCGCTTGACAAACTGCAATCGATTGCATTAATAACTGCAAACGATTGCAGCTGTCTCTTATACACATCTAGATGTGTATAAGAGACAGGCTTCAGGGTGGGCGGGGCTGCCCTGCTCATGGTGTGTACTGCCACACAAAAGAATCGCGCGCATTATGCCGGATCGCTTGACAAACTGCAATCGATTGCATTAATAACTGCAAACGATTGCAGCTGTCTCTTATACACATCTAGATGTGTATAAGAGACAGGCTTCAGGGTGGGCGGGGCTGCCCTGCTCATGGTGTGTACTGCCACACAAAAGAATCGCGCGCATTATGCCGGATCGCTTGACAAACTGCAATCGATTGCATTAATAACTGCAAACGATTGCAGCTGTCTCTTATACACATCTAGATGTGTATAAGAGACAGGCTTCAGGGTGGGCGGGGCTGCCCTGCTCATGGTGTGTACTGCCACACAAAAGAATCGCGCGCATTATGCCGGATCGCTTGACAAACTGCAATCGATTGCATTAATAACTGCAAACGATTGCAGCTGTCTCTTATACACATCTAGATGTGTATAAGAGACAGGCTTCAGGGTGGGCGGGGCTGCCCTGCTCATGGTGTGTACTGCCACACAAAAGAATCGCGCGCATTATGCCGGATCGCTTGACAAACTGCAATCGATTGCATTAATAACTGCAAACGATTGCAGTAAGGGAGGTTGCGATGGCGACATCGTCTGCGGCGCTCGAAGACAAGGTTTTTCAGGGGCGAATCATTGAGGGAGTCGTTGATGTCACCCCGACGGTAATCAATGCGATGGCGGGGGCGCCCAATGCCCGGCTCCGCGAGGTTGCGGAGGCCTTTGTTCGCCACATGCACGCCTTTGCGCGCGAGGTGAATCTTACCGAGGCCGAATACGATATCGGCGTCGATTTTCTCAATCGGATCGGCCAGGCCACCAACGATCATCATAACGAAGGCATCCTGTTTGCCGACGCGATCGGATTTTCGACGCTGGTCTGCCTGATGAACAACGGCAGCAAGGGCGCCACCGAAACCGCGGCCGCCTTGCTCGGCCCGTTCTGGCGGATGAATTCGCCACGCACCGACAGCGGCGGCACGATCGTGCGCTCGGCGACGCCGGGGCCGGAATTGTTCGTATCCTGCGCGATCAGGGACGCGAAGGGAGCCCCGATTGCGGGAGTCGATGTCGACGTCTGGCAGTCGTCGCCGGTCGGTCTCTACGAAAATCAGGACGATACCCAGGCCGATATSAATCTTCGCGGCAAGTTCATCACCGATGCGGACGGTCGTTTTGGCTTCCGCTCGGTCAAGCCTGCGGGCTATCCGGTTCCGACCGATGGACCGGTCGGTGATATGTTGCGGGCGCAAAAGCGCCATCCGTACCGGCCGGC
>BFBZ01000877.1_pt1 | contig 23380 bp, 22 predicted proteins | sample 1888401 | NCBI WGS metagenome assembly BFBZ01 (sample SAMD00112614, study PRJDB3348) | symbiont metagenome | host: Chara braunii
CCGTGAGCCAACGGATGCCGGCCTTGCGCATGCGGGAGCCAATCGCGGCAGGATCAGATCGAGCGTGGCGCTGAAATCGCTGGTGGGCCCGGCAGCCGCCATATGAAGCTGCTTTTCTTGAGGGGTTTCTTGGTCTTATCAAAATGTTGATTCAACGGGTACCAACAAAGATACCAACAAAGTTGCCAAGGGGAAGAAGATCGGTCCGCCGGCCCTACGTGCAGTCGCCAGCGGCGCTCTGGTCGTCCATCGCGTCCGATCGAACTACGAAGGTAGCTCGATCGCTATCAGTCGGGAAAGTACTTTTTGAAGTTGGTCCGGCACGAGCAGCTTGATTGTCGGTGCCACGGCGGGCTGCAGGTCAATCTTGCATTTAGGCGCTAATATCTAGCGAGGCCCGTGATCGCCCTGGCTCTCATCCGATTCGCTCAGGTGCCGAAGCCGCGCCATAAACGCGGCAAGGTCGGCAGCGTAAAACAACGTCTTTTTGCCGAACTTGACGCGTTTGAGATCACCTCGTTTGACCGCTGCGTACAGCGCAGTGCGGCCGATACTGAGCAACTCAAGTGTCTCGTCGACCGCGTACGCTACTTTCGTAAAACCGAGGGCCGAGGGGTCGATCGGATCAACTCCGGTACTCTTATCGTTGTCCACACTCGACACTGCCTTGTTCGTCGAAACGTGGTCATGGGATCTGCGAGGATGAGCCATGGTACGCATTGTGTCACGCGTCTTGGCGTAGGTGAACAGCCCAAGTCTGCGCTGTGCCACGCTATGGCGTCCGCTCAGCGGGCGGTGAGGCTGTCTGTTTGGCCACAAGCTCGGTCAGCCGGTCGGACAGGGCGCGGTGCCAACCGCGTTGCTCGATGACGAGCGCGATCTCCGCGATGGCCTTTCCTGGCTTCGGCAAGCTCGTGGCGGGTGGATTCCAATGAGCTTCGGCGCTGGCGGTTGAGTCGATTGGTTTCCTGCGAATAGGCGCGCATGACCTCGGCGTCGATCTCCGGCGTCATCATGCGCTCGCGCAGCCCGGTCAGCACGCGGCTTTCCAGCGCCTTGCGGTCCACGGCGCAGGCGTCGTCGCAGCCGTTGCCAAGCACATGGTTGGTGCAGGGCATAGCAGTCCGGATTGGGAGCGCTATCCGCCTTGTCTGCTTGGAGAGCCCAAACCGGGGCGGCGTCAGGCCGTCAAGGCCGAAGCCGCGAAGCGGGGGGCGACAGCGCCAGCCTTTACGGCCTCAGGCCGGTCCGGTTCACTGCTGTCAGCAGCAAAAGGACATGCCGCCGGATGGTCTGGCCGAAGGCAGGCAACCACTGACCTCAGCGGACTTCATCGAACTCGCCTGTCGGACGCCATCCGACAGGATCTGCGATCCAGCGGTTGATGTCGGATTCATGCCAGCCGGTCCCGTTGGTGCTGATTTTGAGCTGAGCCGGGAACGTGCCTTCGGCGATCTTGCGGTAGATGGTGGACCGGGACAGCCCGGTCCGGGAAAGGACAGTTTTCAGACGGATGATACGGTCCGGTTCGCGCATGGCCGCGCGGCCTCCTGCTGGCTGTTTCTGACGGCTGCTGAGACCAGACAGGCTGGCGTTCGAAGACGCGCAAGAGGGGTTTTTCGACTCGTTGGAGCGTGGCGGAGAGACGGCGGAAAATAGGATGGGTCAAATTCCGATGCCTCGGCCGCGGCCAAGGTCGATGCCGTGGGTAAAGGCCAACTCCTGGCCGAGCCGGCGGCCTGATTCGAACGCGATGCCGAGGTCTTTCTTGCGGTTGGCGAGGATGGATTCCATTTGCGGATCGCGTTCGAGGCTTTTGGCCATGTCGCCCATCGTCGAGCGCGTCGCGTTGTAGCCGGACATGTCGCCAGCCTGATATTGACGCTGGCTGGTGTGGTCGAGCTTCTGCCAGCGTTCCACGAAACGGTCGGCGCGGCGGCTCGGATCGGTCCGCAGCTCGGTTTCGAGCTGGAGCGCGCGGATGGCGCGGTTGACCTGGCCGCCAGCCGCCTCGCGGGCGAGTTCCGGATTCTTCTTGTAGGCGGCTTCGGCGTCGTGCGAGCCATAGGGCCGCACCCCCTCGAAGACCTTGCGGGCCTCCTGCAATTCCTTCACCTGTGTCGGGCTGGCCTTGCCGCCCCGCTCATGGATATCGAAGATCGCATCCACGGCTTGGGCATGGCGGAGCAGCGCCTTGGTGCGGGCCTTGCGCAGCGCCGCTTCCAGGTCTTCCACCGACTTCTTTTCCGACGCTTCCAGTTCCAGCCTCCGCGTGCCGTCCGGGCCAGGGACGGCGTGGGGAGACGGCCGCAGGCCGTCGAACATGTTGCGCACTTTCTCCGGCACGATCTTCTTGACAATTTCGGCAACGCGCTCGCCGAAGGTGATGCCGCGCCGCTCGGCATAGCTCTGGACCGGATCGCGCTGCTCGTAATCCAAAGCCATGTCCTTCGACCGGTCGCGCGACAGGGTGCGGGTGAGCCGGTCCCGATTGGCAAAATCGTCGCGGCCATAATGCAGCTCCACGCCGTCGCGGTGTCGTGACAGGGCGACATAGCTGCTATGGGCATCCATGCCCGGTGTCGCCAGCACATGGATGCGGTCCACCGTCATGCCCTGCGCCTTGTGGATGGTCGCCGCATAGCCATGGTCGATGCGGTTGAAATCTTTGAGATCAAAGTGCACGGATCGGCCATCGTCGGTCTGAACGGTGATGGACTGCGCGCTCACCTGTTCGATGGTGCCGAGGGTGCCGTTCTTCACGCCGAGGCCACGTTCGTTTTGCAGGAACATGACGCGATCCCCGCTGGCGAAGCCGCGGTCGCCGCGCTCGACGGTCAAACGCACCTCATTGCCGAGATCACCGGCGGCACGCATCCGCGTCCGCGCAGCCTCGTTGAGCGCGCGCACCTCGTCATTGGTATGGGTGAGGATGATGCAGGCACGGTCCGGCGATGCCTGCCGGTCGCGGTCCCAGCGGTCGATCAGATCGTCGCGCGCCTGCTCGCGTGTTTGGGCCTCATGCACCATGCCGTGAGAGCGATAGGCCTCCAGCGCATGGCCGGTTTTGCCGTTGGCGAGATCACGGGTGGCGTCCTGCTGCCAGTCCTGGCGCTGACGGCGCACCTCGCCGATCTCGGCACCGCCATGGCGTTCATGGATCGAGCGGAAGGCCGCTCCCGCTTCTATTGCTTGCAGCTGTTGCGGATCGCCGACCAGCACGACCTTGGCGCCGGCGTCGGCAGCATGGGACAGTACGCGTTCCAACTGCCGTGTGCCGACCATGCCCGCCTCGTCGATGACAAGCACGTCGCGGATCGTGAGCAGGTCGCGGCCCTGTCCCCAGCCATGTTCCATGCTCGCAATGGTGCGTGACGAGATTCCCGATCCGCCTTCGAGGTTTTCCGCCGCAATGCCAGACAGTGTTACGCCCCGGACCTCGTAGCCCGCTGCTTCCCATGCCTCCCGCGCCACGCCCAGCATCGCGCTCTTTCCCGTTCCGGCATGGCCGACCACGACGCCCAAATCGCGCCCATCCGTGACATGCGACAGCGCATCAGCTTGCTCGCTCGAAAGGACAAGGCCGCGCGCTTCCGCACGCGCCAAAGCCGCTTCGCGATCCGTGTCACGCAACTCATGGCGCTCCCGTTCCGCCATGAGTTCGGCGGCGCGGTGCAGGCGCTGTTCAGCCTCGATCATCTCGCGGGTGGTGAACCGATCCTCGCCGCGAGCGTCATTGCCGAGTTCGACAAGATCTGGAGCGCTACGCATCGCGCCCATGACCTCATTGAACTGGTCGAGACCGTCGCTGTGACGGTGGGCGAACTTCGCTATGTCTCGCTGCGTGAAGGTCGATTGCTGTCGCGTGATCGCGTCCAGCCCGAGGGAAGGATCGGCGATGATCCGCGCGCCATTGCCGCGCGCGATCTCGCGGTGCATCTCGGCGCGGTCGGCCTCGTTTCCTTCGCGCTCGATCCGTTGCGCGGGTGCGCCGATCTGGCTTTGCGGCTCCAGCGCGATCCCCTGCGCCTCGAAGCTGCGATGGTCGATCCGCGCGTCGATGTCGAGTTCCGCCAGCCGCTCATTGGCAAGCCCCGCCCAGCGTTCGCGCCAACGCTCGATCATCTCCGTGCGGTTCCAGTCCCGGACCTTGGGACCAAAGCCATTCTCGTCCATCGCGCGCATGGTCAGCATGACGTGGGCATGGGGTTTGGCCAGACCGTCTTCGCCGATGTCCCAATGCACATTGAGATCGGCAATCATGCCCAAACTTACAAACTCCGCCTGCGCGAAGTCGCGGGCCAGTTCGATGCCTTGAGCTTGCGTCATCTCGCGCGGGATGGCGAATTCGACCTCACGGGCAAGCTGGGCGTCCTTGCGAACCTCGAACGCCTCGACATCGTTCCAGAGCCGTTCACGGTCGCTCCACGCTTCCGGCGCATGTTCAGGCAGCATCACCTCGGAATGAGCGACGCCGCGCTTGCCGGAAAAATCGTGGCTGCGGTCAAGCCGCTCGTCGCGCAGCCGCGAGCCCGAGCGGTAGGCGGCCGACGCCACCGCGCTGGAGCCAGACTTGCGGCCAATGACCTTGACGTGAAGATGATAGATCGCCATCGCGACCGAATCATCTACACGGAGAAGCGCACGTCGGAACGACGTATAAGCGCGCCCTCCTTCGAAAAATTCTCGGGCGGGATTACACCGTCTCAAGCCGTCCCGGTAACCTTACAGCATTACACCGGGCGCTCGACTATCATCACTCCATCAACATTGCTGGAGAACGTGATGCGCAAGCCACGGGATTTCGATGGGGAACTGAAAGCACTTCAGGACAAGGCACGCGACCTCAAGAGCCGCAAGGTGCAGCAGCTCGGCGAAGTGGTCATCGCCACCGGAGCAGATAGCCTCGGCGCCGACGAACTGGCAGGCGCACTGATCATGCTGGCAGAGACGAAGGACACTGCAAGAAAGGAGGCATGGGCAAAACGTGGGGCCGCGTTCTTTCAGGGCCGGGCGCGGCGAACTGCACCGGCAGCTGAGCGCAACACTGGCGGCGCTCCGGCGAAACTGGGCGGCGCGCAACCGTCGCCAGGCAGCAAGGGCTCGGCATGATATGCGCACATGGCAAGTCGAGCGCCGCAAGCGCACGCGGCATCTGATCGAACTCGGCGGGCTCGTCGTGAAAGCTGGACTCATCGACCTGACCGGCGATGATCGCGCTACCATCCTTGGCGCGCTGCTTTGGATGGCAGACAAGCTCAAAAGCGATCAAGGCGCACAGGCGCGCGAGCTATGGGGCGCAAAGGGGAAGCAGGCGTTCGAGGCGGATCCGGCAACACAGAAGGGGACAGATCGAACTGTTTCAGGAGTTCGTCGTTGATGCATGACGATGGGATGTCAGCCGAACGACTGCGTGCCGGGGTAATGTTCGATCATGCAAACGTCGCCGCAGGTTCTCCGACGCAAACTGAACCAAGACGAACCAAAATCGTCCGATCAGAAGGCGTCAAATTGCTTCAAAATGATCTCTTCACACCTGTACATCAGGTCGATGCTTGGCCCGCCATCGCAATTCGCTGGCCGGTGTCGTGAGTGGCGAGTTCCTCTCAGCACATTCCAGAGGTCAGGATCGGCCTCTCCAGCAAACCGAGATTTCAGCCCGAGCGCGAATGCGCCGTAAATCAACGGTTCGAATGCGATAGTACGCAGATGGTGATTGAGCTGGTTGAGAAGACGGAAGGAGGCTCAAGAAGTCCTAAGGGCTATTGTGGCGCGTTCGTCGTGTGTGGCTTTCGCAGTCCGGCATTCTTGCTCCACCGGGCTTCTACAGCGTCATTCTCAATTCCGCGGCTTCACTCCTGAAGCGAGTGATCGACAATTCCATCAATTCCTGGGTTCGCGGATCATTGTTGACGCTGTGGGAATACAAGATCGAGGCCCCGCGGGGCACCCGCAGCATTTTGCAATCGATGCTCGTTGCGCGATCGGCTCCGACGATGGTCTCGATACGTTGAGGACTGACGCCGATCTTCTCGCACATCCATTCGTGGACGGAAGCTCCAGTAAAGCCCTCCATGAGCCACTGCGCATTAAACCCAAACAGCAATTGCCGGATCCAGCAAACGGGCTCGTCGTCCATATACCGAACGGTGGTGACCTCGCCGGTCGGGTCCCTTTGCAGGACGCGGCGACAGATCTGGAGCGAGGTGCGGGACGGGAGATCCGCGGCCGAAATCAATTCCGTTCTGGGGGTAACGCCTGCCGCCAGTGCCGACGCGGTGAAACTCGTATTGAAGGTGATACGATGGTTGAGCCGCTTCTTCGTCACGACACTCCGGGCGCCCCAGGTCGTTGAAATTATGCCCGCCTTGTTCAGCGCTTCGATCGCGCGCCGGATCGTATTCCGGTGCACATTGAACTCGTGCGCCAACGCGCGCTCCGACGGCAGCCGGTCACCCGATTTATAGGCGGCGCGGATACGTCCCTGAAGCTGCCGTGCAATGTGAAGATAGACCCCGCGCTCTTCGTGGTCCGACCGTCGCCGGGCTTGCTGCTGTTCGCTCATGATGACATCGCATCGAAGATGGTTGCTGTCGGGAATAATGCGGCTCGGTTGCGCTAACGTAGACCACTGCGCGGAGAAGATAATTTGTAATGCTTATGTCGCGAAACTGCAGCGGGTTTCGTGTCTGCTGCAGGAGTCTTTCTGCATTCATGACAATCAACACAGCCATACAACTGGTCTAAGCCACTTGTCTAATCGAACAGTCGATCCAGGCAGTATTTTTGCGCAATGGAGCGAATGTCACACCACCGACACATACTATACACGCCCCTGTCACCGCAGAGAGCTATCAGAACAACGCGGGTTGCCAGCTAGCTTGAGTGGACAAGTGAGCGCTGGAGGGGATTTCGAACGGGGCGGCGTCGCTGATCGCGCCGCCCGTCACCAGGAAGGAGCGGAGCATGTTGACGGATCGTCACGTCGCCGAATATCACACCAAAGGTTTTACCGTCGCCGAGGGGCTCTTTGCCGAACAGGAGATCGGCGAGTTGCGGCGTGTCACTGACGAGTTGATTGTCGAAGCCTCAGCGCTAACAAGTCCGACGCCGACCTTCGAGCTCGAGCCATCCCACACTCCGGAACAACCCGCCGTTCGTCGAATCGAGATGCCGCACAGGCACTTCGACTTCTTCAGGGAGTTCGTGCGACATCCCGCCCTTATCGATAGTCTCCAGAAGCTGATCGGCCCAGACGTACGAGTACACAACTCCAAGATCAACCTGAAGCCGGGCCGGATCGGTTCGCCCGTCGAGTGGCACCAGGATTGGTGCTTTTATCCGCACACCAACGACGCGTTCCTGACGGTGGGCGTGTTCCTGGACGATATCACCAGTGTTAATGGGCCTCTGCTGTGCCTGCCTGGCTCGCACCAAGGCAAGATCTACGATCACCACAACCCTGATACCGGGTACTTCTGCAGCGCGGTCGATCTGGATGCCGATCCTGTGAACGCCACCGGCGCCGAAGAGTGCGTTGGTCCGGCAGGGACCGTGTCGTTCCACCATGTCCGTACAATGCACGCCTCCGGACCAAACATGTCCGCCCAGCCCCGCCGGTTGCTTTTGATTGGATATGCTGCGGCTGACGCGTGGCCGCTGTTGGGCGTGAGGAACTGGGACCAGTATGAAGCGGACATGGTTTGCGGACAATCGACCCGCAACCCGAGGATGGTCGCACTGCCGTGCCCCGTGCCCTTTCCGATGCCGCCCGAAGCGCAAGAACGGTTCAGCCTGTTCGACAACCAGAAGCGGGCGCGGCGCTTGCTCTACGATCGTCCCGCCGAGGTGAATTGAGCGCGCAATCCTTGGGTACAACCGCGCGCGTTTGATTCTTGCGACGTGCGGGTCAGGGCCGATGTCGCCGTCAGTTGCGAAGCCGGATTTGCGCCGCAGGTCGGGCTTACGGCGAATTTTGCGGAAGCAAGTGGAGCGATCTGGGTGTGTCCGCCCCGTTTCTGGAAACGGGGCTTGGATGAAAGAAACTCGGTCCGTGCGGTGCTGGTCGCCGGCGGAGCGCTGTACGTCGAGTTCGCGAGCGAAGGCATCAATCTACAGACCCTTAAGTTAGTCCTTATTCGATCTAGCAATGTGTGGAGACGTTATGAGCATTAACAGACGCAAGTTCCTGGCGACCACTGCGGCAGCGGCTGCGGCCACTTCAGTTTTTCGGCCAGCCATCGCGCAGACCAAGAAGCTTCGGTTCGCGGTTGGGCCGCTTCTGCCCAACCCCGAGGACACGAAAAAGGCGTTCGGACCGGTATTTGCCCACATTGCAAAAGAACTCGGTGCAGATTTCGAGCTGGCGGCGACCACCGATTGGGCCGGGATGGCAGTTGCCATGGGCGGCGGTCAGCTCGATCTGGCGTGGATGGGGCCGTGGGGCTACATCATTGCCAACAATGCGACCGGTTGTCGGGCGGTCGCCACCGCCAAATATGATGAAAAGCCGACTTATCAGGCCATCATCATTGCGCGGCCCGATCTCAAGGTGACGAAATTCCCCGACGATACGAGGGACAAGTCGATTTCCTTTGCCGACGTCGGCTCCACTTCCGGCTGGTTGATCCCGACCTTCTACGCAAAGGAAGTCTGGAAAATCGATCCCAAGGCCTTCTGGAAGTACAGTGACGGGGCCACACACGCGGCCAACGAGATCGCCGTCTCGTCTGGCCAAGTGGACATGGCTACCGACTTCGACCGCAACCGCAATGCAATGATCGCGTCCGGCCGGGTCAAGGAGGACTCAAACAAGATCATCTGGACATCAGACCCGCTGCCCAACGATGCCATCGCGGTACCCGCCAACGCTTCCGCCGAGATGTCGAGCAAAGTGCAGGCCATCCTGACCGCGATCACGGTCGAACAGGCAAAGTTGCTGCTGCCGAACCGGTACACCGGCTTCGTCGCGGCGACCCATGCCTCCTACAGGTCGATCGAAAATGCCGGTATCTCCGTCGGCAAGATCAAGGCAAAGGTGTGAGATGAACGCTACGGGAGCGGGACGTCTCCTCGACGGTGCGATCACTCGTTACGGCGGGATGAAAACCGCTGCAGAAGCGCTGGCGAAGCTCGAAGCCGCGCAACGCACATTCAGCGTTGCGCGAGTCAAAGGCTGGCTGCTCGTTGCGGCCATTGTTGCGTTCTATCTCGTGGCCGCCGATCTCGCACAACTCGACCTCGGCAAGCTCGGCATGGGTCTCCCTAAACTTTGGGACTGGCTGTCGCGGGCCTGGCCGCCGAGGTTCGACGAGCTCCCGCTGTTCCTTTGGCGAACGGCGGAGACGGTCGCGATGGCAGCGATCGGCACAACGCTGGCCACACTGATCGGACTGCCGTTTGCAATCCTTGCGAGCCGCAATATCACGCCTTTACCGTGGCTGTATTTCCCGACGAGATGGTTTCTGAATGCGCTGCGCGGGATCGATTCCTTTGTGTTTGCGCTGTTGTTCGTGGCGGCGGTCGGGCTCGGGCCGTTCGCAGGTGTGCTCGGCATAATGCTTCATACGGCCGGCACGGCCGCCAAGTTCTTCGCCGATCAGATCGAAAGCACCGACCTCGGTCCTCACGATGCGATCCGCGCAACCGGTGCGGGACGGCTTACTGCACTCACATATGGGCTCCTGCCGGATATTCTGCCGCTTCTGCTCTCAACCTCGCTGTTCTGGCTGGAGTTCAATGTCCGCGCCTCCACGGTGTTGGGCGTTGTCGGCGCCGGCGGCATCGGTCAGGAGCTGAAGAACAGCATGGACCTTCTCGACTTCTCCCGGCTCTTCACAATCATAGCGGTCATCCTCATTGTCGTGACGGCGCTGGACTGGCTGTCGGGGTGGCTGCGCAAGAGGCTCGTATGACCAATGGGTGACCCCGTGAACAGGATATCTGCCGATGGGCTCGCCTTTTGCCCGCAACCGGACATTGTCGGCAAGCCGCCGGTACTTTCCGTCGAGAGCTTCTCGAAGAGCTTCGGTGCGCGATCGGCGGTAGAGAATGTAAGCTTCACGTTGATGGAGCATGAGTTCGTTGCGGTTCTGGGGCCGAGCGGCGCCGGTAAAACCACGCTGTTTCGCTGTATCACCGGTTCGGCCAAATCGGACACGGGGCGCATTCGCTTCGGCGGCACCGAGATCGAGCGGCTGACGCCCCGCGATCTACGGCAAATCGCGGTCGTCTTCCAGCAATTCAATCTGGTGCGGCGGCTCACGGCTCTCGACAACGTACTTGCCGGGCGGCTCGGCCATTTACCGACCTGGCGGGGTGTATTCCGCCGTTTCGAACGCGCGGACAAGCTCAAGGCGTTCGAATGCCTGGAGCGTGTCGGCATGCTCGATCACGCACTCCAGCGCGCCGACACGCTTTCGGGCGGACAGCAGCAGCGGGTCGCGATCGCGCGCGCGCTTGCCCAGGAGCCACGGTTGATCGTCGCCGACGAGCCGGTTGCAAGTCTCGACCCCAGTTCGGCTGCCGGGGTCATGCAACTTCTCAAGGACATCGCCCGCGACGAAGGCGTTGCCGTGATTTGCAGCCTGCATCAGGTCGGCTATGCGCGAACCTTCACCGATCGCGTCATCGGTCTTGCGCGCGGCTGCGTTGTCATCGATGCGCCGACGCGGAGCTTGAACGAGGCTGCTTATGACGCGCTCTACGGTTCCGCGTACGCATCCGACGAGCGCCGTCTTGTCTGATGCGGTATATTTCGCGAAGCGTGTGACCTTAAGTCTAGCTTTAAGGTCATCAGGCGATGCGGGTCGAGGTTTTAGGCGGGTTGGAGCGGCGGCGGCGCTGGTCGCAAGATGACAAGGCGCGGATCGTCGAGGAAACCCTGGTACCGGGCGCCAAGGTGACAGATGTTGCGCGCCGCAACGGTGTCGCGGCCAGCGTCGTGTTCACCTGGCGCCGCCAGGCCCGTACGGTCGTGAATGACGGGCCATGTTTTGCGCCGGTGCAGATCGCCGCAGCGGTGGCACCGAGCGCGGAAGAAGCGAAGCCGCTATCCAAAGATGACCGACGGTTGCAGCCCATGCCGACCGCGCGGAGTGGCTTGATCGAGATCGATCTTGGCAACCGGCGACGCATCCGGGTGGATGCACAGGTTGATCCCGAGGCGCTGGCGCGGGTGCTCGACGTGCTTGAGCGCCGATGATTGCCATACCGGGTAATGTGCGGGTGTGGCTTGCGACCGGCCATACCGATATGCGGCGCGGATTCCCGAGCCTGGCACGTCTGGTTCAGGAGAGCTTGAAGCGGGATCCGCACGTTGGTGATCTCTATGTTTTTAGGGGCCGTCGGGGCGACCTGATCAAGATCATTTGGCATGACGGCCAGGGCGCGTGTCTCTTCACGAAGCGGTTGGAGCGCGGCCGCTTTCTGTGGCCATCGGTGGCGGACGGCGTTGTCACGATCAGCGTTGCGCAACTATCCTATCTCTTGTCCGGAATTGATTGGCGGATGCCGCAGGCAACCTGGCGGCCGCAGGCTTCCGGATAAGCTGTGGCTTTTTGACTCACGAAGGAAATCCGGCGGGATTTTTAGCGGCGAATATGATTGATTTGTCGGTGTGACGATGTCCTCCGATCCGCTTCCCGCCGATCTTGCCGCTGCGCATGCGATGATCCTTGCGCAGCGCGAGCAGCTGACGCTGGCCAAGAGCGAAGTGACCGTCGGCCGCCTGGAAATCGAGCGGCTGAAGCTGATGCTGGCCAAGGCACGGCGCGAGCAGTTCGGGCAATCTTCTGAACGCGGCAGGCTGCTGGTCGAGCAGCTTGAGCTGGCCATCGAGGATCTTGAAGAGACCCAGGCCGAGCAGGAAACCAGGGCCGAGATCGCGGCACCTGAAGCCGCCAAACAGAAGCGCGCACAAAATCCGCGGCCGCCGCGACGTCCCCTGCCAGATAATCTGCCGGTCGAACGTATCGTCGAACCCGCGCCTTGCGCCTGCGGTAAGTGCGGCAGCGAGCGGCTGCACAAGCTTGGCGAGGTTGTATCGAAGACCCTTGAATGCGAGCCGCGGCGCTGGAAGATCATCGAGCACGTCCGCGAAAAGTTCTCCTGCCGGGACTGCGAGGCGATTACCGAGGCGCCGGCACCGTCCCATCCGATCCCGCGTGGCTTCGCCGGGCCGAGCCTGCTGGCGATGGTGCTGGTCAACAAGTTCCTGCTGCATCAGCCGCTGAACCGGCAGAGCCAGACCTATGCCCGGGAAGGGATCGAGATCGATGTCTCGACCCTGGCGGATCGGATCGGGGCCTGCGTGGTGGCGCTCGCCCCAATTATTGAGGCTATCCGGACTCATGTCATGAGCGCGGAACGCATCCATGCCGATGACACGACGGTGCCCGTGCTGGCGAAACTGAAGACTGTCACCGGCCGGATCTGGACCTACGTTCGCGACGACCGGCCGTTTGGCGGTCGGGATCCACCGGCGGCGGTGTTCCATTACTCGCGCAGTCGTGCCGGGGAGCATCCGCAAGGCCATCTTGCCGGCTATGTGGGCCTCATGCAGGCCGATGCCTTTGATGGATACAACCAGCTCTACATGGCTCAAAGGAAGCCGGCTCCGATCGTTGAAGCGGCTTGCTGGAGCCACGGCCGGAGGAAGTTTGTCGACCTGGTAAAACAGGGAGAGGCGCCGGTCGCCAGCGAGGCGGTGCGTCGTATCGACATGCTGTTCGAGATCGAGCGCAGCATTAATGGCAAAACCCCGGAACAGCGGCTTCTCGTACGCCGTGAACGATCGCGGCCGCTCGTTGCCGAGCTTGAAATCTGGATGCGCCAGCAGCAAGCGTTACTCTCCACCAAGAACGACACCGCCAAAGCGATCAACTACCTCTTCAACGGCTGGGCAGCGTTCACCCGCTTCCTCGACGACGGTCGCGTCTGTCTTACGAACAACGCCGCCGAACGAGCGTTGCGGGGTGTGGCGGTCGGAAGAAGGAATTGGACCTTTGCCGGTTCAGACGTTGGCGGCCATCGGGCTGCCGCCGTCTATACCTTGATCGAAACTTGCAAGATGAACGACGTCGATCCGCAAGCCTGGCTCGCGGACGTGCTGGCCAGGCTTCCAGATCACCCCGCGAACAAAGTCAACGAATTGCTTCCCTGGAATTGGAAGGCGAACCAACGGTCAAAGGCCGCCGTTGCTGCCTGAGCGCTTCGCGGTAGTCATCGTGCCTGGGGTGCTGGCCGGATGCGTACGGTTCCGCGGACCCGCGATCGAACACTGCGACGACCGGGCACTCCGGGATGCCGGACCGCTACTCGACCGTGGAAAAAGAACGCAGCGCGGTCCTTGGTTTGGGTGATCGGGATCCCGTCTTGGTTTCCGATGGCGTTTGAGCCCGTCCGTCGGTTAGCCCCGTCGCGCAGGTGAGGATCGAAAGCGCCTGCGAGCACCAATTTTGGAGCTTGCCTCAATCGGCGCATCTTGCACCCGACCCATTCACAGCGCGGCAAGAAAATGCAACTGGTCTAAGCCAATCGCGTTCACCTTGAGCGGACTATCTCAGCCGACCATGGTTGCCGAACCCCTACGCGGACTCGGATACAGCCTCTCTCTCTCCTCCATACCAAGGAGCCAGCGCTTTGACGCAGATGTCGAACACCCTATTCACGATCAAGCTTCCCATGCCGAGAGCAATCAGGCCGACAAACATCAAGTCCACCCGGAACACTTGCTGGGAGATTTGCACGAGGTAACCAAGCCCATACACGGCACCCGCTAGTTCTGCCGCCACAAGCGTCGAAATTGCAGCCGACAAGCTCACCTTAAGACCCGTGATGATGTAAGGGAGTGCGGCCGGCAAGTGCACGAAGAAAAACATCTGCCATCGCTTTGCTCCAAGGCAAAATGCTGCCCGCACCAGAAGCGGACTAACCTCCCTCACGCCTGCTTCCGTGTTGACCCACACTGGAAAGAAGACGCTCCAGGCTACGAGAGCAATTTTGGAGGTTTCACCGATTCCAAACCAAAACACGCCGAAAGGTACGAGGGCAAGCGGCGGAATGGAGCGAAACATTTGCAGAAGTGGGTCTACATAGGCCGCCAAGCGGGGAAGCCGTGCCGTCAGAAGGCCGATAACGATTGCCGGCAGGGCGCCAACCACGAATCCGCCCGCCGCCCTTCTGGCACTTATGGCCGCATGTTTGGCGAGCTCACCACTTTGCAGAAGTTCAAGGCTGCTCTTGAATATGTCTGTCGGAGGCGGAAGCAGCACAGGGTCGACCATTTTGGTCACGCTTAGAAATTGCCATGCGGCCAGGAAAGTTGCGATGCCGATCAACCCCTTGGCCAGATTGACGCCGTTCATGCTTCCCCGGTGTTGCCTGGTCATTCGATCTGCCTCGCGCCCAACGCAGTTCCAAGCCTATTATACAATTCATTGAATTCCGGCCCTGTGCGCGATCGCGGATACTCGCTCGTCACCGGCAAATCTTCGATGATTTGGCCGCCCTGGCCGAGCACGATGATACGTGTCGCCAATGATATCGCCTCTGCAATGTTGTGCGTAACGAATACAATGGTCATTCGGGCTTGCCTATAGATCGCAAGCAATTGTTCCTGCAAATGGGCCCGCGTCATCGCATCCAATGCGGCAAACGGTTCATCCATTAACAGGGCGCGCGGATTTGCGGCCAGCGCTCGTGCAATGGCGGCGCGCTGCTTCATTCCTCCTGAAAGCTGGAACGGATAGTTGCCAGCAGCCTGACCCAGTCCAACCAACTCTAGGTACCGATCAGACGTGGCACGACGTTCTGACCTGCTTACCCCTCGCATGCGGAGCCCAAACTCGACATTCCCGCGTGTCGTTAGCCATGGAAACAGGGAGTACTCCTGAAACACCATCCCGCGCTGGGGATCTGGCCCTCGCACTCTCTGCCCTTCGACAACGATGTCGCCGGAGGTCGGCCGGAGAAAACCCGCGATGAGGCACAACAAGGTTGTCTTTCCGCATCCGCTCTGTCCGAGAACGCAGACGAATTCGCCGTTTTTGATTGTTAGACTGAGATTGAAAATGATCGATTTTGCGCCGACAGAAGCGGCGTACCCAAACGTCACCCCCCGACAATCGATCGCGGAGCGTCCGCCCGTTCGCTGTGAACTCCTTGCGTTCAGTTCAGCGAAGGGAATAGCCGGCGCCGCCGTTGCTATCATACTCGTTTCACGATGCTATCCGTCACGACCTGGTCGAATGACGGCATTTTTGCTCCAGGCTTCACGAGATTATTCGCGAATGCCCATTCAGCTTCCTTGACCAGATCAACGGTCATCGATGCGCGGTTTATGCCGACGCCGAAATGCAAGTCTTTCCAGAGCTCGGGAACAGACGAGCGCTCCAGCTTGAGCTTTGCTGATATGATGTCCATTGCCTGTTCGGGCGCGCTCTTCACGACCGCATGAGCGGCCACGAGTGTTCTCACGGCCCTAATCAGCATCTCCGGGTTACTGTCGATGGTCGATTGCATCGCGACGACGCATCCATAGGCACTGTACAGCCCCTCGCTTCGCAAACGCTTGAACGGCCCCTGCTTGAGCGCCGCGGTGATGAGTGGCTCGCTCCAAACGAAAGCGTCAATAGCGCCGCCGACGAGACTTGGGACGAAATTGGCAACCGGTAGATTCACCGCGGCAACGTCAGCTGCGGTCAAGCCTTTGCTCCTGAGCAAACTTGCAAGGTAGTAGTGAGCATTGGTTCCTTGGGAGTAGCCAATGCGCTTTGCCTTGAGTTCGTCCAGGCTCTGTATGTTTGGGCCGACGACCAGATCGAACGGCTCATACTTAATGACAGACGCGATTACCCTTACGGGAATCTCATTGATGGCAGCGAACATGACCGGTGTTTCCGCGCACGTTGCAATTTTGACTTGGCCGCTGACAAGTGCATCCAAAGCAATGCGCCCCGAGGGAAACATCGTCGAGGTCGCCTTTAGACCTTGCTTGCTCCACAGACCGAGGTCATCGGCGACATAAAAATGCGTGTAGTCGGGGACTGTGCCCTCGCCGATCTGTATCTCGATCGATTCCTGCGCGAGCGAGCGCGTGGCACCAATGGCGCCAAGTCCGCCCAGCGCGCTAATTCCCGTTAATAGCTGCCGACGGGTCGTGCCGAAAGAGAGAGGCGTCATGGAGTTCCCTTTTTTGCTCAAGACGGTGCTACGCGGGCATAAACTCGTGCTCTGACCGGATCATCATGAGCGCGGCGGTGGACGCTCCATACGAGGCGATCTCGCCCCTTACAAATTCGGCGAACGATGCCGGAGATTCGCCGTTTACAATCAGACCGAGACTGTGTGCGAATTCCAGAAAGTCAGGCTCGTGCAAACCCTCCAGCTGGTCTCCCCGGAGAGCTGGGCGGCGATCTCGGTGGCGATGTCGAACGGCCATATCGATCTCGGTTGGCTCGGTCCGTGGGGCTACGTGCTCGCCAATCATCACTCCGGCGTTGAGGTGATCGCCACCGCCAAGTACCGCGGCAAGCCGATCTACCATGCCATCATTGAAGGCCGCCCCGACCTCCCGATCAAGAACTTCCCGCAAGACGCCAAGGGGCTGAAGCTGTCTCTGAGCGATCAGGGCAACACGTCAGGCTGGCTCATTCCCTACGCGTTTTTGCTCAAGGAAGGCGTCGACCCGTCCAGCTACTTCCAATTGCGTGAGGGAGCGACCTTCGGCAACAACGTGATGATGATACAACAGGGCCTGATCGATCTCGGCTCCGACATGGATCGCGGCCGCTACGGCATGATCGAAGCCGGCGAGATGGATCCGAAGAAGGTGCAGGTCTATTGGACCTCGGACCCGCTACCGAACGACGCAATCTGTGTGCCGAAGGGCTTTGATCCGGACCTCAAGGCCCGCATTCGCGACATCATGGTTGGGTTAAGCGAGGAAAAGGCGCAGTCGATGATGGGCAGCGGGTATAACGGCTTCGTCCCCGCCGTTCACGCCGACTACAAGATCATCGAGGACGCCGGCCGGATCACCGGCAAGCTCAAGGTCTGACTCATGCGCGGGGCCCGCCCTGGGCGGGCTCCGCATCCATCCTATCGAACTGGAGCAGAGCCGTGAGGATGACCTCTTACGCGGCGGGGCGGCGCTATCTTGAGCCACATCCGCCGGTGTTCAGCCTCTCTAACCTGGCGCAAGCCGCGGTCTTCGTGCTGGTCATTGCCTTCTTGGCGGCGACCTTCATGGCGGTCGACGTCGACCTGAACAAGTTGATCGTCGGCTTGCCCAAGGTTGCCGGTTGGTTCGGCCAGATGTTTCCGCCCGATCTCAGCGACATCAAACGGATCCTGCGCGACGCCTTCCAGACGTTGGCGATGGCGACGGTCGGAACGATCTTCGCGCTACTGGCCGCCTGCGTGCTCGCGCCACTCGCAGCCACCAACACCACACCATATCCAGTCATTTACCGCCTCGTCCGTGGCCTGCTGTCGACGTTGCGCGGCACCGAAATCCTGGTGTTCGCGCTGATCTTCGTCGCCGCCGTCGGCTTCGGTCCGTTCACTGGTGTCCTTGCGATCGCATTCAACATGACCGGTGCGCTCGGCAAGCTGCTGACGGAAGTCATCGAACCGGCCGATCCGGGGCCGATCGAAGCCGTCAAGCTGACAGGCGCCGGCCCGGTCAAGACGTTCCGCTACGCGCTGCTTCCCGACGTGTTTCCGAATATCGTCGCCGTCATTCTCTACATCTGGGAATTCAACGTTCGCGCCTCGACTGTCCTCGGTATCGTCGGTGCTGGTGGGATCGGCCAAACCCTGAAGGACTCCATCGACCTTCTCGACTTCCCGAAGATGCTCACCGTGTTGGGGGTGATCCTGATCATGGTCATCGCCATCGACACGCTGAGCGGCTGGTTGCGCCGTCGCGTGTTGAACCCGGGCAGTGGTCGGTCTCGGCCGCTTCCCGTCGCTCGCCGCATCGAACAGGTCTGCGCTGAGGAGACACTGTCATGAACAGGCTGGTGAAGATCGATGTCTCGGCCGATGTGATCCCGGTGGAGCGGCTGCGGCCGGCGATCCGCGTCGACGACATCTGCAAGAGTTTCGGCGAAAAATTGATCCTCGATCGCATCACATTTGAAGTCGCGAAAGGCGAGTTCGTCGTGCTGCTTGGCCCCAGTGGCTGCGGCAAGTCGACCCTGTTCCGCTGTCTGACGCGGCTGATCGAGCCCGATTCCGGCCGCATCGTTATCGACGATACCGACGTCACCACGCTAAGGCCCAGAGAGCTCGTCCGGTTTCGCCGGCAGATCGGTTTCGTTTTCCAGCAGTTCAACTTGGTCAAGCGGCTGACGGCTATCGACAATGTGCTGGCCGCGCGCCTCGCAACCGCGTCGCTGTGGCGCGTGCTGCTCCGCCGCTTCAATTTCGAGGACCGCCAGCTCGCGCTGGCGTGCCTCGACAATGTCGGGCTGCTCGAGCAAGCCTATCAGCGCGCAGAGCGTCTGTCGGGTGGCCAGCAGCAGCGCGTCGCGTTCGCCCGCGCGCTCGCTCAGCAGGGCGATGTTGTTTTGGCGGACGAGCCAATCTCCAGCCTGGATCCGGAATCCGCCGAGAACCTCCTTCAGATCATGCAGCATAGTGCCAAGGAGCACGGCATCACGGTGCTGTGCAGCCTGCACCAGGTTGACCTCGCGGTTCGCTACGCCGACCGGATTGTCGCGCTCAAGGCCGGGCGGGTGTTCTTCAATGGCCGGCCGTCGGAATTCAGCCGCGACGTGCGCGATCGGCTCTATGTGTCCTGACCATAAATTCCGCGATTCGCGATGACCGAGACTTCATTTGCGCTTCGCATTGACGACCAGGTCGTCGATGTTCCGGCCGGGACGACCCTGCTCGAGGCGGCACGCCAGTGCGGCATCGCTATTCCGAATGTCTGCGCCTGCGACCGCACGGGCTACGCCGCCGAAGCGTCCTGCCGGTTTTGCCTGGTCGAGATTAAAGGTGAGCGCACGCTTGCGCCTTCCTGCCGCCGCGAGGCGGAGGAGGGACAGGTCGTGCGGACGTCGAGCGAGCGGGTCCTGCAGACCCGCCGGTTGGTTGCTGAGCTGACTCTCTCGGAACAGGGCCCCGAGGCCTTGCGTCCCGGCTCGCGTCTGGCTGAGGCGCTTGCCCAGGTTGGTGTTGGCGCGACGCGGTTTGGCCATCGGCCGACGATCGAGCGGGTCACGCAGCAGCATCCCGCGATCACCGTCGACCTCGACGCCTGCATCCGCTGCGGGCTGTGCCGCACGGCCTGCCAGGACGTTCAAGTCAACGGCGTGATCGGTGTGGCCGGTCGCGGTGCCGAGGCGTGCATCGTCTTCGACGCCAACGTGCCCCTGACCGACAGTTCCTGTGTGGCTTGCGGCGAATGCGTCCAGGTTTGCCCGACCGGCGCTTTGGCTCCGGTCGCGGCGCCCATCGCGGAAACTGAGCCGACGACAACGGCGGAAACGATCTGCCCGTTTTGCAGCGTCGGCTGCCGGATCGAGTTGACGGTGGCTGACGGGCGGGTGGTGCGGGCGGACGGCGCCGACGGGCCGGCCAATCGCAGCCGGCTGTGCGTCAAGGGCAGGTTCGGCTTCGACTTCCTGCACCATCCTGATCGCCTCACGGTGCCGCTGATCCGTCGCCAGGACGCGCCCAAGCATGCCGTTGCGGTAGCCGGGCCCGATGCAGTGCGCGACTTCTTCCGCCCGGCCTCCTGGGACGAAGCTTTGGACCGTGCTGCGGCCGGGCTCAGAGCTGTCGCCGACCGGCACGGCGCCGACGCGCTTGCGGTACTCGGTTCGGCCAAGGCTTCCAACGAAGACGCGTATATCTTGCAGAAACTGGCGCGCACTGTGCTCGGAACGCCGCATGTCGATCATTGCACGCGTTTGTGCGCTTCCGTGCCGCCGCTCGGCGAGGCGATCGGCTATTCGGCGGTCACGGCGCCGATCGACGAAATCGACCGCGCCGACGTGGTGCTGATGGTTGGCTCGAACCCCGAGGTGAACCATCCGGTTGGCGCGACCTTCATGAAGAACGCGGTGCGCCGTGGAACCAAGCTGATCCTGGTCGATCCCTATCGCCAATCGTTCGCGCGTCACGCCACTTATCATCTCGCCCTGAGGCCAGGGACCGACGTCACCCTTATCTCGGCCATGTTGAACGTGGTGATCTGCGAAGGGCTGTACGACCGTACGTTCGTGCGCGAGCGGATCGACGGCTTCGACGAACTCGCCGCGCGTGTGCGCGGAGTGACGCCGCAACTCGCGCAGCGACTCACCGGTGTTGACGCCGACTTGCTCGTCTCGGCGGCGCGGATGTTTGCGACCGCTGAACGAGCGATGTCCTTTTGGGGCATGGGCGCATCGCAGCACGTGCATGGCGCGGACAACATTCGCTGCGTCATCGCGCTGGCGCTGATCTGCGGCCATGTCGGCAAGCCAGGATCCGGCCTTCACCCGCTGCGCGGGCAGAATAACGTCCAAGGTTCTTGCGACGCCGGCCTGATACCGTCGTCATTTCCCGGCTACGCGCCGGTGAGCGATCCCCAGGCGCGGGCAAGGTTCACCGCGCTGTGGGGCACCGAGCTGCCAGCGAAGGCAGGGCTCACACAGGTCGAGATCCTGAATGCCGCGCATGAGGGGCGGATCCGCGGGCTCTATGTCGCCGGCGGCAACCCCGCCATGGCCAATCCCGATCTGGCGCGAACCCGCGAGGCGCTGGCGCGGCTTGATCATCTCGTCGTGCAGGACATCTTCCCGACCGAGACGGCGGCTTTCGCCGACGTCATCCTGCCAGCCGCGGCGCTTGCGGAACGCAGTGGATCGGTGACCAACACCGATCGGGTCGTGCAACTGCTCACGCCCGCCGTGCCGGCGCCCGGCGCCGCGCGCCCGGATTGGTGGATCACGGCGGAGTTGGCGCGGCGCCTCGATGCGCCGTGGCGACACGACGCGCTTGCCGGACTGTTCGACGAAATGGCGGCGGCCGTCCCGATGCTGGCCGGTACAAGCTGGTCGATGTTGGAGGGCCGTGGGGCACTCGCTCTGCCGCTTGCGTCGGCCAACGGGTCGGCCCGAAGCCTGTTTGCCGAGCGATTTCCGACGCCGGCCGGCCGCGCACGCATCGCCGCGCTTGATGGGCGTGGACCGGCGGAGGAGCCGGATGCGGACTATCCGCTGATCCTGGTCACCGGCAGGCTGCTGGAGCATTGGCACACCGGTTCGATGACGCGGCGGGCGCCGGTTCTCCACGCGCTCGCGCCGGAGCCAATGGTTCGTATCGCCGCCGACGTATTCGACGCGCTCGGGCTCGAATGCGCCGCGCGCGTCCGCGTTGCGACTCGGCGCGGCGGTGTGACCGTCGCCCCATGTCGCGACGTCGGTCTTCAGGCGGGCGTGATCTGGATGCCGTTCGCTTATTTCGAAGCGGCGGCCAACGATCTCACGAATTCGGCGCTCGACCCGACGACGCGGGTTCCAGAGTACAAATATTGCGCGGCGCGGATCACGAGCGAAACGTAATCTTGATGTGAGGCCCTCAGCTCCCGCACAATCCGGCGAGTGTATTGCCCGGTCTTCGTTGGAATGAGTTCGCGTGATCGGGCTGAAGCACCATGAAGATCAATGAGGCACGCTTCGTCCAAACTTATCGGTAACACGTTGAAATTATTTGATTCACACACTTCCGTAAAGATCGCGATACCAGCACTCTCACGATCTACCAACAACGATACCAACAAATCTGCCGGATACCGGCAAAACCGCGTGAACAGCGGCGAAGGCCAAGATGCGACCTAGGCCGGTGATTATAGGGGAAAGCGAACGCTGGCGGATGAGGGCGGATTAACCCGCGCGCGACAACGGAATAATTTTATCGCCTTCGAGAGCCAACGCAGTAATATGGTCTGCCCACCACTGCATCATTCTTCGACGATCAGGCATCCACTCCGCAGCGTTGTAGGCACGCCGCACTTCGTTTCGTTCCACGTGTGAAAGCTGGCGTTCGATCCAGTCTCGGTTGAACAAGTTGGTTTCGTTCAGGATCGTGGAAGCGACGGCGCGGAAACCGTGCGTCGTGGCGCGGCCGTGATATCCCATCCGGTAGAGGGCGTAGAGCATGGTGTTGCTGGACATGCAGTCGCCTTTTCCCGGCGAAGGGAAGATATTGGGACTGCCGCCGGAAAGCGTGCGCAGCTCGCGCAATGCTGCGACGGCTTGCCGTGACAGAGGCACCAGGTGCTCCAGGCGCATTTTCATGCGTTCGGCCGGAATGCGCCACAAAGCGGAATTTTCATCAAGGTTCTCCAGTTCGTTCCACTTGCCGGCGCGCAATTCAGTCGTTCGAAGAAACGTCAGGGTTACCAGCTTCAATGCAAGTTTGGTCTGCTGCTCGCCACTGTAACTCTCCAACTTCTGCAAGAACGTTGGCAGCTCTGAAAGCGGCATCGCTCTGTGACGCTGCGGTTCTCCGGTGGCTCGTAAAGCGTCCTTGAGATCAACGGAGGGGTCCCGCTTCGCTCGGCCGGTCACGATAGCAAAGCGAAATATCTGACCGACGAGTTGCTTCAGCCGTCGTGCTGTTTCGTTTACCCCGCGCTTCTCGACCTTGCGCAGCATGTCCAGTAGTTCCGGCGGTTCGAGTGCGGCGATCGAACGCCGACCGATCGCTGGGAAGGCATCCGCCTCCAGACGCCGGAGGATCTGCGCGGCGTAATAGGGGCTACGGGCATCCTTCCAGTTTTCGTGCCATTCGCGCGCGACCGCTTCGAAGGTGTTGCCAGTTGCAATCTTCGCGGCCCGTTTACGCTCACGTTTCACGATGGAGGGATCGATGTCGGCGGCAATGCTGCGCTTGGCATCGTCGCGCGACGCGCGCGCCTCGATAAGCCCGACAGCCGGATAGACGCCGAGCGCAAGCGTGCGTTGCTTGCCGTGCCACCGATAGGCCAAGCGCCAGTACTTGGCTCCGTCCGGAGTGATCAACAGATGCAAGCCGCCGCCATCGGAGAGCTTGCGCGACTTGATCTGCCCCTTCGCATTCCGGCACTTCGTATCCGTGAGCGGCATGTTGGTATCTCGATTCTGGCTTCGATGACCTACCAACAAATATACCAACAAAATCCCGGGATGTCAGCAACCGGTGGACGAACGGCGGCGAACGCCACAACAGCAAGATATCGTTGCAAAATAAGGAGTTTTGTAGCCTTCGGTGAACGATGGCGGATGAGCACGAACGCCGGCGGATCATCAATGTGGTGGGCCCGGCAGGACTCGAACCTGCAACCAGACCGTTATGAGCGGCCGGCTCTAACCATTGAGCTACAGGCCCCGCGGCGCGGAGG
>BFBZ01000878.1_pt1 | contig 23349 bp, 17 predicted proteins | sample 1888401 | NCBI WGS metagenome assembly BFBZ01 (sample SAMD00112614, study PRJDB3348) | symbiont metagenome | host: Chara braunii
CCTCTCCCCGCTCCTGCGGGGAGAGGTCGGCGAGTCTTCGAGCCGGGTGAGGAGCCGCAATGCGCAGCAGTACCGCTTGGCGTTCGCCCCTCTGACCTCTCGGGCGGGCGGCGCCCTTCGCTACGCCTTCGCCGTGTCCGGTTTGGGGCTGTGTGTGCCGTTCCCGTTGGCCTCCGTCGCGCTCACCCAGCCGAACCGACCGGGACCGATCGGACCGGACGGCGTCGGGGCGAACGCCCCCTCCACCAGGAGTCGCTGTTCCTTCTCGTGGACGTGGTGCGAGCCGGTCGCGGGGCTCGCGCTGGCGTCGCGGCCCACGTAATCGAAGGGGAAGTTCATCGCCCGCAGCCGCGGTTCGGCGAACGTCCACCCGCCCATGTTCTGCGACTCCTCCTGTACCCAGATCCACTCGCGGGCGCGGCGGTAACGGCTCAGCACCGCGGCCAGTTGCGCCTCCGGCCACGGGTACAGTTGCTCCAGCCGGACGAGCGCCACCGCTTGCGTGCCCAGCTCCTCGCGCTTCTTCGCGAGGTCGTAGTACACCTTGCCCGAGCACACCAACACGCGCGTCACAAGGTCCGGGTTCGCCCGGTCGTCCAACACCTCGCGGAAGGTGGTGCCGGTGGCGAACTCGCTGACCGCAGACACCGCCGCCGGTAACCGCAGGAGGCTCTTGGGCGTCATCACCACGAGCGGCTTGCGGAACTTGCGCCGCACCTGGCGGCGCAGCAGGTGGAAGTACTGCGCCGGGGTGGTCGGGTACGCGACCTGGATGTTGTCCTCGGCGCACATCTGGAGGAACCGCTCCAGTCGGGCGCTGGAGTGCTCAGGTCCCTGCCCCTCGTAAGCGTGAGGCAGCAGCAGCACCAGACCGCTGGACCGCGTCCACTTGGACTCGCAGGAGGTGATGAACTGGTCGATGATGACCTGCGCGCCGTTGGCGAAGTCGCCGAACTGCCCCTCCCACATCACGAGCGTGTCCGGGTCGTCGAGCGAGTACCCGAACTCGAAGCCCATCACCGCGGCCTCGGACAGCGAGCTGTCGATCACGTCGAACGCGGCCTGCTTCGGGTCGAGGTTCGCGAGCGGGTAGTAGTCGGTGCCGGTTTCGTAATCGACCACGACCGCGTGCCGCTGGGTGAAGGTGCCGCGGCGGCTGTCCTGGCCGCTGAGCCGGATCGGGGTGCCTTCCAGTACGAGTGAGCCGAACGCCAGCGCCTCGCCGGTGCCCCAGTCCACCGTCGCGCGCTTCTTGATGTTCTCGGACCGGGTCTGGAGCGTCTTCAACAGGTTCGGGTGGACCGTGAACCCGTTGGGGAACGTGCCGAGCGCGTCGCCGATGCGATCGAGCGTCGCGTCGCTCAGGCCGGTGGCGACCGGGTCGTGACTGTACGCGTTGGTGAAGCCCTTCCACCGGCCGGAGAAGCCCTCCATGCCGCGCTTCCGGCTCTCGCCCTTCTTGACCATTTCCTTGATCTGTTTGTGTGCGGACTCCATCTCCTTCCGGTACTCGGCGGCAATGGTGTCCGCGTCGCGGAGCGCGTCGGAGAGCTTGTTCTCGAACTCGCGGCCGATGTGGGCGGCGACGGCGGGCACCACGCCGGACCCGGCGGGCTGGCCCGCGAGGTGTTCCGCGTACACGGCCGAGATGGGCGGCTTCTTGGCGATCACCTTCGCCTGAAGGGGCTGCGTGTACCCGGGGTTGTCGCCCTCGTTGTGGCCCCAACGACGGTAGCACACCAGGTCGATCACCACGTCGCGCTTGAACTGCTGCCGGAACTCGAGGGCGAGTTCGGCCATCGCCACGCACGCCTCGGGGTCCTCGGCGTTCACGTGGAAGATCGGCGCCTGCACGAACTTGGCAATGTCGGTGCAGTACTGCGTGCTGCGGGAGTCGCGCGGGTTGGTGGTGAAGCCGATCTGGTTGTTGATGACGATGTGAACGGTGCCGCCGGTGCGGTACCCGGCCAGGTTCATCAGGTTGAACGTCTCCATGATGACGCCCTGGCCGGCGAACGCCGCGTCCCCGTGGATGAGGACCGGTACGCCGGTGGTGCGCTCTTTGTCGCCGTGCTGCCGCTGTTTCGCCCGCACGCGGCCCTCGACCACCGGGTTGACGATCTCCAGGTGGCTGGGGTTCGGCGCGACCGACAGGTGGACCTGTCCGCCGTCGGCGGTGGCCACGTCGGCGGAGAAGCCCAGGTGGTACTTCACGTCGCCGTCGCCGTCGTGCGAGGAGAGCGGCAGGKAGTTGTCCTCGAACTCGTTGAAGATCTCCGCGAACGGCTTGTGGAGCGTGTTGACGAGCACGTTCAGCCGGCCGCGGTGGGCCATGCCGATGACGATCTCCTTCACGCCCAGGGACGGCCCCTTCTCGGTGATCGCGTCGAGTACGGGGATGAGCGTCTCGCCGCCCTCAAGGGAGAACCGCTTCTGCCCCACGTACTTGGTGTGGAGGAACTTCTCGAACAGTTCCGCCTGGTGCAGGGTCATCAGGATGCGGTACTTCTGCCGCAACTTGAGACCGGGCCGGTTCCGGTTCGGCTCCATCCGGGCCGCGAGCCACCGGCGCACCTCCTGCGAATCGATGTGCATGTACTCGACGCCGATCGTGCGGCAGTACGTTTCGCGCAGGATGCCGATGAGGTCGCGGAGCACGATCGGCCCGTCGACGCCGAAGATCATGCTGCCGTCAACGGTGCGGTCGAGGTCGGCGTCGGAGAGGCCGAAGTTTTCGAGCCGGAGGATCGGGTTCTCCGGCGGCGGCGCGCTCGCGAGCGGATCAATGCGGGCCTGGAGGTGCCCGGTTTGTCGGTACCAGAAGACGAGCCGGACGACGCCGGTTTGCAAACGAACATCGGCGGCAACGGAGTCCGGGCGGGGGGCAGCGAAAGCGCCCTGCGCCGGCGCGCCGGGCAGCCGCCCGGCGAACTGCATGCCGGCGAAGAAGCCCTGCCACGTCGGTTCAACAGAACGGGGGTCTTGCTGCCACCGGCGGAACTGCTCGTCCACAAAATCGGCGTTCTCGCTGAACATGCACTGGCTCCGGGTGGCGCGGCTGGCCGGGCGGGCGGTCGGCGGGGGAGCGGCCTAGTTACTGATAGCACCGCCCTTGCGCCGGACAAGGCGAGCCGGGGCCGGGGCGCCGCGCATGAGAGATTATACCCGGCCCCGTTAGAAGAAGCGGGCGTCACTTCTTGCGAACACTCGGTACCCCGACGCCGGGTGGGTGGTCGGCAGTCCCGGCGCGATAGCGGCGTCTGCGCGGGATGGTCAAGTCCAAACGGAAGGGGTTTGTATGCGGGCGCTCGGACTGTAGTCTCAATGTTGGGGTGGTCTTGCAATGAGGCTTGCCGACCGAACAGAAAGAACCCCTCCCCAACCCCTCTCCCCTTGGGAGAGGGGCTTCAGACCGAAGGAAGATGCTGGCTCCCCCCTCCCTAAAAGAGGGAAGGGGCTGAGGGGTTAGGTTCTGCCGCTTGCCCTCACGATTACTTTGAGATCCGCCCATGATCAGGTGGGGCCAGTTGATCGCGAGACAGGCTCCGACCGGGGCCGGGGCGGTGCCGCGCCCCCAAGTGTTGGGAACGTGGGCGCTCGTCGCAATGGGGATCGGGGCCACGATCGGCTCCGGCATCTTCGTCACGACCGGGCAGGTCGCCGCCACTGTGGCCGGGCCGGGCGTGGTGCTGTCGTACCTGGTCGCGGGGTGTGCGTGCCTCCTGGCGGCGCTCTGTTACGCCGAGTTCGCGGCGCTCCACCCGAGCGGCGGAAGCGCCTACAGCTACGCTTACGCGACCCTCGGTGAACTCGGCGCATGGGTCATCGGCTGGGATCTCGTTCTGGAATACGGGGTCGCCGGATCGATTGTCGCCGTGGGCTGGTCGGAACACTTCGTCCAGTTGTTCCAGAACCTCGGTGTTCAAGTCCCCGCGGCACTCGTCGCGCCGGTCAACGTTCCCGCTGCGCTGGTCATGGTCATCGTTACCGCCGTTCTCGTCCGGGGGGTCGCAGAGAGCGCCAGGACGAACTCGATCGTGGTCGGGGTGAAGCTCGGCGTTGTCTTGTTCGTGCTGCTGGTCGGGGTCTGGTTCGTGGATCGGGTGAACTGGATCGGGTTTCCGCCGCCGGACAACCCGACCGGCAGCGGGTTCCTGCCGTTCGGCTGGGCCGGGGTGATGACCGGGGCGGCGATGGTCTTCTTCGCCTACATCGGGTTCGATGCGGTTTCGACCCACGCCGAGGAGGCCATCGCCCCCGGGCACAGCCTGCCGCGCGGCATCCTCGTGTCGCTGGCGGTTTGCACGGTGCTGTACATCGCCGTGGCGGCCGTACTGGTGGGGATGGTGCCGTGGGTGCGGATCGCGCCGCTCGCTCCGGTGGCGGCCGCGTTCACGGGGGTCGGGATGCCGTGGGCGGCTGTGGTCATCGACCTCGGGGCCCTCGCGGGGATGACGAGCGTCCTCCTCGTGACCTTCTCCGGGCAAGCCCGCATCTTCCGCGCAATGGCCCGCGACGGCCTGTTACCGAAGGGACTGTTCGCCGCGGAACACTCGAAGTCCGGCGCGCCGGTCCGGTCCCTCGTCCTGACCGGGACCGTCGCGGGTCTGACGGCGGCGCTCGTCCCGCACGGCGTGCTGCTGGAGATGGTGTCCATCGGCACGCTGATGGCGTTCGCGATCGTGTGCGCCGCCGTGATGATCCTGCGGAACACGCACCCGGACGCGGCCCGCCCGTTCCGCTGCCCGGCCGTGTACGTCGTCGCCCCGCTCGGGATCGTGGTGAACGGAGCGATGATGATCGCCTTGCCGGTCGAGACGTGGCTCCGGCTCGTGGTGTGGTTCGCGGTCGGGCTCGGCGTGTATTTCGGCTACGGCGCCCGGCACAGCGCCTTGCGCCTGCGAAATTCGGGCCCGCGGGCCGCGCCCGAACTCGAGCGCTCGTGACGCGGTTCACCCCCTATAACACATCTGTCCCTATCTCACTTTCGGATGGCCGCATGCGCTGGTCTATCGTCCGGTTGATCGCCGCGCGCGAGGTGCGCGACCAGGTGCGGGACCGCCGCACGCTGTTCCTCATCCTCGGCCTGCCGATTCTCATGTACCCGCTGTTCGTCGGGGTCGGCATCCTGTTCGTCACCGCGCTCAAGGAGAAGAAGCTGGTGGTTGGCGTGGCCGGCGCGGACCACCTGCCGCAACCGAAACCGGACCTCACCCCCGGGCTCGGCGGCGCCGCCGGCGCGGCGCGGCTCATGCTCGTGTACCCGCCGCTGCTCGGTGAGAACGGGCAGTTCGCCGAGCGCTACGCCGCCGACGCCAAGGACGCCGCCCCGCTCCTCGCGAAGCGGCTCGACACCGCCGACGACCAGGAACTGCGGGCGCTCCTGGACGCGCGCCAGGTGGACGCCGTGGTGGTGGTGGCCCCGGACGCGGCGGCGAAACTGGAGCGCGGCGAGCGGCCGGAGGTGCGCGTGCTGGGCCGCGACGGCGAGGAGAACTCGAAACTCGCGGTGCAGCGCGTCACCGCCGTGCTGCACCGCTGGGCGGACGACGTGAAGGCCGTGAAGTTCGCCCGCAAGAGCCTGCCCCCCGACTTCGACCGCCCCATCGACGTGCGCGACCCGCAGTCCGAGAAGACCACCGAGAAGAAGGTCGCGGACGAGCTGCGCGACATGCTGGTGAAGGTGATCCCGTTTTTGCTGGTGATGTGGATGCTCACCGGCTCGATCTACCCGGCCATCGACATGACGGCGGGGGAGAAGGAGCGCGGCACGATGGAGACGCTGCTCATCAGCCCGGCCGAGCGCACCGAGATCGTCGCCGGGAAGTTCTTCGCCACCGCCTTTTTCGGGTTCGGCACGGCCATGTGGAACGTGCTGCTCATGGTGGTCGCGGTGGCGGTCGCCCCGCTCCTGGCCCCGACCCTGGGGTACGGGCTGGTGTCGCTCCCGGGGCTGATCGCGTGCGTGCTGGCGGCGGTGCCGCTGGCGATGCTGTTCGCCGCCACGGCGCTGTCGCTGGGCATCTTCGCCCGCAGCACCAAGGAGGGGAACTACTACATGGTCCCGCTGTTCTTCGTGGTGCTGCCGCTGGCGTACTGGAGCATGACACCGGGCATCGAGCTGGACGGGTTCACGCGCTGGGTGCCGCTGGCGAACGCGCTCTTGTTCCAGCAGCGGCTCATGTCGGTGCGGCAGGACGCGTTCCCGTGGCAGCACGTGCCGGCCGTCTTCGGGACGCTGGCGCTGTGTGTCACAGTCGCGCTCTGGGCCGCGGTCCAGCAGTTCCACCGCGAAAACGTGCTGTTCCGCGAGGCGCAGGGCGCCGGGCGGAAGTGGTCGCTGTTCGGCAAAAAGTCGTAGTGGGGAGTGGAGCCGCGCGTTGCGGTCCGGAAACGGTCGATCGCCGGCACCCTTCGGCCCGGGGCGGCAGCCCCCGGGTTTCTGTAATATACACATCTCAGCGTCCGCAGCACGTTCGGGAACACGGTCGCGACTCGTACCCAAGAATATCTCGCGTTCGCGTGGTCCGTCGGTCATACTGTGCTATACGCTGTCCCGCGCGGAGCCCGTTCGATGCCCCCCTCTAACGCGTCGCCGAAGTACGTCGAAGTGGCCGAAGCTCTGGAACTGCAGATCCGCGAAGGGAAGTGGGAAGGCGGGAAGATGCCCAGCGTCCGCGGGATCGCTGAGCAGCACAGAATCAGCGTCGTCACCGCGTCGCGGGCGATCCAGATCCTGCGCGACAAGGGGCTGATCCAGACCGTCCAGCGGTCCGGGTGCTACCGCGTCGCCCCGCCCTCGGCCGACCGCTGGGCCCTCGTGTTGCGCATCMCCCCCGGCCCGTGGCAGAAGGCCACGCTCGGCATGTCGCGGCTCGGGTTCGAGTCGCTCGCCCGCCGCGAACCGATGCACCTGGAACCGGACGCCGTCCCGCTCGCCCTGGGCATGTCGGACGCGGACGTGCGCGCGTGCGTCCGGGCGGCCAAGGCGAGCGGCGTCGGCGGGGTGTTCTTCCTGCCGTCGCGGCACAGCGACGAGGAGATGCGGCTGGACGAGCGGTTCCTGGCCGCGTGCGGGGCCGAGGCGGTCCCGGTGGTGCTCATGGAGCGGAACCTGCGCGGGACCAACCGCGACCTGGAGCGCGACCTCGTCGCGGGGGACGACCTCGACGGGGCCGCCCGCGCCACCCGCCACCTGCTCGACCTCGGCCGCAAGCGGGTGGCCGTCGTCGTCGCCTCGCCGACCAGCAGCCACAACGACCGCGTGGCCGGCTACCTGCACGCCCTGCACGCCGCGGCGCGGGACGCCAGCGGGCGGGCGGCCGAGCTGAAGCCGGTCGTCCTGTACCAGGGCCACGACCTGCCCTCCCGCGACTCCTACGTCCGGCTGGCCGATCAGGTGCGCAAGTTGCGCCTCGACGGCGTCGTGTGCTACCAGGACTACACGGCGATGGGCCTCATCATCGAGCTGCTCGCCCGCGGCGCGAGGGTGCCCGACGACGTGGCCGTGACCGGGTCCGACGACCTGCCCATCGGCAACCTGTTCACCATCGGCATCACCACGTACACATACCCCTCTGAGGGGATGGCCGAACAGGCGGTGCGGCTGATGCGCGAGCGCATGAAGGMCCCCMCCCGCCCGCCACTCAAAGTGGTCGTGCCGGGCCGACTGATCGTCCGCGAAAGTTCGGCCGGCGCCGCCGCCCACCGCGCCGCCGACGGAGGCTGACCGAGTTGACGACCGAAGGGCAGCACACAGACGTGGCGGTGGTCGGGGCCGGCATCGTCGGCCTGGCGTTCGCGTGGGAGGCGGCCCGCCGCGGGCGCTCCGTCGTCCTCTTCGACCGGACCGCCAAACCGGCGGGCGCGTCGGTTCGCAACTTCGGCATGATCTGGCCCATCGGCCAGGCGCCGGGCCCCGACTACCGGCGCGCGATAAAAAGCCGGGCGCGCTGGCTGGAACTCGGGGCAAAGGCCGGCGTGTGGGCCGCGGAGTGCGGGTCGCTCCACGCCGTCTACCGCACCGACGAAGACGCGGTCCTCCGCGAGTTCGCCGCCGCCGCCCCGGCCCTCGGCATCGCGTGCGAGTACCTCTCGGCGGCGGACACGGTCCGGCGCTTCCCCGCCGTCCGCCCCGAAGGCCTTCAAGGCGCGCTACACAGCCCGACCGAACTCGCCGTGAACCCGCCCGCCGCCGTCGCACGGCTCCCGCACTTCCTCGCGGAACAGTTCGGGGTGCGGTTGCGGCTCGGGGTGACGGTCACCGGCATCGAGATGCCGCGGGTGCGCACGGCCGGCGGCGAAACGTGGCACGCCGACCGCGTGTTCGTCTGCTCGGGCACCGACTTCCAGACGCTCTTCCCCGACACGTTCGCGGCCAGCGGCACCCGCCGGTGCAAGCTCCAGATGATGCGAACCGGCCCGCAGCCGGGGGGGTGGCGGCTCGGCCCGCACCTCGCCGGCGGCCTCACGCTGTGCCACTACAAATCGTTCGAGGTGTGCAACACACTTCCCGCGGTCAAGGCACGTGTCGCGGCCGAAATGGCCGAGTACGTCAAGTACGGCATCCACGTCATGGCGTCACAGAACGACCGCGGCGAGGTGATTATCGGCGACTCGCACGAATATGACGGTGACATCGACCCGTTCGACAAGCCGCAGATCGACGCCCTCGTCCTGGATTACCTCTGTACCATGCTGCGTCTGCCGGACTGGCAGATCGCGGCCCGCTGGCACGGGGTGTACGCGAAGCMCCCGACGAAGTCGTTCATGACGGCCGAGCCGCAGCCGGGGTGCGTGATCGCCGTCGCGCCCGGCGGGGCCGGCATGACGCTGTCGTTCGGCATCGCCGAAGAGKGGKGGGGGGCCAACGGATGACGCCCGCCGACGTACTGGCCCGCGCCGGCCGCCTGTTCGCCGAGCGCGGCGGCGCCGAGTACCACGGCGAAGCCGTGACTCAACTCGAGCACGCGCTCCAGTGCGCCAGCCTGGCCGAACTGGACGGGCGGCCGGCCGACCTGGTGGCCGCGGCGCTGCTCCACGACGTCGGGCACCTGCTCCACGGTCACGGCGAGGCCCATCTCACTGATGGCACCGACGACGATCACGAGGAACTCGGCGCCCGGTTCCTGGCCCGGGCGTTCGGGCCGGCGGTGACCGAGCCGATCCGCCTGCACGTGCCCGCGAAGCGCTACCTGTGCGCCGCACGGGCCGGGTACCTCGAGGGGCTCTCACCGGCGTCGGTGCGCAGCCTCGAACTCCAGGGCGGGCCGATGACCGCCGCCGAAACCGCGCAGTTCGAGGCGCACCCGCACTTCGCCGCGGCCGTGCAGCTCCGCGAGTACGACGACCGCGCAAAGGTGGTCGGCCTGAGCACCCCGTCGTTCGACCACTTCCGCATTTACCTGGAACGGTGCCTCCGTGCCGACCGATCCGCTTGAAATCAAACTCGTCGTCTGCGACTGGGCCGGCACCACGATCGACTTCGGGTGCATGGCGCCGTCCGGGGCGTTCGTCGCCGCGTTCGCCGCGCGCGGGGTGGCGGTGACACTCACCGAGGCCCGCGGACCGATGGGGCTCCACAAGAAGGACCACCTCCGCGCGATGCTGCGGACCGAAAGCGTGTCGGCGAAGTGGCGCACCGTGACCGGGCGCGAGTGGACCGAACGAGACGTGACCGAACTCTACCGCGACGTCACCCCGCGGCAAGTTGAGGCGGCTAAAACGTACAGCGCGCTCGTTCCCGGGGTGATCGGGGCCGTGACAGAATTGCGCCGAGCGGGTGTGAAGCTCGCCGGAACGACGGGCTATTTCCATGAGGCCGCCGCGGCGGTCTCTGCTGCCGCGAAGCAACAGGGCTACGAACCGGACTTCAACATCTGCGCCGATGACGTGCCCGCCGGTCGCCCGGCCCCGTGGATGATCTTCCGGTGCATGGAAGCGCTCGGCGTGTMCCCGCCGGCCGCGGTGCTGAAGTTGGGCGACACCGTGATCGACATTGAGGACGGCCGCAACGCGGGCTGCTGGAGCGTCGGCGTCGTCGATTCGAGTAACGAAATGGGGCTCACCGCGCCCGAATTTGCCGCGCTGCCGGAGCCGGAAAAGGCGTCCCGTCGCGGGCACGTCGCGGACCGGTACCAAAAGGCCGGCGCACACGGCGTCATCGATTCGCTGGCCGAGCTGCCCGGGCTCGTGCGCGGTTTGAACGCCCGCCTTGCCACCGGCGAGCGCCCCTAACCTCCGCCCGTTCCTATCATACTCTGAATGCCAACCGATCTCTGGACGTTCGCGTTCCTCTGTGCCTCTGCGTTCGTCGCGGGGGCGATGAACTCCGTCGCGGGCGGCGGCACGTTACTCACGTTCCCGGCCCTCACGGCGCTCGTCACCCCGGCGGTCGCGAACGGCACCAGCACCTTCGCACTCTTGCCGGGGTCGATCGCGGGCGCGCTGGGCTACCGGAAGGAGTTGCACGAGAGCCGACGGTTCGTCCTGCGCATGCTGGCACCGAGCATCGCGGGCGGGTTCATCGGCGCCTGGCTGGTGGGCAAGAACCCGGACGCGTTCGCGCTGCTCGTGCCGTGGCTCATCCTCCTGGCCGCGGTGCTGTTCGTGGTCCAGGCGCCGCTCTCGAAGTGGGTGAAGCGGCGCGCGGCCGTCGAGGGCGTGCCCCCCGAACGCCACGAACCGAACTGGCAGACGCAGGCGCTGGTGATCGGCTTCCAGTTCCTCGTGGCGGTGTACGGCGGGTACTTCGGCGCGGGCATCGGCATCCTGATGCTCAGTGCGCTCGGCTTCGTGGGCGTGGGCGACATCCACCGCATGAACGCGGTGAAAACGTGTCTCGTGGCCGCGATCAACGCCGCGAGCGTGGTGGTGTTCGTCCGCGACGACCTGGTGAACTGGGGGTACGCGCTGCCGATGCTCCTGGCCGCGGTCCTCGGCGGCTACGCCGGGGCGCGGGTCGCGCGCCGACTGCCCGCGCGCTACGTCCGTTACGCCGTGATCGTGATCGGCTTCGGCCTGGCCGCGTTCTATTTCATCAAGATGTACGCACAGGCGTGACCGCGCGGGCCGCGACCCGGACCGCGCGAAGTGCGAAGAGCGCCCGTTCGGTGCCCCAGGTGCCGACCAGCATCCCCGCGAGCATCCCGACCGTCATACCCGCGAAGCTGCCCGCGACCGCCGCTGTCACGCTCCCGGTCGGAACCTGAGCGGCCCCCCCCCCGCCCGCGATCATGCCGGCCACCATGCCGACGTTCCCGCCGCTGTACATCGCGACCGTGTGACGGGCGTTGGGCGCCGGGCACCGACCGAGCCACCGCATCGCGCAGTTCGCGGTCACCAGCATCCCGATCCACATCCACGGCTTCATCACACCGTCTCGCATCGCTTCAACACAATGGCAGCAGCCGGCGTCGTGGAGCGCGGCGAAGCCGTTGTCGGCCCACCAACCGAGTAACATGCCGAGGTTGCCGAGCGTGACCATGCCGACGCACATGTCCAACCAGTGCGGGACCGCGATGCGGTACCACAGGAACCCGAGCGCGGCCCCCGTCAGTGCGAAGGAGCCGAGGAGGCGCGCCGCAGAAGCCGGCTCGCGAAGGGACGCGAGCAGGAGAAGGAAGACGACGCCTTGCAGCGCGAGCGCGAGGCCGTGCGCTGCAGCAAGACCTACCCCCCCGGCCCCCCTCCCTTCAGGGAGGGGGGAGGAAGAACCCACCCCCAACCCCTCCTCTGCCTCCCCGGCCCTGTCAGCAGAGCTTCTCGCGGGCCGGGGATAGGGAGGGGAGCCAGACCTTCGGAGCCCCGATACCTCCAGAGAGTCGGAGGAAGCTTTCCGCGCCGTCACCCCCCTCCCTTTAGGGAGGGGGGCCGGGGGGGTGGGTTCTTCCGCTCGGCCTCCGACTCGCGTCGATGAGAACACCAGCGTGAAGCTCGACACCACCATCAGCACCGCCGCCACAACGGGGTGCAGCACGCCGCACGCGGCGAGCGCCATACCCACCAGGTTGTAACACACCGCGCGGCGCAGGTTCCGGCGCACGGCCCGCACCGCATCGCGGCTCAATTCGATCGCCCAGGGGAGCACGCGGAGGTCGCCGTGGTACAGGGTGAGCGCGGCCGCGCTCACCGCGAGATCGGTCCCGCTCGCCAGCGCCACGCCCACATGCGCTGTCGCGAGGGCCGATGCGTCGTTGATCCCGTCCCCCACGAACAGCGGCTTCACGCCGGCGGCCTTCGCCACTTCCACCGCGGCCCGCTTGTCGTCGGGTAGTAGCCCGCCGCGTGCCGGCGGCAGGCCGAGCGCTTCGGCACGGCCGGTGGCGTCACCCGTCAAGACTTCCACCGGGAGGCCGAGGGCGTTGAGCTGCGCGAGGGCCTCAGAAGATGAGTCGCGCAGGCGCTCCGCGACCGTCGCCACCGCCGCGAGTTCACCATCGACGGCGACATAAACGACTCGCGCGCCGGATGCGGGAAGATGAGGCTCCTCGGTCGGAACTCCGGGAACGAATTCTCGCGTGCCGATTCGGATCTCGTGCCGCGTTCCGCTCACCTCGATCAGCTCGGCCAACACGCCGCAACCGGGTACGGCGGTGAGCGCCGTCACGCTGGGTTCGGCGCCCCGCGAGAACAGTCGCGGTAGGTCCGCGAACGGTTTCGCGATCGGGTGGGGGCTCTGCGCCTGCACCAGCGAGAGCCAGCCCAGGAGTGTGGCGCGATCGGCCCCGGCGCCCGTCGTCTCGATGTCCACGAGCGCGAAGCGGTCCTCTGTCAGCGTACCGGTCTTGTCGAACATCACGCTGTCAACTGTTGCCAGGCGCTCGATTAAGTCACCCGAACGCACGACGACCCCGCGCTCCGCGAGGCACCCGAGCGCCGACCAGATCACCACCGGCGTCGCGAGCCCGATCACGCACGGGCACGCGACCAGCAGCACCGACATGGCGTTGAACAGCCCGGCCTCCCAGCCCGCGGCCGTGAGGAGCGCCCAGTACGCAAACGTGCCGAGTGCGGTGACCACAACGAGCGGGAGGAACCACCGGCCGAGCCGGTCGGCGCGGGCTTGCAGAGAGATCGGCGTGTCGCGCGCCGCCTCAACGGCAGCGAGGAGACGGTCCACTTGGCGGTCGGTGCCTGGCGCGGTGGCGACAACCCGAAAGGCCGCGTCGCAACTCGCGGAGCCGGCCAGAACGCGGTCCCCCGGTCGGCGCACCACCGCAAACGGTTCACCGCTCACGGCGGACTCGGAGACGAACCCGACACCGTCGCGAACGACGCCGTCCACCGCGATCAATTCGCCGGGATAAACGGCAACCAGATCCCCCCGGCGCACGTCGGCCACCGGCACGGTGCGCGTGGCGCCAGTGGCGTCCACGAGTCGGCACAGGCCGAGTCGGTCACCCCACGCACGCGCCCCGGCCAGCGCCGCGGCACGGGAACGGGCGCCGATCAGCTTGCCGAGCGTGTAAACGACGAGCAGGACCGACACGACCTCGAAGTAAATCTTCCCGCGGCCGGTGAGGTGCGCTTGCAGCGACGCCGCGAGCGCGCCGCTCATGGTGAGGAGGAACAGCGCCTCGATCGTGAGCCGGCCGCGGCGGAGTTCGGTCCAGGTGGTCCTGACCAGCGGACCGCCAAGAAGGATCATGACGAGTACGGTACCCGCGAAGAGGCACCACTGCGTCAGCTCGCGGGCCGCGGGCGGAACGTCGTCGTGCAGGTTGAGCGCGAGGCCGAAGATCATCGACTGGCCGACGACGAGAATCCCGATGCCGAGCCGCACGCCGATACTGCCGAGCTTGCCACTATCGGCACCCAGAGCGGAACAGCCCCCGCCCTCGCACGCGAGTTCGCCTCGTTCGAGGCACCCGAAACAGCAATACACCGCCCCCCGGCGCCCGGCGTGCCCGCCACCAGTAATCGGTCCGTTGCAGTGTGCGCAGGTTAACATGGTGAAGCGCTAGGCGATGGGACGGGCAGGCGGGGCGGCGTGAGCCCGCCGGTGCGACACGTCACGAGGCACCGACGCGGTTCGTTGTGAACTGCGGCCGGATTTCGATGGCGGCCCGGAGTGTGGTCCGCTCGGTCCCCGAGCGACGCTTCGCACGGCGTATCGCAACGGGACAMCCGCGTCACAYCCGCTGCCGCGCCGCAMCCGCTCGGGGACCGAGCGGACCACACTCCGGGCCACTACCCGGATTTCGACGGCGCCCGTGGTGGGTCGTTTTGTGTCGCACCGACGGCTCACACCGCGCGCCGCCCCGGTGCGCTACTTCTTCGGCGCCGTAGTTGTGGTGCCGGTGTCGGAGTAGGTCAACGGCAGCTTGAGCAGTTCGTCGTGGTTCACGGGCTGGCTGCCGTTCGGCTTGCGGGCCCCTTCCTTCGCGCGGGCCGCCTTCACCTCGTCGGCGGTGATCGCCGGCTTTGAGTTTTCCGGGTCGGCCTTGTTAGCCCAACTGTTGCGGACGTACGTCAGCACGCCCGCGATCTCGTAGTCCTTCAGCACGTTGCCCTGTTGCGGCATCACCGCGCCGCTGTACGTGCGGCCCTTGACCGGGATCGGTCCGCTCAGACCGTATAGCAGGATGCGGCTCAGTCGCGCCGCGGTCGCCTGGTCGCCGGCCACCCACTCGGAGCCGTCCAGCGGCGGGATGTTCTGCGCCGGCTGGCCCTTGCCCTCCGGCCCGTGACACGAGGCGCAGATCGTCTGGTACTTCTGCTCGCCGATCCGCTTGAGGTCGTCCACGGTCCGCGGGTTCGGTTCGACCACCGGCCCGGCCGGCGGGGGCGCGTCCTTCAGGTCGGGGCGGTCGTACACGTCGCGGCGGAAGTCGGCGGTGTTCGCGCCCATGTAGTAGCCGCCCCAGGCGAGCAGCCCGCCGCACACCACCGCCACCCAGAACGGCACCGGCTCGAACCCGTCGCGCGGCTCGGCGTGCTCGCGCATGAGCATCTCGTGCATGCCCTGCACCGAGTCCGACCCGCCCGCGCCGGGCTCGTCGCCGGCGGAGTCGTCGACGCCGTCGGCGGTGAGCATCACCGGGTCGTTCATCTCGGTCATGAGCGCGCGGTGCATGTCCGTGACGGACTCCACGCCGGGCGCCGGGGCGTCGCGGTTCGGCTCACTCATTCTTTGGCCTCCGGCAGCGGCACTTCGGCCTTGCGCAGCGCGAGCAGGTACGCGACGAGCGCGTCCCCGTCGGCGTTCGGAACCACCTGGTACTCGTCTTCGGGCGTGGTCAGCCAGAAATCGAGCAGGCGCGTTTTACCCTCGGCCGTCTTGATGTCGATCGCCTCGGGCTGGCCGGCGCGGATCGCGTCGCCGCGCTCCTTGAGGATCGCGTCCCACTCCGCGGCGGACGGGCGCCACCGGTAGCCCGGGGCGACGGTCCACTCGCGGGCCAGCGCCAGCGCCTTGTCGCTCCGGGCGCCGACCACCCGCTCGCGGGTGTAGAAGAACGCGAACGACGGCATCACGCTCCAGGCGTTCGCGGACCGCGGGTTGAACATGTGCGTGTGGTGCCACGCCTCGGACGGGTTCCTGACGCCGATGTTGGCCAGGTCCGGCCCGGTCCGCATGGTGCCGAGCATCGTGGGGTTGTCGTAGATGTAGTCGCGCGACACGGTGCGGCGCAGCCCCCAGCTCCGCTTGATGTCCGCGCCGGTCTTCTGCTCGCCGTTGGAGTCCCACCAGTTGCCGAAGCGCGCGCTGCGCACCTGCTGACTATGGCAGTACATGCACCCGTTGTTCTGGTACACCTTCTTGCCCGCCAGCGCCTTGCCCTGGAGCGGCCGCGGGTACGGCTCGTCGCCCTCGTCCTTCTTGTATGGCTGCTCGTCTCGGAGCTGCCAGAAGGGGAACAGAATGAGCCCCAGCCAGCTCGACGAGAACGTGAGCAGCGCGCCCAGGAAGATCACCATCCCGCGGTCCATGTCTCAAGTCCTCAAGAAAAATGAGCCGCAGATAAACGCAGATAAACGCAGATCAAGCCAGAAGAGAAAAGCAGAGGATTGAGTTCAAAGCCGCTCCTTGCCTTTATTTTGTGCCCACCGGTTCTCTGCTTTGATCCGCGTCTATCTGCGTTTATCAGCGGCTCATCTTTACAACTTCCGCGGTGACGGGTTGCGCCGGTTCGACGAAGAACGTCGGCCCGCCGGCCCGCTGCTTGCCCCACCCGGCCAGGTTCATCACGAACGACGTCGCGAACGCCAGGTGCCCCGTGGTCAGCAGGACACCCGCGACCGACCGCGTGAACAGGTGCGGCCGGAGGTACTCGACGATCTTGCCGAACGGGACGTCGGGGTTGTTCATCATGCGGCCCTGCCACCAGCCGCCGATGGACAGCGCCGCAAAGTAAGTGGTGATGCCGATCGCGGCGCACCAGAAGTGGACGCGGATCAGCACCGGGCTGGCCCACTCCCGGCCGGTGAGCCGCGGGATCATGTAGTAGAACAGGCCGAAGTAGATCATCGTCACGAACCCGTACGCGCCCAGGTGCGCGTGCGCCACCGTGTAGTGCGTGAAGTGCGTCACCTCGCTGAAGTCCTTCAGCGCCTCGAACGAGCCCTGCAGGCTCACCGCGGTGTACGCGATCGCCCCGAACACGGTGAACCGCAGCGCCGGGCTGTACCGGAGCCGGTGGAAGTGCCCCCGCATCGTCATGTGGTGGTTGATCGCCACCGCCAGCACGGGGATGATCATCATCATGCTGCCCACGGTGCTGGCGCTCGCCAGCCAGCSGGGGATCGGCCCGCCGATCAGGTGGTGCATCCCGGCCCACGAGTAGAACAGGGCCAGCGACCAGAACCCGATGATGCTCAGGTAGTAGCTGTGGACCGGGCGCCCGATGATCTTCGGGATCAGGTAGTACGCGGTGCCCACGGCGACCGGGGTGAACCACAGGCCCAGCACGTTGTGCCCGAACCACCAGTTCACGATCGGCTGCACCACGCCGGTCGCGGGGCTCCAGAAGATCATGAACTGGGCGACGAGGTACAGCCACGGGAACCAGAACACCGCGCCCATGACGTACCACTGCGACACGTACACGTGCGGCTCGCGGCGGCAGCGGAACACCGCGACCGTCCACGCCGACACGATGCCCAGCGCCGCGATGAAGAACGGGGCCGCGTACGGGGGCGCGTCCAGCCACTCCACCGACTGTGCGTCGCCGAAGATGATGCCGAACACTGCCAAGAACACGCCGACGTTCCACAGCGCGCACGCCACGAGCAGCAGTTTCGGGTAGACCAGTTCCGCGCGCGACAGCCGGCACATGAGCCACAGGGCGGCGGCCACCGTGGCGAGCGACGCCCACCCGATGCCCACCGCCTGGAGGTGCGCCATGCGCACGCGGCCGAACGTGAGTTCCGCACTGCCCGTGAGGAAGTACGGGCTGTGCAGCTTGATCGAGGCAACGAGTGCGAGCAGCGACCCCACCAGCAGCCAGGCCACCGCGCTCGTCGCGAACGCCATCACCGGCCCGCGGCACGACGAGTCGATGGCGGCGCGCTCGGCCGCCGATTTCGCGCGGTCCCGTGGGGAGAGTTGTGGAGCGGTCGGCGCGGCCATTGTCGGGGGGCTCCTGTCGGCTCGTCGGTTCGGCCCCGGGGCGTTGCCCCGGGCTCAGGAATCACAGGCTTACAGCCGGCCCGACGCGGGCACCCCAGAGGGGTGAGATTCCTCGGCCCGGGGCAACGCCCCGGGGTCTTGTTCGGGGAGCGCTCCGGGGAACGCGTCCGTCGGTTCGCCGATCGGCTCGTCCGGGCCGAAAATCGATTTCGACCCCTGGTCGAAGTTCTCGAACTGACCGTTACGGAACGCCCACCCGAGCGCGAGGACCGCCGCCCCGCCGAACAGCACGAGCGACCCGACGATGTTGGCGAACAGCGCGACGTCGACGGCGGTCATGGCTTCTTCCCCGTGTCGTCTTTCGGTTCGTCCTTCTTGGGCGCGGGCGGAGCCGGCACGGCCGGTTCCGGCGTGGGGAACGGCAACGTGTCGTTCGGCCCCTTTAATTTGGACATCAGCGCGTCGCGGGCCTCGCGCTGCGACATCTTCGCGCCGACGCCTTTGAGCGCGGCCTCGTTCCGCGCCCGCACTTCGTCGAGCTTCGCGTCGGCGCTCACGACCGGTTCGCCCTTCGCGTCGGTGGCGTCCGACTTCGGCACGTCCAGCCCGTTCGGCGACCGGTACGCGATCACCACGAGGGCGAGGAACACGAACAGCGTGGCGAACGTCGCGGCCACCGTCACGAACGGGAACCCCTGCGGCTTCTCGGGCGCGTTCGCGTTGTCGGTATTGGGATCGGTCATTGCAATTCAGTGGACGGTGGACGGTGGACAGTTAGAAAACAAGAAGTATCGGCACATCACACCTCGGCTTTTCAACTGCCCACTGCCCACTGCCCATTCCTTAAGGTGTCTCGTTCTCGTACCCGATCGCTTCGTTCAGCCGGGCGTCGCGGATCGGGATCAGCGGCGCCCGCAGGAAGCCCCACCCGGCCGACGTAATCAGCACGCCAAACATAAACACAGGAGCCGCGACGTCGAGCCAGTGCGGGTGAACCGTGTCCGAGTGCAGCACGGGCAGGATCTGCCAGTACAGATCGTAGGCGTGCATCACCAGCACCCAGGTGCAGATCACCGCGAGCCACTTGGGGCTGCGCTTGTGTGCCCGCGGCAGCAGCATGAAGAACGGCACGACGAAGTACAGGATCGGGAGCAGGATCGACACCGGGTACCAGCCGCCGTTGCGGCGCAGCAGGTAGAACTGCGTCTCCTCCGGCATGTTGCCGTACCAGATCAGGAAGTACTGGGCGAACGCGATGTACGCCCAGAACACCGTGAACCCGAACATGATCTTCGCGACGTCGTGCAGGTGCTCGATCGTGATCGTCTGCCGCAGGTGCCCCGCGGAGCGAAGAGCTAGCACGATCAGCACGCACGTCGCCAGCGACCCGCGAATGCCGCCCACCCAGAAGTACACGCCGTAGATCGTGCTGAACCACGTGTACTGGAGGCTCATCAGCATGTCGAGCGCGAAGAACGTGGCCGTCAGACCGAGCAGAGCGACGCCGGACGGCGCCCACCACTGCATCTTTTGTGTGAGCGCCCGCCCGCCCACCGCGTCCTGCTTCAGGGACCAGCGCCGCATGACGACCGAGTAAGCGATCCACACGGCGAAGTAGCACGCGATCCGCGCGAGGAAGAACGGCGTGGCGAAGTACAGGCCCTTCACGTGCCACAGGTGCTTCACGTGATCTTCGGTCGGCTCCGGTCCCCGAACGAAGTCGTACCACGCATACAAGTGTCCGCTGAACGTGCCCAGAAGCACCGGCAGGAACAGTACCGCCAGCGGCAGGATCGCGCGGCTCATGTTCTCGAACACGCGCCGCAGCCCGACCGACCAGCCGGCATCCGCGACGTGGTGAATGAGCGTCCAGAACAGCGCGCCGAGGGCGATGTCGAGGGCGAACACGTAGCCGAACAGGTACGAGTAGTAGAACTGCTTCGGCGCCACGAACGCCCCGACGACCAGCAGTGCGCCCGTGGCAATGAGCGCCCCGACCAACATGCGTGTGCCGCTGGCAACGGCATCGGCGCCGAGCGGCGCGACGCTCTCCGGCAACCCGGCCGGGTAGGTCAGCGGCGGGGGGCCGCCGGTGTCATCGGTCACGCTCGCGGTACTCATTCGGGAATGCCGTTTCGTTTGTAGTGACCCGCTTCAGCGGGTCGAGAGGCGCAGCCTCTCCGCGTTCATCCGAGGGTCCAGGCGCCGCGCCGCGGGGGACCCGCTGAAGCGGGTCACTACGAACTATGAGCGGCGCTCCGTCACTTCACAACCGGGTTCCCGTAGGCGAACTGCAACTCCCGCAGGTACGCCACGATCGCCCACCGGTCCAACACGTCTTTGAGCTGGTGGCCGTAACCCGGCATCTGGCGCACCCCGTTCGTCACCACGTTGAACAACTGGCCGTCCGGTTGGGCCTGAATCTCGGGCGTCAGCGTGTTCGCCGGCGCCACGCTCAGCCCGTAGGCGCCGACGATGCCGTACGCCACCTCACCGCCCCCGCCGCGCCCGCTCTGCCCGTGGCACACGGCACAGTTGCGGTTGAACTGCACCTGTCCGCGTTTCAAGAGCGCCTCCCATCCGCCGGCCTTCTCCACCGCGAGCGGCGGAACGCGGTTCACCCAGTAGCCCTCGCCCGTCAGCTTCCCGGCCTCCCACTTCGGCTTGGCGGGAAACTCCACACCGTCCCGCGTCTCCTTCGCGTCGGCGTTGGCGATGCCGAAATAGTACCGCTTGTCGGCTTTCAGGAAGTTCGGGTTCGGCGCGTCGTGGTGGCCCGCGTCGGCCGCGTAGTCGGTGCCGTCGAACGGCACGGTGTCGGCCGGCGGGAGCCGGTTGCTGCGGCCATCGGCGAAGTACCGGCTCTGTCCCTGACTCGTGTACTTGCCCTGGTACTTCATGTCGAGGAAGAAGTGCCACGGCCGGTTGTCGCTCTTCTGCCCGCGGAACCCGAGCGTCACGACCACCAGCGCGAACGCACCGAAGAGGGCAGTGAACATGGAGAGGTACGACATGACGCGCCCGCGCCGGCCCCGCCACGCCGCGAACAGCGTGGCGCCGAGTAGGAGCAGCGCGGTACCGAGGATCGCGGCGACCACCGCGTTCATCAGCACGTTCGTGTCGATCGCGTACATGCAACCCTCTACTTGGCGAACCCCGCCCGCAAGGGCGGTGGGTGGCACGGCAGATGCCGCGCCGCCCCTGTCAACTCGTGCCTTGCGCMCCCGCCGCCCTTGCGGGCGGGGTTCGCCTCACTCTCACGCCTCCACCACCGCCGCGTGCCGGCCGCCGAGCGACTCCAGATACGTTCGCGTCGCATCGGGGTGGAAGCTCGGATCGATCGCTTCGATACTCAGGAAGAACCCGCCCTGGGTGCTGCGCCGGAACGTCGGGTGACTGTCGATCGGGTGAAAGAACTTCGGCAGCCCACACAGCCCGACGAGCGAGAACAGCGTGAAGAGGCCCGCGAACAGCACCGTCATCTCGAAGAAGATCGGCACGAACCCTTCCCAGGAGCGGTACTCTTTCCCGCCCACGATGGTCGGGTAGTAGTACGCCATGAAGTAGAACTGCATCGTAGCGGCAGCCGTGAGCCCGGTGAGCGCGCCGGCCAGCGTGAACAGCGGCAACCGGCTCCGCGTGCGGCCAATGGCTTCCTTCATCCCGTGGATGTAAAACGGCGACCACGCGTCCACGTGCTTGAAGCCGACAGCGACCACCTTCTTCGCGGCGGCCAGTAGGTCCGAGCCGTTCGCGAACTCGGCCACAACACCCCACGGCTTACCCGTCCCGCCGGGCGTCGTGATGAACGGCGGCACGGGTTCGGAAGACGGCTCCACTTCGGTCCGCGGTCGCGCCGGCAGGCCGTATGAAGCGGCCAGCGCGTGATCCGGGGTCGGGTACTGACCGTCTTCCCCCTTCAGGTAGTTCCCGTTCGGGTGGAACTCCTCCGGAGGGATCGGTGAACCCGCGGCCTCTTCTCCCAGGTGGAAGGTGTGCGGGTTCGCCATCGGCAGCACGCCCTTCACCTCGGCGATGGCCACCATCGGCAGCACGCGGATGAACAGGAGCGTGAAGGTGAAGAACAGCCCGAAGTCGCCGATCATCTGGAGCCAGTCCACCCACGTCGGGTGGAACTGCCCCCACGAGCCGGGCAGGAAGTCGTGGTGCAGCGACTGCACGATGATGACGAACCGCTCGTACCACATCCCCACGTTGACGAACGTGACGACGATCACGACGAACCAAGGAGTCTGCCGGCACCACCGGATCCAAAACACCTGCGGGATGAACAGGTTGCACGACATCATCACCCAGTAGGCCCAGGTGTAGTCGCCGTCGATCGCGCGGTTCTTGAACGTCTGCCATTCATACGGGTTGCCGGAGAACCACGCGATGAACAGCTCCATGCAGTACGCGTACCCGACGATGGTTCCCGTCGCGAGGATGAACTTGCACATCACGTCGATGTGCTTGATGGTGACGACGTTGTCCAGCTTGTACACCGCCCGCGCCGGGATCATGCACTGGAGCACCATCGCGAACCCGCCGAAAATCGCCCCCGCGACGAAGTACGGCGGGAAGATGGTGGTGTGCCACCCCGGGATGAGCGACGTGGCGAAGTCGAAGCTCACGACCGAGTGAACGCTCAGCACGAGTGGCGTACTGAGGCCGGCGAGCATCAGGTACGCGACCTCGTAGTGCCGCCAGTGGCGGGTGCTGCCGCGCCAACCGAGTGAGAGGAACCCGAACACCATCTGCCGGGTGCGGCCCTTCGCCCGGTCGCGGAGCGTGGCCAGGTCCGGGATGAGGCCGATGTACCAGAAAATCAGCGAGATCGAGAAGTACGTCGAGACCGCAAACAGGTCCCACAGGAGTGCGGAGCGGAAGTTCTGGAAAATGTGGTTCGCGTTCGGCAGCGGGAACATGAACCACGCGTACCAGAACCGCCCGACGTGAATGCCGGGGTACACGCCGGCGCAGATCACGGCGAAGATCGTCATGGCCTCGCTGAAGCGGTTGATCGACGTCCGCCACTTCTGCCTGAACAGGAACAAGATGGCGCTGATGAGCGTGCCGGCGTGCCCGATGCCGATCCAGAACACGAAGTTCGTGATGTCGAACGCCCACGCCACCGGAACGTTGCTGCCCCAGACGCCGACCCCGGTCGAGATCAGGTAGGTCGCGGCAATGACACCGCCGCACAGGAGCGCCATCGAGATGAGCAGCGCGGGCCACCACCAGTACGGCTGCGGCTGCTCGGTGATCTCGCTGATCTGTTGCGAAACGGAGTCGTAGTCGGACGGCCCCCACACGAGCGGGATGCGCGGCAGCGGGTCCGGGAACTTCGGCCCGTGCGGCGTGTCGTGCGTGTCGTGGGTACTCGTCGCGGTCATCGTACTTCTCTAGCGGCCTTCGTTCGGATTCTTCCGTGTGGTCCGCTCGCTCCGCGAGCGGTGCGATACGGTCGGGGTTGCGTCAACAATCGTGGAACGCGGCCGACAGGGCCCACGTCAACCGCTCGCGGAGCGAGCGGACCACACTCAGGCCATCTCCGGATTCATGTTCCGCACCCGCGGCAGGTAACTCGTGCGCGGCTTCGTGTTCAGTTCGCCGAGCAGCAGGTACTCGCTCTCTTTCGCCTTCTGCTTGCTCACTTGGCTCTTCGGGTCGAGCGTGTTGCCGAAGGCAATGGCCTGCGTCGGGCACGCCGACTGGCACGCGGTCACGATCACGCCGTCCGGCACGATCACGCGGCCCGCGGCATCCAGATCGTA
>BFBZ01000004.1_pt1 | contig 23316 bp, 27 predicted proteins | sample 1888401 | NCBI WGS metagenome assembly BFBZ01 (sample SAMD00112614, study PRJDB3348) | symbiont metagenome | host: Chara braunii
TATTCGAAGATGCTGAATTCGGTGATGGAGGGGCCCGGAAAGGTGTTCGCCGGTTAGGCGCCGACTATGACGCTCGAGTTTCTGGTGATCTCTCTGATCAAGGCAGGAGTGGTGGCCTTTGTGCTGATGACCACGCTGGCCTACCTGCAGTGGATTGAGCGCAAGGTGATCGCGCACATTCAGCTTCGCGTGGGTCCGCGGCGCGTGGGTCCGCACGGGCTGCTGCAGCCGCTCGCCGACGTGGTGAAGCTGATCACGAAGGAGGACATGATTCCCTCCCACGTGAATAAGTTCTTCTATCTGCTGGCGCCGTTTGTCGCGGTGTTCTTCGCGCTGATCTCGATTTCGGTGATTCCGTTCGGTCCGGCCGTAAACGTGGGGCCGTATCAGACTTACCTGCAGTTGTCGGATTTGAATATCGGGGTGCTGTTTGTGCTCGCCATTTCTTCGATTGGCGTGTACGGAGTGGCGCTGGCGGGATGGTCGTCGAACAATAAGTACGCCCTGCTCGGCGGGCTGAGGAGTTCGGCGCAGATGATCAGCTACGAGCTGCCGATGGCGCTCGCGCTCGCTTCTCCGCTGCTGATTGCGAATACGCTCAGTTTGCGGGAGATTGTCGACAAGCAGGGCGGGTTTTATTTCGACGTTCTGCCGAAATGGGCGATCTTTCAGGGACCGTGGCCGCAGATCTTCGCGTTTGTGCTGTTTCTGATTGCCGCCTTCGCCGAAACCAACCGCGTGCCGTTCGATTTGCCGGAAGCCGAGAACGAACTGGTCGCGGGTTTCCACACCGAATACAGTTCGATGAAGTTCGCGGCGTTTTTCATGGCCGAGTACGCCAACATGGTGACCGTATCGTGCATGGCGGTGCTGTTATATCTCGGCGGGTGGCAGCCTTTGTGGAATCCGGCGTATGGATCGAACTTCGTGCCGGTGGCGCTTTTTGCATTCGCGGGCGCGATCTCGCTCTATCACGGGCTGAACCCGGCTCGTAAGTTAGACCGGCTGACGTTACCGGCGGCGGCGTTGATCTTTTTCGGGCTGGCGGCGATTTTCCTGGTTCCGCTATTGAATACGATCCTGTTGCCGCTGTTCTGGTTCTGCGGCAAGGTTCTGGCGGTCCTCTTTCTGTTTATCTGGATTCGCGGTACTCTGCCGCGGTTCCGCTACGATCAGCTCATGCGGTTTGCCTGGACGGTGATGTTCCCAATCGCGATGGCGAATCTTCTGATTACCGGCCTGCTGGTGGCCCTGACGACTAAGTGACATGGACGTAATTCTCTTTTTGCTGTTCGCCTTCATAGCAGTGGCGGCCGCGATCAATCTCGTGGTCCAGACGCATCCGATTTCGAGTGCGCTTTCCCTGATCGGCGTGATGGGTTCGCTGGCCGTGCTGTATCTGTTGCTGGGTGGCGAATTTATCGCGGCGGCGCAATTAGTGGTTTATGCCGGGGCGATCATGGTGCTGTTTGTCTTCGTCATCATGCTGCTCAACGCCGGGACGGAGCGCAAGGTCAGCAAGACTTCCTACGCCAAGTATTTCGGCGTGCCGCTGCTGACGGCGTTTCTCGGGCTGATCGCTTTCATTATTCAGGCGAATCTTCCGGCGAGCGAAGGCGTGCAGTTCGGAAAGTTCACGGGCGGTGGAGCGGAACCGATCGGGATGAAGCTGTTCACGGTCTATCTGCTGCCGTTCGAGATTACCTCGGTGCTGATTCTGATCGCGATTCTCGGCGCGATTGTGCTGGCGCGGAAGGAAATTCAATAGATGCCCCCGATTCCGACCTCTGTTCCGCTGTCCTGGTACCTGTTGTTGAGCGCGGTTCTTTTCGGGCTGGGCATTGCCGGTTTCCTGTACCGTAAAAACATCATTACGGTTTTCATGTCGATTGAGTTGATGCTGAATGCGGTGAACCTGACTTTCGTGGCGTTCAGCTATAAGTGGAAAGCGGTGGACGGCCACATCTTCTCATTCTTCGTGATGGTTGTGGCCGCAGCGGAAGCCGCGGTCGGCCTGGCGATTATCCTGACCGTATTCAAGAACCGTCAGACGCTCGAAATTGACGAAGTCGACTCGATGAAATATTAACGATGAACCTCTGGCTCATACCTTTCTTCCCGCTGGCCGGCTTCGCCATCAACGGCATTTTCGGCAAGCGCTTGTCCAAGGCGGTTGTCAACGTGGTGGCCATCGGCAGCGTGCTGTTGTCGTTTGCCTGGGTGGTGTTGACTTTATCCAAGCTGATGCCGCTCGAGCAGGCCTATGTCGAGCATTACTTCACCTGGATTCAGTCGGGCAGCACGAACATCGGCGTCGATTTCGCGGTGGACCGGCTGACGGCGGTGATGCTGATGGTTGTTACCGGGATCGGCTCGCTGATTCATATTTACGCCATCGGTTACATGAGTCACGAAGGCGGTTACTACCGGTTTTTCGCCTACCTGAATCTGTTCATGTTCTTCATGTTGATTCTGGTGCTCGGGGCGAACTTCCTGCTCCTGTTTGTCGGTTGGGAAGGCGTGGGGCTGTGCAGCTATCTTCTCATCGGTTTTTACTTTCTGGAGAAGTTCGCGGGCGACGCGGGAAAGAAAGCGTTTGTCGTCAACCGGGTGGGAGATTTTGGATTTACGCTGGCGGCGTTCCTGATTTTCATTCACTTCGGATCGCTGGATTTCGCCACTGTGTTCACGCAGGCCGGTAAGATGACGCCCGAGACGGGTATCGGAATCGTTACTACGATCTGCCTGTTGATGTTTGTCGGCGCCACGGGTAAGAGCGCGCAGATACCGCTGTATGTCTGGCTGCCGGACGCGATGGCGGGTCCTACGCCGGTGAGCGCGCTGATTCACGCGGCGACGATGGTGACGGCGGGCGTTTATATGGTGGCGCGGTCGGCTGCGCTGTTCAACCTGGCGCCATTCGCGCTGCATGTGGTGGGCGGCATCGGGCTGGCGACTGCTTTCTTCGCCGCGACGATTGGCCTGGCGCAACGGGACATCAAGAAAGTATTTGCTTACTCGACGGTATCGCAGCTCGGCTATATGTTCCTGGCTGAAGGTTCAGGGGCTTACTCGGCGGGTATCTACCACCTGATGACGCACGCGTTCTTTAAGGCGCTGCTGTTTCTGGGGGCGGGCAGCGTGATTCACGCGCTCGGCGGCGAGCAGGACCTGCGGCACATGGGCGGCCTGCGCAAGCAGATTCCGATCACCTTTATCGTGCTGATGTGCGCGGGCGTGGCGATTGCGGGGTTGCCGTTCACGAGCGGCGCGATGTCGAAGGATCTCATTCTTGAAGCGGCTTATCAACATGATCCGGCATGGTACTGGATTGGTCTGATAACCGCGTTCATGACGGCGTTTTATGTTTTTCGCGCGTTGTTCCTGTGTTTCTTCGGCGAATACCGCGGCCATCATCACCATCCGCACGAATCGCCGGCGGTGATGTGGGTGCCGCTGGCGGTGCTGGCTGCGCTGTCGCTCGGCGGCGGTTACATCAACATCCCGCAGTGGCTCGAGCCGATGCTGCCGATGCACGAAGCGGAAGTCGAACCGCTCATCAAGTACCTGCCGTTCGCGGCGGGGTTCGGCGGGATTTTGCTGGCTTATTTCTTCTACGTGCTGTCGCCTGAAACGCCGAAGCGGATTTCAAAGACCTTCCACGCGATTCATGTGGTGCTGCACCATAAGTACTTTGTCGATGAAGCTTACGACGCCGCCATCGTTCATCCGATGATGGACGGCTCGAGAACGCTGCTGTGGAAGGGGATCGATGCGGGAATCATCGACGGCATTGTGAACGGGATTGGACGCCGCGCGCGGGGGGCGGGGAACTTACTCCGCTTGTTCCAATCGGGAAATATTCGAAGTTACGCCGCGTGGGTGGTGTTGGGGTCGGTACTGGTGATTCTCTATATCGGACTTGGAGGAGGCCGCTAAAATGACGCTCCTCGACCTGGTGCTGTTCCTTCCGCTCATCGGATTCATTGTGCTGCTCGCGGTGCCGAAGGCGAGCCCCAACGCGAGCCGGATGCTCGCGCTCGGAATCAGCGTGGTGACTTTTCTCGTCTCGCTCGGGCTGGTGGGTCCTTTCTGGTTCAATCAGCCGCACGGATATCAGTTCGAATCGAAGATCCTCTGGATCTCGTCGCCGCAGATCTTTTACCACGTCGGGCTAGACGGGCTGAGCCTCTGGCTGGTGCTGCTGTCCACGCTGCTGACTCCGATCTGCGTGCTGATTTCCTGGAATTACATCGACAAGCGGATCAAGGAATTTTATGCGTTCCTGATTCTGCTCGAGTTCGGACTCATCGGCGTGTTTCTGGCGCTCGACCTTTTCCTGTTTTACGTGTTCTGGGAAGTGGCGCTGGTTCCGATGTACTTCCTGATCGGCATCTGGGGTTACGACCGGCGAATTTACGCCGCGGTGAAGTTCTTCCTGTATACGATGGCCGGTTCGGTGCTGATGCTGGCGGCGATCATTTACACCTACAACCGGGCGGGGACGTTTGATTACGTGAATGTGCTCGGGCAGATTCAGTCGGGGCGGTTGAGCTTTACGTGGGAAGAAGAGTTACTGCTGTTCCTGGCGTTCTTCTTCGCTTTTGCCATCAAGGTTCCGCTGTTCCCGCTGCACACCTGGCTGCCGGACGCGCACGTCGAGGCGCCGACGGCGGGCTCTGTGATGCTGGCGAGCGTCATGCTGAAGATGGGCACATACGGGCTGGTCCGGTTCTGCCTGCCGATGTTCCCGCAGGCGGCGCGGGCGAACGCGAACTGGATTTGCGCGCTGGCCATCATCGGCATTATCTATGGCGCGCTGGTGGCGATGGTTCAGCCGAATATGAAGAAACTGGTGGCGTACTCGTCGGTCAGCCACCTGGGTTTCGTGGTGCTCGGAATTTTTTCGTTCACGCAGCAAGGTTTGGACGGCGCCGTCTATCAAATGCTGAATCACGGCGTCTCGACCGGCGCGCTCTTCATCATGGTGGGCTTCCTGAACGAGCGGCGGCACTCGCTTGAAATCAAGGCTTACGGCGGAGTGGCGACGCCGGCGCCCTGGCTTTCGACGGTTTTCCTGGTTACGACGCTTGCCAGCATCGGACTGCCGGCGCTGAATAACTTCGTCGGAGAATTCCTGGTGCTGCAGGGCGCGGCCATCGCTTACTTCCCGTGGGCCATCTTCGCGGCGATCGGGGTGATCCTATCGGCCGTCTACATGCTGTGGATGTACCAGCGGGCATTCTACGGGCGCGCCAAGCAGGATCTCGAACATCATATGCCGGACCTGAATTCGCGCGAGTGGGCGGCGATGCTCCCGCTGCTGATTCTGATGGTCTGGATGGGCTCATTCACGCAATCGTTCATGCCTCCGATCAGCGCGCAAAACACGACCATACTCGAGCAGACAAAAGCCGGAGTGGCGGTCCGGGTAGACAGCCGGATGCCGGCGGCAACGGTGGAGGTGGCGCGTGGTCGATAGCTTTATCCCGAACGCCGATCAGTACATCCGGTTCCTGCCGGAGATCATTCTGACGCTGGGCGGCCTGGCCATCATGTTCTTCGCGGCGATTTATCGCGAGGACAAGCGCGACTTCTACTTCGTCTTCACGGCGGTGGTGCTGGCGGCGGCGCTGGGCGGCTCGGTTCTCGCCTACAACAATGCCGGACCGGCGTTTCCAATGGCCGCGGGCAATGCGATCACGGCGCCGTCGATGCTGGTGATCGACGGCTTTGCGACGTTCTTTCGCATCCTGGTGATCGCCGTTGGACTGCTGACGCTGTTCGCCTCAAGCGCTTACCTGGCGGGCGAGCGCGCGAACTCGGCCGAGTATTACGCGCTGCTGCTGTTTTCGATTTGCGGGCAGTCGATTCTGGCGACCGCAAACGAGCTGATCATGGTTTTCATCGGCATCGAAATATCGTCGATCGCCAGTTATGTGCTGGCTGGGTATCTGCGCGACGATAAGCGCAACAACGAATCGGCTCTCAAGTATTTTCTGCTGGGTTCGTTTGCGACCGCGTTTCTGCTGTACGGGGTGGCTTGGATCTACGGCATGACGGGAACGACGAATCTGTCGGAGATTCACAAAGCGCTGCTCGCGCCGGTTCCGGGGGCTTCGATGGTGATGATCGGGACGGCGGCGGCGCTGATTTTTGTCGGCTTCGCGTTCAAGGTTTCGGCCGCGCCGTTTCAGATCTGGGCACCCGACGTTTACCAGGGCGCTCCGGCGCCGGTATCGGCTTTTATGAGCGCAGGACCGAAGGCGGCTGCGTTCGCGGTTTTCCTGCGCGTGTACACGACGGCATTCGGCCCCATCGCGAACCGCTGGGAGCCGTTTGTATGGGGCTCGGCGATTCTGACCATGATCGTGGGCAACTTTGCGGCGCTGACGCAGAACAATATCAAGCGGCTGCTGGCCTACTCCTCGATTGCGCACGCCGGCTACGTGCTGGTGGCGGTGACGGCCAACTCGGAGATCGGGACCGCGGCGGCGATGTTCTACCTTGCGGCATATGCGTTCATGAACATCGGCGCGTTCGCGGTGGTGACTTACTTCGCGCGGCAGGGCGAGCGGTATGTGGAAGTGGAAGACCTGGCGGGTCTGGGCGCGCGTCAGCCGATGATCGCGGCGATGATGACGATTTTCCTGCTGAGCCTGATCGGCGTTCCGCTGACGGGCGGCTTCTTCGGCAAATTCTACATCTTCAAAGCGGCGCTCGATTCGAACCTGGTGTGGCTGACTGTGATCGGGCTGCTGAACAGCGCGGTGGCGGCCTACTACTACCTGCGCATTATCGTGGTGATGTATTTCCGCGAACCGGGAGAAGCTTCAGCGGGCGTGGGTCCGGTGACCTCCGGGCTGCGGACGGCCATTCTGGCGAGCGCGGCCGGCACCTTGATCCTCGGGATTTCACCTTCGTGGCTGCTGAATTTCGCGAATAAATCGGCTAATTTGCTGAAATAGCGAAACAAAATCAGCCGAGAATGTTCAGGGCGGCGCCGTTGACCTGGTCGAGCGCCTGAACAGCCCTGGCGTTGGCGGAGAACTGGGCTTTGTTGTTCAGCATGGCGACGGTTTCCGCGCTGAGATCGACCTTGTCGCCGTCGCCATCGGGATCACCCGCCTTCGCGATTCGCGCGGCCGACCGCTGGATGGCCGTCGCGGCCGAATTCATTCCGCTCAGAGAAACGCTCATATTGTTCATAGAAATGCTTATCGGCAGGCGGGTCGTAAATTAGAGTCAAGTTTGGGCGAAAACTTCGGGCGGCTTGATACAATCTTGCTAGCTGGCGGCGTCCACTATCCGCAATGCATTATCTGAGGATCTTCACGGCTGTCCTGACCGGAATCACCGCCGCCGCGGCCCAATCCAATTCCTACACGATTCGAACCTTCGCCGGGGTGACTCGCGACGTGGGCGACAACGGACCCGCGATTCGCGCGCTGTTGTGGTCGCCGCGCGGCGTTGCGGTGGACGGCGGCGGTAACCTCTACATTGCCGATACGTTGAACGCGCGTGTTCGCCGCGTGACGCCGGACGGCACGATTCGCACAGTGGCGGGCTACTATGCCGGTTACTCGGGAGACGGCGGACCGGCGGCTTCCGCTTATGTCGCCTTCCCGTCCAAAGCCGTGGTGGCGCCTTCCGGAGACCTGTACGTCGCCGACAGCGCCAACCATCGCATCCGGCGCATCAGCGCGTCCGGCGTGATCACGACGCTTGCGGGCACAGGGGTTGCTGGATACGCGGGCGACGATTCGACCGGCGCCGCCGCGCAATTCAGTTTTCCGCGGGACGTCGCGGTGAGCGCGGGCGGCGACCTCTACATCGCCGATACAAACAACTCGCGAATCCGGCGCATCACGGCGCAGGGGCGTGTTTCGACCGTGGCGGGCGCGGGGATTTACGGTTTTCAGGGCGACGACGGACCGGCGACGCGGGCGTACCTGGCGGGTCCGCGGGGCGTGGCTCTCGACGCGGCGGGCAATCTCTACATCGCCGACACGCTCAACCACCGGGTGCGCAAGGTGAGCACGGACGGCACCATCACAACGCTCGCCGGGTCGAACGAGGCGGGATATTCGGGCGACGGGGCAAGCGGCACGTACGCTCGCCTGAACACGCCGACCTCGGTCGCGGTGGACCGCGCGGGCAACGTCTATATCGCGGATTCGGGCAATCACCGCGTCCGGCGGATCAACGCGCAGGGCATCATCACAACGGTGGCGGGAACGGGCGTGAGCGGATTTTCGGGCGACAACGGCGCGGCTGCGCTGGCTCAACTGAACGCGCCGCAATCGGTGGCGGTGGATGCGAGCGGCGCGCTATTCATCGCGGATACGGAGAACCACCGCGTGCGGACGGTGGACGCGCGAGGCGTGATCAGCACGGTGGCCGGCTCCGATCCCGGCGCGGGCGACGGCGGGGCGGCGCTCAGCGCGCGGTTATTTCAACCGGGCGGAATCGCGCTCGACGGAGCAGGGAATGTTTACGTCTCGGACACGCTGAACCATCGCGTGCGCAAGATCGACGCGCAGGGTGTGATTTCGACCGTGGCGGGGACGGGAAGCGCGGGCTACAGCGGCGACAACCGGGCAGCGGCGGGCGCGCAGCTCAACAGCCCGAGCGGGCTGGCGCTCGATCGCGGCGGCTCGCTGTACATCGCCGATACGGGCAACCACGCAATCCGGCGGGTGGCGGGCGGCGTGATCACCACTGTCGCGGGAACGGGCGAGGCAGGCAAGGATGGCGATTCGGGGCCGCCGGGCACGGCGCGCCTGTTCAATCCAAGCGCCGTGGCTGTGGACCCGAACGGCACGCTCTACATCGCCGATTCGGGCAACAACCGGGTGCGGGTGGTGAGCGGCGGGGTGATTCGCAATTACGCGGGCGATCCGGCGGGGCTTCCAGGATCCTCGGGCGATGGCGGACCGGCGGTGAGCGCCACCTTCAATTATCCGATCGCGCTCGCGCTCGACAACACCGGCAATCTGTACATCTCCGACTACTTCAACAACCGGATCCGGCGCGTGACGCCGGGCGGCGGCACGGTGACCACGTTCGCCGGCACGGGCGTGGCGGGGGCAGCCGGCGATGGGATGCAGGCGGCGCAGGCGCAGTTCAACCTGCCGGCGGGGATTGCCTTTGACAGTTCTCGAAACCTGTATGTGGCCGACCTGCTCAACAGCCGGATCCGGGTGGTGGGCGCCAACGGGGTGGTGCGGACCATAGCGGGCAGCGGAACGCGCGGCGATTGGGGCGATGGAGGCTCGGCGCTCGATGCGTGGCTGCTCAGCCCACGTGATCTCGCGGTGGACGCACTCGGCAAGGTCTACTTTGCCGACCAGGACAATCACCGCATCCGCCTGCTCTCGCCGGCGAGCGTTTCCATTCGGACGGTGGTCAATGCGGCAAGCGGGATCGCCGGTTCGATCGCGCCGGGCGAGGCCATCGCGATTTACGGAACGCAACTGGGCGCGAGCGTCACCTTCGACGGCGTTCCGGCAACGGTGCTCTACGCGTCCACACAGCAGGTGAACGCGATTGTGCCGCGCAGCGTGGAAGGCAGGACGCTGAGCCAGCTGCGGGTGAGCAACGGGGATTTGGGATCGGACGTGTTCACATTCTCGGTGCGGGAGGCGGCGCCGGGGCTCTTTACGCTCGACGGCAGCGGCTCCGGTCCCGCGGCGGTGATCAATCAGGATGGGACGATCAATGGTCCGGACAATCCGGCGCCGCGCGGATCGATCGTGTCGATTTATGGGACCGGCAACGGAACGAGGAACGATGCGGTGGTGCGGATCCTCGGACTGCCGTGCGAGGTGTTGTTCGCCGGCGAGACCGCGCCCGGGCTCTTTCAGGTAAATGCGCGGATTCCACTCGATGCTCCGGCGTCGCAACGCGCGCCGGTGGAAGTCATTGTCGGCTCCTATGCCGCCCAGCCCTCAGCTACGATCGCAATCCGGTAGCGGCGCTCTCGCCGCGGAGTTCGCGCGGCGGCGCTCGATTCCGTTCGAGCGCTTCATGGAAGTCGCGCTCTACGCGCCGGGCGAGGGCTACTACACGCGCTCGCGCGATCCGTTCGGGCGGGGCGGCGATTTCTACACGGCTTCGCAACTGCAACCGGTGTTCGGGATGCTGATGGCGAGCCTGGTGCGGCGGCAGCTCGATGGACTCGGATCGCGGACGGTGGTGGAACTCGGACCGGGGCGCGGCGAGATGGCGCCGGCGTTTGCCGGGCTCGACTACGTTCCGGTGGACGCCGGGGCGAGGCTGCCGGAAAAGTTTTCGGGCGTGGTGTTTGCCAACGAGTTCTTCGACGCTCTTCCAGTGCACCTTATACGGCGGACGCGCGCGGGATGGGGTGAGATGTGGGTGACACGGCGTGAGCGGCGCTGCGCATTCGCGACTCGAACGCGGACGCCGGGGCGGGAGGTGGCGGAGTATCTCGACCGCTATCATGCGGACGCGCCTCGCGGGTCGGTGGTCGAGGTGAACCTTCGCGCGCGGCAATGGGTTGAGGCTCTGACGCGCGCCGCGGGGCGGGCGGTTTTGATCGCGGCGGACTACGGCTACACGGCGGCGGAATGGATGCGGCACACGCAGGGCACGCTGATGAGCTATCGCCATCACCGCGCTTCGGAAGATGTGCTGGCCGACCCGGGCGAGCGCGATATCACGGCTCATGTCGCGTGGACGCCGCTCGAGGATGCACTGGTTGAGAACGGCTGGCGCGTGGAATCGTTCCGTACGCTTGCGCGCACGCTGCTCGAGGCGGGAGAGAGCGATCAGTTCGCGTCGCTGTTCGAGGGTTGCGGGGAGGACGAGCAGTTGCGGCGCAGGCTGCAGTTGAAGACGCTGATGTTCGGGATGGGCGAGACGTTTCGCGTACTGATTGCGTCGCTACCCAAATGAAAACGGCCCCGATTTCTCGGGGCCGGTGAATTTCGGATTTGCTGCAACCCTCTCGGGGTGCTCCGTTGTTACTTCTTTTTCTTCGGAGCGGCCTTCTTGGCCGGGGCTTTCTTTGCAGCTTTCTTGGTTGCGTTCTTCATTCGAGTGATTCTCCCTAACATCGAAATCTGCGATCCCTTGCGAGACCGCAGTGTGATCCATATATAAGGTTGTTTTGATTTCTTGTCAAGAGAAAAATGCATGCGCGGAACGGAGGCGGAGGCCGTTCCCACAAAAAAACGTAATCTAGTAGAATTGTTTTAAGGTGTTACGCGCATTCTGGAGGCCTGTTTATGCGGGTGCGGCGATTCTGTGGCTCGCGGCCGCGAGCGGATGCGCGAAGAAACATCGTCACGTTGCGGCGGCAAAAATTTCCGGCGCACCGGCGCCCGCGGCGCGCATTGGAGCGGTGGAGACGGGCATCGCAAGCTGGTACGGAGAGCCTTATCACGGGCGTCCCGCGGCTTCGGGCGAGATGTACGACATGGAAGATATGGTGGCCGCGCATCGCACGCTGCCCTTCAACACATGGGTGAACGTGCACAACCTCGACACGCAGCGCGAGGTCGAAGTGCGCATCATCGACCGCGGTCCGTTTGTGAACGGCCGCATCATCGACCTGTCGCGCGCGGCGGCTCGCGAGATCGGCATGATCGGACCGGGCACGGCGGCGGTGCGGCTGACGGTGATCCCGCCACCTCGTGAAGAGGCGCGGCGCCTGGTGCCCGCGCGAACCGAACCTTCGCTTGCCGCCGCGCCGCCGCGGGCGATCGAAACAGCCTCGCGGTTCGGCGTGCAGGTGGGCGCGTACCGCGACCGGGCGCGAGCGGAGGAGATTCGCCGGCGCTTCGCGGACCTGCCGGGTGGAGCGCAGATTGTATTCCGGGCTCCGGACCTGTGGCGGGTGCTGGTCGGCAACGAAGCGGACGCGGAATCGGCGGAAGCGTTGCGCAAGCGGCTTGCGGAATCGGGTCAGGAGTCGTTTCTAGTACGACTGGACCCTCCATCGACGGCGGCGCGGAATCTTCCCTGAGAATCTTCTGCTTTTTTTCCCACCTATATGTATGGAGCGCTCGCCCGGTTCTCCGTACGTTCCGGTAGTTCTACCGAACGCCCCCACACGGGGGTAGCCCAATATGCCGCATCAAAATATCGGCCGGATGCTCTTTGAGGGATACCGAGACTACAGAGAATTCTGTATATTCAGATTTCTGAAAACGAAAGCCGATGGTCGCAACCCCCGGGCGAGAATTCGGACATGGAGGCAGGAATCGTGAGGCCTGAACTTCGATCGCATGTGCTGGTAGGGCAATCGACCCGAATCCGGCAGGTGCTGCGGCTGGTGGAGAAACTCGGCAAGGGACGCTGGCCCGCGCTGATTCAGGGGGAGACAGGCACCGGAAAAGAAGTGATTGCGCGGGCTATTCACGATGCCAATCCGGCGGGTCAGTTTGTTACGATCGATTGCTCCTCGCTGGTGGGTCCTTTGATGGAGAGCGAGCTGTTCGGGCATACCAAGGGCGCATTCACGGGGGCTTACACAGCCAAGACCGGGCTGATCGAGCTGGCCAACAACGGAACGGCGTTCTTCGACGAGATCGGCGAGCTTCCGCTCGAACTACAGGCGAAGCTGCTGCGCGTGCTGCAGGAGAAGGAATTCCGGCCGGTGGGAAGCTTGCAGACGAGGCACTCGGAGTTCCGCATCATCGCCGCGACGAATCGCGACCTGGCGGCGCAGGTGGACAAGGGCGCGTTCCGGCAGGACCTTTATTACCGGCTGAACGTAGTGAACGTGCGGATTGCGCCGCTGCGGGACCGCAAGGACGACGTGCCGTCGCTGCTGGCGCACTTTCTCGAGCGCTATGGACGAGGGCATCAACTGACGCCGGAGGTTCTCGAGGCGCTGCTCGGATACGACTGGCCGGGCAACGTGCGCGAGCTCGAGAACTCCGTTCAACACATGGTGGCGGTGAACTCCGGGCCGCTGGTGCAGATTCACGACCTGCCTTCGAGCGTGCAGAACTACGTGATCATGCGGCGGGCCGGCACGATGAAGATGGCGGCATCGGCGGGAGGCGGGACGCAGGGCGCGCAAGAGCTGCCGGGCACGCCGCGGCGCCCACCGGCGTCGACGCACTCGGCTTCGCAGAACGCACCGGGCGCCCACCCGGTGCTGCCGCTGAGCGAAGTGGAGCGGCGGGCCATTCTGCAGGCCCTCGAATACACCAACGGCGACCGGGCCGTGGCGGCGCATTTCCTGGGCATCGGGCGGACCACGCTCTACCGGAAGCTCAAAGAGTACGGACTTTCGGCATAACGGCGGCAATTTTCACCGGAAATTAATTTAGGGTGAGAATTTTCCCCCACTCGAGGCACTTATACGCTGAGAGAGTCTCGAGATGAACCGGATCCGGATCCTGCTGGTGGAGGAAGACCCCGCCGAAACCAGCTTTCTGCGCGAAGCGCTGGAGGAAAGCCAGGAAGCCCTTGCCGCAGGAACGTGGACGGCGCTGGAAGTGACGGCGACGGACACGCTCGAAGACGCCGTTGCGGTGGCGCAGGCGGGGGACGCCGATGTGGTTCTTCTCGATCCCTTGCTGGCCCGGATTGCTCCCTTCAATGCCTTCGCGGAATTGCGAAATGCCGCGCCCGAGGTCCCGGTGATTCTGCTGCTCGGAAACGAAGAGGAGGCGCTGGCCAGCCGGTTTCTGCGGGATGGCGCGCAGGACTACCTGATCAAAAGCGAGATCGACTGCAAACCGCTGGCGCGCGCGATCCGGAATGCAGTGGACCGGCACCGGTACGTGAATGCGTTCCGGCGCGGTTCGAGCTTCGATGAACTGACGGGGCTGCTCAACCAGCGCGGTTTTCACGGGGCGGCGACGCGCGAGCTTCACCTGGCGGCGGGCGCGGGCCAACCGGTGCTGCTGGTGCTCGCCGAAATCGACAATCTCAGCGACATCGCTGCCGCATACGGACCGGAGCAGCGCGAACTCACGCTGCTCGACGGAGCGGACCTGCTGCGGGAGAGCGCGGGGAATACGGCGCTGCTGGCCTGCCTGGACGGGCACCGGTTTGCGGCGCTCGCCTGGAACACGCGGCCGGACGATTTCATCGGGCGGGTACAGAACCTGGTGGCGCGGCGACCGCGTCAATTTGCGTTCCGGTTCGGGTGGGCATCGACGCACCCGGGTGCGTCGGAGTCGCTCGACCCGCTGTTGACGGCCGCCGAAGCCTCCTTGTGCGACAATGAGGAGCAATTCGGATTTCTACCGGAAACATCGCGCTCGACGCCACCTACAGCGTCGGCAAAAGCCTGTCCGGCGTAGGAATTTACTCGCGGCGCCTGATGGACGGGCTCAGCCGCGCGCATCCCGAACAAAAGTTCCTGTACGCATACCGCAGCCACCGGCTCGCGCGTTCGCTGGGCGAGCGCCTTCCGCCGAATGCGCGGCGCGCATGGCTTCGTTCGGGGGGCGGAATCGCGCCGTATCATTGCGCCTTGTTCCATAGCCTGAACCAGCGGATCGACGGGCGATTTCCCCGCGCGGTGGCAACCTTCCACGACCTGTTTGTCCTGTCCGGCGACTACTCGACGCCGGAGTTCCGGGCGCGATTCACGGCTCAGGCGCGGGCGGCGGCGGAGCGCGCTGACCTGCTGATTGCCGTTTCGGAGTTCACGGCTTCGCAGTTGACGGAGCTGTTGAACGTGGAGCACTCGCGCATTGTGGTGGTGCCGCATGGAGCGGACGCGGCTGCCGGGACGCCTCCGCCGGACGAGGCTCGCGAGAATGTGATTCTGCATGTCGGCGCGATTCAGAAGCGGAAGAACCTGGCGCGGCTGGTGGAGGCGTTTGAGGGAACGGCGGCTGGGTGGCGGCTGGTGCTGGCGGGCTCAACGGGCGGATTCGGGGCGGCGGAGGTTCTTTCGCGAATCGAGGCAAGCCGGAGGCGCGCCGATATCGAATTGACGGGTTATGTCAGCGCGGAGGCGCTCGAGGCGCTCTACCGGCGGGCGCGCATCCTGGCGTTTCCATCGCTCGACGAGGGATTCGGCATGCCGGTGCTGGACGCGATGGCGCGGGGCGTGGCGGTGCTGACCGCGGACCGTTCGGCGACGCGAGAGGTGGCGGGCGATGCTGCCTGGCTGGTGGATCCGTTCGACGAAGCATCGATCGGGGCGGGGCTCGATGTGCTGACCAGGGATGCGGCGGTTCGAGGCGCGCTGGTAGAGAAAGGCGCCCGCCGGGCGGCGCAGTTCACCTGGGATCGAACGGTTGAGAAGACCTGGGCGGTGTACGCGAGACTGCTTTAGTTGTGCTCTTCGTCGATGGCGATTTTGAGCGCCCGCAGGAATTTCTGGTCCTGAGACGTGAGCTTGATTTTGCCTGTCGATTCGAAGCGCCTGCGGGGCGCGCTGGGCTTTTCCTCGACGCTCTCGACTTCCACTTCGTCCTCAGCGCCTTCTTCGCGCTTGTTGAAACCGATGGTGGCTTCGAGCACCAGAAAGACGTCGTATCCGGCCCTCTTGATCTCGCCGATCGCAGCAGCGATGCGATCGGAGTCGGAGAGCGATTCGTTGATCGCGTTTCCCAGCTCTTGCATCAACTCTTTTAGTCGGTCTTCCAAATGACGCCCCTTTCGTTACGCTGGGCCACCTTCAGAATAACACTCTTGCGGATGGCCAAAACCACAGCTCGGTTTCATTTTTCTTCACGCGCCGGCGCCAACCCGCCAATCTTTTATATCGGTTTGAACGGCTGTATTCTGTAGCGGAACCCGTTCGCTACCCGCCGATCCGGCTGGTAGCATGGAACCAGAGCGGTTCATGCGTCTTCTCAGTAATCTCATCAAGCACCTGCTGCCGGGTGTCATCAAACCGATCCATGCGCTGTGGAACGAGGTGATCGGCTTTGTTTTCCTGGTGCTGGCCGTGTTCATCGGATTTTCGACCTGGCGGCGCGCGCAGCACTTCTCGGCAGACGGCGGAGGTCTTCTCATTTTGATCGCCTCGGGCCTGTTCACCGCGCTGATGGCCTGGTTCGGCATCGCTTCGTTTCTGAAGGCCCGAAAGATCTCGCGATCCTGACGGTCCCGGCGATACTTATGCACGCCGAAGTCCACCCTACGAAAACTCAGGAATTGCGCCGGGAATAATCCGAAGCGCGGGCCCGCCAATCGACGCTCGAGACTCCCCATGGCTGGGTGTCGTAATACAGCCGCCCGGGATGAGGGGGTTGGGCAAAGTCGTAGAGCGGAGCGGGGCGGAAGCGTTCCTGGCCGGTTGGGAAATTGGCGATCATCTCGCGCTGGGAAACGAAGCACTCGAGCAGGGTCTGCTTGCGGCGCTGTTGCTCGGGGCTGAGGCGGATTTCGACCTCTTCGGTACCGGGCGCCGGTAAGAAGCACCCGGTTTCGAGGCGGGCTCCGTCATAGGGGGGCTGATTGTGGTAGGACGCAAACTCGACGATCTCCGGTGGCGCCGGAGATTTTTGCAGGGCCACCCGTACCGCGAAGGCGGCGGTGTCATGATCCGGATGGCCGCCTTCATAAGGATGGGTGAGGACGAGTGACGGGCGGATGGCGGAGAAAATCTCCTCCAGGCGGGTGACGATGCCGGGCAGATGGTGGATGGTTGCCTGGTCGGGGACGTCGAGAAGGATCCGGCGTTCGGGAGCGACGCCCGCAAGCGAAGCGGCTTGCGCGAGTTCAGTTAGGCGCGCGGCGCGATAGGCGGTCCGGTCGGGATGGTTTTGAGGGGCGCCGGCGGTGAGGTGGACCCACCACACGGCGGGCCATTCGGACATAAGTCCTCCGGCAGCAAGGGATTCGTCGTCGGGATGAGCGGCGACCAGAACGACGGGGCCCTGCCGCGCAAGAAGACGCAAGTTCACGCTTGTACCTCGGTCACAATTTCATGGGGCCGGAAAGAATTACCGTTTTTCCTCGCTCCAACCGGCGAGAATGGAGCTTCGCACGCGGGAACAACAATTGCCGAGCCAAACTTCATGAGGTATGCGGCTTTAGCCAAACAGACCTTGATGGGCTGGTTAGACGACGGAGCGCTGCGAATGAGCGCGTCGCTCGCTTACTACGCCCTGTTTTCGTTCAGTCCGCTTCTGATCCTGACCGCCGGGGTGATCACCTGGATGTGGGGCAATACGAGCGCTCAACAGTCGATGGAGATGGAGATTGAACGGTTGTCCGATCCGACGGTGGCAAACATGGTTCGCGCAGTGCTCGACGCGGGCGCGAAGACGAAGCTTGGAGTGGGCGGTGTTCTGGTGGGAGCCCTGACGCTGCTGGTGGGAGCAGCGGGCGTATTCAATGAACTACGGGTTTCGCTGAACACGATCTGGCGCGCGGAAACGCCGCAGGGTCCGGGCTGGAAGACGATGGCGAGGCATTATCTTTTGTCGGTGTGCCTGGTGGTGGGCGCAGGGCTTGCGCTGGCGACCACGTTCACGGTGACGGCGGCGGCGGGTGAATTGTCGAATTACGTACCGCTCTCGCCGTTTGTCATGCGGGCGGTCCACGCGCTCGTCACGGTTACCTTGTTCGCATTGTTATTCGGGCTGGTGATGAAGTTTGTGCCCGACGTGAGGATCCCGTGGAGCGACGTCTGGATCGGCGCGGCGGGAACGGCGCTGCTGTTCGAACTCGGGCAGGTGCTGGTATCGGCCTACCTGGCGCACAGTACGGTGGCGAGCGTGTTCGGCGCATCTTCGTCGGTGGCGGCGCTCCTGGTGTGGCTTTATTACTCAGCGGCGGCCTTTTTTCTCGGGGCCAAGTTCACGCAGGTCTATGCGTGTCAGTTCGGTTCGAAGAAAGGCCTGGAGCGATCCTGCGGCGAGCCTTCCGGCAACTGAAGTGCTGAAGTAAGGCGTGAATGTTCTCATCCTTCTGGATGGCGGGCTTCGAAGGCGCCACCCACATCAATCCGAGCCGTGAGCGGCTGGACATGCTTGCCGGAGTCCAGCACGACCGGAAGGCGGCGCAGGACTATGCGCTGCTGCCACCGATCGGAATCCGGACGGTTCGTGACACCGCACGGTGGCACTTGATCGACCGGGGCGGGCGGTACGACTTCAGCTCGTTCACGCCGATGCTCGAAGCGGCGCGGGGCGCAGGCGTTCAGGTGATCTGGACGCTGTGTCACTATGGGTGGCCCGACGATGTGGAACTGCTGTCGCCGTCGTTCGTCGATCGCTTCGCGGCGTTTTCGCGCGCGCTGGCACGGGTGGTCCGCGATCATCAGAACGACGTTCCTTTTTACACGCCGGTGAACGAGATCTCGTTTCTGTGCTGGGGAGCGGCGCGCGACCTGATTTATCCGTACCTGTGGGGCAAGGACAACGAGATCAAGCGGCAACTGGTGAGGGCGACGGCTGCCTGCTGCGCGGCGATTCTCGAAGTGGATCCGCGGGCGCGATTCGTTTATCCCGAACCGGCCGTGCATGTGGTTCCGCCGCGGGACCGCCCGGACCTGGCAGCCGACGCGCGCGCCTACGACTGTCTCTTATACACATCTAGATGTGTATAAGAGACAGGGGCAAGGACAACGAGATCAAGCGGCAACTGGTGAGGGCGACGGCTGCCTGCTGCGCGGCGATTCTCGAAGTGGATCCGCGGGCGCGATTCGTTTATCCCGAACCGGCCGTGCATGTGGTTCCGCCGCGGGACCGCCCGGACCTGGCAGCCGACGCGCGCGCCTACGACGAGGCGCAATTCGAAAGCTGGGACATGATCGGTGGATATGCCGCGCCGGAGCTCGGCGGGAAACCAAAGTATCTCGACATCATCGGCCTGAACTACTATCACTCGAATCAGTGGGAGCACACCGGCGGGCGGTTGCGCTGGGAAGACGAGCCGCGCGATTCGCGGTGGCTGCCGTTTCGCGAACAACTGCGCAGGCACTGGCTGCGATACCGGAAGCCGTTGGTGGTTTCAGAAACCAGCCACTTCGGCGCCGGGCGGGCGCGCTGGATTCGCGAGATGGGGAAAGAAGTTTACGAGGCGATCCAATCGGGCACTCCGGTTCAGGGGATGTGCCTTTACCCAATTCTCGACCGCTACGACTGGAACAATCGCGAGCACTGGCACAACAGCGGATTGTTCGACCTGGTGCCGAACGGCGATGGCTGTTTGAAGCGGGTGATGAATGCGGAGTACGGGGAAGCTTTCGCGGAGGTTCGGGCGCTGCTGAGTTCGGTGGGCGTGCAATAAAACGGGCGGAACCGTTGGGCAACGGTTCCGCCTGGTCCAGTGGACGGAGTTATTTACTGTTGCTGCTGTTGCCCTTCATGGTGGACTGCAACTGCTGAGCTTGCCGCAGGTGGTCCTGCAGAACCGGGATGGTTTTCTCGATCCAGGCCTTCAGTTCCGGGTCCTGGGCGCGCTTGGCCTCCTGCTGAAACTCGCGCACGTCCTTCTGGTGATCCTGGACCATGTAGTGCACCCAGGAGCGGTCGAAGCTGGTGCCGTTCATGGAGGACATGTGCATGTCGGAGGTGTTGGATTGTTTGGTGGGGGCCGTTTTGTCCGGGGAGTCGAGACCTTTGCTCTGCATGAGCGAGGTGAGTTCCTGGTTGGCGCGGGTGTGGTCGTCGACGAGTTTCTGAGCGTAGCTTTTCACGGCCGGATCCTGGGCTTTTTCGAGCGCCATCTGGCCCATCTGAACTTCTTTCATGCCGCCTTCGGCAGCGGTCATGACGAAGGCGCGGTCGGACGAACTGAAGCCGCCGGATGTGTTCATCCGATCGGCGCTGCCCTGGCTGCGTTTGCCGTGCCGGGTGCTGCCGCTGTCCTGGCTGCCGGTGCTGCCGGTCTGACTGCCGCTCTGGCTTCGTCCGCTCTGGCTTTGCCCGCTCTGGCTTTGCCCGCTCTGGCTTTGCCCGCTTTGGCTTTGGGTACTCTGGCCCTGGCTTTGGGTACCGGAGCGGGAGGGATCGGTTTGGCCCATGCCCAAACCCGCCGCCACGGCCATGCAGGCGGCGAGGGCCCAGGGTGATTTGAAACGAAACATAGTGACATCTCCTTGTTTGCGCGAGACTCGCTTACGGAACGTAGAGTCCGGCAGGCGGCGCTTCGTTCCATTGACGGGAATTGCGAGCGTGAGTGAAACGTGAGGGGCTGCCCGGCTCTCTCCCTTCCAGTGAGGTCTTTAGGCTTTAGGAAAGGATGTACACAGATGAATCAGAGCAAAATAATTCTTAAAAGGTTGGGAATCGGGCTGTTGCTGGCGATCGGAGCCACGGCGCAGAGTCCGATCGAAGACCGCCTGACGGTGCGGTTCGACAACCCCGTGATGGTGGGCAGCCAGCGGCTGGAAGCGGGCGAATACACGGTGCGCCAACTCTCGTCGGCGAGCAACGCCCGCGTTCTCGAGTTTGCTTCCGACAACGGCACTAAACTGCAGGCGACGGCGACGGCGATACCGGCGCTGCGCAATAACACGGCGGCGGCAACCTCCGTGATGCTCGAGCCGAACGGCGCGGACATGGTGGTGCGGAAGATCTGGATCGGCGGGAAGAACTACGGTTACGAGTTCCCGGCGGGGACGGGCGCGATTGCGGAAGCGCGAAATCAGCGCGACGCGATCAATGTGGCGGCTCAGTACCAGGCTGCGGCTCCGCAGGACACTACCAACCAGAGCGCGAGCACTTCCGGCTCGGGCCAGTCGACGACGACGCAGACGGATCAGACCGCGACGCAGCAGCCGGCCAGCCCGCAATCCTCCAGCTCCACGAGCTCGAGTTCCACGACTTCGGACACGGGAACGGCTCAGAGCACGACCACCGACCAGCAGAGCGGCACGACGGCTCCGAGCGGAACCGCGGCACAGAGCGGCACGATGAACAACGATCAGAACACGGCGGACCGTTCGTCGGGCGCGACGGGCACGGGAACCCAGTCGAATTCTGATTCGACGACGATGCCGGCCACAGCCTCGAACTGGAGCGAACTGGTATTGCTCGGATTCCTGCTTGCCGGCGCCGGACTGGCGCTGATGAAGCTTTCGGCGCGGACTGCGTAAAAGGAGAAATAAGGCGATGGAAATCCTTTACTGGATCGTATTCGGACTTGTGGTGGGCGTAATTGCGAAGCTTTTGATGCCGGGACGCGACCCAGGAGGGTTTGTCGTCACGGTGGTTTTGGGCATCGCGGGCGCATTGTTGGGCGGTTTTATCGGCCGGGTGATGGGTCTTTACCGGCAGGGCGAATCGGCAGGCTGGATCATGTCGATCCTGGGGGCGGTGATCCTGCTGTTCCTCTATCGAATGATGCGAGGACGCACGAGCACGGTCTGACGTTTTCCAAGAAGGCTCGCGGTTGCGGAGTGAACGGCCGGACCGCGAGCTAAATCCGTTCGAGCCCCTGCCTCAATTCCCGCAAGGTTTCCGCCAGTTCTTCCTCAGCCCAGAAGACGTGCTCCCACCCGGTCATGACGCCGGCGCTCCACAGCAGCGCGATGCGAGCCTTGCCGCCCTCCCTGCGGAAGGCCCAACGGTACTGACCCGCGGCTTCGGTCCAAAAGCACTCGCCGTGCCCGTTCTGTTCGAGGCTGTCGAGGGCGGTTCGCATGTCGGCGATGGCCGCTTCCGGTTGCGAGGCGGTGGCGACGGCATGGATGGCGCCGCGCTCGAGGTGGCAGGCGATGCGCTCGAACTCCTCGCGTTCGAACCGGGCGGTCATCATCCAAGCACCTTCTGCACGTACTGAAACACGGTGTCGCCGACGATGCGGTTTCCTTCGGCGTTGGGGTGAATGCCGTCGTTCTGCATGAGGTCGGGATTACCGCCCACGCCTTTGAGCAGGAAGGGGATCAGGGTGGCGTTGTACTTTTTGGCGAGGTCGCGGTACAACTGCTCGAAGCCGGTGATGTACTCTGTGCCGTAATTGGGCGGCAGGGTCATGCCGGCGAGCACGATTTTGGCTCCGGATTTCGAGATTTTGTCGAGCAACTGATCGAGGTTGCGGCGCGTGGTGGCGACCGGCAGCCCGCGGAGTCCGTCGTTGCCGCCGAACTCGACGACGACGATGTCGGGCTTGCCGGCGAGGATCGTGTCCACGCGGGCGAGGGCGTCGGACGTCGTTTCGCCGCTCACGCCGGCATTGACGACGCCGACGCCGAGATTTTTCGCGTCGAGCTGCTTTTGAAGGAAATCCGGATAGCTCAAGCCGGGCTCGACGCCGAAACCGGCGGTGAGGCTGTCGCCGAACGCGATCAAAATCCGGCGGTGTTCGTGTGGAGCGGCAGCGGCTTTGGGCGGGGCTTTCGCCGGCTCGGGAGATTTACTGCACCCGGCGGCGAGGAGCAACGTCAGAAAGATTAGTTTCCGCACTCAATGCCATAATAATGGATGCCGCCCGCCCCAACGCGAAAATGATCCAGGTTTCCTCGCTCACAAAAACCATCACCACGTCGACGCATCGAGTGGACATTCTGAAGGGCATCGATCTGCTTGTCCCGCGCGGGCAGTTCGCCGCGATCATGGGGCCGTCGGGAAGCGGCAAGAGCACGCTGCTCGGACTGCTCGCCGGTCTCGATTCGCCCACTTCGGGCTCGATTCAACTGGACGGCGAAGAGATCACCGGATTGTCGGAAGACAAGATGGCGGCACTGCGCGGACGCAAAGTGGGGTTCGTTTTTCAGGCGTACAACCTGATTCCGACGCTCACCGCGGAGGAAAACATCCTGCTGCCGTACGAGCTTTCCGGCGCTCCGCTCGGGGAAGGACGCAAGCGCGCCCGCGAGCTGATTGAAACGGTGGGGCTGGCGGATCGCGCCGATCATTATCCGGTGCAGCTTTCCGGAGGCGAGCAGCAGCGGGTGGCGCTGGCGCGGGCCTTTATCGGACGCCCGGCGATTCTGTTTGCCGACGAGCCGACCGGAAATCTCGACAGCGAGAACGGACGCCGCGTGCTCGACCTGCTGATCACGCTGAACCGGCGCGAAGGGACAACGCTGGTGCTGGTGACACATGACCGCGAACTGGCCGGCTACTCGGACCGCGTGATCACGCTCCGGGACGGGCGCGTGGTGTCGGACGAAGTGAAATGAACTGGCGCTCGTCGTTCCGGCTGGCGTGGAGGGAAGCGCGCGCTTCGGCGGTGAAGTTCGCCTTTGTCGTGCTGGCGGTGGCGGTGGGTGTGGGGTCGCTGGCGGGAGTGCGCGGGTTCAGCCGTTCGTTCCACAACATGCTGATGCGGCAGGCTCGGACGTTGATCGCGGCCGATCTTTCGGTGCGCACCTTCATGACTGTCTCTTATACACATCTAGATGTGTATAAGAGACAGGTTTACGAGGCGATCCAATCGGGCACTCCGGTTCAGGGGATGTGCCTTTACCCAATT